>Ga0179593_1478443_pt1 | contig 12999 bp, 12 predicted proteins | sample CZODoug2_1_08_16_FD_185931 | JGI IMG/M metagenome (GOLD analysis project Ga0179593, IMG submission 185931) | Vadose zone soil fungal communities from Angelo Coast Range Reserve, California, USA - CZODoug2_1_08_16fungal (PacBio error correction) | ecosystem: Environmental > Terrestrial > Soil >...
AGGAAATAGAAACCGAAAGGAAGGATTTTATGCCGTATGAGAACCATTCAGACAGAAAGAAGGTGGAAAGACAAAGGAAAAAAGAAAACGTACGGAGAAAGAGGAGGATCGAGTATGGAACAAAGCGTAACGTAGAAGAGCGGCTCGCGCGTCATGCGGATGGGAAACACCGCAAGTATCTCGCGCGTCCAAAAAGGAGCAGTTGGGGAAAATCTGAGTTAAGGGGAGTTGTGAGTAGATGGAGACAAAGGAGGTGCAGGCGTTCCGTACTCAAAGGAAAGAGGGCAAAAAAAGGAAATTGTCAGGCAAGAGCGAGAAAACGGCATCAAATGTAAAGAGCAGCGTAGCGCGAGACCTGTGGGGGAGAGACGGCAAGCTCAAAGCCGGAAAGAGGAGGTCCACGACAGTCGCGTGGGAGAGAAAAACCACGCCGATTTGATGTGAAAGCAGAAAAGAAGAATAGAGGAGGATTCAAGACGAAAGTAGTCAACACGGGAAGCAGATGAGACGTCCCAGCTGGAGAACGCTCGATAAACGTTTGGGAGGAGGCTGAACCCGAAGGTCTTTATAAGGTGTTCTAGGCAGGGATCACGAAGAGAAAAGAAATTAAAAGACTTTCAAAGTCAAAACTCAAAGCTGAATCAGACTCTATAGCTTAAAAGTATGATAGGCGGCGGTGGAAAAGGACAGAAAAAAGGACTTACTAAGGGAAAGGGGGGGAGTTCAAAATTCTAAGAAAGGGGGAAAAGAGATGAAGAGCTGTAGGTTTCAAAAGAAATGTCATCAAGCTATTACGGCACGGAAGCGGCGTGCGCTGGTCAAGGCAGCACGTCAGCGGAAAAGAAGAAAGAAGACGACCAGGGGAGTTCAGTAACAGTATATCTTCCTGCAGGGGGGAAATGGTATTGAGAGGGAGGGGTGGGGAGGAAAACTCAGAAAAAAGAAAATAAAAGAGATGAAAAACCGCACCTCAGGGGTGGAAAACAAGAGGACGAAACGCGAGGGTTCAATGCAGAAAGGGGAAAGCAGGAGGAAAAGGGCATGATTCCTGTATTGGGAGGAGCCTTTGAGGGGTTGAGGGAGGGAAAAAGATCGAAGGAAAAAGAGAGAATTCACGCTTGCCCCTTACCAAACACAAACTCAGGGCTATGGCTTGGAGATGTTAGAATCTTCACTGGGGGGGAAGGGTATAAAAAAGAAGAAGAATCAGGCTGCTGGGACTTATGGAACAGATACCCCCCGCTTTAAAAAATGGGGGGCACAAGGACACGATCGAGCAGGATGAACACAGTCCGGAGAGTGACCTTCCTGTTGATGGTCAGGAAGGCGCAACCGTCAGAAAGGGGGTCTTGCCGGGAAGCAGGGGAGAGGGCAAAAACCTTTTTACTCGAAAAGCGATGCCCCGAAATAAGATAGTAGGCACCTCGAATCACGCTTCATAAAACAGCTAATGAACCGCTCCATCCGTTGATGGGTCCGGAACGAGCGTACGACACCAAGAACTTCGGAGGGACTCGCCGAATAAGGGAGAAATGGGCGGATTGCATCGAAAGGGTGCCGGGGGGCCTAACCTCGCGAAAGGACCTTGCTGAGCCCCTGAAGTAGTCAGGGGGGGTTCAGGAGAATTCTAAAAAAGGCAATCATAAAACCGTCCCGTCGTCTGAAGGAAAGGTAGGAGCAAAAGTATAGTGCAGCCTGGAAGCCTCAAACAAATACCGATAATGTTGGATCTTGGCCGCGATGCAGGAAGGAGTGAAGGGGGTCACTTTGAGAAGAGCGGACGGGAGAAGAAAAAATGACAGTCAGTCTGGAGAAGGGATCTAGGAAAGGATGGCATGCGCGAGGCGATAGTGTAAAATTAAAAGTCGGGCCGATCGTGAACTTATGACGGCAACGAGCTATTCAATTCAAGCGGTGGCACGAAGGAGAACAGAAGGGGAGAAAAAAAAGAAAAGGCGGGACTCGAAAGTGGAATAAACTTGATCTATCGACCGGCGGCACAGAAGAAATCTATCGTACGTTCTGAATGATAAGTGATCATCCTAATAAGAGGGGCGTGAGTAGGGGTAAAGAGAACGGATGATGGACGGCATACAGCGCCTGTCGCCTTAGAGCGAAGGTGGGAAGCATGGAGGGAGAAAAGTCGCGCTTGGGGGAGAATAGTCTCAAAGGACGAGGGCCTTGGCCGACAAGGCGCGCGAAGCATCTGCTTTGCAAAAAAAACAACAAGACAACAAACGGATCCTGCAGAGTCTCAAACAAACCCGACAACACCAACTAAGCGGCGGAAGAATTTGAAAACAAAACAAACCGGAGGCATCTCGAAGGCGCTCTCACTGTGGGTCGTGCCCAGCGCTACAAGGTAAAGGGGTCTCCATAGAAATAAATCCCATCCGGAGAACTTTCCTCGATTGAGCCCGTGTGGAGATCCGTTGAAAGAAAAAACGATTGATGTTGACATTTGGATATGAACTTCTCTGGAATCTTTTTGCGTATTGTAACTACAGGACGATTGAAAAACAAAAGAGACTACTGGAAAAATAAAAAATCACAAAAACAACGGAAAAAAAAAGGAAGTATTCTTACTATGAAAACGAAGAGGGGATGGGATAAAAAAGAGGACTGGGACTAACGCAAAAACCGATCATTCGCGAAGATTCAAAGGAAAACAAACGACCTTAGCGCGAGCGAACCGCCACATCGGGAACCGGTGCTTGGGGGGGAACTTCCAGGGGGGGAAAAGTGGGAGAAACGAGAGCGCAAGATAGAAGGTCGAGAATCGTGCGACTGCACTTTCATGGGGGAGATAGGTCGAGTTGGGAGGATGGTGTCTAGGAGGCATGCGGCGCTCCAAGGGTCGCTCAAGGAAATCGGAAGCGCAAGAGCGTAGAAATTGAAGACACTCAAGTCGCAAAAGAGGAGAACTCGATAAAGGCGTAGCTGAAACTTTATTAATAGGCGCCACGACGAACGCAAAGAAACTGAGAAAATCAGACGTCTTGTCGATGAATCAAAGAGGGAAGAAAGATTTTAAAGGTCGTGAAGAGAAACGGAGTGGTATAAAATCGGAGAAGTCTTGCACCGCGGGAGCGCGGCGTGAAGTTCAAAGATCGCACCGAAGAAAAGCAAAAATAGTAAGAAACTTATAAAGCGCGATGTGGCCGCGTGTGCAGACTGGCGCCTGTTGACTCAGCTGGAGTTTCGCGGGAAAGTAATGAGGGGGGGGGGGGGTATCGAAAGGAACGGACCCGCCGGACTAGCATGGGGCAAGCGCCAAAAATATCGGCGAGGGAAAGTCAGGAGTCAATGTAAAGTAGAAGGGGGGGTTGGGGTCTTCACACTACGTCAGAGGATGTGTGAACGGGCTGGGCCAAAGGACAACGGAAAGCCTGATGAAACGACTCAAAAAGGGAGTCCCTCAGCAAGGGGGCGCGAGAAATATCAAAAAGAAAGAAGCTCTGAATTCAATCCGCCATGTGAAAGGTCAAAGGAGCTGCAAAATTGATTCCGCGATGGTGTGCTCAAAAAAAACCGCAAAGACAAAAAGGCTGGGCCTGAAACCATCATAGGGGGTTTCCGGAACGGCTGATCAGGGAAAAAAAGAAGAAGGGTGTGTCTCTGGTAGAATACGCTTGACAAATCTATACAATGAATACAGGACGGGCGCACCGATGGACTGCTCGACGAAGCACAAGGAAAGGTCACCTTTTTTGTTTTATTTAAGTAGTTTTTTCTACCGGGGACTGTTAAGGCGGCGAAGTAAGGAAACAAGAAAGGAGGAAAGAAGAGATTGCAACTAAGGTCCAAAGAGTCGTAAAAAGAGAAGAAGCATTGAAGAGGTATAAATAAAATAGCAGGCCCAGTTGGCTTGGGGCAAGCGCTGGAATCAACGGACCCGAGTAGGGAAAAGACATAAAAAAACGATCTCAAAAGGAAGAAAAGAATAATAACAATTGTCTTTACAAACGCATGAGGAACTCTCGAGAAGAGGGGAGCGGAAAATATCAAAGGAGGGATGCGGGCGTTAAGCGCATGTTCTGGCTGGTCGCCACCCAACAGCTAGCCAACTATGGAATAAAAGCATAAGAGGGAAGGAAAAAGTTTGGCTGAAGCATTTTGAGTTCTGTCAGTTAGCTCTTTTCGATAAAAGAGAATGAACGTCTGCATCGTTACTGCAAATCCAGATAACGATGAAGAGTACGTAGGGAGAAAAAAAACCATAGGGAAGCTGGGAGGGGGGGAAAGGAGGAAGGCATGTCCGGCAGGACGAACTGGGTGGAGCATCGAAAAAAAAGCGAGGCGATCTAGAAAACTAGCGACAGCGCGATGAGAGAGAAAAAAAGCTGGAGAACCAGCGTGTAGCAGGAGGGGGGGGGTGAGCGAAAAGAGAAATCAAACTCGCTCGTACGAATCCGAGGAAAAAGGATTTTAAGAGAGTTTCCTAACAGCTAAAAAGGGACAGACGACAGGCTGAAAAAAAATGTCCTGCAAGGAGTGGTGCTACATACGCAAAAAAAGAAAACGATGCTCGACGAGGGGCGTGTAAGAAAAGTTAAAGAATTCCGGGGGAGAAAAAAGAAACTCTCATGGCCTCTACGAGAAGGACCATTGCCATAGAATACGAGAGTCACAGCAGTCTCACCAACGGTCGCCGAATACTGATTAAAGTAACATGCGACGAACTGACAAGGGTCAGCGCTGATCGCGCGAAAAGGAGTATTTCTCTAGAAGGGATGCGGCGAGGGGAAATCATTTTAACCATCTACGTGAAACGGCAACCTACTCACAAACGAACTGGAAAGCGTGGAAGTTGGTGGAAGGCCGCGAGATACTTCGGTTTTGCCGCATACGCAGAGCGCCCCGGAAAAGAAGGGAGGGGAGCCTGAAAGGAAAATTCATAAGCTGAAGAAAATAAAAAAAAACCAGCGGGGGCGGAATGGTCTCGGGAGGCAAGCTTGTCCGATGAGAAGTTGAGCCTTACGTCACAACCTATGGAGGAGCGGGATGATTTCAGATTTCGGCAACACTCCAACACACAACGGGAAGGAGGCGGGGAAACTGCGCGGAAAGAGGGAAGACTCTATTAGGAAAGAGGAATCAACATTCCTGTACTATAGTTAGGGCTCCGGGTAAGGCGTACCTCTCTGAAAATCGGAATGATGCACTCAGCCTCCCGCTGAAAACGCACTAGCGGAAAGTCGCATCAGCAGTAGAACCCATTAAAAAACAGGAATTTCGAAACACCGAGTCCCGGCAACAAAAGGAATGTAGATTTTGCGAAAACTGCTTAAGGATCGAGCACCTTCAGCCAACCAGGAACGCAAAAACAGTAAAGCAGTCTTGGTGAAGTAGCTGCTCACAGTTGAGTGGGCGGCCCGAACGGGGAACGCTTAATGAGGAGGATAGAGCGACTCTTCAAGAAAATTCATCTCGTCTACTCCTTCGTCAAAAAATCATCATGTTAAAAGACGAAAGAGTAGCGCGGAGACGCGTTGGTGATATGAGTCGACAAACGGCACTCCTCGGCAATTCGATGCCGGCGAAAGGGAGAAGTCGTCGCATCAGAAGAAAAAAGACTGAGGTAAGTGTGCGGACACTCTCAAGACGGGATCATCGGAGGAATATAACGCTATTCGAAGAGTCTAACAAGTCAACGGAGCACGCACGGAGCGGTAATTCCAAACAGAGCTGAGGAAATAAACCAAGCAATAGGGGGTAAGGTCTGAGAGCGTCGCGTAGTGCTAGAGGTTCGTAAAAAAAGGGAAGAATGAAAAGCTTAACAAACGACGAGGAGCTCCGCTGCTCGCTCTGCCGCCGCGCAGTAACTACGCGTAATAAAGAGCGTCGAGGGTGGGTCTAGTAGAACAACATGGGAGGGATGAATGATCATGGGGGGAGGGAAGGGCATCAGCAGTTACAATAGCGAGACGAGGGTGTGCCCTAAAAAGTATACAAAGCAGCATCTATGATAGAGGCCGACATGAGCAAAAATAACGATTGATCATTAGGAAGAAAGGAAAACAAGGCTCAGACTCCGACGAAAATACCCTGCTCAAGGGTCGAAAAGATTCTTCGTGAGACATTGGCTTGCGATGGGGGGGCGTTAAAAAAAAAAGAAATTAAGAACATACGCTAAAAACCAAAGCTGGTAAACGACAAGCGAGGCTCTAACCACTGGTTGGTGATATTTGGCAAGAAGGGACCACATCAGAAGAGAGAACTAGGTCGAGTTCTCACAGGAATGAGGCCATTTCAAAAAAACTTGAGGGGATCAAATTTGAAGAAAAAGTTGTTTAGTACTCTGGGAACATATCAGCGGGCAAGTAGAAAGGGGGGTACTGAAGGTTTCACAAAAGCGACTTGCCGAGTGGCCGGCCGTAATCAAAAGAGGGCATTGAATGCGATTGTACCAAGTCATACATGAGGGTATTGCGTCTAACAGTGAATCACGCGAAGATCCGCAGGGGCGTTGGGACTTGGACCGAGCATATAAAACCGCTTTCCCCAAGTTATTGCTAGGACATCGCGGCGCCTCCTGACGCGAACAGGCGGGGGGGAAACTTTCCGTGGCAGAAAGATATAAGAAGAAGTCAGTCCGAACGAGGGGCACACGGGAAGGGGGAAGCAGGGAGAGATCGTTTGTCCGGACAAGCTATAAAACGAAATAGCACCATATATGACCACGATCATCAAATTGACAGAGAGGGACAATGAAACCTCGTGGAATTAAAATTACAAACTTGGGGGTGGGGAAGACGGGACGGAGCGGGGGAGCTAACAATCGCAGGATCAAAAATATTCTCGTGAAATTCAAGGGGATAAAAAAAATAGAACAGGTTTTCGTGGGAAGAGTTCCGCGAAAGGACCTTGGGGCGAGGGCGAACCCAAGCGTAGTTCATAGGGGGGGCGGGCGAGTCATCGGAACTAAGGCAAACAGGAAAGAATCTCCTGGAAAAAAAGGACATGGCGTCGAGCCCGTAAAGTAGGGCCCGGAATGACAGAATAAGCAACCTGGCCGAGATGGGGGCGAAGATTGGGTGCAAGTGGCTAAAAAGTGCGGTCTCGGAGTCGGAAGAGGACTTGGCAAAAAAAAAAAAGCGGTGATCAGTACGGCAACAAGCGCAAGGAAAACGCAAACAGCCGAGGATGGCATAGAGAGTGGGCGCTACGGTCGCGATCCGGAACAAGAGTGCGAACAGCGCTCCGCCTCGGGGCAGGAAGAATGTAGATGGGGGGGACGAAAAGAAGGCCGGACCGCAAGGGAATCGACGGAGCGTCTGGAACGAGAAGCGCGTCGTTGCGGTATTTATGGAGACGAGATGATAGATCATCCGAGAGGGATTGCGGTGAGGGGGGGCGCATAGACAGGCTATGACGGGTATATTTCAGGCGACAGAGCGGTGATTGGAAGACATAGTTTCTTCTTCTCTGAGGAGGAGAACTCGCCCGAAACCACCATCACACACACCAAAAAGCCCACACACCACAAAAAAAAAAAAAAAAAAAACACAAAAAAAAAAAACACAAAACAACAAAAAAAAAAACACACCAAAAAAAAAAAAAAAAAAAAAAAAAAAAGAAAACAAAAAAACAAAAAGCAGCCGTGCGATGGCCTAGGTTGCGGGACTCAAAAAATATCTACTCCAGAAACAACTCCTCAAACCATCCCACGCCGTATCGGCTATCACCAACGAAGGGCCAAGAAACACGGAGATCGATATCTCAGGCGCTCAAAGGTGCACGCCCATCAGCGTCGAAATGTGGCAAAAACTTAACAGCCGCCAGCACGACGAAACAACGGTGGGCCAAAAGTTTCCTGTTCAGAGCCTGGGACAATACATAGGGTCAGGGGGGTGCACATTGGGAATTCTCGGTTCTGGGGAATGATCTTTGTGGTAGTTCACACAAGGAATTGAGCTTCAAAGAGGCGGCTCATGTAAGGAAAATCAAACAAAAAAACAGGCGGGAAGGGAGAGTTTGGGGAACACCTGAACTATGACAGAAGCTTTTTGAGGGCTGCATCGAACTGGGTAGTGGAAAGCTACGCAGGCAAAAATTTCCCAGAAAAGTTCAAATGGGAAAAAAAATGTATAAGAACAAAATCGGACGGGTCGACCGGCTCTTGAAGACTAAAACAGGGCCGAGAACTGGTGGCAACAAGACGCCGTTCGAGAAAGAGCGTCGATCATAAGCGAGCGACATGGCGTTGTATACAGGATACGGGCGTTGGAGTATGATGGTGAGGGAATAGGAGAGGGAGAGGGGGTCTGAGGGAAACGAGACGGAGTGGCGATACTATCGATGCTAGTTCAACGGGGAACGCCGGGCATGAACTATCGAACCAGGAAGCGAAGGCACGAAGCTAGAAAATATGCCTATTATATGTCAGTCACTAGCAAGAAACGAAGAACGCAATAGAGGACTTATGCCTTATAAGAGCCGTCGAGAGATATTCTGAGGGGGTTCGGAAGAAAACAAAAATCGTCGTTCCTTGGCACTGCCGGCCTGTTAAAAAACGTCATCTGGGGGGACTTCTTGCCCCATGATGGACGTGTCACTCGTCGAAGAGGAAGCCGAGAGCGCCCGAAGCGCAACAGAAATGCATCGAATCGCATGGTTACAGGACGTGCGTGCGCTGGTTAGACAGGATTTTCAAAACGAGAAGGAAGATCAGCACGGCATCGAAGAAGGAAGAATGGAAGATCGCCAACATTATAGAAGGTGCTTGGTCGAGGTGACCCGGAGAATCGTATCGCGCAGACGAAAATTCGAGGATTTTGTTCATCGGCCTGGCCGAACTGGGAAGGGGGGGGGGGGGGGGGGGGGGGGGGGGGGGGGGGGGGGGGGGGGGGGGGGGAGAAAAGGATGACAAAGTAAAACTCAGTAAAAGGGGAATCTTCAGGAAAAAAAAAGGAAAAGCCAACCGAAAGCATTCGGATATCCGCCAATTGAGAAGGTCATTCGAGAGCAATTGGCTCCTGCGCATTGTTGCCAAACCCCTCTCGAAACGCGCGCGAATCAGAGGAGAAAAAAGGGGGGGAACAGGAAAATAGACGGATGATCGTTCTATAATGGGGGATTTCGGTATCTGGGACAAAGATCCATCCAGGAGGAAATTTCAGACGTGCTAATGCTACTTGCAAATAGTTCATAGACTCTCCATATGAAAATGTAGAGAAGAGGATCGAATGGTGCGCAGCAAGAAGCGTCGAAGTAGTGTACTGCAAAAAGGAAAAAAGGGTGGAGGAATCGGTGTCCCTAAGTCGCAAAATCGTTCGGTTAGAAGGCGGGGAGAAGCCTAAAGGCGGTAAAATCGCCAACGAAAACTCTGGCGAGTTTGGGTGAGAGGGCAAAACGCTTAATTCGACCCTTCGGAATGGGAAAGAGAAGATGTCCCGTAAAATAAAAAAAACGAGCAAAGGATCCTAAAAAATACTGGATTCTATGCGTGACCCTCGGGACCAAGCGAACCCGCGGCGGCTCAAATTCAGACCTGGAGGAGAGGGGGCGTTTGGGGAAAAGAGGCGGGTAGTTTCATTCAGGGGAGGGAAAAGGGGGAACACTTTAGCAATAAGGCAAATGGCATCAACTAAGATACTTTGAAGAACTGCAGCAGGGGTCGTCGGTTCTTAGCTCAGGGTAATGACCGGCCCTGGCATCGCTTACTGCGACTCGCAAGAAAAGGCTCGAGGGCATAATGCGAGGAGAGAAGGACACTCCTCGCTCGCGAGACAATATGACTGGCGGAGAAGGAAAGCAATGCCGGCTAGGAGAACCCTTGTGTCGGACACGTCCCACTCGCAAAAGATCTGAGGAAGGTGCTTAAACGAGCGCGGAGTGATGCGGAAAAACAAATGCGTCAGGAGGTAAGATGATGAAGTGCTCGAACGCCGTAAAGCACTCTCGCGGAGACGAGAAATTAGCCGCTAGCTTCGAGGTGACCGAAAGCTTGCACCGGTACACGCTTCGGGGGAGGGGTTCCTAGAAAGAACTATGGCTCGAAAAGATCGCGAGAGACTCGAGCGAGCGGGTCCGACAATCGTCGTTTATTCGTCGTGCGCACAACAAAAGCGTACTGTCAAACGGCATCGAACCGTGACGGGAAGGAACGCGCGACTCGATCTCCCAAAGGGAGGAGAAGAACTCAATTACTGAAATTAAAAAACGGATGGGAGGGTCCGCACGCGAAGTGAAGTCGAGAGCTCATAGTGTAAGGAGGCGCGACGCAGAAATGCTACTTCCTAAAACTAGTATAACTGTTAACGCTGGGTCCGTGAAAGCGGTAAGTAAAGTCTGGAAGACCGCAAAAATATGTCAGATGACATGGTGCGAAGGAAAAAAAATCTGGAGTCCGCGACTTCGCGCGACGTGCCGTACTTCCGGACGTGATCAAGCTCGGTATAATGGAGGAAGGTACGCCAAAACTCTCTTTTCGCTGCGGATAGAGAGTTCAGACTCTGACGTCGCAGCAACTCGAGAAAACAACAAGGAGGAAGAGAGAGAGCGGTGAGCGAAGGAAGCTAGCCCCAGAAGAAATAGGAGGTGATAGGCTCACTCATTCTCATCGGACCGAGTTTGATCACCGAGACGTACGGCACGGAGTGCGCGGATCGCAGTAATGAAAAAAGGGGGGAAAATCGAGCTCGAAATTATGAAGAAAAGATCTTCTAGAAGATTGGCATTAACAAACCGCAATTATCAGAGGAGACAAACGCACGAACTCAGGAACGCAGGTTCGCAATGTACTGTCAGAGTTGGTGAATGCGCAAAAAGCGGCCAAGCCATCTTATACCTGATAGGAAACTAGAGAGGAAAGTTCGTCGAAAAAAGCGGGACGTTGAACAGGAAAACGCATGTTAAAGAGCGAAAAGAGGCGAAGATACGTTGGTGAGAAATCGAGTCTTGACGCGCGCGTCAGGCCTCCGACGCATTGGCCGGGGCGCAGCTGTATTTTCACGCCGAAAAGGGAAAAAACCTGATGCGGAAACGCTAAAACAATACTCAAAAGGCACCTCGCTGAGTGTCGTCAAAATCTCAGAAAACACGCAGCTTGCCTGTACAAGCTGGAGAACCGCGAACACAGCGTACCTTTCTTCCGCGCGAGGACGTTCAGACAAGGGAAAGACAGTAACCGCTACACACTACATCCACAGACTCTTCGATAAATCTGCTCGCTCATCCCGCATAGATAGCGCCAAGTGGGTCGATCTCGGCGTGTGTTCGTATGCGAACACGCATAATGACGGATTGCTGGCAGGCTCAAGCCATGGAAGTTTACCGAGTCGAGTTTCCTTGAAACAACAGTCCTCCATCGATAGGGAGCCGATTCATTCTGGACAGAACAGCATCAGGCAAATACAGACATTAGTTCTCTAAAACTAGACGAACAAAAAAGATGGGACTGACAGATGCTGCGGGAGGGCATTGGATGGAATTGCGATGTGGGGTGGGCGGTAACAAACGAAAACAGCAGCTTTACGGAAACGCGCTCGTTTGATAGGTGGACAAGGCAACGCGCATTGCGCGCGAGGTCAACCGCATGAGGCATATTTTTGAGGAGCCGTGAAGCGTTGATGTAATGGGGTCACAAGAACGTTCAAGAGAAGGGGAAAGATTTATTCGGACCCGTAAGCAAACCTCGGCAGTGCAGGGGCTGTTACCGGCTTAAACTGGTGGCTTGTCTTAACAGCATATAACCGTAAACGATTGTCTTGACTTAGCAAACGATCAAGAAGTTTTGGGGGGGGAATCCCCTTTTTGAAAGACACACGAACTCAGCGCGGCGTAGGATGCTTGCAGAAGCAAATCGTTAGAGGACAAAAACTTGGTTGATTCAGTCTTATCGAAGACTGTTCTCCTCTGCAGTGAACGGATGAAGGGGGAAAATAACGGGAAGAGCGGGGGGGAAACCAGAGCATGGAACCCCAGACTATCAAAATTTAGCGTCACGATGAAAAAGAAGGGACAGTGAAACAAGAGTGAAGTTTCAACAATGGGGGAAAGGGGGAATGGTAGCGGAGTCGAGTCTTGGATCACATCAGCAGAGTCAGGGATCAGAGGAAGAAAAGAGGTCGTTGCAGAAAAGGACTGGGGAGTGGTCTCTCGCGAAGGTAGGAAAGATCAGAGGGCACCCCACATGTCGTTCATCAGGTTAAGTCTGAAACGCTCAGGCAAGGCCTACCAAACCTCGACGGCAAAAAGAGCGGCGCCATCGGTTAAACCGGATATCAGAGGAAAATAAGGCAACTCGACGAGAATGTGCGACATGAGGGCCCATGCTATCCGGGCCGTGCAGCGAATGCGGGAATGTGGCAAAAATAACAGAGGAAATGCTAAGGAACGCAGGGCAGTCGGCAAAATAAAAAGGTCAGGAAGGAAGTACGTTGAGCTTCCGGTCGAGATCTGAACTTATGGGCTAAACGCTAACATCGGGGGCAGAGTATAAAAGAGTTTTAAAAAAATAAAAAGGCCGCGTCGAAGCGGGGAAGACGTAGCTCTGCGACCAGTCGCATATGCAAAAAAACGAAAACTGAAATAATTGCATGTCCTCGATGGAGGGGACGTCGAAAGCCTGGACATGCGAAGAAAGGAAGGGGTACAGTGCTCATGCGATTAGAGCGGAGAAGTTTCGCGGCGGAGAACCGCAGAATGCAGATAGTCATCGAAAAAGCTCGTTCGATTTCCTGCGAGCGACAAATGGACGCCGTAACTATCGGCTAGCTAGAAACAAAGAAGACAACCAATCAAACGCGTATTCCGCATATCACCAATAACGGAACACACGCGATCTCGAAGGAGAGAGGTTGCTGCCAAGCATCGCGAGGCGACCTGGGGTGGTGGCCGTGCTTCAAACAGAGGCAAAAAGAACCGCGGGCGACACGGTGGATGGCACTCCGGCAATACAATGTTGTGTTCAAAAAGGGAAAAATATCTTCAGTTCGGGTGAATAGGGGGTGCAGGTAGTGAACTACAAGGAAAGCGAATCAAAAGAGGCGGCTC
>Ga0179593_1691942_pt1 | contig 12999 bp, 17 predicted proteins | sample CZODoug2_1_08_16_FD_185931 | JGI IMG/M metagenome (GOLD analysis project Ga0179593, IMG submission 185931) | Vadose zone soil fungal communities from Angelo Coast Range Reserve, California, USA - CZODoug2_1_08_16fungal (PacBio error correction) | ecosystem: Environmental > Terrestrial > Soil >...
TGTAGAGGAAAACTCAGCTTTAAAAGTGAGTTCTCTACTAGAAAAGAAAGAGGGGACGGAAAAAACGGCCCTAATTTAAACTGCACTTATGTGGGAATGCTTTGGCCCATAGGGGTAGACCCTGAAGAGCATGGCTTCGGAAAAGAAAGTTCCGGGGAAAAAACATCCGATCGGGCGCTTGGAGAAGGATTCGCTTGAAGCCTCACATGCCCCAGCTTGAACAGGATGTCACTGGAAAAAAATGCCGGAAGCCCTTGGCTCCAGAGAGCTCGGGCGGGGAACCAGGGGTAGGGCAAGACGATCGGAGGAGAAGGACGTTGTTGGGGAAAGCATGACAACCAGGAAACCACATTTGAAGCCAGAAGTGAAGATTTTTGTTATCGGAGAAACGGGCGAAGAAGAGAAGCAAAGAAAAATAGTCTAGTTTCCAGCGGAAAAAAGGGAGACTTCCGCATGAAGGAAAATCCGAGCTTGGCGCGGGGGGGGGAGTCGTTTTGACCGACAACGAGAAAGGGGAGAAACCTGACGAAGTGGGAAAGCTAAGCCCGGAGGAAGATGCTCTGCCAAGGGGAAAAGGGCCTATCTGCCACAGGGTAGCAAAAAGGAAGCCGCCTATCATACTGGGGAGGGGGGAGACATGTAGACGCGGAAATCCCCTGTTATGGGGAAGGAGTGCCGGGAGTCCCCAGTGCCGAAAAAAGGGATCCCAAATAGTTCCCTTTAAAGAGGTGGGGAAGAAGGAGCCTTATGACCGCTAAACCGTCGGGGGGCAAGCTCGAATTCCCAAAAACAAAAAAAGAAAAAAATCTTCACAAATCTATATTACGAAGACAGGAGTGTAATAGTTTTAAGCCAGGGGAAGGAAAAAAGCGCTTCCTAGGTTAAGAGATTAAAAAGGTCCTAGGTATTACAGAAGAAGAATCCCAAGGGGCGTGCTAAACCATGCCAGGAAAAAAGGGACCCACAAAAACAACACTGAAAAAAGTCCCGCAGATTCAGGAGGTGCGAAAAAGAAGGTGGGCTTCGCACTGCGGGAAAATTTTCGCCCATTCCAAAAGAAAAGATGATAATAAACAAAGACCAGAAATGTGACAACTAGGTGCAGACCCTGAAGTATTAGATAAAAAGGATTGAGAGGGGAGGGTCGCAACCGAAGGTGTCTTCCCTTTCCTCAATAAAAACGAAAAATAAGGATAGGGTATTATCTTATGAGGAAAATCCGCAAAAGTCTCTCCCGCCGAAGCGTTGTAGGAAGCTGCTCAATACGACCAGGCGCAAGCGAGGATCAAGGATATCGGCATCGAGAGGGCGGACTCCGACCAGGGAAAAGCTTGCTCGAAATCAATCTCACTGTCTCAATCAGAGGACATAAAAGAGACGCGAGAAAAGACTGAAACAAACCGTTCTGAGAAAAAAAAGGCAGGGAGGGCATCACGGCAGCAATGCAAAAGGGAGGACTGCCTAAGGGGGGCTGAAGACTCTATCGTAAAAAGCTGGAGAGGGAAAATCGCTCAGAAATCATTGGACGAAGGAAACCTTAAGATCTCTTGAAAAGGGGGGGCGGAAAAAAGGAGCAGTGAGGGAGGAGGAAAGAGAGAGGGGGGCGCCCCCAAGAATAAGGCGCGGAATCGGAAAAAAGCGTCAATATTAGCACAAAGGGAAAAAGACTCTTAAAAAGAGATTAGCAGAAGAAAAAGGAATGCAGTCTCGGATCGGAAAAAAGGAAAGCACGAAAAAAATACTGCGCCCTTCTCCATAACTTGAGTCTCTGCCTCGCCAATGGGGGAAGGGGGAGGCGCGAGGTGAATGCCCTTGTAGAGCCAAAAGTCCATTTCATGTGATCCGCCATTTCCTGAAAGGAAGCGGGAAAAAGAGGAGGCCTATGAAAAAAACGACGTAAAAAAGGGTAGGGATGAAAAGGCGCACGCGTCTGTGCGGGAAGCTCCCTTATTTTCATTTGGGGGGGGGGGCGAAATCGCATCCATTTCGGGAAAGGAGATAAGATAAAAAGAGGGCTATCTTGCTTGACGGAAAAAAACTCGCCGTGCCATAAAAATGGGGGAGGACGCAAGCATTGGACCAAAGAAAGAAGGAAAAGAGCGTGGAAAGTCGAATGAGGGGGGAAAATTCACCCGGGCATGGCTCATTTTCCAGGGAAGTAGCCGAAAGAAGGTTAAAAAGATCGGATAGGAACCTGGATGACAAAAGGTGGTCTCACTATTCTGGTTTCGCAACCGAGACCGTTGCTTACTTGGGAATTGGGGAGAAGGGGGGGGGGGAAAAGAACTACATAAATTTGGGGGGGAGGAGAGCGCGTTTTGGAGGAACTGCTTAACACTATTTGAACAGCAGGTTGGCTTTAAATTTGCTAAAGAGGGGGGAAGGAAAGGAGCCTGTTTTTTGGGAAAAAAGCCCTGGCGGCAAAAGGTCTGCTGATATGAGCAGAAAGGCTCTTGCTACTCCCCTCGGGGAAGGAAGGAAAAATATGTGGGGCTCCAAAATGGAGGGGCGGAAACCTGCAAAGAACAAAAAAGGTCGGCGTGCCGTGGAAAAGATGATAGAACAACATCTGAGAGTCCTTCCCAGCAGGGGCTATCGTCCCAATTGGGGAGAGGGATTCGAGGCAGGAACTATAAAAAATCTTAATCAACAACTGAGAAACCAGGGTTTCCCCCGTCTCTCGTTTTCGTTAAGAGGGGAGGGGGAAAACGAGAAAGACCGAGATAGGTCGGCCGGAAGCGAGGGTCGATGCACCAGACCGCGCGGCGGAGGACTTGATGCTTCACCGAGACAAAATATCTTGAAATGGAAAAAAGGGGGGGAAGGAAACAAGGTCACGGAAGTCTAATACCTCTATTCATCTAGACCTACAATCTCTTGAAAAAAAGAATTCCGCAGGGCAAGCGAGAGATCGTCAGAATTTAAAAAAAAAAAAGGAAATCAAAAAACGGAAGAGGAATGGTATTCCTGCGTGACGGACAAATGACCAAATGCTCCGATCTTATAAGAGAACTTTTATTTTAAAATTATCATTTCGAAGAAAAAATGAAGCTCGAAGTAAAAGAAAACCAAAAAAAAGGTCGCTTCGGCGTATGGGTGCAAGCTTCGTCCCCGCACTACGTCGAGGGGAAAAAGGAGAATACGTCCCCCAAAAAGAACGCAAGCTGACAAAAAGAATGAGCATCGACAAAAACAAAATTAAAAATCTATTCCTTGAATTGCGAGAAAACCGAATTTTCTTCCCTCAGCGTTGGAAAGGGAAAAGGAGTAACTCTGAAAGAACGGGGGTCGACAAAAGAAGGCCGCAAGCCTATCAAAAGGCCCGGCTAGGGGGTCTCTGAGTCTGAGAGGGTCGCAACGATCTCAATCGAAAAAGAAGTGAAAAAAGAAAAGTGAAGTCATGGAACTAATACTCTGGGCGGGGCCGAACTCCTGCCTCAAAAAAAAATAGCCCCTGAGAGGAAAGGTCACTTCTGACGCTGTCAGTGAAAGGCCCTTGTTTCTCACTTGGCGAAGAAAGAGGGCGGGGGGCTGAAAGTGGGGAACTTGCAGGATTCGACTCAAGATTTTTGTGTGAAAGGGTCGCCGGGGAGAAAAAAATTGAGAATAGAAATCGGTGAAAGAAAAGGGAGGAAAAAAAAGCTCCGCGCCCAAAAGTCGAGGTTCCATCTACTCGAGGGCCGCATAGAAGAAAAGGATCCGTCTGCGGGGGAAGGCACAGATAACGTTTTGAAAGAAAAACATGGGGAGAAAAAGAGTCTCTAAGGTTTAGGTCTTCTTAAAGAGGAATTATAGTCCTTCTCGAAAGGAGAACTTCTGGGACAATTGGGAAAATGGAAGCCGCCGATCAGGGATAGCCGAACCTTCACTCCTAAACCCGGTGAGGTTCGTAGGGAAAGGGGGTGTGGGTAGGATAAAAAAAAAGATTCTCCCAGGGGGGAAGCCCACAAGGAAAAGAAACTCGTTTGCTTGGCCCGGATCCTGATGCATTCTCATATCCTCCGCCAAGAAAAGGAAATGGTTCCTGCAAGCGCGAAAAAAAAAAATCAAAAGCAAACGTGGGTGCTATAAAAGGGTCATTTATATTGTAAGACAGGCAACACGAAAAAACGGCGCTTCTATTGCTATTTGGGGAAAGTGTAAGAGTGGCAAAATGGCCCCACGGTATAAAGGGAAGTGCTAAACCAAAGAGGGGAAAAAAGACCCCAGGCGATGCATAGAAAGTCCCTGCAATGCGAGAAAAAAAAAAAATAGAAACTCATGGGACTACAAACCCCCTGTGGCCCGCCATGCCAGGGGGGGGGAGAAAGCACCCCTCAAGAAAAAAAGGTTGAGACGAATTCCACATCAAATGACCCCTGAAAAGGAAGGAAGGGAGGAAAACCTAAATTATGCAGCTGAGGAAAAAGTCTGGAAAACTTTCCGCAGAAAAAATGACGGGATAATGCGCATAGCCGCCTGGATGAAAAAATAATAAAGGACATCAGCAAAGCATGCAAAGCAAGAAAAGGCCCGCCGACGCGTTCAGCAAAAGGAGAAAATACCTCCTCTTCTGATAGGAGGGTAATTCCGGAAGAGAGGGTCTCGGAGGGTACGACATGGTCATCCATGAAGAAGTTGCTCAGAAAAGCAATTTCATCATCATATCGCGCCTCAAAAGATCTCGGCGAGCTAAAATGATACGGGGCGAGTGACTCTTCGAAAGGGGACTATCCGAGAAGGGTTGCTGCTCTCGACTCGGTCATAAAGAGTGCGTTTCCCATACCAAGAGGAAGGGGGGGAGTCATGGATGAAATCAGGGGGGTTGCGCATGTGGGCGGAGGAAGAAAACACCAACGAGGAGTATTGATCCGCCCCCATAACGCGATCTTCATTCGCGTTAATCCAGGGAGAAGGGAAGAAAAAGTGAGGGAAAAGTCCAGCTGCAAAAGGGTCTTCTGCAGTCGCAGGAAGGGGGGGAAGCTGATGAGCCATTCCCTGAGCCGGCGAGGAACGGTCGCAGGCAGGAAAATCGGTCCAGTTGAAAGGCGCTATTAGCCCCGAGGGTCTCGCACCTTAGCATGGAGAGACGTCCTGCAGGCGTCACCGACCTTCTATGAGATAAGCTTTCTGACCCCCCACAAACAAAAAAAAACCAAAAAAAAAAGAAAAAAGAAAAAAAAAAACAAACAAAAAAGAATAAGAAAAAAAAAAAAAAGCGGTCCTTTTAGGGAGAACAGGATCTGGGATCGAGCCCGTTATGGGGTTTCAGTATGTGGTACTCTGATTTCGCGAAATCTCCTCCTTTCGGAAAGTAAGTGAAGTTCGACAAAAGGAAACTGGCCTCACCAAAAGGACGCGCTCAAAGAAAATCTTGTAGAAAAAGGTCATTAATTAACGTGGTCGATCACTTTTCTGCTGGAGGGGGGGTGCGAAGAATGATGACGGTCCGACAATGAAAGGAAGGGACGCGACGATCGGGATTCGCATCTGAAAAAAATCGCATGGGGGGAGTCTCACTATGATGTTTCGGGAAGTAAAAAGAAAGAAAGGAAAGGGAGTGTTTACAAAAATAAAAAAGTTAATCTGATGGATACCAAATGTATAAGGAGTTTAGGGGGGAGAGGGGCTGCTTACACCTTAAATGGCATTGGGCTGTAACAGGGGGTGCCGCAATATTTGGAGGTCCGGAGGTTGGAAGAGGGAAAAGGCACCCTGGCGGCGAGAGTAGCGATATGAGACCAAAGGGGGGAGAACCCGCTTGACGAAACTCTTGTGAGAGGGAGCTGTGGCCCTACAACCCCGAAAAAAAAAGGAGTTCGTGGGAAACACTATGCATAGCAACAGAAGGAGAGGCGTCTTCCATTCCGAAAGAGGGAAACCAATTTTTGGCAAACAACGAGGAAAAGGAATCAGACCTCCAACCAGGCCGAAGGAAAAAAAAGAAAGGAGCGTTGTCGGTCAAGAATTATCGGCCTCCAAAAAATAGGGGGGGGGGAAGGGGGTCCGAGAAAGACTATGGAGAGAAACCGGCTAGGAAAAAAATAAAAGAGGGGGGCGCGTCGTCTGGGGGACCGGCCTTGATCTTCACAGGTCAAGTGGGAGCCAGGAGGATTACCAACAAAGCTCGGCAAAGAAAACCGCTATTCGGATCGCAAGGATCCCTAAAGGGTGAAGGAGACGCCGAAGGAGAGACATTAGACAAGGAAAAGTGGACAGCCCAGGCTCAAAAGTCTCCTCTGGGGAGGGGGGGGCGTTCGGACCCCAAGCGGGGGGAACAACGCCGACGATGAAAAAGACTGGGTATGGGACGCAAGAAGGCACTATCGTTGAAATCGGAAAGACATTCTTCCTGCACAAGAAAACCAACTCCGTGCCGTTTCAAGGGAGAGGGGGAGTATGAAAAAAAAGCCTCCAAACGAAGTCGAAGATACAGAAAAGAAAAAGGGACTCCAGTCGGGGGAAAAGGACTCAACTTCAGGCAACGAAACCACAACAAACGAAGCGAAAGGAAGGGAATTTAGAGGAAAAAAAAGCAAGGGGATCGAACCAGAACCTCAAAAAAAAAATCCAGAAAAAACTCCTCATCCTAGGAGGGGGAAAAAAAAAGGAGTTTGGTCCCTTCTAACCAGGAGCTCTGGGAGGAGAAACAAAAGAAATCAGGAAAATAAACGATGTAAAATAAAAGTGCGGGGATCCGAGGAAATTGGTCCAAATTCGCTTGGGAAGAACGCCGGCCTCCACATAAGACGAAACCGCTGAGCGGGGGCTGGGGTCGATTAGATCAGAAGGGGTGGCTCCCATGGGAATATCGGGAGAAAAGGGACACCTCGTCATTTGGTACAGGGGAATAAAAAAGGACCTCTAGTCCTTCCAGAAAGAAGGGGGAAAGGATGCCGGCACAAAAAAAGGGAAAAAAGAATTTATCGTGTTGGGATCGTGGAGGAAGCTCCAGCTAACTGGGGAAGAAACCGCTCTAAAAGAAGGGAAATCAGGGGGAACTCTGAAACCCCCAAAACATGGCCAAGAAAAAAAGGCCTGAGCTTTGCGCGAGGCCAGATAATCGTTTTTGAAAAGAAGGGGGGGGGAACCTGCAAAGGAAATGTGTGAGGTCCAAAGGGGGGAGGAGATCCTGCGCTAAAAAAAACAATGGAAAAAGGGCTATCCGCCTATCATGCTTTGGTTCATGCTCGGAAGGCACTCCTACGGGGGAAGTTCCCGGAAGAGACCACAGATGCCCCCAAAGGGAAAAAGGACTGTCCAGGAGGAAACAAAGGGAAAAAAAATTTCCCTCGTCATGCTGCGCCTGCCAATACCTTCGAAGGGGGGAAGTCAGCGAGACGCAGCACTGCTACTCAGGGGGGGGCATATATTACATACAAATGATTCCAATGAGGGGAAAATTGCACACTCCAAATAAAAACGCTCCTGGTATACTATTTGTTTAAAGAAAGAGGGGGAAAAGATGGGGGAAAGGACCCACAAGACCCGGAAAGCCCACGGATGCGGTGCGAAAAACCCACAATGAGAAAAAAAATCCCGGTGCATTCCCTAAGAATAGTCTCTTCGCGAAAAGGGAGGAGGCAGCACGTCGGAAAAAGGGGAAAAGAAAGAGGTAAAGATGGCGAGGGGGCGAAGCCGACCGTGAGCCAAATCTCATGGAAAAATTATTATTCGAGGCGAAAAAAAAACATCTTTCAGTGACCGTCTGCGAATTTGAAACTAGTTGGGAAATCCGCAACCCAGATAATCTGTAAGGAGAAGAGAGACCATGTATTAGATTGGCGTGAACAGGTCATCATCAAAAAATCCTGCCATATCGATCAAGGGGGAGCCTGTAGCGTCGAAAAAATGCAAAATCTCTGAGGGAGTCAGAAATCCTTATCAAGGGGGAAATCTGGAAGGCGGGACGTGTCCATGAAATGGAAAGGAAAAAAAAGGGACTCTCCCATCAATCTCACCTGGAGGAAAAAGCAGCTGTGACGCATCAACTGCCAAGGCGATGAGAGTGAGCCGGTCGAGGGGATCTGAGAAACGGCAATTCCAGACCTAAGAAGCACATTTTGGCTGAGCAAGAGCTGGGAAAAAAGAATGTCACAAAGATCATCATAGGAAGAGCATGGAAAATCCAAAAGATCTCTTTTGAATGTGGGCGGAGGACTAGCAAAGGGGGAAAAAGAAGAAGAGCAAAAAAGAGAAGACCTCCATTCTCAAGAAGACTTAAGGCGCGAAGAAGGAAAAGCGTCCAGAGGAAAGGGGCCGAATCGTGCGAATCAAGTTTGAGCTTCAGTCCGATGGAAAGGGGCCCGTGCACGAAGATAGAAAAGGAATTCCTTGGAAAAAAAAAAGATCCAAAAAAAGAGATCCAAGAACTTTTATGCCTATGAAGGGAATCACTTTAGCTTGAGAAAAAGGGGGGAGGTCCTTTCAGAAAAAAAAAAGGACCACAGAGCCAAGAAGGCCGATGAAATCCGTCTGAGGGGGAGATCATCTATTGCTGCAGGTGTATTGATCCGCAAGAGAAAAAAGAGGGAGACGTTGAGACGTATGCACAGGTTGGGAGGATAAAATTGATTCAAAAATCATCCGAGGAGGGAAAGATTAAGATCCGTCATGAATCGGTCCTTGCTTAAGGCAAAGCCGGAATTCACGCGCAAAAAGACAGCTTGTAGAAGGAACCGGGTTCATAAAGAAAGGGGGGGGGAGTCCTATCAGAGGGCTTCGCGCTTCGTAGCAGGCCTGCAATCAGAAAAACCGAACAAGACAAAGGAAGGTTCAGAATCTGCCGGAAACAAAGCATGGTCGCTGTGGTCGAATCAGGGGGGGGTTTCGTACCGAGAAAAAAGGGGGTTGAGTGGAACCAAGACATATGATAGGGTAAAGGGAAAGAGAAGCGCGTTGAAGAGAAACATTAACTTGGTGAATCTAGCACCCCCGTTTGCCGCAAGGTGGGGATTACTTGATGCGTGGGAAGCGCGAAAAGGCTGCAGGTAGGGGTCCGGAGAGCCGGCTAACGAAAAAAGAAAAGAAAACCGGTACCGGAGGGGAATTGTTGGAGTCGCGCTGGCCCTCAACAAAAAGAACAGGGGGTTGCGGGGGAAACTGGAGCCAAAAAAAGAATGATCGGCTGAGGGGGATATCGGCAATGTGGGAGAGGGGCGCATTACTACAATTTAGGAGTAAGCAGACCTAAAAATAAAAGCCGTAAGAAGAATCCAAAGAAAAAGCAAAACCGCGCCAATCTCGGCATGGGGGGAAAAAAAAAGATCTATTCTGACGGAGATGAAACAGGAGGAGGCACCTCGACTTATGTGTCTAGAAAGAAAGGTGAGCTTCACAAAAGGCTCAAAAAATTCGAAAGTGCGGTCCCAACAAGGAAAAGATATCGATGCGAAGGGAAAAGAAAAATCTCGGTGCCTTCAAGACGCGATCGAGAGAGCGACAAGGCAGGAAGGTGCATAAGCTCGCAAATCGGGCTCGGCAAAAAGGAAGTTCGACCAAGAAGAAAGGGGGGAAAGCTCCTATCGATGAAAATCCTGTCGAGGGTATTTAAATCGGGAGAAAGGGGCGAGGGAAAAGTAGAAAGAGAGAAGTCGTCCCTAGAAAAATTCCGTTTAAGGGAGAGTATGGGTTCCCGTGCGCTTCGTGAAAAACGTCGAGTTATAGGGAGAAAAAAGCACGCTGCGGAATAGGCAAAATAAAGGAATCTCTCAAAAAAGAAGATTAAGGAAAAAGAGGGAATTTGCGAGGCATAAGGAGTCCCGCAGCGGGATCGTTCTTCGAAAAAGAAAAAAAAAACAGTGAAAGTGGCAAAAGAAGAAGAAGTCCTAGGGTGTTGACCTGCAGGGGGGGGGGGGGAACGCTACGACGCGTAATGTAAACGGGTGCGTCGTGAAGAACGAAAAAGTGAAATAAAAGTAAAAAACGAGAAAGAGGGGAATTTGTTCTAACTAAGGGGGCCTCACATGCCGAAGAAAAAAAAAGGGGGGAGAGGTGAAGTGGGACAAAAAAGGGGAAAGGGGGTGAAAGGTCAAAGGCCGTGTTTCTAAGACGGGCGTCGTGAAAAAAATTGTAGGTCTCGGGGCCGATATCGAAGGAGGGGGAACCTCTACAAGAAGGGGGGATAGTCGTAAGCCAAGAGGGGAAGGCCCGAAGTGAATCTGGGGGGGGACTGTTGTACTAAAAGAATTCTACCTCCGAGAAAGAAAAGTCGAGTAAACCCGGTTTCACACGCCGCAGAAAAAGACCAGAAGAATTGGCTCGGTGTCTTCCAAAGGAGTTTTGACCACCCGGGGAAAGGGGGAAAAGACCGGCCGGCGAAAGGGTCTGCAAGTCCTAAAAAGCACCCATTAAGAAAAAAAAATTGTAGTCAGGCCTGGAATCAATCAGTCTTCTTTTGCAACAAAAGCGCCCAAAGGCCCCGTCGTGAGGTGGCAGTTGTTAAGGCAAAAGAAACTGACCCTCTGCACAGGAAGCAAGCCAGGAAAAGCGGGGGGAGAAGACTCATCGGCATGGGATAAAACATATCCTCCGCCAAAAAAAAGAAGGCAAGGAAGGTAACAGAAAAGACCAATATTGCGGCCGCTATATGAAAAGGTAATAGTGTCCAGCATGACAGTAAAACGCGCTTCTATGGGGGGGAAAGGAAAAAATATTACAATCGAGGAGTGGGGTAGGTCAAGCGACAGCCCCCGGATGCAAAGAAGGAAAGCATCTGTAAAAAAGAAAAAAAAATAGACCCCCGCAGATGCGAAATCGTCAAGAAGAAAGGGGGTGCGGCTCACGGGGAGGGGGCCCCTTCGCCATGCGGGGGGGAGAAAAGAACACCCCGAAGACATTGCGAAAGAAAGGAAAGACCCGAATATTCTATGCGAAAAAAAAAAGGAAGGGATCTGCCTTCTGCCGCGAGGGGGGGATGGCAACGGCGGGAAAAGGGAAACCTCAAGCCAAGACACCGAGGGAAGCTGCGGCTCTGCAAGAGTGTCGTTAGGAAGAAGGTCATCAGCCCCAACATCCTGACCAATCAAACTACGGTCCTCGATCCAAGACCTAAGAAGCAATTGGCAAAGAAAGCCGCCGAAAAACAGATCTCAGCAGAAAAGAGGAGTTTCCTCTTCAGGCGAAAAATTTCAGAAGAAAGGGAACTGAAAGGGGGGAAGAGAACCAAGAAGGAATCGCATACGCGCATAAAAGCGTCGAGTCAGAAGTTTCTTTAGCCGTTTCTCAGACGTGCCTATCTTCGGAAAAAAAAGACGAATAAGGGAAAAGGATAATAAACAGGTTAAAAACGGAGAAGGATGGAAGAAGGCGTTTTGAAAAAAAAGGAGAGAAGGACTTGCTGACCTGGGGAAGAGGCCTTAAAGGGTGTGCTCATGGGGTCAATCTACGAGAAAAAAACAACAACTGATTCGGAGGAAAAGAAAGGAAGAAAAAATCCAACGAGATCTAGATCCATGAGCCTTAAAAAGGAGATTCTAAACGCCTTTCCACGAAAAGAACGAGATCATTCAAACTGAATCGAAGTCACGTAAGGGGGAATCTAGAAAAGGCAAAGCAAAAACGGGAAAGGACTCTCAGAATTCGTTGGAGAAGGGGGGATGATTCCCTGAGAAGTCTAGCACCAGAGAGGGAACATTTCAAGGGTAAGGCTTAATGAACAAGAGGGGGGGGGAGGGAGAGACGTCTTCAGGAAAAGGGAAAGAGGAAAGGACTTCATTTTACGTGAGGAACTTCCAGTCGCACTCTGAGACGATGCCCGTATTTGCAGGAAAAAGGGGGGGGCTTAGAAGGGGAGAAAAAAAAATAGTAGCCAAGCAAAAGCTGGGCTGCGAAAGGCCCACCTCCGTGCCAGAGGGGATGCGCATGGGCGCCTGATCAATGAAAACAAAATCTATAAGGACGGGGAAGTCGATCAGGTCTCTTCGAGGGGGGGGGGGATTATCCCATAAAGAAGAGCATTTCGACATTGGGGGAGCCGGCAATTCCTAGAAGAGGGATTCTGCGAGGCCAAACGAGAGGGGGGGGGCGCATGTTGGGAAAAAAGAAAGGTTATGGAAAAAGGAGAAGGCTATACCTTTGAGATTTGGCCCTTAGAACTAAAGAAAAGAAAAGAAGAAGTAGAAAAAAAGAGGTAGACAACTAGTATGGGGGGGGAGGGAAAAACTTCCCCTCTTAACGGACAAAGGTTTTATAAGAGGGAGGGTTGGAACGAAAAATAGGGGGGCTTTGGGGCAAAAAAAGGGCAGTCCCCTGGCGGCGCAGTTGGCGGCGGACTGACAGCAGCAAAAAGAAGAGGTACGCCCCGAGGATGGACGCGGTGACAACGAAGAAAGGAATCGGGGGGGGGGAAGACTTTTGAAGACCTACAAACAAAAGGGTCTTCGTGCCGGGCGCCACGATAAAAAACAACATGATCGGGAGAAGGACGGGCTACAGATAGGGAATAGGCTTCGATCATTCGACAAAAAAGTCAACCTCCACCGGAGGACGGTCCTTCAGTTTGGAAGGAAATCTTTGTGGGGGAAAAAAGACTTTATCCAAGAAAAACGCGACGGAATTGCCTGGGAAGAGTGCTGCCGGGGGGGGATCGAACCCGTCGATTAGAGGTCATCCCCCTCTACTGAACGAGATCTCCGTGGACAACAAGATGAAAGGGGAAAGAATGTGTCGCAGGGGGGGAAGAACTATTCGGTCACCACGGCTTTCTCTTGCCCCAAAAAGGAAGAAAGGAGACCGAGAAGAGGGGGGAGACCAAAAATCATCATAAAACGAGGAAGAAAAGCGTCAGGAGCCTCAACGTAAAAAAATCTTCCTCTTCGCATTGAAAAAAGGCGTTTTCTGACGGGGAACGTACGGGGCAGGTTGGATTTGTGGGGGGAGGATCGTTGGACGTCCTCGCGAAGGGAAAAGAGAAGGTACCCAACTCAGTCCGGGGCGGGAATATGCTGCGGCGTATGGAGGAGAGGATCCGCACGAGAAGGAAGTACTGAAAACGCTGCGGGCCTGATTCCGAGTCACTTC
>Ga0179593_1401056_pt1 | contig 12998 bp, 10 predicted proteins | sample CZODoug2_1_08_16_FD_185931 | JGI IMG/M metagenome (GOLD analysis project Ga0179593, IMG submission 185931) | Vadose zone soil fungal communities from Angelo Coast Range Reserve, California, USA - CZODoug2_1_08_16fungal (PacBio error correction) | ecosystem: Environmental > Terrestrial > Soil >...
AAAGCTTGGGGGGGGCAAGAGCAAACTCCTCGGACGGAAGAAAGTTGTAAGAAGGAGTCCTGAATAGCAAAGGAAGAGGGGAAGACCAACGGGGAAAGTCTGTTGCAACTCCTATTTGGGGATCGGTCTAACAATATCCAAGTGTCTATGGCAGCGGGAAGCAGTCAAAAAAGAGAGGATGTCCAACACTGGGAACGCTTAAACGTAGGGGAGCATTCAAACGCGTCAGGGACCACGGGGGGAGAACGACGTGGGGGTTGCCGATCTAATTGGTAAACTTTCTATCGAGGTGCTGCTTCTTTGTCGTTGGGGAGGGGCAGCTACCCTGCTATTGAACCTGGCCTGAGGCCTCGGTTTTCTAAGGGGGGGGACGTATATTTCTAGACTTAGCTTGACAGTCCAAAGTTTGAGTCATTCGAGTAAACCCATGAGCTATCGGAAGAAAGCAGAATTTGGAGCTTTGGGGAAAAATAGAGGTTTTTAAGGTCGGCGAATGTCCGTTTGCAGGGACTGGGAGCGCGTCCCCCGATGGAAAAAATTTCCCCCGGATCGGGACCTCACCCCGTAACGTGGGAAAGAAAAAAAGGAAAAAAGCGGGGAGTTGTGCAGCTAGGACGGCAGTAAGACTAACTGTAAGAATTCGGAGAGGGTTCTTCACGTCCTACAAACCGAGAAAACGCGGGTGGAAAGAGGGGCATATTCTGCCGGGAGAAAAAAAAGCGCGTGTCCCCTGCCGAGATATGAGGGAGATTCAATTCCTTGCAAAATGTCATCAACCCACTTCATAGCTCGGGGGGATAATCAACCTAGAGTTCAGAGGGTAAAAAGTCAAAAATGTACACTCACGACATCGCAAGCCATTCAATATCCACCGCGGGAGCTAAATGATACGAACCTTGAACTCAGAACTCATCTCTCCTAGGGGGTTGGAGCGGTAATTCAGCGGGGGGGAGGTTCGAAATTCCCCAGAGGAAAAATTTAAAAAGGGGGGTAGCTTTAATCTCCGTCACTATATCGGAGGGCGCAAGAAAACTTGCCGTCAGCGTCCGGAGGGCTGCCAACCCTCTTCATCAGACGATCAAATGGTGTAGGTGTCTGAAAGAAGGAAATCTGACAGTTCAGGAAAAGGGAAGTTCCTCTGAAAAAAAAAATGAGTGAAAGACTTTTGGCGTCCTTGGGGATGAAATCCGAAAAGAGTCTCACTGACAAAGAGTCGACGGGGGGGAAAAAATGATGCTGCTTGAAATGGAAAAACTTCGAGATCCGACGGATAGCCATTGCGGCCTGGGGGCCGGCGCTGATTGGCGCAAAAAAAGCCCTTGTCGACGTTTCGACAACCGGCCGGGGAGTGGGTTAAAGAAAATTGCGTGTCGGAAGGAGGGGGAGCCCAGCGACAGCTTGGCCATCGGCAATTTACCGAGATCTCATGCATCGAGGGCTGGGCGATTGACCAGGGAAAAGGTCAGGGGAGATAGAGGGAGTTGGCAGAATTTCTCCTCTAGTGGGTTGGAAGAAGGGAAAAATCGAAGGCGCTCAGCAACAACCCAGGTAGAGGACCGGATCGAACCAATGGGGACGCCGCTGTCCAGAAACGCAAGCGGTTCATCACTCCAAAAACTCAAAAGGCCAAAGGGGTCCAGCAAACATGCGGACGCAACGCGGCGGAATGTAGTGCGCACGCCATGGGGGAAAAAGAACAAACCAGAGGAAGTAGGAAAAGGGGGAAACATGGGGAAGCGAAAAGACAAGTGACGAACAGCGACGGACCCAGGGTGGGATGGGGCAATGAACGTTTCTAGCCGCAGTGAGGGGAGATTGACCAAACGGCGACTGGAGGGGAAGGGCCAAAAAAAAAGGAATTTGAGAGGAAAGGTTGTCGGCTTGCTTAAAGGTGCGTCGGGCCGGCATGTATCCCGGGAACACAGGCGCCACGCAGAAAGCGATCCCTCTCTCTCAACGTGAACATGATAGAAGGGGCAAAAAAGGGCAAACCAAGCTCGAGAATGAAGAAAGATCACAAATCTACGAGTCCGGGGGGAGGGAAGCAGTCGCCGACACATCAATCGCGAAAAAGCGACGTTGTCGAAACCGACAATTCGCCTATTGGAAGAGCACCTTTGGAGGTCACAATGGAGAATCCGGCGGAAGAGAGGCGCGACAGGGCCGTAGAGAAGAGGGGAGAAACGGCCTGGTTCGTAACGAGTAAGGGGGGAAGAGTTATCAACGACGAAGAGCAACCACAAGTGGATGTGACGAAAACACACCGAAAAGGAAGGCAGGGGTTAAGGGGGGGGGGGGGTGGGCGGACTTCACCCACCTCGGTGAAGAGTGTGAAGGTCAAGGGGTCAGGCCTTCAAGTCGATTATGGATCTAACGTGGAGGGGCGTGATCTGAGCTTAAGAAGGGTCATCCTCGTTCACCAGGGAAAACCAGGCGCCGCGGCACACAAGCAATTCTTATAAAAGCAAGTCGATCTCTGGGAGTGCCTAAAAAGACGAGCAACGGTAGGGGATCATTGAGGACAAGGCTACGGGGGGAAGGGGGGAAGGGGCGGCCTATGGGTCGGGGCAAGGCACGCTGCCCCTAGTGGTCTCAAAAAGGGGAAGGAATGTTGGTTGAGCCAGGGAGAGGAAATCGGTCTCACCAGATATCTGCGACCGGCATGTAGCACACGTCGGGATGAACATAATATGCACGCAAAAAAACCGCGTTCTCCAAAACTATTACAGGGTGTTAAGCGCGTGAAATAAAGATAAAAGTCGCGAAGAAAGGTCTGCAACGAACTAATTTTCGAGAAGAAATCCCCTGTGCCGGGAATAAGAGGTTTTAAAACTGACCTGGTGGGGAAACACCAAGTGAGTCAAAAAAAAAAAAACTCAGTGCCTAACAACGTAGACCAAACAACTTGAGTCGTTAAAGCGAGCTGGCTACAAGTATCTGATCATTGGTTGGGAAAGGGACTGTGGTAAGAAGAAAAAGGGAAATCAGTATTAGAAAAATATGACGCAACTTGTAATGAAGGGCATGGCAGTCGGGGTCGAGGCCCTCACACAAAAGCCTCAGGCAAAAAAAGATCCCGAAAGGGAGGGAACTTCGGGAATATAGTTTCCGAATTGCTAAAGCTTTTCACTTGGGTCGGGTTGTCAGGGGGGAGGGAATCGCGGGGATAAATAACCGTATTATCCTTGGCAGAGGCTCAATGCAACCTGCTTAGGTTTGGGGGGGGGGAGGAAAAGGTATTGTCTCGCTTGCACATGGGGGGGATTTACTAAGATCCCTAATATGAAAGAAGTACTGCAGGATGAAAGGAAAAGTTCGGAGGCGGTAGGAAGAGGGGGCAATCGGAACGAACAACATGAGAGCGGAAAAAAAGAGATGATAATACGCTTTGAGACGCAAGCCTGCTGTAACCCAACGTTACTTATCTCTGAAGTACTGAGGGACCATATCTTACAGATGCCGAAAAAAAAAAGGGGGGCCTTGTGCCTGAACTATCCTCGGGATAGTTCAACCAATCAAAAACAAGCAACGCAAAGGTGAAAGCACGGTCGGTCACAGAAACCTAGTATTATTATCGCGGGGGGAGAAGATGAAAACCAGTGAAAGGAAGGGCTGGGCGAGACTAGATTCTCCAGACTTGGTGGCTGGCTTGTTGGGGATGCTTGGAAATCGGGGGGGGAGGGGTTAGGCGATCGGGCAGAAAAAAACTGAATCCGACTAAAGTCGGAGTTTGTCAGAGGTTTAGAGTAGAAAGACTTTTCTTGAGGCTCCAAATGTAAGTAATTACCATCATCAAAAAACTCAGATAAGGGGTGAGAAACCGGGTGCAGCTTTTAAGAGGTTTGTTCCTACGGGGGCGTCCCGAGTTGGTCAGGATTGGACTGCGACGTAAACCAGGAGGGTTTACCCCGTTCGTGCGAGCCTCACAAAGAACCGGCAAAAAGCGCTCTCCCGAAAAAAAAAAAGAAAGTGGAGGGGACGTTTCAGGAGGAGAGAGCGGTGGTCACGCGTTCACAAGGAAGCACGTCACCGAGCCCGGAGGTTGAGTCCTCGGTTGTGGCTGCGTATCCTGGATCCGGGCGGGGGTCAGAGAATCTGGGCGCCCGACGAAAGCAGGCAAGGCGAAAACCCCTTAACCAGAAAAAGGGAGGGATTCACCAATCGCTGTCGATATTAAACTGGACAAGACCTTAGCAAAGCCATGCGGAGACACTGGAGGATCCCGTCCATGAATAAAAGGCTCAAAAGCCTGAGGCATCTCGGAAACTGGCGGAGTCGTCACTGAATGCTGGTGGGCCAGGGAAATAAAGGCCAGCCCCTCGCCGCAAGAAAAAAGGTTTAGCTGAGCTCCGATGGAAGAAGAGATGAGGCAATAATCGACTTACGGAGTGAAGCCTTCTTAATTCAGCAAAAAGAGCAAAGTCTACATGCGGGTGACTGGTGGAGGTCAAAAAATATGGCTCCCCAGGACGGTGAAAATTACGTTCAAGCAGAAAAAGGATGGTAGGAATCCGTTGATCAAAGAGAACAGAAAAAGACGAAAATGCACGACCGGGGCAAAGAGTAGACGGTTCGAGGGGGAGAAACGAAGGGAGGGATAGACCGGTAGAGGATAGAAGGATTCGCACCATCTGGACACATGCGCTTTCATTAAAGAGAGGGTCGGACGTTTAAACAAAAAGAAAAGGGGCTGGTGAAAAAGGGGGGACAGGGAGGAACAGAGGGCTTGGCCATCGCTACATCTTGAGCAGGAAATATCAAGTGGCTGGGGAGGGGGGCTGACAAGACTACTACATGTTATTAGGAAGATTGGGTGAGTTCGGCTCGCCGGAGTGCATGAGAAAAAAAAACTATCAAGCCTCAACCCAGAGGAGGTTACGCTGATCGCAAAAGGGAGCAGCACTGGACGCAGGGTTTACAAAGTCAAAAAACAGTCGGCATGAAACTGCACATCCAACTGCGACGGAAAAAGCTGGAGGGGAATTTAGGTCCACGCAATTGCGATCTCTCTCACCAAGAGTATTCATAGATCTCCGCGCTTAAACTAACCGGGGAAGACACAGCGGCGTCCGCAGGGGGGATTGAAGAGGCCAGCCTTGTGAACAAGCGGCCAGACTTGGACGATGAATTGGGAATGGTCGAGACCACGGGGGGGGGCGCTTGGGAGGATGAGGGTCCCTTGACGACCGCGCGTCCCGAGCAAAGAGCGACCCCTCTCCGAAAACCAGAAAAGGGCCAAGCTCGATTCTCAGGAAAAAAAGCGTCACCGAATTTAAAAAAGAGGGGGGAATGTCCTTGCAGGAGGGATAGAGAAAACAAACCGAGGAAAAAAGAAGACTCCTGTCGGAAAAAGGATCTACCAAGTCAGTGATGTGCCTTCAGAGAGGTGCAATTCGCAATGTGTCGACTTCTCGAACCAGGGGAAAGTCGGAATATCAAATCGTCGTAATGGTAGTTAATGCTTCGGGGGCTTTATCAAAGGACAGAAAAGGAAAACCAGAAAGGAAGGTGAAAAGGATAACTTCACAGAAAGCGAGAATTGGTGAAGAGGGTCGCATAACCTAAAAAAAAAGCTATTCATGAGGTTTGAATGATCCTAGGGATGCACGGGATCTGAGTTGACTAGGGAGAGGGGGAAGAGTAGACTTCAAGAGAAACTGGGGGATCTTTCAACTGGAGGGCGGGCTTGGAGAGGTAGAAATTAGCAAGAAGCAGGAAGGGAATAATACTATGGCAGAAAAAATTCTAGCACATGAGGGAATGGCGGATCGAAAGCGGGGTCCTAAGGTCATTTGGCATCGGGAGGTATTGGTTTCCTTCGTAAAATACGAAACCACGAGTATTGGCCCGAAAAAATCATTGTAATTTTGTGATTGAATGGAAAAGTAATAGGGACGCACATGGGGAAAGCAAAAAAACCGTATACCTCCGGGAATATGCACGCTCACCAAGAAAAGAAACATTATAGGAAATTAAAGGGGAATGAACATAGGGATGACAAGAGTCATCGGAGAAAAAAAAAAGAAGAAGACATCCTAAAGTGAAGGAAAAATTATCGCCCCGTTTGGTTTACCAAAATATAAATGTGGAAAAGAAACTCGGGTGACGATCGTAAAAGGAGTCACCAAACGTACCAGGTGGCCGTACAGTAAACACGTGGTAGTCGGGGAAAAGTAGGGAGAAAGAAGAATGGGGGAATGAGGTAATGATCAAAAAAATTAATAACGGAGAAAAGGAAGGACAACGAGCGGAATTAAGGCGTCTATGAGCGGGTTAGTGGAGCGACCCTCAAAGAGCAACATCAGCTTAAAGAAAAGGATAAAACAACAAAGGACCCTGTAATATATTTCTGCATGGAAGAAAGAAGTTTGATCAATTTGTTGTCCAAGGTTAAGTTAAGCGATGGCCGGTTGGAAAGAAAAAAAGATTATCTGGCGCGGAAAACTGGTCAAAACTGCCTCCTAAGATTGTTTGTGTGTGTTCGAGGAGGAGGTAGTTAAAAAAGCAAGTTGGGGAGGGGTCGACGGATTGGGCACTTCCAGGAAGAGAGAGTCCGATGGGATTTGGGCAGACAGCGGCCACGGAATCGAAGCGGGCTAGAAAAAAAAAAAACGTAGAGAGAAAATAGATGGTTCGGTTAAACGAAAAGCTTTTCAGATAAAGAGGAGGAGAACCAGGAAAGATCAGTTAATCCGGAAAGGGGGATCAGAGATACGGATCGATTGACGAAAATGTTGAGGAACTAACCTGTATTTGAGGTTCGAAGAAAAGAAAGACGACTAGGTGGAATTGAAAAATTTGGGCAAAAGGAAGACGGGAAAAAGGAGTTAGGGAGACAAGCTGCTTAGGAGAGAAAAAAAAGGACAGAGGCTGGCCGGGAAAAGAGATAAAAAAGAGTTGGGTTTCGATGATGTTTAGTTAGCAAGGAGGGGCAGACGGCTGGGAAGGAATCAGACCCTCCCGAATTCTGAATGTAACCGCTTTTAGTGGGAGGAGGGTACTTGCTTGGGTCAAGGGGGAGAATTACCCTAAGGGCAGAAGGATCTAAAGGGGCAAATTTACAAGGGGAAAAAAGAATAAGTGGGGGGGGGAAAACGTGGTCAGGCCTGGTGCTTGTTACAAGCGGAGTGCGAGTAACAAAGAAAAATGGAAAACACGTTTAAGTGGGAGTCAAACCTACTAGGGGGGGGTCTAATCTAGATCTGGGGGGCATTTACAAGATCGGTCTTTGTAGAGAGAATCTAGACCTTGTTTCATAGAGGGGGAAAGTAACCAAAGAGTTTTTATCCTGGTGGAGGCTGCATATTCAATGAGTCTGAATAAAGGAGTCGGGTTTTCCCTTCCTATATGGGGAGGCCAAGAATTCCTGGAAATTACAAGAGATCAGCTTCAAGAAAAGGGGGACCCATACGTTGTAGGAGTGTCCTCGCAAGATCGGAAGAGAGGGAAGTAGACTGCAATCCCTGATAAAGGGAAAGTCCTAGAGGGAGACTCTAGATACGTGAAGGAAGTAACGAATTCGCTTGTGATGCCTGGAAAGGAAACTCCGCCTAGCCGAGGAGGGAAAAGTGGGAAGCCTTGAATCCGAAGAAAAGGAAGAAAAGTAAGTTCAACAAAGCGCTTTAGGAGACAGCTCGGAGATTCCCCAAAGAGAGAAAAGAGAAGTGAAGTGTTCTGGCAGAGGATTGCCCGGCGCTTGAAGAATTGAAGCATAGGTGAGGGTGTCCTCACGGGGAGGGAGGGACAAGCCAAAATAGGAGGAAGAGGGAGAAACAAAAGAAGACGAATTGAGAGGGGGAAGACTAGTCTCAAAGAGGGGAAGGTCGAGATCGACGAAGACAAGGGGCGATGTGGGTCACAGAAAGTGGGGAGAAAGGAGGTGAAACCTGCATCCGGGGGGTAATCTCTATGGGAGGGGAGGGAGCTCCCTCAAAGAAAGACTTTTACAATCGGCCTAGAGAGTCATTGAGCTCGGATCGTGGGTGAAAGAGAACATGTCTTATAAGATAGAGGTCATTGCGTGTACCAAAGGAGAAAGGGCTAATTGCAAGAGAAAAAAGAACAAAAAAGAGGGAAGGACCGAGAGGACAACAGAGGGAGCAAAGTCGAAATCGCCTGCGGTCATCAAAAAAAGAAAGAAAAAAGGATCGGGGGAACTGTTCAAAGCCAAAAGGGACAGCCTCCGGGGGAGGAAAAGGATTTCCGAGGCAATGGAGACAACAACCACAATTAAGAAGGAAAGGAGATAGTCCATTTGGCGCAGGGGCAAAGATTTTCAGAAAGATAAGAGAAACGAGGGTTGTGAATCCGGTTTTCGATGCGAAGAAGGGGAGGGAGTATTAAGCGTCGCGTGAGATGAGACATGTGGAGAGCGGTCAAGAGAAAGGGGGTGTCGGGGGATAGCTGCCGTCGGTACAGGGGATAAAAAGGCGCGGCCCAAGAAAACATCAGAGCTCAATAGAGACCAAGAAGGATTTCTCGAAAGAAAAGAGAGGAGAGACTATTAAAAAGGAGGAGACGATGGCAAAGTTCTAGGGGGGGGGCCAGGAAGCAAGGGGGGGAGCTGAAAAAACCGGGAAGGGGGGGGCGAAACGGAGAAAATTAGCATGGTTCCTCAACAGAAAAGAGAGGTTCAAAGCCCGGGTTCAAGTCATTAAAAAGGCTAAGAAGAATGATTGAGATAGAGGAGAGAGAAAACGATTACTGGGACGTTTACTCTGCGTATAAAAACAGGGGGTGATTCAAGGATGAATCAATATATTGAGGAAGGAATAAAGGCAAGCGGGCAGAGTTGAAGGGAGAAAATAAAAATTACATCGTCGATAAATGGGGTTTGGAGGATCATGAGATCATTCTAGAAAAAGGGACGAAATGATAAGAAAGGGGAATCGAAAAATGGAAAACACTTCAAAGGAGGGATGCGGAAGGGGGACAAGGTCAACCGAAAGCTGGGGAGACTACCTCCGAGAAATGAGTTCGAGCGAGAAGGGAGGGGAGCAAAATGGGGTAACTTGCATGCTTGTAGGGGGGGGAAGGGTAAGGGTGGTGGGAATCACAAAAGAGAGGACGGCTCCGAAAAGCGAGGGAAAAGTGGGTGATGTCGAATTTCGAAGGGGGGGGGCGCCCATAAGAGGAAAGTGAAAGTGTCGAGGTGAAAAATATGCCGCCAACAACCAGCGGATCGGACGTGTGGCAGGGGCGTGACCTACGTGGGACAGAGAAAAAACGAAGATCTGCAAAGACTCGGATGAAGCGGGGCTTAAGGACGGGGGGAGGCTCTCAAAATATAAAAGGGTTAAAATAGGGGGGTTCGAAAAAGGACAGTCCGAGTCAGGGCCCAAGGAAAACACCTTAGACCAACAATTACGGTAAAAATAAATGAGTCAGACATTATCTAGCATGGGGGGGGGAGGGGGAAAAAAAGTGGGAAGGAATCAATTAAGGGAAAAAAAGAGAAAGGAATTAAAGAGACGCTACAAACTAGAAAGGGACAGGAAGAGGGCGAGCACGGTTATAGCCCGCCTAGAAGAAAAAAAGGGGCGAAAGGCAGACTATCCCAAGAGGAATAAGAAAAAAATTTAGAAGGGTCATCTGAGAGACGTTAGTTGGGGGTCGAGCTCGTATAACTATTGACAGACTTTTTCCAAAGTATATCCTGGGAGAAATTGGGATTCAATTCACATAGAGCGGATATTGTTCTAAGAGCTAGGCTGGTAGGGAAAAACTGACTTTTTTAGGGAAAAATCTAGAAATCTTGCGCAACGAAGTAGTTCAGAGACGTCACGATGAGGTTGGGGCGAAAATATGTGCGCCAAGCTCAGGAGCGAAACACAAAAAACGGATTAGTAAAAAAGGGTGGGGAATAAAAGGGCCGACTCCTTTCAAGAACCTCAAGGTCTCGAGAATAGGGAAGTACCCTCTGATAGATCCATAAAACATGCAGAGGGAGGGCGGGGAAGACAATCCTCTTGAGGTCGAACATATAAAAAAATGGGTGCAAGCATTTCGAGGGGGGGAATATTGGGACAGGGGAGGGTATCCAACTAAAAAAAAAGGAAGAAACGTGAGGCCCTGCGAAATAACATACTTTGGAGGCTTCGGGATATCGGAGGTGGGCAAGAGCGTGGCGGTTAAGGCGTCCCAGACGTGCCTTGCCTGGAAAGACTCTTTGGGAGCATTTTAAAAAAAAATCTTGAGGTAGTAGGAAGGTACCATCAGAAAAAAAAAAAATGAGTGGGTATAATCGGGACAAGGTTAAGCGACAGGGGTGGTATACGTTGGGCGAGGCGAAGTTAATCGAGGGGGGACGGCGGTAAAAACCCGAAAGGAGGGGAAAAAACGTGATATTTGGCTTAAAAACAAACCGGCGATCCTATCAGGGAGAGTTGAGTTTTCATAGGTCTTGGCGGGATCGGCACGAAAGTAGCAAGCAGCTCGGAAGTCAAGAGTCCTCGGGTTGCAGGGGTGGAGAGAGTACGGCATTCGACCTTATACAGGGAAACTAAGAATCGGGCGCCAGAGGTCTCTACTCCTGGAGAGAACAAAGTCAAGAGCTTTGGCATATTAATACAGGGTAGGAGAAGGTAAAATGGACAATCATCTGCCGGAAGAAAGAGATGCCCGGATAGCAAAATGATACTCCATGTGGCTCGCCTTAATACCGTTCGCTTTCGAAGACGGGGAATACTGCTGGAGGCGAAGTACCCGTCTTGAAAAAAGGAAGAGTTAAAAAAAAGGGGTATTGAAAAAGGATCTACGATGAAGTGAAGCTCGGGACGGTCGTCCGAAAATTCTGAGAGGAAAAAAGACCATCGACGATCTTGGTGAAGGGGACGAACAGGCCGCTGACCTCGGACTGGTTGTTGGAAAAAAAATCAATAAAGAATTTATTTTTCAGACTAAGATGAAATAAAGCGCCCACAGATAGAGGAAAAGAGGACCACATGAACTCGTCGACGAGGCGGGGAGGGACCTTCAAGAGATCCCGAACGATGGGGTGCGGGGGGGGGAAAAGGAAGCACGGATTTAGGGGGGAGGAAAATGCCGGGGTCCGGAGGACGTTGAGCAGGGATTTTAACGCGAATTGACTTGTCTACGTGAAAAATAAAGCAACAATCTTTGAGCTGAGGGGGAAAAGGGGGGAATCATTGAGAAAAGGGATAGGTTTCCCAGCGAACGAATGGGAGGGAGAGAGATTGAGCAAAAGGAATGGACGTTGCTCCGAACCGGTAGAAGAGACCGAAGGCAAAAGCAAGCAGTAACAAGGCCGCGAGAAAAGGGGATAGAAATCGGGAAACACGGTCCGAAGGACGCACCAAAATCCAGAACAAAAGATTACACACTGATTTCACAGCCCAAACATAAAGAGGTGGAGGGAACAATTATGGGAACAATGGAGGAGAGACTAACAAGAAAGAGAAGCGCCATTGACGGCGGGAAGAAGAGGCCGAAGACATTTTTGCGGGAAGAAAGGTTCATGGGCACTTTAGGGTGGATGAACCCGAGGCGGAAGGGGACAGTACAGGAGAGTTGAGAGAGGGGACATTATCAAAGGGGGGGGGTTCATTGCAAGCTTCAGGCAGTGCCTGCACAAATCCTGCTGTTCTCCCAATAAGATACTCTACTAGACTCTCCCGCGGGGAAAGAAGGGGGCACCTCCCCATCAGGAAGACAATGACTATCTATGAAAAAAAGTTTAGCTAGTTTCCAAGGTCGCTTGAGTGGATGCAAGGCGTCTTCTAATCCGGAAGGGGGAAAGGGGAAAGGCGCGACCAAATTAGCCGCGGGAGTCACGAAAAAAGCGTTAGGAAAAAATTTCAATTGGGATTCTAACCCTTCGAACTAAAGGGAGTTAGCTTCATCTATGAGAAAAAAGAGGGCTGGTCGACAGATAGGGCGATGAGCTGTTTGCTCTTTAGACGGAAAAAAGGAAGACACATCGGGGAAACAGAGGAAAAGGCCAGTAGGAGGGGAGGTCATAAAAAGTTTGAGGAAAACCTTCACAAGAGAGGGGGGAGGTTTGTTTGAATGATCCGAAGGGCAGACAAGTCGCGGACACATGGAAAAACCATATTAGGCGGGGAATCGGAGATGCAGACGGAAGGGGGTGTAAAAAACTCACAGGTCTACAAAAGTGAAGGGTGCGGCCGGTCAGGTACTACTACCGACAGTCTTAGAAGCGGCCCTCAAAGCGGGAGAAAACGGTAAAAGGGGCGGGAAGATAAACGTGGCTACGGTCGGGGTCTGGGGGCGGTCCGATTTGGGGGGGCATTCAACTCTCTACAATAAAGGGACTGCTCAAGGGGGAGTCTCCATGAAAAGCTGTGAGGGGAGAACCATATTTTACCCAAGGGAAGGAGGACTGCAACGCCAGGGTAGAAAAAGGAAAACAACCTCTTCTAAAACAAAAGGGAGAATTTAAAGTGAAAACGGAACGGGGAAAAAACTACAAAATCCTATCTATGCAACCAGCAAAATCAGCTATCTCAACAGGTTAAGTTGAGGCTTAACAAAATAGGAGGGTTTAGAGACGTGTGTACGATTTCGTCGGAGGGCAACCCAACTCGGACGCAGTTACAGGCAACTTTAAGTTTCTTAAATCTTAAGGATTGCATCCGCGATCATTTGTTGTATGACGGGGGGGGGGGAGAAAGACAAACATTGGGTCAATAACGAAAAGAGGAAGAGACACTATAAAAAGGGGGAAAGGAACAGGGACGATTCCGGACTTGGGAGGAAAAGAATAAACACCTAATCATCAGTCAAGGAAAGCACAAAGGCTGAGAGTTGAGACAAAAAAGATGTTCAGTGGTTGTGAAAGTTTAATATTTGATAAATAAAGAAAGGTGGTTGGGAAGACAGTTACCTATTCCATATCTCTGGATGGGGAAAGAATAGCGGGGTCGCAAAAAAAAATAGTGGGATGGTAAGGATCCTAGGGAACCCCGGAAAAAGAACGTAACGATAGGTTCAAGGAGGGCCACAACTTCTAAAAAAAG
>Ga0179593_1493437_pt1 | contig 12998 bp, 11 predicted proteins | sample CZODoug2_1_08_16_FD_185931 | JGI IMG/M metagenome (GOLD analysis project Ga0179593, IMG submission 185931) | Vadose zone soil fungal communities from Angelo Coast Range Reserve, California, USA - CZODoug2_1_08_16fungal (PacBio error correction) | ecosystem: Environmental > Terrestrial > Soil >...
ACTAAAACTTTCTAAATGCAGTTAAAACGCAAGATACCGAGACTTGTTTCTATGCGACCCACTTAAAAAAAAAGCCCTCCAGACTGTCCCCAACAACGGAAGACAACACTGCGGGAAGGTTCGACGACAATAACCAACTATCATCAGCCAGTTGCCAAAATTCAAAGCTCGGTTGTGACCTTACAGAACGGCAATCTTTACTGGATATGGTGCTAAAGAAGCGCTTCCGCCCTGGGGAAGGGAACTGGGGGAACGTGATTTTTAATACCAAAACCGTTCCGGGACTCGACCGGGAAAATCGTAGGGAAAAAAGAGAGGGTCAAGTGGATGTTCTCTTCATGGGATTTTTTTATCACGGGCTACTGAGCAGCCCTCGTATCTCCGGGGAGGGGTTGGGGGACGATCGCCTATCCGATTTCGGGGAACTAAAAGTTTCCAATAGGTCTCTCCAGAGGGAAACATGCTCACACCAATCACAGACGTACATTTGTGTGGTGGGCTTATACTATGTCGAGAATTCTGCGGAGAGGCGCAAGGAGAAGAGATACAAATACAGGCACCAACCAACGACGATGGGAAAGAGGTAGGGGATTCTTCGCCCAGCGCTGAGGAGGGCAAGAACTCACAACGATTCTTCCGGTGCATTGGTGCGCCAAGACCGAGGGGAGGATGCGTTTTCGCAGGGATGCACGCATGTTCGCTGTGAGGGTTGGCTGGAGGGGACTGGGGCAATGAGTGGAAGGGTAAAAGGCAAAGCAGCGCCCCCTCATGCGCTTGCGCTTTGGAAAAATGAGGTACGACACGGGAAGACGGACAAAAGAAGATCAAAGAGCGTAGGGGAGGTACCAAATCCCCTTGGACGCCCACCTTAAGGCGCCACTTCCCGCAGGAGTGAGGGCGAAAAAAGGGAGGAGTGAGAATGCGGAAAGAGCTGCTGGAATTACAGGGTCAATGAAAAAGCTGCAGAAGGAACCAGGTGAGGCCGACAAAAAAACTTCAGCATGCCTCGCCATGTCTTGGTGGCGTGTGAAAAGGGAAGTTTTGGATTAACGTCCCTCTCACCTGGGTGGAAATCGGGAGAGGGAAACTGGTAAAGGGAAAGTAAGGGAAGGACATCTTTCCCTTTGCGAGGCGCCTGATATTAGCATGGAAGGGAGGTGTCAGAAAGGGAAGGAGGGTTGGCACTGTAGCGGTCGCTTCTGCATCTTCCACACTCGACCGAAAAAGCCGCGGGAAAAAAAAAAAGGGAAACCGGCGGAGGAGAGGGAAATCGATTCAGCTGGCCGACAGGTCAAACATATCCACGAGCGAAGGGAGCTATTTGAGTTTATTTCGAGGCCGAGGGCGACGGAACTTCGAACAAAAGCTCCGCTACCGTGACCGGGATGCGGGGGTGGAAGAAAAAAAATCGGGGATGGGGAGTTCAGGACGCCCGGGGGGAGAGATTTCAACAAAGCGGAAAAAAAACCCGTTCTCGAAGGCTCAGAATATCAAATCTCAAGGGATAGAGGAGAGAAAGAATGGTCTGCGCCTGTCCCGCTAACAGGTGTAAAGCGCTTCTGGAGGGGAAGAAATCGTCAACACAGGGGGAGTCGCCACCCAAAAAAAAAAAACGTGCGATTGCGATACCCACCACCGGTCACCTTCTTGTCGCGGAGCGGGTTTGTAGACAAGGGAAAATCGTAGTAACCTCCGACCATCTTTCCATCTAGATCGCAAAAGGCGCAAAAGGATCGTGAGGGAAATCTGAGAGGGGGGCCTCCATCTTCGCCAAGCAGTCAAACGGAAAAATCGGGCCGTGGTTGAAGACGTTACTCCAGGGGGCAGAGTCCTCATCTGAAACACTATCAGAAAAGAAAAGCGCGATTCATCCTTCAACTCATTTGCTGTGTACATTCCATATCCGTCGACCTCGTGGGCCATGCTCTTAAGCCAAGAAGGGACGTTGTCCCCAACCCTAGGAGAGTATTTTCCGAGGTTAAACAAAGAGGGGGGGACTCGGCGAAGAAACAACAGGAGGCACCTTCTGCAAAACCAGACATGGGCGAAGGCCTTTCACTGGGGGAATCAGGGGTAAATAAGGCAGGGGTCAGAAAAGTGGAGAGGGAATTAAGTCTCCACCATCATCTGCGCAGGAGAAAAAGAATGGACTCACACGTTTTAAAAGGGGGGGTGAAAATAAGGGCGCTCCTTTTTGATTGGTACTACGAAGCCGGCGGATTAATGGGGGGACATAAAGAGTGAAGGGATAAATCCAAATCGCATGGAAGAAAAGCTTTGTAGAGGGGAGAACGGCAGCAGGGAAAAGAAAAAGTTTCTAAAAATCCATACACACGACCACAACATTCCTCTTCTTGCGAAGAACACCTCAATCCCCAAGCCCAAGGGGTCAAGGAACGGCGAAAAAAGACAAAACTTCGAACATAGGTCAAGGGACCAGACCGGGTGCAGCTTCTTCCGCGGGCTCAAACTATATGGTAAAGAATAATTCCAAGCTGAACGCCTTGTAAATGTTTCAGTGTTTGTTGGCCTTATGTTTAGGAAAAAAAGTGAAGAAGACGGGCCATCTTCTGAGACAAAGTTTCTCAAAGGGTCCAAATGAAGTTCGAGCCTTCGTGAGGTTGAGAACTGGGAAAAAGCCTAAAGTCGAGACGGTGAATTGGTGTTTTCGCTCAACTATCCGGAAAGGGGGGAAACAAAAGGGAGAAAAAAGTTCTCTCCAGAGGGGAGGGACAACACGACACGAATACAAGGTATTTTGGGGGTGACAGGGGGGAGGAGAAGAGAAGACGCCGCTTGCCCGCAGGGGCCGTTCTCCTGACCTTCCTGGGGTGGTCTATAACAGAAAACCCCGAAAAAGGGGGAAGCGGTAGCTGAAGCGCCATCTCGCTTAGACCGCAAGACGAAGGGGGGGCGAAAAAAGGGCCACAACAAGATGCCGCCTGTGCAGAGGGGAAAAGCAAAAGAGAAAAAAGGGGGGGTAGCGAAAGCTCGCAGCACTAAGCGGACCATGTCGCTGGTAAGGGGGGGGGGTCTGGGGGTTGGGCGGGGGGGAAGTGTCTGCCCGTCGCAAGCGCCCACACTGCATGAGAAAGGGGGGGGGGAAAGCTGAGGGGGAGCCGTTAAGGAGGCCATCTCAGATCTCCGCAGCTGAGGGAAGGTACCAAAAAGACACCTTTCGCGAACCTGAAGGGAACTTGCGAAAACCAGGTGGGGGTAGATACTTGTGGAGGGAGAACGTCTATCTTGCTTGTGATGACTGGCGGGAAGCTAAAGGGAAAGGGAAATGAACAGAGGATTCAGGAGTCCACTACTAGCATTCGCACACTGTAGGGGTTTCCTCAGGGGGGGGAAGGGATACGGGGGGAAGGAGGGGAAGAAGTGCCCCTAGCCTTGTTTTTCAAAAGACAAGACCGGGCTAAGGTGGGGGGCAGGTCACGGCAGGTCGCAGCAGGACTTGCAAAAAAGAAGGGACGGGGGAGAATTTAACGCGGAGCTGAAGGACGTTTCGGGCACATTGTGGAGTGGTTGAGGAGGAGGGAGCTGAAACAGTTATCTCCTTTTCTGGCCGCCTCCTCCTTAAGGGTACAGTGAAAAGAACTGGAAAGAGCACAGATGGGAAAGAAATCAGCGCTGGGAGAACAAACATATCAATATCCTGCTGGAGAAGGGAGGGACTGCCGGGGAACGGGAAGATTTCTCATAATCGAACTCTCAACACCGATCACCAATAGCTCGGGGAGTGGTTGGTGGGCAATCCACAAGGGCTGCTTGCTTTAGTCGACAAAAGGGGTCGGGGTACCCGACCAAGACATTCCTACTAACACAACGATTGCATCTCAATTCGCGATCACGATATAAGCAACAAACAAAATGAGGGGGGGAAAAAGAAAGTAAAACAGGGTGAGAGGAGAACTTGTCGCCGCATAGGGTAATGAGAAGAGTCGGAATAAGGCAAGCCTTGCGGGACGCCCGAAAAGCACCAAGAGTACTAGGGTATACAACATAAGGGTACATTCTTTTTCAAGGATGCTGGTGGGGGGGTCTGAAAAAAGCTTCCGCAGGCAAGGAACGAAAAAGCTAAATGCATCGCGAGAAAGAGGGCCTCGTGATCTGGGAAGTCGAAGGACAAGATTTCTCCATTTCAGAAAACCATACGAAGGAACCGACTGGGGATGGCTGTTGCCGCCACTGCGAGGTACCATCACTGTTGTAAAGCAGTCAACATAGACAGAAACAACGCAACTGTCCTCATTCCAGGAAAAAAGGTGGGGGGCGGTTAAAAATGCGAATCCTCCGAAAAGAATTGATTGCACTGGGATTCGAAAATGGCCGTTACTTTTAAAACCACTGGAGAAGGGTGGGTCGATTGAAGGGGAAAGTACAAAAATCCAGCCAACATACGATATTTCTCCCGGAGCAACCCAAGAAAATTAAGGTTGGAGGTTAGATGGAGGGGTGAAAAGATGTAAGTCTCAAAAGCTATCTGCATGAGTTAGACACATCTCGGGAAAGGAGTCCGGAGAGCGCGACACTCAACAGGTTCAGCGAAGTGCATGGGGGGGTGCGCGCCGGATTGCAGGGACGAAAAGCGATATCTGTCAGGGGGGTTCAAGAAGAAGGAAATGTCGGTCCAAAGAGGCCAGCAGAGGTGTCCAACCACATGGACGACCAGGTATCACCGGACAAAGACCATGAGAAATCAAGAAAAGGGACCTCTGCTGCACGCGCAGAACACCCAAGGAGAGTCCAAGGAAATGTCGTCATGCCTGCGCCACCCCGGAGGAAGAGTTGTGGAGAAAAGAACGACAATGGTCCTCTGCGCCGGGCTCAGACTAGAATTGCGATCTACCAGCCGGGCCAAGGGGGGGAACCTGGGGGGGTCCTGTAGTGATAGACAACAAAGTCGTTAAAGAAAGAAAGAAACGGGAAACCTCGGGGGGGAAAAAAGACATAAGGCTCCGCCGTTCACCAAATTGCGCGTACTTCTAGGGGGTGGAGCACTGAAGATTTGGAGCCTCGGCGAGTCTCCGGGTCACAAGGTTTGGGGGGGTTGGGCAAAACCTGAACAGTGGCCCACGTGAAGAGGTTTTACCACCGCATAAGAGGAGCAGCAGGGACAAACGAAAAAAAAACGCCACTTCATTTTGGGGGGGGGGTGAAAGGGGGGGAAAACCGCTGGCGGGCGGGGAAGCCGGGGGTGTCTATAACCCGCCCATAAAACAACACCGGGAAACGACAAGGAAGCGGAGTAGAAAAAACTCGGATGAGAACGAGAAAAAACCGCGGCGGTTCTCGCGGAATGCCGAGTGGGAAGAGGGGCGCCTGAACACAGCACCCACGGGGGCTAGAAGGGTGTTCCTTCTCTCATAGAAGATACCCCAGGGGAGGGTGGGGTCTGGAATCATTTAGTTGAATGGGAACATGCCCGTCTCAAACCCATTGGAGGGCATGACTCTTTTGGCTTTAAGACCGTTACGGGGGCCATCAGGCCCCGGGGATTAAACCATCAACAGGGAATCTCACCATTCCGTTCTCCACTTCACGCTCCAAACCCGGGGGTTATCGCTAGAGGGATTGAGAGGGGAAGGGGCTGCTTTTATTACAGTATTTGGCCTCGAAAAATAAGGTGGGGAAAAAAAAGATTAGCAGTACATCAAGGAATCGCACCTGTCTGTTTGGGACTCACAGACCAGGGGAATTGGGCTTTAGGACGCGGAAAAACAGAGACGGGAATCTACACATACAGTCATCGGTTGGTTCTCAGTAGGGCGTGGGCGGCAGGGCCCAGGACAGCAAGAGACGGAAATATGGAAGCAAGGAGGGGCGGCATGAGGACGGGGGCTTCGGGGGGACAGTATAATGAGGGACATCTGCAAAACAGGATGAATCGCCGGGGCGTACCGCGCAGGCCAGGAGGCAGAGCATGGACGCAGAGTGGATCAATAGATGAGAAGCTTGAACTGAAAAAAAAAAGGAGCGTAGGGGGCAACGGAGAGCGTTATTGGCGATGCCTGTATTCGCTTGGATCTGCGCAACAGAAGAGAACGTCAACAGAAAAGGGGGGAGAGGGCATCGGGGTGAGGAAATTTCAAGTTCTGCGAGGACGGGGGAAAGGGGGGGGCGAAGCCCTCTTCATGTCCCTATTGCAGGGAGAAAGCAAGGAGGGAAAAAAAGTCTCAACAACAACAACGAAATAGAGATATCCTTTATGCGCTTGCGAAACATCAGGGATTCAGCAGTGGGTGGGAGGGAGAAAAATCGAGAACCGGGCGGCGACAACCGCGCAAAAGGGGGGATGGAAATAACCGGGGGGACTGGAGTCGGGTTTTCGCAGAATGGACGACCCGAACGACATCGAAATAAAAAAACTCCAGCTTGTCCATCGGTAGATAAGGGGTAAGTCGTCAAAAAGGATAGTAAGAGATTTCGATGAGACCAGAAGGATGGAAGAATCTGCGTCGGGTTTCCTCAAGGAGGGGATCCTTTTAGGATCAGAAAAAAAACATCCCAAGCGCCAACTCTCATGGACCAAGGCAAAGGGGTAAATGCTCATATACGAGCGTTCTTGACCGCCGCTGAAAGGCCCGACATAGAAGCCTGGAAAGTTGTAAAAGGGGGGTGTGAACCATGCGAGGGGAAGTTTGAAGGCAAACAACTTGCAGATGAAGAGGCAAACAAGACAGTGTGCGGAACTGCTTCAGTGACTCTGGGGAATCGAATCAAGGGAGGGGGAGGGACCACTTCTCTGCTAAGGCAAGGACTCCCCAGCATCACCTAAACAAGAAGACAGCGAACGAAAACTCCCCCAGGTGCATTCTTAAGTGGCTGCCAAGGGGGGGGGGGGGGATCCGTTGGGGAGGAACGACGCTGCCATAGTCTGCTATGAAAAAAGACCAGAGTCACGTTTACAGCAGTTCCAACGAGCAATGAAAAAATGAAAAGGGGGGTAGAAGTCAGCACATTCAAAATGCTGCAAAACTCCAAACCAACAACCCTTCCTAGCTAACGGTGACCGCGTCATAGGTCACCCCGCGATCCTAAGGGCCAGGGCGGGCTTCCTGGGGGCAAAAGAAATTAAAGTTGTGGATCCCTCTAGGCCGCGGCTTTCAGATTGAAAGACATTATGGCGAGAAGATCTCTTAAATCCCTGGAACTGGAAAAGGGGGTGTGGACAAAAAAAGAAAAAAAAAAAAAAGTACCGGCCAGCGGAGTATACTATCCCTAATCACCAAAAAGGGACGAACAACAGGATTCTGGTTTGGGTGAATTCACTGCCGAAGAGCCTAGAGGATGCTCGGGTTTGGGGGGGAAAAGAACTCTCGGAGCATATATTGTTGCCACAGATCTCAGATTTGAGGAAAAAAAGGGTGAAGAACTAAACAGAAAGACGAAGGGTTACGGCTTGAGACTATAAGCCGCTTGGCTCCGTCAACGGTCGGGGAAATGCAGTGTTGGTCAAAAGACCGGCACCAACAAAGAACATTTCCATTCGGCGCGGGGAAGGATCATGGCGATGAGACCTATTCAAAAGAGGGAGGGTGAGGGGAGGGAGAGGAGCACGGGTGGGAAGTTGGCGCCGGAAAAACGCCCTTGCGATGAGATCCGAGTTTCTTCGCGGAAGAAAGAAGACCCTAAAGGGGGGTAGGAGGGATGGGCAAATGATGTGATTTGGGCCCGTGGAGAAGCGCCACCATCAGCTGAAAATGGGTGGGTGGGGAACTGGTACGACCGTTCTGGATGATAGAAGAAGAAAGAAATCGCCGAAAATTACCAATCCACCTGAGCGCAAATAACGGCAGCCACTTCCAGGGCACCACGGGGAGTCGCTCATTCCGTCGGAGGGGGAAAAAATACTAGGCTGTCAGGGAGACGAAATAATGAGAAACAGCTGATTGTCGCCGCCTCAGTCACTTCACAGGGAGAAAACCACTGGATTGGGTTGGACCGGGCGAAGAAGGGGTGGGGGGGCTGGAGGAACGAGTTCCCCTCGCGGGTTAAATCGAAAATACCGGAGAAGAGGGGGTGGGCCAGTCAAGCGGCACGAAAGGGGGCAAGCAACGCAGGAGGTGGAGCGAAACGCATGAGGGGGGGTGAAAGGGGAAAGGAATTTGGGCTTGGTGGAGGGTGATTAAGGTTCAAGGGAGAAGCCAGGTTGAGTTAACCCTCCTCCTCCGGATTGTCACGGCAGCGGACTGGCAGAAGAGGTAAAAAGTCGAGGCTGGAGGACGTCAACATAGAAAGAACGTACTCAGGAACGCTAGGGGGAAATGGGGGAAAAAAGGTTGAAAGGGTCCGAGGGCGCGGGACTCTGTCGCAACACCCTCTCAGAACCAAAAAAAGTACCGTGTATACACCAAACCAGTGTGGGGTATAAGACCGGGGGGGTCGAATGGGCGGTCTTCTACGCCCAGTGCCCGGGAGGGGAGGAACCGTAAGAAGTGCTCTCAATGCGATCGTGATCTCAAGAAACCACAACAAAAAGGAGGGGGAGAACAGAAGGGATACACGTGAGCGGGAGTACAGCATCGGGATTAAACTCAGAGGGAGAGGGTCGGACCAGGGAGTACGCCCTCGCAGACACGTTCGATTTATACACAAAATAAAGGGCAAGGTTGGTCGCGGAGCGGGGGGTGTCGCCAGATCTTAAGCTCCCTCGAGAAGAGGGACAAAATCAGAATACCTCAGCTGTGTAATCGCCAGCGTGGAAAAATCGGTGCAAAGGAGGGAGGACATTGCACCTGACAAGTCCGGAAGGGGGAGCAAAAAGAGTGTTCCTAAAGTTTGCAGAGGGGAAAACAAGAAGGACACCAGAAAGTCAATCATGGAAAACACACTGCATGGGTTCAATATAAAATATCACGGAAAAGGAGTTCTGGACCAAGGTCGGGGCCCTGCCTGTGGCCCAACCCAGTATAACGGGAATGTTGAAAGTTAATGGGAAAAAACATTCTATTATCCCGTGCGGCAAACCAATAGGGCTAATGCCTTATATTCTATTGTCGGCTCCGCTGGGAGGGGCCAAGTCGGGAATCTCAATGAAGGCTCAAAGAAGATCAATGAGATACTGAATGAAAGAACTTCCCCCTGGGGAAGGGCTGAAGGGGAAGGTCCGAGTGCTCGAAAAGGTGGGGAGTGGGGGAAACTCCGACTCTGCCGTAGATAAGCTGCTATGGTCAGATCAAAGTAACTTGAGGAAAAAAGGATCGCTAAAGATGTGGGCGACCCAGGAACAACGTTCACATAGTCGACAACTCACATAAAAAAGGAATCGACAGGTCCTAAGGCTGCGAGGCAAAAAAAAAGACGCATCTGAAAAAGTAGCGGCAGTCTCAGAGGGGGGGGGGGGGGGGTGGACCCTTAAAAGCGAAACGCCGCGGGATAGGTCTAGGTGTAGAAAAGAAAACGCGTCTCCCTTTAACGGGGGTCCCGTTGTGGGGTGAACCGGGGTTGTATAAAACACCGCCTTGCTAACCGGACGGGGTCCTCAAAGGAATCCTAAAGACAAATGAAGTGCAGACGGTGTTTATTGGGTGACACGGGGAATCGTGATCCCCAGGGAGGCTCGGGTCATTTTTTTGGGTGGAGAGAAGAGGTCCAAATAAGAGTTTTAAAAAGTCGGAAGGGGCTGATCCAGATTCAGGGGAGCAACAAAAAGGAGCAGAAGACGCGCACTTGGGGTGAAAGGCGGAGCTAGACGCCGCTTCGGGGGGGAAAGTCGCGGTAGGAGGCGCAGACCCCACCTTGACTCATTTCAAAGAGGACTCCAGTAAAGCATCTTCGCCAATCTGCGGACAGAGGACGCCTAGGTCTCTCTTTAAGGGGAACACCCGGGGGAGAAGGGTGATAGGGAAGGAGTCAAAAAGGAATGATCTGCGGTTCTTCGCTCATCCCTCCTCTGGAAGGGGAAGATGTGAAGGGTTTTGGTCAGGGAGGTCCTTGGGCAAGGGGGTAGTGGCTAGAGGGGGATCAATCTAAACCCCATCATGCAGGATGGGGGGTTCTGGAACGTTGCGTCTGGAAGAATATCCTACGGAGAGGGGGACGTCTTAAAAAAGCCAACTGAAGATTCCGGGGGCCACCATTCCGCTGCAAAACGGGGATTCTCTCGCAGGTACTTCGGCATGGAGAAAGTCTTCAAGGAAGGTTAAGATCCAAATAAGTGGCGGAACCAAAAAAAGGATTCGAGACTCAGATTATAAGCGAAAAAGTCTTTGGGGGGGGGAAGCCGGTCGAATATCTAATGGTTTGCTGGGGGGGAACGGTTTCCTAAGAGGGAATCGAACAAACAAAAGCGGGGGGTGCCAAAGGTCCAAAAGGGGAGGGCAGACGGAAAACAGCAAGCGCGAGTCTAGCATGAAACGCAAGGGGGTGTAACGATTAATTGTTTCGGGCTTGGATGTTTCAGGAGGAGAGGGATCCGAATTGAGTAAATTGAACGCCAGTGAGGAAACCCGCCGACGAATTTTCCTTTCATCTGAATGGCCGCAGATTTAGAGAGGCGCAGGGCGAGAAAAAACAAAATGAGCAGCGCGATGGAAGGCTTTCATCGTCTTTCGGCAAGAGTGAGGGAAGAGAGAGAAAAAAAAGAAAAAAACGGGTGACGAAGGGGTAGTCAGGGTCCAATCTCCCTTGGTCTGCTTGGAGTTTGAAGGAGCCACGGGGGACTCTTCACCCGACAATAAGAAGAATAATCCCGAAGAAGCTCAAAAGGGAAAATAGGATCTCCAAAAGGAGTATGAAACGTAATTCGCCTTGCCGGTGGAGTGGAGCGAGGGCGGAGGGAGAAAGGGAGAAACCCGCGGAGGAAGCAAAGAGGAAAAGGTCAAGGGCGATAAAACAGCATACCTTCAAAGTCATGTGGGAAGGGGACATTGTGCGAAGAGCATTTTCTCCGCGCCCGACGGCATCGAATAAAAAACTAAAAGAGGGATCTCGAGCAAAATCTGGGGGTCAGCCAGCGCGAAGAATTGAGACCATCTCTCCAGACCTGGAAAGGACAAGAGGAGGGCGAGGGTTCCCAACGGAGATGTCCATGTTTTGGCAGATTAGCATCGCCATACATCAACAAGCCAAAAAGCAAACATCCAACGGGGAAGAAGAGGAGTTAAGGCATATCCGGCGCAATAGGGCTTGGCCAGGTCCTCGAAAGAAACTGCACGTGCTGGGGCACAAAAACAAAGGAAAAAAAAGTGCAAAAAACACCCTTTTATTGTCGTTTGAAAACAGGACGCGGGAACGAGGGTCCCAACAAAGTTCGAACCTGTAAAAGAAATGTCAGAAAGTCAAGGGGGGAGGAATCTGGTCCAGGGAAAAAACCTGTCAAAAGTCTTTCTACGGCATGGCCTCCCCGAAATAAAGTCTAAAGAGAAAGAAACCCGGTGCAGCTAGTGCGTAAGTTGAGGGAAAGGTTGGATTGGGGTGTACGCACGAAGATGAGATAGGCGAGGTCATCCGAGTACGTTCGTACAGAAAATTTCAAAAAAGAGAAAGGCAGCCATGCTACAAGAGCTTCACATCCATGAGCCCCTCAACAGAACAGAACCTGGCACGACGGAGCGGAGTGCAGAATCAAATCAAGAAAAAACGGGGGGGTGCCATTGCGGCGCAAACCAAAATGCTAAGGTGAAAAATTCGAGAGCACCGGGGGGCCGCTGGAGTGAAACGTGGCTAGGATGGCGAAGATCGCGGAAAATAGGGTCGCCGTTGTTTGGTCCGGGAGTGGTGGAAAACAACAAGGAAAAAAGGGAGCGGCGAGACATAGTCTAACCGGGCAACAAATAAGTGGCGCGGGCGTTCGGGGAGGTTGAGCACTGGGGGCACTCGGCGAGCAGGGCGTTTTGGGTGGTGAAAGAGATATCCTAAGCAATCACGGCGAAGGGTCCGCACCGCCCCCATCGCCGAGGCGATCAGAGGGTGACACGAGAACGCGACTTCATGGGGGGGACCTTCGAGACTATTTCGGCCGCTTGGCTGCAGTCAGGTAGGAGGAGCGTCCGGGGGGGGAGGAAACTCCAGGCCACCTACATGCTTACTCTTTAAGAAATAGCCATCTCTCAGGGGAAAGTCAACGACCGCGGAGGAGAGGAGGGGAAGGGAAAAAAGGGGAAAGGGGATCTGGGGAGCCTTGAAAACCGCCCAGGCGATTGAGGAATAGAGGGGTGAGGAGAAGCAACACAAGGACCGTCGACTGAAGTGGGGTGGTCTGGGGAGTTTTTGCTTTTCAAAGTTAAGGTGCGGGAAGGGAATCTCCACCAGAATGGATGCAGCTTTTGAGTACGACGTTCGAAAATTATCTTACCATCGCAGGCCTTCATAGTCGGAGTAACAACAAGCCCAGGAAAAAGGAAAAACTGGAGAACTTGGAGATCCAGGGAGTTCTCGCGCCTCATCATTCTTGAGATGAGCTGGAGGTCTGGTGGAGGTACTGAAAGGAAAACTCTCATAATTGAAAGAATACCATAAAACAGAAATGCCTTCGCCATTGTTTTGACGCCTTTCGCGAATGGTGCTGGGGGGAAATTTAAAACCGAGCCTGGGGAAAAAAACGTGACTAGGCTGCCCTCGGTTGGTGGAGTGACCCACGCATTGGCGGCACCCGGGCCAAGAACGCAGAGAAAGAGCATTACAAAAAAGGGAGGAACGTTGGAGAGGGTGGAGGTTGCTGCTAGCTGCAAACTAGGCATCTGCAAACAGGGAAGGAAAGGGGGGGCAGACAACCTCCGCCGCCGTATCCGGGAAGAGACTGGCTAGGGAAGATCTTAGCAGCAAAACACGATCGTAACTGCTAGGCGGTTGGTCAATCTGGATTCGAGCGGGTTGCGATGCAGTAAAGGACTGAAGCTCTGCTGCACAACTACTCGACGCAATACGGACCTGGAGGATGGTGAGGCAAAAGAAGTGGTTGACGACTGAGGCGTCCTGAGGTGGCTCAAGGGCTTCGCCCGACATAACCTCATGAAAAAAAAAAAAAAGATCACCGAGGAAGTTAGAGGAAG
>Ga0179593_1559214_pt1 | contig 12997 bp, 17 predicted proteins | sample CZODoug2_1_08_16_FD_185931 | JGI IMG/M metagenome (GOLD analysis project Ga0179593, IMG submission 185931) | Vadose zone soil fungal communities from Angelo Coast Range Reserve, California, USA - CZODoug2_1_08_16fungal (PacBio error correction) | ecosystem: Environmental > Terrestrial > Soil >...
GGACCATAATGAAAAAAAAACAAGAACTACTCCACTAAAAAGCAGCTCAGTGGGCGTGAGGGGAAGCCTATAGGGGAAGAGACGTATCTCGGGAAGAACAAGACACCAGAAAACCATGGATGTTGAGCGGTGAAATAAAAAGCAGGCGGGCCCAGCCCCAAGGTGCCGTTATGCGAGAACCCGCGGCTAAACAGGGACATGGCAACTCTCCGGGGAATCGACCGCTCCCGGGGGTAAGCGGGTGTGGCAATCCCAAACAAAGGACAGAAATAAAAAAAAAACTGAAGGGCCCTGGAGGGAACAGGGGAGTTTAAAGAGGGAACCAAAGAAAAACCCCACATCATCCACCTGACGGGAAGAATAACCTACGGATAGACACAGACGAAAAAATGGTTCAGGATCAGAATGCACTGAGAACCAACACACCCTACCTTAGGACGAAAAACCAAGAACTGAAGTCAATGGAAAAGGATGGAAAAAACTTGACCTTCCCAATACCGGGGGAAAAAGTGGACAAACTCCCAATTAAAGCAAAACTTACCCAAAAACGGCATCAGGGCCAGAAAACATAAAAGGCGCAACGGACGGTGCAGGAAGGGAGAAGCAAGGCAGGTACAGGTGGCAAGCTTACGTAAAAAAAGGGTATATCAGTGGTCTTCCCTAAAAAAAAGGGACCAGTGGTTGGGAAAACGGCTGGAACCTGGGACCCAGTTTCCACAAGAACCGTGGAAGCACACCTCCCAAAAGAAAAAACGACTTACCGAAGATAAAAGGGGTGATTCTCATGCACTCGAGCTGGAACGCTCCCTTGGGGGACACCGGGAAGCAAAAGTCAGGATAAATTTAAAAAGGGGCAAACAGGGGGGGGAAGTAGCTTAGACCCGTGCGTCCGGAAGTCTGCCCTCAGAGCGGAGGCGAAGCCGACGTAAAAGTGCCAGGTTGATAAAAAAATGGAGGGCACCTAAACACCACGCAAAAAAGCTAATCGGGTTAGCGAACACATGGTCCAGAAAAAAAAAACGGAGGCGGGGGGGGCACCAACAGAAGGCTACTACTCTTATCAACTGCAAAGAGCTTAGAGAAACTCCCGGGGGTTCAAAAGTGGAGAGGGTTTTTGGGGGGAGGGGAGGGGGACGGTTAAGTTGGCGGACTAGCCCGGGGGGCCAGTGACCGCCAGATGGTGGTGGGAGGCAAACGCAACCAGGACAGTTAGTATTTAAACGATGTCAAAAAGGAAGGGACTGCGCAAGTACTGTCCCGGTCGGACTCGGGGAGGGGGAAAAAGTCAAACAGAAAGACGAATTCTGCAAGTAAAACAACGAGCCAAAAGGGGAAGAAGTGGGTTGAGGGAACTCGGCGAAAAGAGAGAAAGATGCCGCCATCAAAAGGGGGGGCGCAATGAAAAAAAAAACAGAAGGTCATTCGATTTTAAAAAAAGGGAGGGGACAAGGAAAAGCAAAGGGGGAGCTGAGGAGGGGAATTAAGGTTAAAGACATGCATCAGGTTACATGGGAAAGGGAGGTTTCCTCAACAGAAAAAAAAAACGCTGGTAAACGGCCGAGTTGGAACGACCTTTGGCTATGGGAGAACAAAACCCAAAAAAAGAGCATTCCGGCCACGCAGAAAATAAGGAATGCCGCTCTGACACGGGGGTGGGAGCCCCCTTGAAAGTTCGCTGGACAGGCACAAGAATGAACCCTACTGTGATTTGGAAGTGGGGAAAGAAGGAAAGCAAACTTGGACCAGACAAACTCCCCAGACCGAGATCGTTCAAAACCCAGAAAAAAAGCCCGCAGGGATGTAGGGAGTACGACCGCCGCGGAAAAAGGAAGGGGGGGAAGGCAGCGGGAAAACAGGGCGTTTGAAGGGGGGTCATCAATTGTGGAAGACGGTTGACCTGTAAGGAGGAGGAAAGGAACAAAAGGGTCCTCACACAAAGACACCGGATCGAACGAGAGGCGGACAAAAGGTGGGGGGTTCGGCACATAAAAAAAAAAACAAAAAAAAGAACCCACTTATACACACACGGACTTGTGGGGGGCACAAACACGACAAGACGTAATTGGGGGGGCGGGGGGGGGGAACATCAGCTCCGGACCATCCAGCAGAGAGGAAAAACCTGGAAAAAGGGAGGGTGACGCCTGTGACCAACGAGGGAATGCGACATATGAAGAGAGGACTCGCAAGAAAAGAAAAGACGGACCAACATAAATCATCAAAGAAGGGCCGCAAAAAAAAAGGGAGAAAACACGCCTACGAAAACTTTTGATCTACGAACTGGGGGGAAAAACACGGATGTTTGGAAGACTTGGACAAAAATGGTTGGCAAAGGAGAGAGAGCAGTATCCCCACCTCAGGAAAAATCGCCATCAAAAAGCGAGCGGGGGGGTTACCAACTATCGGTGGAGAACATGAAGGATCACGGGACGTGCTCCCCGCGTTCCGCAGGGGGGGGGGGGGGGCACTGCGGTGCAAGGGGGACAAAGGAGAAGGGGGACAAGAAAACAACAACGAAGAAAAAAAAAAAGAGATAAGCAAAAATGGACATGGGGTAAAGAACCAACTGGAAAACGGGCCCGAGAGGAAAAGAATGATCCTACAGGAGCACCGAAAAACGGGAACACGCAAAAAAAAAAGTGCCAAGAAAAGAAAGGCCGAAAAGGTCACGAATAACAAAAAAAACGGTCGGGGAAAAAGATCAAGCACGCCAACAACCCGCCCCCGGTCCGAAGGGTTCCCACACAACGCGCGGGTGGTACAGAGCAAGGGGATAAGAAAAAAACGTAAGAAGGAGGGAAAGAGGGTTGTGGGCTGGCAGAAAACCATGCATGCGTTCTCGAAAGACACGTATGCGAGGTAAGGAAGGGGGGGTGAAAAGATCACAAGTGGCTAATAAAGGAAAATTGGCAACAAAAAAAGACGCTTGTTCCTAATTCCGCTGGATTACCAGAGGGACCGAGAGAGGAAAAACACCAAAAAAGAGGGATTGGCCAGCAAAAATGCTGGGAAGGAGGGCCCACTGGGTTTTAAGGAAACCGGGATGTCCCTCGAGGGCTGCAAAGAGGAGGGTAATGAAAATGGTGTTTGGTGGAAAGAGGGGGTTGCCCCCCGCGCTGCAAAAGCAAAAATTGACAGGCACAGAAAAGGCGGGAGGAAAAACAACCGATCTCAGAAAACACTGTTTCCGCAATTCCAGGGAACAAAACCTGACCAGGGGAAAGGTCCCCGCATATCCTAGGGCAGTACACCCACACTCTACCGTGCATCGCGGTTGATAGGGAGTAAGAGAGTCAGGCCAGTCATCAGACAAAACTCGCAACCGGACCAAGAATATTTCCTCTGAAAAGTGGTTTGTAGTTTCGGCAGCGGTGAAAAAGGGGGTGTACGTAGGAGGAGGGCCGCATAGAAGGGCCTGCGGAGGAAAGAAAGAATGTGAAAAATGTTTGATTGGCAATAGCCCAAAGGTCCGTCCACGAAACAACGCAAATTAAAGCCGCCTCGGTGGGGAGGAAAAATGTCAAAGGGGACAATGGAAAATGGGCTGAGATAACCCGTGAATACCCTAGAGCCACCACGGACAGAAGGAAGTTCAGAGGGTTGGAGAAGCTGGGGGGCCAGAAGGGGACAAGGGCCTCAATTGGGGGGCGGAAAAATTCCGGAGCTCATTTAGCCTGCCGAGAGCAACATACCTGTAGCAAAACCGTACTGGGGGGGGAGGAATGGACCGAATATTGATGATGGCAGTAGACTTTTACCCTTTAGATTGGGGGGGGCACCAAAGGGTCAGGAAAACTCTAGGGCGCCTTTGGGAAAAGAGGTTCAGAAACAAGAACAGATTTGGTCAAAGGGTAACGGGTTAAGATGATCAAGGGAAGAAAACACATCTATTAAATCATATATCTGGACGGCGAACTCCCAGGCCGAAAACCCAAGTAACGAAAAGCCCCGCACAACAAACAAAAGGAAACAGAGCCTGTTACGGAGAGGTTCAAAAAAAACCGAATGGCAGGGGACAAGAAGAAAAGGGGCCCCCGAAGGATGTGGGTGTCAACCTCCTAAAAAGCAGGCTCATCTGAGAAAAAGCACGAGGGAGGGTGGGAGTTTGTGCAATTGGCGCAAGGAAGAACGTGGAAAGAATGAAACGTCGAAATGGTCCGTTCCTTGTGTAACGGGAGAAAAAGGAAAACGGAAGCGGAGTAGACCGCTAGGGATCGGGGGACCAGACCCGAACCCTTCAAGGCAAAGACCAGAAGAAAAAAGCCTGTTAACAGGTTCAGGGGGAAAAACTACAAAAAGGGAACGCGGATCCCAGCTTGGCTGTCATTGGACCACTAAAAAAGCGCGGGAGAGGAGTTAGCAAAGAGTGGTGGAGCGGTAAACAACGCGAAAGAAAGGAAGGGTCAACCGTGAAACCTTAATGGCAATAAAATAGCCCATCCGGAACAGCGAAGGTTGGGCGCAAAAATAACCCTGTGAACAGCTCCCGGGGGGGGGACCAGGAGAAGCAAACCCTGAAAAAAGTTTGTTTGCAGGCTTGAAAGGTTTTCGGGTGGTAACAGTCCTGACCCAGGGATAGGTATTTGGTTCTTCCAGTGACGTGATGATGCCCCTGTGGTTAACCACTTACCAACATAGAAAAAGAGGTAAATGGGGGATCTGGCCCTCTTAAACCCGCACCAGGGTGATCAAGAGGACAAATCACTGTTGGGGTTGCAAAACGAGTTTAAACCTAATTGTAAGCCAACCCGTTTGAATGAGATTTGGTTAGAGGGTCTAACAAGAAGCAACACACCTCTCTCTAGCAGGCAGTGGCCGAACGGGCAAACGTGGGACTAAATTCCCGAATAAAAGAGCTGAGCTTGGCAGAAGAGTGCAAAATAGTCGCATTCGCGAAAGGTAAAAGTCCAAGGGGGTCCTTTGATGGTCCCGCCCCTCGATGGAAAACGATCCCCAGCAGGAAAGACGGGGGGGGGTGGTGTACTAGGAGCGCGGCATGACTGCGGAAACAGACAAAGTACGCCACTAAGGAGGAAAATCTCATCAACGGGGGCGGACGGTCAGTACGAACGTTGTCGTTCGGGAAAAATGAGCGAAAAAAACAAAACAACAAGGCGGAGGAAAAGGAGGAAGCAGACAAAAGACCGAAAACTGAAGAAAAGGGAAGGAAGGTAATGGCTTGGGGTATAGACAGGGAAAAGAATTTGAACCCCCCACCCAATCAACCACCAAAAAAGATCAGGGTAGCAAACCAGGTACCAACAAAGCCACGGTCGGGGTGGGGGGGATAGGTTCCAGAGAGGAGGGAACAAGGAAAGACCCCCTTTGGAAAAAGGTAAGCCCGCGGAACACAATTACTTGAGAAGCACAGCCCCCGGAAAAAAAAAGCTGGTTTTATGCGGGGGGCCGGTGCGGGGATCGCAAAGCCAAATGCGGTGAAAACACTGTTACACCATCCCTGTGGGAAAAGGTGGTTCGCCAAGTTGGAAACAGAAAGAACACCAATCCACTTCAAGGTGGGGGATCCAGGGGATGCAAAACAATAGGGGGGGCAATAACCTAAATGGTCCTCGAAAGCAACCGTCCTGACAAAGCAGATCCCGAACACCATTGGGAAAGGGGACCCTCGGTATACAAGGGGGGAAGAAAAAGGGTTCACAAAAAGAAACCCCTTCGCCTAAAGCAAAGGGACACGGGTCAACGCCCAAAGGAAAAGCGCCATAAAGGGCCCCAAGGAGGAAGTAAACGAAACCTTGGATCCACGAAAAAAGAAAAAGGAGAAAGGCCGGGAGAAAGGGGGGGCGGGCAAAGAACGGTTCCTGGTGGAACGAGAACGGGATGAATAGGTGGGGGGGGCCGGGGAGACTGCTGGTGCGGGGGCTGGCGCCCAGGGGAAGGGAGATCCAACCGCCAAGGTCCACGGATCCTCGTACCCGACCTGTGAATAGAGAGCAATAAAATATATCCTCAAAAAAGGTAGGTCACAATACCGGAAAAAAAAAAACAGGCCCCCATGGATTGGAAACGAGAACCGAGGGCACTCAACCCTCAAAGGGAGTAGATTGAGGGGTAAAGACATGGGATCCGGAGAAACCAAAATGCCCGAACACTTACAAAATGCCAAGGCCGAAGCAAACGTATCCTTGACGTTGTCCCAGAGCACAAAATAAATACGCTATGCGTTCAGCATTAGGGAACAACAAAACGGCCAAATGGGGGACTTGTGAAACCCAACCAGGGCCGACTGCGTCCGGGGGGGGAAGGGAACTGCGGAGACAGCCTCCTTAAATGGTGTTGGGAAAAAAGCTCTTAGTGGGAGGGAAAGCAAAACATTTTTCTGGTCTTCACGTGTCGTTTCAAATGTGGGGGAGAAATAGGAATCCCCAATTAAAAGAAGGTGGAATGGATGGGACATGACACAACAAGACCGTCCCCAGTAAAGCCCACGGAGGGGTCTGAACCTTCAAGGAAAAAAGTCCCCCCACCGAATTTCAAGGTGGCTTTTAGACACTATCCCTTAAGCCGGGGGAACGGGAAAACTCTGAGAGTAAAAGTGCACTAAGGAAGGAACATCAAAGGCCGGGAAATTAACTTCAGTTTCCCAAAAGGAGACAACTGGAAAATACTGGAGGACCTTGGGTTGGGGGGACGGAGTCAAAGGGGGGAGGCAAAAACATGTTAAGGATCTCCATGCTCAGGGAAGGGGGGGGGAGCGTGGAATCCCAACCGAGCCAGGAAAAGGGGCAGCTGTTGTGGGACCGGAAATTTTTTGGGCTATGGGACCCAGGGGAAAAGGGTGTCGAAAAAAGGAAACCCCGAGAAACCACGAAATGAAGCCTACGAAACAAAAGGGAGCCCCAGTCTAAAAAGGGGGGCAGGAATCTTGGAACCTATCTTTTGAAATTGGGACGCCAAGGGGAAGAAAAAGGCAAAGCCACTTGGTACACGCCACAAATAGGAGAAAAAAACGGAAGCGGAAGTGAAAGGAAAACAAAAAAAAAAAGAAGGAAGGGACGCAAAAGAAAAAGGGACGGTCCCCCAATTTTGAACCCATTTGGTATGCATCGGAAGCCGGTGACTGGGGAAAAAGTTGTCAGGAGGGGGGGGAACCTCTTAAAAACGCAGGGGGCAAATAAAAGGGGCCAAGGACAAACCCCCCGAACACTCTTTCGGGCCCTATAAGGCGAAAATGGAAGGGGGTTTCATATATTAAAAACCCGTTGCCAAGAACTGAGACTCATTTTTTGTGGCCAAGACGTAGGGGTTGGGAGGGGGGAACAGAAAAGCAAAAAACTGAAACTCCAGCAGACGAGCAGGAATGGGACGGCACCGGAGGCCAAACGACGACAAAACACAAGATGCTGCTCGCAAAAGGGTGAATCGCAAAGAAGGAGGGGCGCCGGGCGAAAGCAGGTAAGGCCAAATCCCTTAATAAAAAACTCCCCTCTAACTGTTTTGAAAAGGTTTCTCCTGTACATCTCGTGGTGTGTGGGGAAAAGGAAAGTACAGTTTAAGGGGGTTGCGAGATCTCGTAAAAGAAATAAACGGTCCACTCAACAGGAACGACCATCCAAGGGCGTTGAAAAAGCTGGGGCTACCGGGTCGGGAAAAGGCCTCACGAGCACTTGCTCAAGCTCCCTTGGGTGGCTGGTAGGGGAAAAGAAGAGAGTCCTCTCAACAAAAAAAAAAAAAAAAAAAACAACCAAGAAGAAATAGGAGACGCCAGTCTCCAAGACCTGGGGACCCGGAAGAGCGGAGCAAGAATTTTAAAGGGGGTGGTGAAAAAAAACAATCTTCCGTTGGGAAAAAAAAAGCCCAGCCTAGGGGGGAGTGTCGGAGGTCGATTGTGCAAGGGGACGGGGACGCAGATCGAGGTCCGACCGGGAAAACCCAACCTTCGGCGCGAAGGAAGAGGTAAACAAACAAACCTCGGGTGAAGTAGAATTAGGAAAGGAGGGGCAGGGGACCTGGGGGGGGGGGGTTGAAGGGAAGGCCAAAGAGGCTTTTCGTCAAGGAAAGGAGAATCCATTAAGACCGGTGCAAGACAAAGCAGACATCATGGGTCGAAGAGTCAATACAAATGAGTATAGGAAAAGGGGGACAGATGCTGGGGAAGATCGCTGGGGAACAGGTCTCCGAGAGGAGGGACAAGCACCCAAATCCGGGTGATTGGGGCCCAGAAAAATGAAGGGAGGGGGCACGGGGGGGGGGGTGGGGAAAAAGTGGAAACCCGGCAATTGGGTGCAAGTACGTCGTTGGGCTTGATGCCAGAGGCAAGAGGTGGGGGGGGGAGAGAAAAAAGCACCTTGGTCTGGGGAGTGGAAATGCCGAATAAGTATGTAGGTCACGAATGATGTGTGCACAAGGACAGGAGGAGGTCCGGAAAAATGCGAGGCAAATTCTAAAAACAAAGGCGGCAGGAAAAAATAGACAGGAACACCTGGCGGCGTGGACTGGCTGGGAAAAAAAAAAGAGAAAAATAACTATTATCGGTAAGTTTTTCTGGACCAGTTTCCCAAAACCGCCTGAGTCCCTCCAGTGGAGATGGGAGGGTGCCGTTTGGCTAGAACATGGTGGGTGTGCGAATGAGAAGGAAGAGGAAAGTCTCTGGAGGACTATGTGCGAACATATTTGGAAATGGGGGAGTGACTAGACAATAATCAAAAAAAGAAAAAGAAAGCACAGTACAGGGGAAGAAAGGAACACCTTTAGCATGGACGAGGATAAGGAAATACCTACAACCGGAGAAAGAGCGGCACAAAGACATCGGACCTTGGACAAAATGGTTGCCAATGCAAGCCAAACTGTGTTATCAGTGCCGGACTCAGGGGAAATAGTAGGAAAAAAAGGACGTAGAAAACAGGGAAATGGATACTTAACCTTTAAGAACTAATGCGAAGAAAGTTGGAAAAAACAGGATCAGGGTCAAAAAATACAGGAATCGGGGAAAGGCAAGAGGGGTGTCTGAATTGAAAAACTCAAAAAGAGAATTTTTCGGAAACGGGGGTTAGAAAAAGGACTCAAAAATGGGGAAACGCATATCAGGCGGCCCCAATACCCCTGACCGATCGAAAGGAAGTAATCCCGCATATAACAGCGCTCACACAGACAACCCCCTCCTCCGGGGCATGGAGCACTCAACAGGCCGGTTCAACATACAACCCTCGATGAGTGGGGGACCAAAACGGACCATCCCAGGGGCCCTTAGCAAGACCGCGGGAAACGCCCCAGTACGGTATTGAGTGAGAAGGGCCAAGAGCGAAAAGGGGGAGGAAGATTTCCTGGTTACTCCGAACAATGCCCAGGATGTCACCGGCGCAGCGGGGAAAAGAAGGGATACTAGGCTAACGGCCGGGAGGACAGAAATCGGATCAAAGAATGGTGAAGTTTCGGGGGGAACCTGGACGACGAAAAAAATCCCTAACCTCAGCGGGGATTGAGCCAAAAAAAAAAAAAAAAAAAAAAAACAAGAAAAGAAAAGAACCAACCAAAAAATGGAGTCTGATCACGGGAACGTTGGTGAGCGTCTGGGGGCAGCCACAAAGTCGCAGAATTCCGTAACAGCCCGGGGAAGAAAAGTTAATTAACCCTCTTCATCCCTAACTAGAATAAAAAAACAAACGGGGGTGGGAAAAAAGATCAAAACTTCAAGGGGAGGTCGCATAAAAGGAAGGGGAAAAGATGACATGGACAAATTTTCGGTACAGCCGCAGGCAAGGGGAGCGTTTTTCCTGGAGGGGAAGAAAAGACGAGGGTAGGGGGCCTCAATTTTACCCGCCTAAAATAACTAAGAAGGCGGAGAATTGCTGTCCCCGGGCGCAGGAAAAAGCAAGGGAAAAAAGAGGGCGAAAACGAGAGGGCAGGGTACTGGGTGTCAAAAAAATACCGAGGTAGCGAGTCACCGGGTTGAAGGGAATGGGGAAAAAGGTGTGGGTCCCGAGTTCACGAAAACAACGTAGAGCCACCACACCAAAACATGAGATTTCAGGCAGGGGGGCAAACGAGAGGGGACCTGTCTGAGTTCCGAAACGCCGTTCAAATAAAACGAGCGGGCGAGGGGGGAAGGACCGGAAGAGTGCCCAAATGCCAGGTTCGCGAGGACGCATAACCGACGGCGCAGGGGGGCCCCCCACCTGTGGGATCCAATCGAGAGAACGAGCCCACACCGCCCGAGGACGGGGGTAACTGGGGGGCAAAGGGGAGGAGAAAAAGGCATCCCTTTCCACAAGGCGGCCTAAAACAAGCTGACAGAAAAAACCAAGTTTAGGAGAGGGGAAGAGTCGGCTTATGGACAATGTTCGTGCTGCAGAGACCTACAAGAAACAAGGGAAAAGGGGAAAAAAAGATAGAGAAATAACAATTTAGGGTCCACACGCGGAAGACGGATGTCGCGTCGAGAAAACACTTGGTGAAGGGGGGTATCATCCGCAAAAAGAAGAGGAAAACGGAAAGGGCACCACTTGGGTGGGCTCAACGTTCGAATCAAGGCCGGTACCAAAAAAAACACAGGTTTAAGGGGGACGAAGCCAGCTGTCCCGAACACGCAGGAACCGTCAAAAAGGCCAGACGAACCCGCAGCACATGAGTTGGGGGAAAAGAAAAGGGTTGGACGCAGAAGGAAAAACATTCATGGTCGGGTTTAAATTAGGCTGGGACTGGGGGGGAAAAAACAGAGGTTTTAGTGGAAGAGAAAGTGGAAAAAAACCGACCACCATCCCCTTCCAAATTGGGGGAACGATACCGAGGGTAAATGGGAAACCTAAAGAAAAGTGGATGCCACCCCGAAATCACTTCCCTGGGAGGAATAAACCGCACCCTCTAATAACGCCCAGGAGATCATTTATCTGCCCCACCCACAAACACGGAGGGGGAAAGCAAGCAAAGCCCTGAGAAACTGGGGGAAGACGACCCACTTCAAAGCTACAAAAAAAAAAAAAAAAAACACCAAAAAAAAAAAAAAAACACCAAAAAAAAAAAGCGAAAAACGACAGCACGATGGGAAACAAAATTGGAAAACAGATAACCGGAGACTAACAAGGAAAGGGTACAGTTTGCTCCACGAACCTGTCGAACGGGGGATGAAAAAGAGGGGAAAAAAATATAAAAGCCGTCCAAAAAGGGAGGAAACTTGCTTAGCGACAAAGGTTCGGGAGCTCACCAAAAAGATTACAATAAAAACTGCGCAGGGGTTGGAGGATCAAAGGGGAAACCAGAAGAGAGGATAATCTCCCCGGGTAGGGAAAAGAACCGTAAAATGGAAACAAACTGGGGGGGGGGGGGAAGGGCCCTGAGGAAGAGGGAAGTATCGTCAGAGCGGAGGAATAAAGGGTAAAGACCTGTTCCGCACGGGACAGCGAAGGAAAGATCTGGGATATGGTTACAGATTTTCGGTAACCTCCTGTAGAACAATCCTTCAACGGCGAGAATACGACAGAGGGGGGGACTGTGCACATTTCGGAGACACCTGTAGTGAGGGGCCACAAACCATCTAAAATTCTATGCAAGGTAAATTTCAAACAGGCAAAAAAAAGACGTCTGGAAGATCCAGTGCGCATTGGGAGGGTTGGTGGGGAGTTAATCTCGTAGTGGTGCGATTTCCTTGGGGAGGTAAAAAAGCCGAAACTCAAGAGAGGGTCGCATAATCGCCACAAACAACGTCCGAAAAGGGAGGGGAACGATCCACAGAAAGAGACAGAAGAGACGGCAGGGGGGGTGCTTAACTAAAGATTCTCGGGGGGGGGAAGGGAACGTCCAAGGGCAACAACTGGTCAGGATCAGACCCGGTACGGCCTGTGACTCGGGAGAAGATTGAAGGGAAAAGACACAAGTTGAGGGGGTCACCAAAGATGGGAAAAAATCGGAACACGCGGTGTTGCGAGACTCTAAGTGGCCCTCGCGAGGATTTCAAGGGAAAGAACAATAGAAAATCCCGGGAGTCGTTTGTTTTCCTAACACAACGGGGGGAATGGCGGAGGTTTTGGTGGAATACCATGGGCTTATGTACTCATGTGAAAAAAGAAAGGGTCAAATAAAAAGCAGGGAATGGCAGAAGAACGACGAAAAAACAAAACTCCAAAAAGGGGTTTTTGAGAGGGGGACAAAAAACTTTCAAGGAGTCAAAAACTGGGAGCGAGCGCTTGAGGGAAGGGGAAAAGGCACAAAACGTAAGAAAGAACGCAAGAAAGCGAGGAACCCAAAAAAAAGAGCAAAGTGTTAATGCCTCACTGCCGCAGGGAACGGGGAAGCAGGGGGACAGACTGGAAAAGAAGAGTACGGGTAACAGGTGTGTCAAAGCGTGGGCAAGGGCAATCCACACAGGCCGGAGAACGAGAAAAGTCCCAAAAAAAAAAGAAAAAATAGGCAGAGGGGGAAGAGACCATAGGAGAAAAAACAGGGAAGGTGTTTTTTGTGTCCAATGGAACGGGCATTCCACATGGCCCTCAAAGGGGTATGGAGGGGGGGGGGGGGGGTGAGGTTTCAAAAAAGAACCGAAAGAGCGACATACAAGCAGTGAGGAACAAGGACAGTCGGGGCCAAAGTGGCCAACGACCCCTGACTCGACGAACTTGAGACGGGACGAAGGGACGAGATACGGTCATGAAAAAGTAGCCATGGAAACCGGAACCTCCAACCAAACGGAAGCCCTCGACGTGGGGGGGGAAATCTAATTGCTCCGTACACCCAGCGGGACGGGGGGGGGAAAAGCCGATCTTGGTTGGCAAGGAAGGGGGAGAACCCAGAAAAAAAAAAAAACAATGAAAAACGAAAAACCACCAAAAAAGAAAAAACAACTCACAAGAAAAAAAAAAAACAAAAAAACACCCAAACCACGGACACCAAGCCCACAATAAAAAAGGGGAAAAAGAAGTAAACTTTAAAACACACAAAAGCGGTGCGAAAAAAAACCACCTGCGACCACCAAACAAGGCCCTTGGTCTCAAAATATTGAAGCCCCAGGTATCAAATGCTTTTACATGGGTGTACCAAGAGACCAAAAAGC
>Ga0179593_1587900_pt1 | contig 12997 bp, 20 predicted proteins | sample CZODoug2_1_08_16_FD_185931 | JGI IMG/M metagenome (GOLD analysis project Ga0179593, IMG submission 185931) | Vadose zone soil fungal communities from Angelo Coast Range Reserve, California, USA - CZODoug2_1_08_16fungal (PacBio error correction) | ecosystem: Environmental > Terrestrial > Soil >...
TTGACACAAAATCAAAGGGAGATGAAGGAGAGAGGGGCTGAGAGTTCAGGGGAGACCTATATCTGCATTAACTTATAAACAAATAGGCCCAAAATATTCGGGGAGAAAATTATACAGGAAGATAGTTGCACGCTATTCAGACGCGGAAGGGGATGGTTGAAAACTACATTGACGGTGTACGAGAAACCGAAAGTGGGGGTTACGGTAAGGTCTTAGCCGAAATTTCGCAATTTCTCAGTCAAGAGGGGGGGGGGGGGGGGGGGGGGGGGGACCACGATAAAAGTGGGGTGTAGAGGCTGTAAAGTATTGGCGAGGCTGGAAGATAATGTCCCCAAGAGGAGATACATGCGTGATTGATGGTCAAGAGAGAAGAAAACAAATAATGCTGAGAAAGGCGACTGTAATTTGGTCAACTGACTGGTTTCAAATGGAATCCGGAGAAAGCCAATGTCGAATCGCAACGTAGAAGAAATGCTGTGAGGGAAGAGTTAGAAAGAATCTCGTTAGGTCCTCTCCTCAATCGGCTGCTTTCCATTGGTAAGGGAACGGGGTACCAACGTGTAAGATTGGGGAAAGAAGGGGGCTGCTGAATCTGAAAAGCTCAAGAAAGGCGGGTGGAACGGGGTTTACCAGGACTTGGAGGAGGGTTATTCGGGCTGAGAGAAAGCCAGGGGGGAATGGGTGGTCCACTCATTGATGTCTTAAGCCTCGTCGACACTAACGAAAATGGTCTGCTAAAGGTTGAAAGGGGGGGAAGCTTCCATGTGTGCCAGAATTCGCCTCAGAGACTCGAATCCCTTCGTAGCGGAATGGAGATGAAGTCAGGGGAGTCCTCCAATTTCAGAGTCTTAAAAAGAAAACGAGGGAGAGAGTTTCACACCTCCAAGTTCGGAGGACAGACAGTATGAGGAGTTATCAGAAGATGTGGTCGGGGAGGACGAGCCTCATTCGCATAAAAGTACAAAATGGTTGTGGAGAGTTCGCAAACAAAAAGTAAATGAAAGCCTTGTGAAAGGGATCGGGGCTGCGAAAAGGGGAAGGAAGGTCAGGAAAGGGCAGAGTCCATTTTTTTGCAAGATGTGAGGGTGTATCGAACGACAGCCATATGAGACAGTCTGATACAAGTGGTCGCGGTCGCTGGTAGTGGGGGCTGGAAAAGCTGAGGTTGTCCTTCAGGTAAGGCTAAGAAAAGGGGGGAACGGGAGGGGAGGGGAGGGGTGGGGGGGAAAGGGCGTGGTCAGTAAGTGGAGGAGCGGCCTCAAAAAAAGGCGAGTGAAGGAGCTCGGCCCTGCCATCTAGAGCCGCAAAGGGAATGCAACTTTAAAATCAAAGAAAATTGGGGACGGCGGGAGCTTTGGAGGCTCATGGCACAAACAGAAGCCTTTATCCTTGTGAGGTCAAAGGGCCTTCCGCCGAACTTGAGAGAAAAAGTCAACGGAAGTAGATGTCGAGGACATCCACAGAGTCGAACGGAAGAGATGATGTCGGGGTAGGAAGCAAAATCCTCCCTCGTTTCGAAGCTGTCTGTTGGAAGGGCGGGGTTGGGGCTTCCCAAGGGGTGAGAAAATACGGGGCAGGGGGTCTGCTCCGTGTACCAATAGGGACAAAAAGAGGGTATGGGTAAACACCGGAAAAGGAAAAAAAGAAGTGAGCGGGACAAAGTATCAAAAGGGGGTTAAGTGTGGGGGTGCTTGTTCGGGTATGAGGGAACAGGGGGGGCCCCACTGTTCCTGCGCTAGCAGGTGAAGAAATAGGATGTAAAAGAAATCGGGTCAAAGGCAATCGATTTAGAGATGACACAGATAAAGGAAAGACTTCGAAGCCCCTCCAAGAAAAAGAAGAGAGAGGGGGACTTACGGGCATACCTCGAAATGTATTCGGTAAAATCGGAACGAAACTCAGTCTCTGGGCAGTAAAGAAGGATCCGTTGCCGCACAAAAGCTGATGATGTATTTAAAAAAAAGGTGAAAGAGAGTGGACCCAACGCTAAAAGGGAAATCAAATAGAGAGGGGAGGGGGGGGGGTAGGTGGGAGGAGTTGCTTCTTCATGGGAGAAGAGCAAAAAAGGGAGGGTGTCCTCTATTATCTGAAGCATAGGAAAATGGAAACACCCCGGAAAGTGCAGAAGGACGTTATCACGCGTGCAACCTTAACGAGGGTTGCTGCATCAAAATGAGGAACTTAATTATATTTGGCAAGAAAGTAGGGTTAGCGAGGGGGGATGTGAATTGTCATTTCCATAAAAGCAGGAAGAATTAGCGTAACATGAGGTCAGCGCTGGATAGGAGGAGTAGAAGATGTGACTTCCTGTCCAGCCCGCTCATAAGGATCGAGTGACCATCCTTAAGGTAGGAAAAGATAAACTCGTCGAAATCCAAAGGGATCATTACCATGGTGGGGAAGGAAGCGGGAACTAATACCCGAAAAGCAAAAAAAAAAGTGTGGATATAAAAACGGAGCCAGAGTTGACTTTAACACTCAGTTACAAAGAACAGTTCTCGGAAGAAAGTCGAGTCACACACATCCCGGTACGTGAATCAGGGGGAGACCTCCTATAAAAAGAGGGGGAAAGAATTGGACTATCCAAAAAGAACTAAGTGAGGAGGTCGCATTTTTAAGATTCGAACACCCGAAAACTAATATCGGGCATGGGGTAGTTTTAGTCAACCAAGCGCCAGAAACGAGAAAAAAATCTGACTGGCGAAGCAAATGAAGAATCCCGAAGCGCATTACGCTGTTGGTCAAAAAAGAACACTGAAGAAGGTTTGGCTGGGGGGAAAGGGTAGACGTGCGACAAAGTATCGGGGGGAAGCACATTAACGCACATTCTTAAAAAGAAGGGGGGACGGTGTAACTCGAGAAGCTATTAAAAGAGAGCGACAGGATGTCACTATCGGAAAGAAAAAGAAGAAAGGGGTTTCTTCGGGAGAACAAAAGAAAGAGAATCGGAAACCATGCGTAAGAATTAGGGTAGGATGGAAAAATCTGCTCAAGACGTGACCGGGAATCTAAAAGGGGAGGCGATGAGAAGAATTTCAAAAAAAACGTACGGTGGGCAATGTGGTATGTCTAAACCAAAATCCAAAAAAAAAAGGAGGATGATATTGCAAAGAGACCATCGAAGTAGATAAAATAAGGGAGGGGCCCATGGAAGCATGGAAGTATGAAGCGGTAACTCTGGTTCTACGCTGAGGGACAGAACGTACGGGGGGGGAAGTGAGAGAATTACCCCGAATACTAATACCGATCCCACCTTCAGATCCGTTCTTATAGCTTGGAAGTGCACTGAGAGAACATGGAGCCCGCGCAGAACCGATTACATCAGGGCAGGTTAGAACCAGTTCTGTTCGTGGGCGGGCTTATTGCCGCAAAGGGTAAGAGCAATTGACTTTTATCGCCGGGCGAAAAGATGATCGGGTACAAGAAGGGAAAAAAGTGAGGGTCAAATAAAGAAAAGGCGCGTTCCGCTACACTCAGGTGGCCGGGGGGGAAAAGTTCAGTTAAGGAGTTAAGCAGCTAGAAAGGGATCAAGATTTGGGGAAATAAGAAGGGGGGTTGGGACCTCCGACATCTAGGGCAGGCATCAAAGGTACTTTAGGGAAGTCACGTAAGTGGGAGGAGAACGAAGATGTTGGGAGAAAGTATTTGAACCGCGTGACCAAGGGAAAAAGGTCACATAGAGCCGAACACTTATGTGGGGGGGGGGCAGCTCTCAGGGGAAAATTCTGATATCAAAAGCATAGAGGCCAGAACTGTTGGGAACGAATAACTCACCTTAGGGAAAAATCTAAGCAACAATTGTAGTAACCAGATTCACCTGGAAGGAAGGGAACTAAAAAAGGTACAGGAAAGTGGTGCAGAGTACCTCTTGTATTAAGGGGTTTGAAATCAGAAAGAACAAAAAAACTTATCTCGTGCAACGAAAGAGGGAGAGCAATTTGCCTGGGGGAGGGGCGAGCATGTAGCTTTGCCCAACTTTAAAGGAATCGGGGGGCAGGAAAAGACTACTTTTTCCTCCAAACAAGGACCAAAAGGGGCATCGGGAATCCGAAGCAACGCACCGGAGATGAAATATAGAACCATCAAGGGCAAGAATATGATGAATCTCATGTGAGGGTCAAGAGGGGGGGATCAAGGATAATCGTCCTTGAAGGATGGTACCACGAGAAAAGAGGAAAGGAAGCAAGGACGTAGCATTCGATTGTAGCGATTCGACTAGCAGGGATTTAGGGAGGGAAGTTCTGCTTTTGAAACAGACAGCGAAGGCTAACGAGGGGGGGGGTCAGAAGTCAGCCCCCAAGGAGGGGTTCTGTGTCTACTTCCATGAGAGAGAAGGAGACCGCGATGTTCTGATGTGTGGAACTTGGAAGGGGGGGTATCAGACTTCGTAGAAGAGGGGTAGAACGTTAAGGGATCCATACCTTTTCCAAAGAGGGAGACTCAAGGGAAACCATGAGGACTTAAGGTGGGTTGGCACTGGGATTATTCTATGGGTCAAATCAGAGGATGAGTACTAAAAATCATCAACAGGAAAGGAAGAAAAGGGATGAGTAAAGGTCCCAGGTCGGCGGGGAAAAAGAACATTCTCAACGGGGGGGCAGATTGGTCCAGGTGCTGCGAGTTAATGTTCGAGGAAGGTTGGGGGGGACACGGTTACAAGAGGGTGGGGCGGGAAAGGCATCATCTTGAAATCTTCATCAGAAAAAAGGAAGTTGGGGAAGTGTAAGGTAGGCTGGGGGTTTTTCCCGGCGAGCGAAAAGTCAAGAAAAGGTGGACGGAAGTTAGGGGGAAAAAGGATCTAAAAAATACCTGCTTAGAAGAGGGCAAGGGGGACGGGACTCAGAAGGCCCGCCGTACTCCTCAGCGCGAAAAGAGATGAGGGAACGTCCAGTTGAGAGGGGGGAGGTCTTAGGGAGTAGGGAGACGCAATGAAGTCCTTTCTTCCAATCACATAATAGAGGGAATCAAAACGCGGGAATCGTTCGAACCACGAGAAGGGAAGGACGGCCTTGGAAAAGTGGCTTAGTTTAACCGCGTTGCGCAAGACTCATGTACCAGATAAGTTACTCGTGGAGGTTGGGGAGGGACGGACAAAGAACAACAGTAAAAGGGGCTAGGCTCTGAGAAGGGTCCAGAAGAAGAGCCACGCCAGGGTATGTACAGTTGGGGGGGCAAAGTGTTTGGCAAGTTCTGTAGTAGACAAATGAGGGGGTTCTTCCAGGCCATTGAGAGGAGGATTCAGGGAGATGATCAAGCCTAAAATGCGACGGGCAGGGGAAGCGGAGCGAATACGGTCTCAAGCTGGTAGAGGCGGTTGTCCTCCAAAGAAAAAAGTGAGTCTTTCTCGGGACAGCAAAGATAACACATCTTCTACAGAAAATTCTTGGGGAGTGGGGTGTTTGTGGGGGTTTGGTGTGAAAAGGACACGCGTAACCATAGAGGTCAGCTTGTGCCTAAGCCCGCGCTCGTATAGAGTAGACTCTGGCGACAAGAGCGTAAAAGGAGGAAGGAGAATTAAAGGAATAAAGCCTTTTCTTCAGGAAGGGAGATGACGGGATGTAGTGAAAAAAATACCACTATGAGGCTCCCATTTTTCGGTGAGAAGACTTCACAAGAGCAAAAGTTGTCCAAAAGAGAGTTCGGGTAGAGAAGGAGAGGGGGAGGGGACAAAGATAGGGGGAAAAACTGTAAGGGGAAGTGCTAGGCTAATCGAGTTTAGGAACAAAAAGCACCCCTCGTGGGGGAACAGAGGACAAAACCTTGAGCTTGGGACCGTCTCAAAGAGAGGAGAAGTTGGACGGTTCTGTATGAGGGTATTACTGGGCTCGAAACACACGTTCTGGGGGGGGCGACCTGGCATTGGATGGAGAAGAGGGGCTAAGTGGAGGGCTTGGTCACGAGACCGGTGGAGGAAAAAATCTTCTGGCCTAAGAACTCAAAGGAGAAAAGATATAGTAAGGAAAGAGCAGCTGAAAGAATGGGAAATTGGTAAAGAAAAGAAATGGAACCATCGCTCTCCTCTCATCAAGGGAAGGGTGGAAAACCATCCGCAGGAGCTCCGAAGGAGAAATCGTGGGAGGAGGTGAACACCGCGGGGTGTAGATAAAGGGGAGAATCTCGCGGGGGCCACAAGATAAAAAATCTGAAGACGATTGAGTTGGTTGCAAGAAGGAGACAGGGGGTCAAGCTGAGGGATCAGCGATGTTCATCTCGATAGAAAACTTCGGTTATATGCAAATATAGAAACGGTGTATTCTAACTGACACAAAGAGAAAAACCAATGTACTTCAGATTTGAGGAGGGAAGGAAAGAAAGGGCTGATGTACCCTTTTAAAAACAGAGGGTGTGGGAGCAAGAAGAACATGGGACTAAGAGGAGTTGCCTTAAAATGAATTGTCGTCCATTATTGCAGGCACTCAAATGAGAGAAAAGGGAAAGATCTTCATCGAGATCTTTGCGAGGGATGACGAAGAAGACCAAAAACTCATTGGATCGGGGAATGAAAGAGAAGAAGGCACTCCTGAATACCCGGAAAACGAGCCAGACCGAAGGATATCAAAGTAGTACTCTTGAGGATACCATGGTTAAAAAAACCGGAAAGTAGAAAAGCGAGAATTTAAAACGACTGGAATGGACGCAGAGGGCAACTACGAAGGGGTGCGGGAATAAAGGCGATTCGAGAAGAAGCCTACTAGCAAAGGTTCTACCATATGTGAAAGAAAGAGGACACGTCTGGACTCAAGTCTTGGGCGACAAACGGGGTCGGGGTGGACCCAAAAACTCTTAGAGATGTTCTAATTGAAAGCAGGGGGGGATGTAAATCGGACGTTAAAAAGCAGAAGACGATAACTATGCGGGGGAAATGCATCAGATAAAGAATTACGGGAGGTTCTAACTGGTCTGCCAGGGATCCCATCTATACGGATGCGGACTTTATAAAGAGGATAGGGTTGCCGCGTAAAGAAGAGCGGTCTCTCTGGCTGAGAGGCTGTTTTTCGGGTGAAGAGGGGGAAAGCTAAGGCGCCAGTGAGCTTAGGAAATTAGAGGGGGGATGACTTCTAACTATCTAAGAAGAGGAAAGGACACAAAGCTTTGTGCGGGGCGCATGAGAAGCATTGGAGGAAGCATACCGGGAGAGTAGTGTGTGTAACTTAAGTAAGAACTTAACTACAGAATGTGAAACAGTTACGTGGGCCAAGGACGTTACTGGCGACGCTACCGGGAACAAGTCGTCATGAGAAGGGGTCGGTTGTTCGTGAAGAGACAAACAAGAAGGAGGAGACAAGGGTGGGATCGGGGATTAAAAGGTAGGGCTCACCAGCTCAAAAAGTAAAGTGAAACGGGGGACGAACTTGCAGGGGATCTGTTTGGCGAGTACCGAGGTGCAATGGGTTTATAGTCCGACCGGCCATTTACTGCTATTACAGCAGAAGACTCCGAAAAGCGGATCAGGAGATCCTGAGGGGGAGGTGTAGCAGACGGGAGGGAGGGAATGAGATTAGGGGCACCCATTTAGTAAAAGAGAGGAAGGGCAGTCTCTATTGGAAGCAAGAAGTATGATGCTGAGGAGTTGATAGGAAGAATTGACTTTTTCTATAAGGGGGAGTAGGCAGACATATATTTGGATTCAATTCCTGAATTGAGATGTATTCAATGAAACTATCCACTCAGTGTCCCTTTGCCAAATGGCCGGGAGTAAGGGACCTAAAAGCATGATTAATGCCCTGATCCGGATGAAGGGTCTTTTATTTTAACAGTAACCGAATGACACTATGCGTAGCAGAAAGGAGAAGGATTCAAGGTAGAAAATATTTGTAGAAAGGGAACAATAAGTCCCGTAAATCACATAGGTACTGGACCTTGGAAATTGTCGGTCCAGGCTCTAAGGGGCCAGGGGGCAATCCTCAAAGCCTTCACTCTGAAGGAAATTTTTAAGAGGAGAGGCTACTAATTCAGTAAAAATAACACCAATTAAGAAAACATCATAGATGGAGGACTTGACCATTACAACAGAAGAAGGAAGTGGAGCAGAGGGAGGGAAAAAAAGGTCCTTATCTAAGAGATGGTGGGAAAAAAGAAATACAGGGGAAATTCCAGGAACAGGAGAAAACTAAGAAGAAAGTAAGTAAAATGGACGGGGAATTGGTCTAAAGTTTTTGGGGAGGGGGGGGAAGACCTTTTAAGGGGTATAGAAAGGGGGGAGCAACCAGACTTGAGAACCAAAGGAGATTCCTCATATGATCATCAATAAAAGAAGGGACGACTCAACAACAACAACTGGGGTTTGGCAAAAAGAGGGAACCATCCGATTAGAGACAAATAAAGGAGTTGCTGAGCAAGTCGTGTTAGGAAGAAAACCTAGGAAGGGAAAGACCACTAGCCCAAAAGCGAGCAAGAAAAAGGTGACCGTATCAAGGAGTGGTTTAAGAGATAGAAAAGAAGAAAACTTTTCGGTCGGATGAGGGTAGAAAAGTGGAAGGGTGTAGGGGCTGAAGGCCCTAACGAGGTTCCGATGAAGGGAAAAAAAGAAGGACCGTGGGGGGAGGGGGTCTCGCCCGGGGGGACTCCAAGGTTTATGGGGGGGTTGTGAACTTTAAAGGGAAAAAATGGTATGATCGGGGGAGAATTGGGACCCAACGTTCTTTCGATAAGTGATGGGGGGAGGTAAAGTGAAAAAATAGTGGACCGGAGTTACAAGGGTTCCTAGGTAATGGAAATCAGGACTGCTCAGCATACTTAAAATTCAATAGGAAGATGTTGCATTCCTTAGGGGTCGAGGGAGAAGCAAAAAAGAGGTTACCTCAGTACCATACTAAGCTGAGAGGTAAAAATAAATATTGTGTACAAGGGGTGTTAAAGATCATGAATGCCGTCAGGAGAGAGTACAGGCAACAGATTGCGAGGGGGGAAGTCATATTGGTGGTCGCCCGGGCGAGAAACAGGATCCAGTTCATTTTTCAACAGTGTGAACGAAGCATCAGAACGAAACTGTCTGCGCTGAGAACAGCGCTGGGTTGAAAGAAGCCAGGGTGAAAACACGCGCCTGAACGGCGATAAAGAATTGAAGGGGAAGTCCATGATATTGTCGGATAGGTGGAAGGGCGGCCTTCAGCTCGTGAGGAAACATAAGATCATCGGATCGTAGTAAATCAGAGAAAAGGCCGTTCGTGGGCCAGATGGGGCTGATTGTATCCCGCGAACCTAGCACTCATGCGACAGCCATCTTGGGGGGGTGTCTCTGGACAAAGAAAAAGGTAGGAACTTTTTCAGTTCGAGAAGACAGTGACACTAAACGGGCAAACTTGGAATACCTCTTTTGGAAGAGAGGGGTGACGAGGTCTGGTAATAGAACCATATGAGTCCGAGGACCAGTTCATGAAGATCAGGTGCATATTCGCAAAAAGGTGTGCCGTGGGGCATTAAGCTGAAGAAGCTGAAGGAGCTCAGGGGTAGGGGACTGGCCGGAGTGACGACCCTTCGGACGTGAAAGGACCTAAAAAAGTTATAATTCTCTAAAAAGGAGAGAGGAGGAGCGAACCCGATTTTTGAAAAGGTCAGAGACCGAGTAGAGTGTGAGCACAGCGTAAGCCTGAAATGGGTTGCTTCGCCTCCGTGGCAGCTTTAGGAGGTGAAAAGGGCCGGGAGGTGGCATAACAAGGGAAGGCCCGCAGTTTTTTCAGCCTGGCCGATATCAATCGTGGAAAAGGACTGGGACAATACGTACGAGAGGTAGTGTCCAGAGTATTTATAAAAATTATGCGAGTCTAAAAATCGCGGGGAGAGAAAAACGAAGAAAGATAGTTAACAGATTTCGGGTTCCACAGCTATCGACGTGGGCGCGTAGCATAAATCGGGGTGTGGGTGACCACTATTTTCTTGTAAGGAGGAGATGGGATCATTAGAGCCCCGGGAGGGGGTCTCTGAGGAAATTTGGACGAACGGTTGCGTTCAGCTGTTCACTCGACTCTGGGGAAGGAACACAAGGAATGATGCATCTGCTGAGTCCGAAAGAATAAGATAAAGGGGATTAATAGAAAGGAGAATAACGCGGAATGTGTAGGAGAGAACTTACAAGAGGGACCAAAGGGAAACAGCTTACGAAGGGTGGAAAGAAAGCCAGTGAGGCTTCTCACATTAAGATGATGTATGTTGGGGGGCCGAAACCATGGGAGAAAAAGGAAGCAGGGGACTCTCCAAATCGAAGAAGGTATGGTCTGGTGTCGGTCAAAATATTGCCCGTCTCGAAGCAGCCATAGAGAAAAAAAAAGGATATGAGGCTAGGCTCGATGAAGAAGATGTATGAAAGGGAAAAAGCGGGCACACACCAATCTTCTCGATTGGGGGGGTAATAGGCGCGGTCCACTTTAAAGACGCAGAGGGGCAAAGAAAGCAGCGGAAAGGGGAGAGAGCATAATAAGGTGGATTCCAAGTTTAACGAGGTTGGAGTGTACAATGAGAAGAAGACACTTGCGTATGCCATGAGGGTCGGTACAAGAGGGAAGCTTCGAGTCCTGGAGAATGGGCTTGGACGGCCAGCAGCAAGGAAATACTCAGTAGGAAAAGGGAGTGACAGCCTGAGAATGAAAAACGCAAATCCCTTCCCGAAGCGAGAAGAAAGGGAGACTCGTTAAAAAGAAGGACCGAACATAGTTGTCCAAACAGAATATGGGCTGAGGGAAACTCCGGGAAAGGGAACACGAGGGACAGCTGGTTTCAACTACGATGGGGTAAGGTCGACGATTTCTAGCAAAAAAATATCCACATTAGGTGATCCAATTGGGGGGGCAGCCAAGCAAAGAGAAAGTAACCGGTGAACCAGAAGCGCGTTTTGGACAAAAGGACGCATGGGGTGGCCGAGAGAGGCCCTAAAAGCTAGTGTAATTCATTACAATCGACATGGTGAGCAAGAGAAGACACCGCTGGATTTGACAATTCAAAGGAAATCATGTCGGAGGAGAAATATTGTTCGGGGGCCCGACAATCTACTACGAGGTTAGAAAGGGGGGAGGCAACTGACAGACCATAGTCCGCGACATTCGAGTGGGGAAAGAAATCTGGAGGAGACACGAAGTGTGATTGGGATTGAGAGGAAAGCTAAGGCTGAAAGGGAGGGTATTCCTAAGCCAAAAGATAACACGGGGAATTCCTACTGAAAACTGGTCAAACGAAAATTTTTAGGGAGAAGTGAAAAGACGCACTAACGATAGAAGAAAATCACATTTATTGCTTAATTTTTGTCGAAGAGACCTAACATGCGGAAATCTCTGAAGAGAACCCTTACTGGGGATTCACAGAGGGCGGCTTAGGAATCAGTAAGGCAGTCAGGATCGGGGTGGAGAGAAAAGCAATCAACATCCAATCTACCAGTAACAGGGGCTAATTTATCACTTGATAGGGGGTCGCCGAAAAATCTGGAACACAGAAGCTTATAGGGGGGAAGCGATCCGCGGAGAAGAAGACTGGGGCCACAATTCTGCAGTAGACGGGCTGGGGGAAATACGCCGCGGCGTCCCCTATCCAGGGAAAATCCCAGGGCCCTCTGCAGTGAAAATGAAGGAGAACTCGAGTGTTGCTTCGGGGAAGGGATGCACTTCATGGAGAAGAGAGGAGCAGCAGGTCTTCGTAAGAAAAACTTTGCTCGGGGAGAGAACTGGCTGGAAGTCAATTCTTGATGAAAGAGCGAGCAGGGCGGGGGAAAACGAAAAGCCTGAATGAAAGGGCCTTTGCGAATGAGGGCCTTACACGTTGCTGTACCCAATAAAGGGACTAAGTGGAAATTGAAAGAGTGGGGGCGTTAACTTGCGAAGGGGTGGAAAACAAGGAAATCCCTGCACTAGGAGAGGGAGGCGCATTGGGGGAGTTGTTCAGGGAGGAGGAAGAAGGGGTCAGGGAAGTTTGAAAAAGATGGCGAAAAAGGGACAATTAAAAAGATTCTCAGGGAATGAGACGGGGTTTTCGGACGGTCCAAGAGATTGGGAGAATCGGGGGGCAGAAGGGGAGGCTCTCATAAAAAGGGGGGAAAGATTCTAAAAAAAGCCTAGAAAAAAAGACTTCAGTAAAAGAGAACAGAATCAGCTGGAGAACACGTCATCGACAAACTGTAAGAGAATAGAGATGCTAAGGACCGTAATTGGGGGAAAGAAAAACTGGAGGAAGATAGCTGTCAAAAAGGATTTGAAAATAAAGAGACAGAATTCCCAAGAGAACGAGTAACGGCAATGCTATGTGTGATTTGGACGGAGTGTTGCAAAAAAAGGGCAATAAATAGGTTGGCATGACCCAACACTTGCTCATGGAGCAAATGGATGCAGAAGATTGAGGGAGAAAGGCTGGGGGGCCCGTCTCTCTCACCCAAAACAAAGAGAGTAAACAGGCGTATTAGGCTGCAAAAAAGTGGAGAGCTAGATTTTTCTGAAGAGGGGGGGTTTCAAGAGGTCAATGAGATTGGGGGGGGGTGGCCACTAGAACCAAATAAGGAAAGAACGTAAAAAGGACTTGTTGTTTTTGGGGGGGGGTTGGGGTTGGGTGGGGGGGGGTTGGGGGGGGGGGGGGGGGGGAGTATTGAGGGGATGGAGTAGTATTTCTTATGGTCAAAATAGGATAACGCCGGGGGGTTCGGAAAAGTACTTAGCAAGAAAGTGAGAGACGTTATTTTCTTGCAAGGTAGGACAGGATGGACCCCTATTGGTCTGAGGGTTGGGGTGGTGAAGGAGGTGAGAAAAGGTGGGGGTTCTAGGAGTAGATCGGTCAAGAAATGTGGAGAAAGGCGGTTATGGAAACCATAATAGAGAAAAAGAAGACAAGGATACTTAAGGTTGAAAAAAGGGGGGTAAAAGCCCAGGAGGTCAAATCAGTCGAAAGGGAAAAATCAAACTGAAAGGGGGCGAAAGTAATATAAAAAGGAAGGGGGGAGGCGGTTCAGGACTGTCGCACCAACTAAAAAGAGGGAATCAGTAAATAAGACGAGGAATGAAAACTGAAGAGGGAGGGCAACTGT
>Ga0179593_1632726_pt1 | contig 12997 bp, 14 predicted proteins | sample CZODoug2_1_08_16_FD_185931 | JGI IMG/M metagenome (GOLD analysis project Ga0179593, IMG submission 185931) | Vadose zone soil fungal communities from Angelo Coast Range Reserve, California, USA - CZODoug2_1_08_16fungal (PacBio error correction) | ecosystem: Environmental > Terrestrial > Soil >...
CCGACATACTCACGAAGGAAGGAAAAGAGCTTCGATAGGGAGGGAAAACTTCGAGGGGAAAAGGAGCCAGAAGATTCCCGGCAGGGACGCGTTCGAACACTCTAAGAAAGAGGTAAGACAGTCTTGAAGGGATGCACCCTCACGGTATTGAAATTCGGGTAAACCGCAAGAAAAAGCGCGAGGGCCCAAAAGGGAGAAAAAAGAGCGTGATTGGGGGAGGAAAGGACATCTGTCAGGCGAAGGGGCCTTCAGGGCTGGGAAAAACGTTGCCGCGTCCTTTTGCTTGGGGGATAGGAGGCGGCGGAAAGGGTCAGTAGAGAAGAGTCTGCGGGAAGAGATAATGGAAGGAGAGGGAAAAGGGAGAACGTCACATGAAGGAAAGGCTCGCGAGAATCGTTGATGCTTTCTTAGCGGGGTGCCCAGCAAAGGGGCGCCGGGGGAAAAGAGGGCAGGGGATCCAGGGGCGGGGGTGGGGAAAGGAAAGAGGAAGCAGAACTTAGGACGCGTCGGCGCTCTTCTGCCGCAAACTACAAAAGCGTACGGAAGAAGGGGGGGAGTCGGAGAAAGAAAAAATTCGAGTATCATCGCTTCAAGAAGTCTCTCGCTAAAAAGCGGACAGCGTCCGGTCGCATAAGTGTCTGTGAAAAAAAAGAGTGGAATGGAGGGAGGAAGAGGAACTATTGAGAGATCCCGAAGTCCACGAGTTTAGAATCGCTTCCATAAATCTGTCTACAACAGGGAGAGGGGTTAAGAGGGAGAAGCCGGGACGAAAGGGAGCGGGTACGGATGACGCCGTACCCTCTCGGTGGCGGGGACGAAAGCCCCTCTTATCTACGCAGGGGGGAAAAGGACGCATAGACGAGAGAGGCTGGGTCAAATGGGTCTAGGAAGTTGTCGACGCACGAAGGACACGAGGACCATCGTCTAGGAGGATGATCTCCAACTAAGACCCAAACATGATTGGCTTCGGGGGCCCGTTAACAAAAAAAAAAGGACGAAAGGGGGGGTGGAGGACCAGAAGGAAAGGAAGGGGAAGACAGTAGGGAGCAACAGGGAGGGAACGGAGTCACTTGGATTAGAAAAGGCGGTCACAGCAGACATCAGAGAGGGACGAAGCTCTAGCCTTCAGAAGATGAATCGTCAATATTCCGCCCACAAAAAGTTAAAAGGGATGAAAACGCAGGAGTAGGCCCAAAAGGGGAAGGCAAAGATCTGAACAATTAAGGTGGCATCTCATTATAGAGCCGCTGGCCAGATCAGAAAGAACATCTTGGGAAGTCTTCGAAATCGGGAAGGGGGGTCGCAAATAGGAGACTTTGATCGATTATCGGGGCACCGAAAAAAGAAAGCCCTTGGGGGAGAAAACGTCAGCCTGAAGACCGTCCGACGTAGCTAGCTCTTGAACGACTGCAAAAGTGCAAGGAGGGAGGGACGAAGAGGAGGGGTCTGCCTTTCAGCCGTCTCATCATGTTTAACCCACCCCTTCATGAAGGGACTGGGGAGCTGAATGGGGGGAGGAGAGAAAGATAACCTTGTTAGAGGAAAGGGGGTTTACTGGCAATCAAATTCAATATTCGAAAAGCCCCCTCTATAGAAAGCTTCCCAAGAATGCGGTATAACCCAGCAGAGTCTGGGGAAGGAGAGAGCCAAGGTTGTAAGGGCGGGCGGAATCTCGAGGGCGAGGCGCAGGGGGATAGGTTTCTTACCGCGGTAGAGCACAAGCAGGAAAGGCCACAATGGCGCGGAAAAGGAAAACTGAGTCAACATTCACACGGCGAGAGGGTGCAACCTTCTGGGGTAGAAAAGGCATCTGAGAAAACGTGAACAAAAAGAAAACGGGGGGGAAGTGGAAAGCAGGGTAAGGGGTGCGAAAAAAAAGGGAAGCGATGGTCAGCCATTCCACAGGCGGCAGCCGAGAAACGGCATCTAAGGCGCAGGGAAGAGACGCTCGACGAAGGAAGAGGCAGGGGGGTGCAGAAGGTAGAAACAGGAGGAAACCTATCCGGACGGAGAAACTCGAACTGACGCCAAGCGCTCATTTATGGGGGAAACTGCAGAAAGGCCGCGTGCAGGGATCCCATGAGGAAAAAAGGCTCAGGAGGCATCTGCCAACTGGGGGGGGGGGGATATTAGAGGATACAACACAAAGAGGATGAAAAGATATAGAGGAATGAGAGCGACCGAGCCGGCGAAAGGCATGCGAGCAAAAGAGGGGACGAAGGGGGGGCAAAAGGGGAAAATACCTGGTGGGACCGACGGAGTCCGAATGCCTGCTTATCTTTTGAGGGCTCCTACTTATCTCAAAACAAACGTCCTTGATTGCGCTCTTTCAGGAAAAGGAAAGAGATCGAAGTCCGAACGTCCGAAGAGTAACGTAGGACGGTTTGGGAATGTCTTTACACCGTATCCCTACTCGGGAAGAGAGCGCCTAAAAAGCGAAAAAGAACTACAAGAGATCAACTGAGATTCAGGAGGAGGGTGAGAAAGAATTGAAATCCTCGTCAAAGAGGGGGCTTGTGCTGTTGCTCGACGTTCGCGGGCTTGGTCAAAGGGGGGAGGGGGCGAAATAAAAATGGAAAAAGGCAAAAAAGAGCCATGCATCTTTCTCCTCGGGAGAGACTTGCCCTGAAGGAAAAGACACTTGCAAGAAGGCCGAAAACCGATGGAAAGGGGGGGGGGGCCAGCAAATGGGACTGGGGCTATACTTCGGCTTGGGGGAGTCGATCTCGATGTCTTTGTGTGGACACTCTTGAAGGAGGAAAGCCCATAAAAGGAAATGGTGGGGAGGGGGACGACAAGGATCCTCGGGGGCTTGAACTCTGATAAAAAGATACGGCCGTCTTCCAGAAAGACGGCTGCCACCCGCAGCAAGACCCTGACGTTCGCGTGGGGAGGAGTTGAAAACGGAGAAAATGGGAAGAGGTTCTATAGAAAGAAGGGTTTAAAAATTGAGAAAAACCTATTGCAGGCCTTTTTGCGGGAATCCGGGCTGCCGCTCAGATCAACAGTCGTAGCGGAAAAGAAAGGTGACACAAAAAAGTGTCAGCCGAAAGCCGAAAGGGGACGACGGCTGAAAAAGGAAAAGCGGATATCATGAGTGGGGTTTCAGCTAACGTCGAGTCGCCATAAAGGGGGGAGAAAAAATTCCTTTGAGGGACAGGAAGAGGGAATTCGGGGTTGAGAGGAAAAAAGAGCAGGGAATAGAGCAGATCGAAGCTTCGGCAGTGATTGCGCTGGTAAAAGTAGGGACTACTCCGGGAACGTTTGATAGGGGAAGGGCAGGCAGTGACCGGAGAGGGAAGAGACGGTTCATGCAATGGCAGACACACCCAATTAGAAACCAGGGGGGGGGGGGAAGAGGCGATAAACAGAGACTATTTCCGGTCCTTTTTGCCGAAAGGACGCAGTGTGACCGATACCCTTGCTAACGATGCCTTGAAGAAAAAAACGCTCCGTTGCAAAAGGCGTGAGAACGGTTGGATTCCAAAAATTCAGGAAAAGGCGGCGTTCATCCTCACGAGGAATTTCAGAAAAAACAGCGGTCGGAAGGAGACTGTCGAGCAAAAATCGTTCAAGCGTGAGGAAAACTACTGGGGGGGGGGGGGGGGGGGGTGGGGGGGGGGGGGGGGGGGCGAGGGGGGGGGTGGGGGGGGGGGGGGGGGGGGCGGGGGGGGGGGGGGGGGGGGGGGGGGGGGGGGGGGGGGGGGGGGGGGGGGGGGGGGGGGGGGGGGGTGGGGGGGGGGGGGGGGGGGGGGGGGGGGGACGCCTCTAAGGCAATCAGACACAGAGGGTAGGAACTACTTCTAGGCACAGCAATCTCAACAAAGACAGGGGAGGAAGAGACTTCGAGAGAAAGAGAGTGGGCTCAGCGACAAAATCCTCGTAGGCGGCGTGGAAAAGACAAAAAAAAAAAGGAGCGGATGTCAGGAAAGAAGAGGCGGGTCGCATTAGCCGCGCCTACTCTTGAACTCCGAGTGCGCGGGAACCAACTCATCGAAGGAGTCCCCAATAGCAGAGGACCGGGGGAATTGACTGGAGATAAGACTCCCCAAACCAATACTACGACGTACGAGCGGGAATTTCAGAGGGGAAAGCTTAAAAGTTTCCAAATTCAAGAATTGAGGGAAGACGGTAATTTTCCTTGGAGGTTGATTCCTCAGACGGGTGAGTCGGGAGAGGTTAAAGAAAATTATCCTTAATCGCCATTAAAATATGGTAGATAAAAGCAAGCACCGGGGCGAGAAGCAAAGAGGGAGGCAAGAAGGTTCAAGTCGTATTGGAGGATAAGAAACGAAAAGCGGGGACAGGCGGTGCCACGCACCGGCATGTCTAAGGGAGGGGGTGTTCGCTACGCCTGGAAATAAGGCGCAGATATGGAAAGCTCTGGGGTCGGCTCGTGGAGGTACCGGGTGAAACGTCGAGAATCTTCAAGGCTCTTCGTATGAGTGTAAGGCTAAAAAAACGAGGAGGGGGGAGACGACTCAAAAACAAAACAAAAAGAGAAGGGGCAGGCCGTTTCGGACAACTGGTCGGAACCTTCTCCCAACGAACTAGCCATCTGACCTTTCAGATTTCCTTCGGTGCCCAACAGAACTCACTAGAAAAGGTAGTGAGGAAACTGAAAAAATCAGGGGGGACAAAACGCCTTTGCTTAGCCGACGGCTCATCCATAGCTACCATTCCTGTCGGATGGACAAAAATTAGAAGTATTGCCGGGGAGAGAGGAAAGAGTTAGGGGGGCAAGACGGTTACTTCAGGTCCCGGGTGAAGAGGGCATTTTTGCAGACGCGGCGTCTGCTGTACACCGTTTAAATGCCGAAAAAACCGCTAAACCTGCTGGGTGACGGGGAAAAAAAGTACAAAAAGGGTGCTTCTAGGAAGACGGCTTGGAACGGCGTTCTCCTGCGGGGCACCGGAAGGTCGAGAAGAGATGCAGAGGTACCAGCGGCCATGATTTCACGAGAGATGCCTCGGTCACGCGCGCTCTTCCATGCTGAATACTCGCCAGCGGGAGGAAGCGCGGTCTTGAAATAACTCTAGCGGGATCGCTAGTCAGAGTTTCGCTCCTCTACGAGGACGTCTTCCTGAAGTGGGATGTTCGCTTTGCGGTGGGGGGAGCGCGTAAGATGATGATCGAAAGGGAAAAGCCTATCGGGGGGGGCCGAGATCGAATGCCAAAGAAAAAAGAGGACTCGCAGGGGTTTACTCAGAACCACCAAAATCAGTCCGCGGCGGCATAGCCGGGAGCGCGGTAGGGAAAGCCAGCCTTTCAAGAAATTTTTTTGAAACCCCTAGTGATACGCCTGTGCAAACTCGAAGACGATCTGCGCCAGCATAAAAGTTACAGGAGAGAACGATCGGGGAATCCTGGGACGACGGCAACAGGTAAGGAAATCGGTGGACTCTTGCGCCAACTACTGGCCCCCATGTGGGTGTCTCGGCGAAAGGTCGCGAAGTGAAAGAAATCAAAAGTAGTCAAGAAAACTCGTAGGGCTTAAACCCGGTGGTTTTCTCTGAAGCTCCTGGATGGAGCATGAAGGAACAAGATGAAAGGAGGAGGGAATGCAAGAGGAAACGTGTGAAGACAAAAAGGCAGGACTCAACTCAAAAAAAAACAAAGGCACGTGTATTAATATGGGGTTAATCAGACCGTCTCAAATTGGGCGGGATGAAAACATGACTATGAGAAAGCTGGGAGGGCAGGCACAGGGGAAAGCTGAAAGTATGCACGTCGAAGTGGGGAGCGCTTATATGAAAAAATCTGGCAGGGTTGTCAGTTAATCGTAGTGGGGGGAAAATGCTATAATAATACAACAAGGCCGGCAGGGGTGGGAGAAAAGAAAAGGAAAGAACTGGGGAAGGGAGAAAGAGAGAAGTGTAAAATCTATTGGGCTCCATTTTCCCTATAGCCATAGCTCTAAATTCGGAGAGGAGGTGTCCAGAAAAAGGAAGCGCCGTAGAAGGGGGAAACCTCTTAGATAGAGTACGCCATGCCTTTTCTTAGGGGATATGTCGTAAGAAGAAAATAAAAAAAGCCCTCGATATAGATCGGTCCCCAACCTCGGCATCGCGGAAGAGAAAGAAAAGGCAAAAGGAAAATTGTCATGGAACTGTCCATCGGATATCTCTAATGCAGGGCCTGTTGCTACGTTCCTGAAAGGGAAGAACATCCTCTCTGAGAAAAGCAGCCGAGAACGTCGCTAATCACAACGCCAGCTGAAAAAAGGTGGTATCACAGAGCAAGAAAAAAGGCCGCGAACGTGAATGAGAAAAAAAAAAGGTTATTAGTCACTTCGCGATGCAGAAAATGTCCGCGTCGTGGGTCCAGCCATTTCAGTTGCCGGCCTTACAACGGACGGTACCGGGGACGCCGATAAAAGAAAGCGAGCGCATCAATAGGGGTGCGATCCGGGAACCCAGGCGCGAACGACGTCGAAGCTCGCAGAAAAGAGCAGCGGTGTAGGTCGACCTGCAAAAGACAAGGGGGAAGGGGGGGGGGGGGGGGGGCGGGGGGGGGGGGGGGGGGTTATCACAACGTAGAAATTCACCTTGAGCTCGAGGAGCCGGCCTCGTCCAACTGCGAGAAGTCTGCACGAATCCAACAACAACGAAAAAGACTGAGAAGAGAAGATCAGGGGGGGGCAAAACCGGGAGGATGGGGAGCCCTGCACGAAGGGGACGCGGTGCAGGATACCTACCGGACAGGGAACGAAGCTTTAGCGAAAGGAAGGATCCTCTACCGGGGGGATAAAAAGTAAACGTGGAAGTAGGAGAGGGCAGTGGGCAACATATGTCCCCCAAAGCGCGCGCCTATAATAATCCGATTCGGGTCAAGACGGCTAGAAAAAGGAGGGGGACAGAAAATACGCGGACCTGAAAGAAAGAACGATCGCCCACGAGGGCCGCTCTACACTTCGAGAGGGCGGTGCAGCTTTCCTTCGCGAGGGGGGTCACAGCAGGGAAAGGCAGGGGGACAATATATAGAAAAAGAAAAGCGTTCTGGCTGTGAGGAACGAGTATGTTACTGCATGTGGGACCTGAAAACAGAGCCAGGGTCGCGCGGAACGGGAAATTCACCTTCCCCACTTTCCCTTCCGACCGGACGGCTCCTAATGAAAGAAGCTGAGGCGACCAAGTTGGGGAAAAGACTCTATCCTCAAGGGGGCTTGTTTTCGCTCTGAAGACGCCATATACAACACACATCGACCTGCCGCAATGGTCAGGGAGGGAAAGCGCGTGAAGCCCTACTGAAAAGGAGAAAGATCAGACGGTCTGGGAAAAAGAGAAGAGGAAGAAAGTGGAACGCTTCATCAAAGCGGATCATATTAGAGTATAGGGGGGAGGAACGATCTCATTCACTCTGAAAAAGGAGCCCGGGGGGGGGGGGGGGGGGGGGGGGAGAAAAGGGGACCTGCCAAAAAAAGGACTGAAGTGTTGAGAAGCGTAGGAAGCTCAGACGAACAGAATGACAGAGGAATCAGGAAAAACTACTATTGACCACCAAGCGACAGGAAAATATCAGGCCGGAGGCTAGAAAAAGGCCAAGGCAGGTTGCGGTGTTCAGCTCCTTGGGAGCGCCATCGGAGCATCAGGCCTCCGCGGATTCGGATCATCAATGAAGGAAAGGGGGGGGGAGTCCTGAGAGAACTCTTTCCTGGAAGAATGAAGGTCTCTAAGTTCAGCAACAGGGATGGACGGAGGGGGGACCAAGGTCGACGGGGCGGAAGAGTCATTGCGTCCGAAGTGACCTCTCGGGGGGCATAGGTGAAGGGACTAAGCGCAAATTCGTAAGCATGTGTGTGGAGGGAATCAGCGGCACGATGGCCTACTAACGGTTGCGGTCGACGACCAATGGTGAGAGCACCACGTTAGGCGGCAGGCCTGGAAAGGAAGGACTATAAAAAGATGGGTACAGAACAAAAAACGGGGCGTAGATACTAGGGGGTCGCCGACAAAAAAGAGTCTGCAAGAAGAAAAAGATGTCGAGCTATGATGGAAAAAGAGGCAAAACCTCGGGAGGGAGGGAGTAGCCTTCTCTGGGGGGATCTCGCCCTCGAGAAAAAATCAGACGGTGAAGAGCTGAACAGTACCGAGCGGTCACAGGACGAAACATCCTAACCGTGGCCTCGGGCCAGGGGCTCGCTCTACACATTGCAGGCGGGAGGTGCTGTCGGGGAGGATATAAAGCAATAGGAGCGAAATAGATCTTACATGAGATAGGAGCGAGTCAGCGTACCTAAGGCTCGTACCGTCCTATCCTGACAAGGGGGGGTCACGTCTAAGGGAGGGTCTTATTCAAACGCATTAACTGATCTCACGCCATTGAGATGCGAACTGTGTATAAGGGAAAAGTATCGGGGGTGGGTCGAGCTTTAGGGGAACATGGTGGTGTCAACTTTGTACCTACGGCAGAAGAAAACAAATCCAGGAAAAAATCAAAAAGGAGGAAAGGAAAAATTACACGGGAGGAAGAACTAAGTCCCCTATATTGAAGAAAGAACCGTGGCCATCTGCGCTCCGGGTTGACTATGTTCGGAAGGGGCGAAAGAACGAACGCTCGAGGTAAAGGGACATACAAAAAAAGAAAAAACTTTCCGGGAGGTATATTTTTCTCAACCGAAAATTCATGCCGGGATATCCAAGATTCACTTTCTTTCGGGGGGGATTTTTCCAGAAAAAAAAAGAAAAAAAAAAAAAAAAAAAAAAAACAAAACAACAGAAAAAAAGAAAAAGAAAAGAAAAAAAACAAACCACAAAAAAAAAGAAAAAGAGAAAAGGAAAGAAAGAAACGAACGGTCCGATATTCCCACTCTCTTGGGATTATGTCTTCATATAGACTACTCAACAACAAAAGAGTGAAGAAGACGACAAGAAGTGGAAAATAAAGGAAAAGGGGAGTCATCCGAAGCCGCTTTCGGGGCAGAATTTCTAACCTTCAGGGGGCGCATCCGAACTATCATATTGGATCCCCTGAGCGGTAGGACTACAAGCGAAGAAAGTCGGAAAGGCTGCACCCTCAACGGGGCTTTGACGGGGTGGGGTCGTAGCAGACGAGATCAGCCATCGGCGAACGGCGCATGAATTGCCTCTCTACTGACTATAGGGGATCTACCGAGGGAGAAAAGACTGGGAAGAAAGTTTCCCAAGGGCGGGTGGTGCTTCTCGTCGTCTGAGAAAAGTTTAAGTCCACATGGTCGAAACAGTCGACCTGCGTAAACCAACCAAAGGGTGATCAGACTCCAAAGGCGGAAAGAAAAAAGTAAGGGAGCGTTCCAGATCTGGGACAGCAAAAACCAATTTCTCCTTTCATAGCAGGAAATAGAAAAGATAAGGCGGTACGCCTAAAGAGGAGGCTGCGCGGAGAGGACCTTCTCACTAAGGAAGCGTCTTCCTGAAGAGGCCGTCAAACGATCTGGAGTACCCAAAGTCCCGGAAAAAAGGGGGAGAGCGTGATGCAATCTAGGCACGCCCCACGTCTACCTCACATCTTAGGGGGGGCGCTGGGAAGGAGACTGGGGGGATGAAAAACTGTAAAGCTGATCAAAGTTTGGGGCCATGCCCGCCACGAGTCGAGTTCTATATAGGAGCGAAAGATCTTATATACTAAGGGCCGAGGGTTGGGGGAAAAGGTGTGGAAGACATGGTCGAGGGGAAGGGGGAAGGACTCAAAAGCAGGGGGACTGAAGAAGTAGTCTACCTTCCGCGGAAACCGAGCGCTATAGTAATAGCTGGAGTCATCATTCACTCGAGAAGGTCAGGGGGTCAAGAGGGGTAACTTTTTCAGCATACTAGAAAAGCGTCCTCAAGAATGATAAAACGGATGTCCCACCAATGAAAGATGGTGTTAAGGGGGAAAGGTCCACAAACGATCGATTCCGAGCGGTAAGCGTGAAAACTGGTCAGGGTCTTAAACGTGGAGACGGGCAAAGATTAAAGGGAAAACCAAAAAAAGGAAAGCATTACGATGCCGGACATCTATCACGTAAGAGGAGCTCGGAACTAAGCAAAAAGGAAGGTTAACAGCCTAACCATGGGGGGCACATTAGTCTTATAAAAGGACATTTGCGAAAGATAGCTGAAACCTTTCCTTGAAACAGAAGTTTCACTAGGGACAGCAAACGGTAGGAAAGGGGGGGTGGTAAAATCGGGGACGAGAAAACGAAGAGATCGTTATCTGAGATAAAAATTCCGCAGGGCAGGGACCTGTATTTTGTCGAAAAAAGAGAAAAGAGTCTAAAGAGGTGCAAGACGGGAGAAAGAATAAAAGGGAGAAAAAAAGCTAAAGGAGGCGAAGGAGGATTCCGTAGGAGGGCAGTCATTCTGAAAAGAAGCATTTAATTAGGTAGGCAAAGAAAACCGCGAGCCGCCGCTCAGGGAAACAGGTCTGCATGAGGGGAGAAGGAGCAAAGAAACTAGAATCGAAGTCCAAAACTTCAGTAACCAACAAATCAGGCTCTCAGGACTTAATACGGTTCGCAATAAGGGGGAGGAGAAATGAAGGGGGAAGTTGTTCGGGGCCAGCTTCTCGAGAAAACGCTGCAGGGCGCTGTGACGAACTGAGAAAAAAAAAGTCAAGAAAACGAAAATCTCGAAAAATCCTTGAGGAGCGCAACTGCTGGATACTACGACAGGCAATCTTCACCGCCTGCCAGAGGTGAAAATGTGGAAAAGCAGAAAAAAAGAGGAAATACGTGAAAGGAAAAAAGAGAGAACCTCCGGCATCTAGAGGCGCGTCGCGCGCTGGTAGGGGAAGCTGCCCCAGTCCCAAGCCATCTATCACTCCTCAGAAGGGGACGGTAGCCGAGGGAATAAGAGCAACGGGAGGTCGCCGGAGGGCCTCGTCCTCTTATAACCAGCATGCGTAGAAAGTGAGCTCGCGGCGCAGCCTGCTCGGCAACACGAGAAAGCGCACTAGACTCAAAGGGAGGGCGCATGAAAAAAAAAGAGCTCAGGACTACGCAGCATAGGAAGCCCGAACGAGGAAGAGTACTCGGTGAGAGAACCTACCTTCTCTCATTGGGAGGGGCGACGAGGAGAGGTCGAAGAAAAAAGAAGAAAAAAAAATGATCAGCTCGATGGCCGTGGTCAAAAGGGCGATTAGACCTTACCGACAAGCAGCTCTGACGACAGAAAAGGGGGAGGGAAAAAAGGTGTGGGCAAAAGTCTGACCGACGCGGAAGAGGCATAGCTACTAAGGAAATCACCTAAGGCGCGAAACAAGGCCGCGGCAGTCGGCAGTCTTGACCAGGATCCAGGAGGCAGGAGGGGGGGGGGATGTTGGGAGAAGACTTTCTCTCTGACAAGAGGTAGGTGTGCAAAGAGGGGGGGTCTTTGGAAATCCAGAAAGAAAAACTGCAAAAGGAAGGAGAGACGCTGTCAGCAAAAAAATTCCACTGCCGGAGCTCCGACCAGGACCGGGGGAGAGGGCGAAAAGGTGGGGAAGCTCTCGAGAGAGGATCGAGGGCTTTGGTTCAGGAGGTAAGTAGTACCATTAAAGGGGCCGCCCTCGAAGAGCGAAAAGGTCTTGAAACCGAAAAACTCTAAGATTAAACTGACGGGGAGGGGAAAAACCTGCATCCACGCCTTCGGATAGAGCGGAGCGGTACGGAGCGACCCTGTAGAGAGCTCGAAAAAGTGAGATACAGCGGAAAAAAGAAAGCCTGAAAAAATAACGCCGCTAAAGGGGTCGCACCGCGAACCAATACTGATGGACAAAAAATGCCATCATCGATCCTACAATCAGGATCGGGGGGAAAGGAAGAGAATCCGGGACTAATTGGTGGAAACAGGCTCGGGGAAGGTGGAAAGAAAATCCTTGCGCGGAGGGGCGCCAACTACATCATCAACAAGAGGAAGTGTTTATTGGAGGAAATCATAAAAAAGCCAAGAAAGAGAAAGATATGGCGGAAGTAGAAGGAAAAAGACCACTGCGGCCGTTTGGAAGAGAAAGGTTTCAGCAATGAAGAGTTTGAAAAAAAAGGTGGGGGCACGAGGGTCCGAAGTGCAATGTGGAGCAAAACACTTCGTCAAGCCCACGAGGGGAAAAGTCGTGGGGACCAAGGACGGGGAAGAGCTTGAAATCTACGGCAATTGTCTAGAGACCCGTTTCGAAACGGCGCGGGAAGCTGGGGGAGGGAAGAAGGGGGGGGAAAAAATGGGGGGAAAAAAGTCGAGAAGATGGGGGCACAAAGGGGGAAATTCGGGGGGGGAAGAAGAACCTAATGGCTTCTCTAGAAAAGGACTTGCCCATGTCACTTCTCAAACCAGCGTGGTTCTATTGTCAGATGGGAGCTATAGAGACACGGGGTATAAAAGCAAACTGTCAAAAGGCTATTCAAATCATACGGGGGCTACCTCTAAAGGAAAACCGGAACATCCCTGAGGAATCTGTCCGAGGCCAATGCTCGCGAAATCAGGGTCAGAAAATCCCATCGGCATTGATTGGGGCAGCTCTACAATGACGATTCAGACTAGTCATTACTCTTCTAGGAAGGCACCGGCAACGAGCACGACTCTTGGTCCCTGCGAAAGGGCTCCCCTGCCGAGGGATACCCCGAGGGAATCTTCGGGGGAGAAAGCTTCTGGTTAACGGACAGATCATTAACATATGCCGCCGGGGGGAAGGAGGTTCAAAAAAGGGGGGAAGGGGAGGAAAAAACCCGTTGAGAACGGAATAGTGTTCAAAGCGGGCGAACATGTTGATTTAAAAGGGGGGAACTCCTAAAAGACGAAGGCCAAAGGTGCCCTGAAGGAACCGGAAGCCATGACGATGTACGGACCGGCAATCACGAGAGCGGGGGGGTGCCATAAAGGGGGAGACGAGTAGAGGCGAGAGACGAAACGCGATTCAGGGGGAGAAAACGCCACAAGAATTTACTTAAATCGGGGTATTAGAGGGGCTCACTCCTGGATAAAATGAAGATGCTCGGTGGAAACGGAGTGAATGTTAGGGGGGGGAAGAAACGACACGAGATGAAAATCTTCTTTGAAGGGGCAG
>Ga0179593_1420344_pt1 | contig 12996 bp, 9 predicted proteins | sample CZODoug2_1_08_16_FD_185931 | JGI IMG/M metagenome (GOLD analysis project Ga0179593, IMG submission 185931) | Vadose zone soil fungal communities from Angelo Coast Range Reserve, California, USA - CZODoug2_1_08_16fungal (PacBio error correction) | ecosystem: Environmental > Terrestrial > Soil >...
ATTTAAAAAGATGTAAAGGCTAGGAAACCCGCGCGGAAAGTGACAAGCAATATCTTAACAGGGGAGGTGCCCAGCAGCATGTCTCGGATGGAACGGTCCCTCCAGGCAGCACTCGTAAAGGAGGGGTGGTACGGGGTGAGGGAAAAGGGAGACTTGACTCGACTTCGGACGACGAAAGAAAACTTAGGAAAAATGTCCACACAAAAGGGTCTGGGTATCCCCTTGTAAAGTTGGAGTAGTCGCAAGAACCCAGAGAAACGAGCGGAAGGGGAGTCTGTATCGATCGGTCGGGGGGACATAAGAGGGTGAAACTAGATAAACCGAACCGATACCAGGGGTGCTGGTGCGTGTGTAAAGAGGGGAGGGTGAAAAGGAGAAGAGCCGATTAACGGGCGAACAGAGGAGTCAAGCGTAATTTCTTGGAGACGCGCGCGACAATCTCTACCAGCGGAAGTACACGTGAACGTAGATTGGCGTGCAAGGAGCTAACTAAAAAGCCTCGCGATTCCGGTGATAGGGCGCAGCCAACAGATAAAGACCCGTCCTGTCGAGGAAGTGACTGACGACGAGAGCCTAGATCTCTTGGAGAATCTGCCAAAAAGAAAAAAGATTGAACACGAAACAAAAAGGGGAACGCGATAAAGGGGGGGGGGAAGGCTGTCGCGGGCGGTAAAAGCAACCGCCATCTGTGCAAGTACTTCTTGTAGAGGGAGATCCGGGGAACCAAGGAAGCGTCGTCACTCGCAACGATCGCGGTGATACGCATGGAAAAAGAAAGGGATGTCAGCCGATCACCGAGGGGGGGTGACTACGCAGCTAGTGTGACTCTGGAAAACGGGCTGAACGGCGGGTCCGGAATTGCTATGAGGGTCCTCAATCGAGGGAGAGGAAAAGGGGCGCCGAATCGATAAGGCAAACCGGACACTTGTGGCGTTTTGAGAAGTGATCTGCTTTCCGGGCACGACTGGCGTAATTAAGAGAACCGGGGAGAGAAGACGCGCTGAAAAAAAAAGAAATTTGCCGACTTTGATGATACAGCTTCTCCCTCTAGGAGAGCGCTCACATCGCGGCCGCCTGAGAAGAGCGTGTTGGGGGGGGAAAAATGGAGGGAAATAGGAGGAAGTAAGGGTAGGACATGTCAGTGACAACCAGCGTTAGCAAAAGAGGGTCCACCTTTAGAATGGGAGATGTAAGGCGTTACCTCCGAAAAATTTGATGTTGAACGAAGAGAGGGTCATTACCCGGAGGGTCGCTCGTCGAGGGAACTACCACTCACACATACGTGTAAATAAGGCCGAAGTAGCCGACAGGAGGGGGGGTGTTGGCTGCACGCAGGGAGAGGTCATGGAGCGGGGAAACAGGAACCGCGATTGGAGGGGTTTGGCAGATAAGGAAGGGGACTCGGGGGGCGGTTGATGGTGGGGCTTTGTCAATGAGGAGTTGCCGCGTTTTGGGGGGACAGTAAGATAACAAAAAGTGGGCAGGGGGGGGAAGAAAATCCGGAAGGGGGGGGGGGAAAGACGTAGGGCAAGAGGCCGAAATCGTCAAGAAACCTGCAGCAACGGAAAAAAAGATTCAGGAATTGCTGGATGGAAGGTCGCTGTCACTTGAACCTAAAACATTAAAACGCTTTCGTCAGAAACCCCATGCCGCGATCGCTAAATTCGGGGGATGGAGGAAAAGAAGGGGAGCGGCGCAATGCGACCATGCACAGCCGCGGACCAGGTGGGGAGGGAGGGAAAAGAAGGGGAAACTGACGAAAAGGTGATGGGGGGTTCCACAACAAAAAAGGCGAAGACAGTTTCTGAAGGCTGGCGGCCGTGCTGACAAGGGAAGGCTGGTGAGAGGGGGGGGGCTTTCGCAAAAGGAAATTTGGAGGGGCACGAGTCAGCCTACGTCCGCATTGGGAACTTTACAGAGATCGAGGGCGAGTGTGATCAACGCGGAGACCGAGAAAAGCCGCAGCGTTTCGGCAGTGAGGCCTGCAGGAAAAAAGAGGACCTCTCTCTCACAAAAAACGATTAGGAGAAGATTCAAGAAAGGGAAGGGAAGGAACGAACCTCCTTCCTGAATGAGACGTCGGTCTCAGCAAAGATCCAAACAGCCCCTCGAAAGCTCAAATCAAGGCCGATAAAGGAGAGAAGGGGGGAATCCCACATCTTCAGACGAAAAAAGAAGCTCCCCACACTCGCATGGTACGAAGTCTCGGCTCCATGCACGGGGAATAGAAAATTCTACGCTTGGGCCGGAAACCAAAGCAACCCAGCCATCGTCGTCACTCCTGGGGTCTACGTCTGAAGAAGCAAAAAAGGCGCAGCGCGGCTGTGGAATGATCCGCATTGAACAAGCAATCAACCAAATAGACGTTCCCCTAAGGAAAAGATGACCTGAGCGCGGCCGGGGGCCCCCAAGCTCTAAAATTGTCGGGCGATCAAAAGGGGGAGGTACATCCTCAGAAAGAAGGAGGACTTGCGCACGGTCATGGCGCCGCATGAACGGGACCTCAATTCTGTCAATCGGAGGATCGTCGGAAAAACAAGAGAGGGGAAAAGATGGCCAAAGGGGGGAAAAAAGGGTTCTTCTCCTAAAAACAACCGGAGAACTAAGGTCGGGGCCAAAAGCCAAAACCAGAAACTATCCCCCACGCGCCATCCCTATCTGCAACAAAGAAAGAATCATGGGGGCCATTTTCACTGCTGCCCTAGAAACACAAACGAAACCAGAAAAGTCTTCTAAGCGGCCTACCGGGGGGCAACGGAATGCCACAGAAAAAGGAGGGGGCAAGTGCCGCGGTAAGAAACGAGCATTTTACAAGCAGTCTAAAATAGGAAACCTAAATGATCGATCGGAGAGAAAACTCCACCATCGGGTCGAAAGCAGGGGGGGGCGGGCACAACCAATGGAAAACACTGACGGAGAAAAAATAAGTGAGGACACCTTTTTCAAAACACTGGGATAGGAATTTTGCCCGCGGGGATTAGGAAAAAAGTTCGCGTGCGGAATCGCGAGGAGCCGCAACTGGGAAAGGACAAACGCAGTCATCATTTGCCAGAGGGTTGGTATGAAGAATCCGATCAGATTAAAAAGAGCCAGGTCGTGCAAACGCGAACGCTCAAACTAAGCCATGAACTCCGAGACACAATGGGACGGTGATCAAAAAATTCCACACAGCGACTTCTTAAAAGCGGTCAGTAGCAAAATCACCGAAAAACGGATCCGAAGCAAGAACTGGGTACCTATAGGGAAGAAACGGAGTCGCGTCTGTCCCTGCCGGTAAAAGCTGCGAAATCCAGAAGCCAAATGTGAACGATGGGTAAAAAAATACTCGAGAAGCGGAGCAGACATTCTCACTCCAGTGGGGGGAGGAAGGGCTATTGAAAAAAAGGGCAACAAATCGCCAAAAGAACGTAGAGGAATTTGATGGGAGCGTGTTTCCCAAGCATAGTATTGTATTGGAAGACGATATGGAGACTCTGCGTCTTTCAAGAGAAAACGTTTATGATCTGTTAATCCCTCCATATAACTTTACACGCAGCGAGGCTGAGTTATTTAAAGACTGGAAAAACACCCGGAAGGAGATGTACCGTCCGGGTAAGAAAAGGAAGGGTTAGCCCCATGACTTTCCAGAGGAAGAAGAAAGGAGCCGGGAGGGGACGATGTGACAAGGGAAAGAAAACCCGATCCCGTTACGGGGTAATTGATCCACAGACGGTACTCTTTAAAGAAGAACAAATCACCCTCAATATATACGTGGCGATGGGGTAAAGGGTAAAAGTTTGTTTAATACAGAGATCAAATTTAAATCAAAGGACGTCTGGGAAATCAAAGTGGCGGCGACTCCTCCCGGATGACAGGGGATACCACCAGCCTTGGGAGTGGTAAGGGTACCAGGAGGGGATCGAGGGGGTTCTCTAGTTGCGCCAAAAGTCAGAAGTTTACCGACAACCGATGGACTCCTAGAAAAAAAAAAACTATCCGGGTACCCAAAGACCGAGCAATGCGGTCCATGCACAACACAAGAAAAAGAGATTCGGGGGGGGAGCAAGGTCTACGCGGGTGTGTGAAAAGAGCAGAGGTGACCGAAAGGCCATCGCTACTCAAAAGTGAGGGAGGAGAGAAGGATGGCCTTTTCCTCGTACGAGAGAGGGAAAAAGCCGTAAGGAGGGGAAAGGGTGGGAGCACCATTGATCTACCGAGGGGAGGGGTGAAGAAGTCCTCTTAAGGACGGTAAAATCCTCGAGGGGGAAGAAAGCAAGGAAATATGTCCTGGTTGCGGAAGGAAGGGACTCTAAGGCGAAACTAGCAGCATAACCCCTGAAGAAAAAGAAGGGGGTACGAGGCTTGTATCAAAAAAGGTGCACTAGCGTGGAGGGCCCGCCCCTACTGCAAAACTAAGAAAGCAGTCATGGGGGGGGGGGGGGTGAGGAAATGGATAGCTCGGCAAATACATAACTATGTGGTACGGCCGAAGCCTCACCGATAAGGGAGGGGGGAGGGAGGACTAAAAGGAGGAAAGAACACTAAAACGTAACGAGAATGCTGATTAAAGTCTAACCAGAGGGGGGCCGCGTCACGACAAGTAAAGTGGGATCAGCACGAAGAAAATGTGCTAACAAATCGGACAACACGGAAGAGTGAGTGGTAAGGGGGAATCTCCTACCTCAAGCGCCTCGTCCTGAAGGTAAGGCGGGAATCAAGAAGAGAAAAACAGAAGGGCGCAAGCAGAGACGAAAGCCTATGCATCGCTTGCAAAAAAGGGGGAACTCAACCAAGGAAGGGAAAACCCGAGAGAAAAAACGTTTACGCGAGTTGGGGACTTTGGGCGCGGGCTGTAGGCTGGAAGAGCAACTCAAAAACGCCATCTTTGAAGTCGAGGTGAAATGGAGGGATACGATGTCGAGACCGGCTTCGAACCATAGGTCATCCTTTGCGACATGAAGGGCGGTGGATGACTCGAAAGAAGGCAAGTGGCACGAGCAAAATGTTCCCCAACCCACAAAAAAAAAAAAACAAAAAAACAACACACCCAGCAACGCATCTTTTGGGAAAGTCTTTGAAGCTGGCTGGGTTGCCCTTATGGCATAATCCCGTGGCCCAAAAACAACGACTCCTCTGGGGGGGAGAAGGAGAGAAAATTAAAAAGACCTTGGGGGGGGGACGGCCTGAGAGTGACATTTTAGTTATCGGGTCGGTAAAAGCAGAACTCCTGATTGAAAAGGAAGGATGCTCTCTAGCAGAAAAAATATGTGGAGCGAGGTTCTGCTCCACTGGGAGGAGACGCTCTGAGATGCAGAAAAGAAGCAGAGGCAATCTGGGCCGGCGAATCATAGCCGGTGTGGTGGGGAAAATATGTGGCAGAAAGAGGGTTCGCAAGCAGGGTTAAGTGAAATGGGAATGGTCAGCCCTTCCGGGTTTTGGTAAAGTGTGGTCCGATGTAGAACTGCGTGTCCGGTCTTCAAGGACGAGGAGAATGGGATGTGAAGAGGTACATGACCAGAGCGGCTCGGAGTCGCTATTTCCCAAGACGTAACGGGGTCAGCCGCGTAGCGACAAAGGGGAGAATTGGTTTGTGGAGGGAGAATTCAACAGAATTTCCCCCACTCTAAAGAGGGAGGGGTGTCTAGAGGAGGGACTGTTTCCTCGTGGCAGTCTGTGGGAAGGGGGTGAAACTGACAGTGTAAAGCCTTCCTTTGTGGGCTGGGGACTAGGATAAGGTTGATGGTGGGTAACAAATAGTCCGGAAAGTTTGGCCCGAAGAATCTAAAGGACTCAAGCTGGCAACCCTGCTTTAAAACCCAAAACTCAGATTGATGGGACATGACATGAAGGTATTTACCATGATGCAAGAAAGTGGAGAGACGGTCAGGAAAAAAGCGGCGGTCATTTCTAGGGTACAGGAACAGATTGGGGATCTAGCGACTCATTCCACCCGAGCCGTTCTGGGGAAAAGAAGAACAACCAGCTGATCGACGGGTCAGTTGGCTTTGGTTCAGGGGGAAAAAAGAGAAAAAGTCGTAATACAGGGGAGGACAAGGCAGGCTTCCGTGCGATCGTGAAACATTTTTCGCGTTCTGGGGAGGATAGAAGTAGAGAGCGGAGCTGGGGATGAAAACTAGTCTCTCCAATGAAAGGTGAAGCTGAACGTCGAGGGGAAAATGCGGAGGCAACGCGGATACCGAGAGAGTCGCAAGCCGGTTAGAGGAAGGGGATTCAACAAAAGAGAGAACAACAAAAACGAGGGGAGGTAGTACCTCGGCAAGGGGGAGAGCATGCCCTTTAACTAAACCCGAAACTCAGGCCTAGAAAAAAACACGTGAATCAGAATCCGCCCCAGGAACGTTCAGAAATAAAAGAAGGGAGAGAAGGAGAGAAAGAGGTTCACACAGAAGGAAGGGAAACAAAGAAAGCCGCCCCCACCGCGAACACCATGCAATCAAAAAGCAGAAAAAGGACTTTCAAAACGCGATGTCTGCGGAACGGTGTACGAGGGGTAAAGCAACAAAACCAGGCCTCAGTAGACTAATGGATCAACGATAAAAAAAAGCAAAAGCCGGCTCTTCTCAAGTTGAGAGAAGAAAAACTTCTACACTTACCGAAGGAAAAGTCGGGAAGGGGGGGGCCCCCCCCAAAAGTACAACGAGAGAGAAAAAAGGCTTTGAGGTCGAAAGCGCCCTGCCAGCCCATCTCCGCAAGGGCTTGTCCTTCTCCTCCACGTAAGAATCGACGGCAATCGTCGAGGGCGGGCCCAACCCTGACACGGACGATGGCAAACAAGGACACCCTGTGCGTTAGGTCTGACCAGCAGAACTCGACCGGAAGCCTGAATTTCGTCCCCAAAGAAGAAAAAAAAAAAAATCAAAGACAGTCCGAGCCTCTGCAAAATGGAAGGGTGGCCAACCCTGCTATGCTGACAGGGAAGAGTCCATTCGCAAGAAAAAAGACCTGGTCTGTCGGCTGACGCGGCGGCATTGTAAACTACAAAGCTTCGCTTACCGACCTGCGCGTGGAGCGTCAAGGTCGGATGTCCCCAAACATAGGCCGCGATTAACTCCCTGGCGAGAAGATATACAGTTCACAAAAGAGCCAACGAGGTGGATGTCCTACAAGGGGCCTCAACCAGACTCTAATAAACTTGACTGGGGAAACCTATTTTCCACCAAGAGCGAGGAGGTCGTCCAGGGGTTTCTTCGACCGTTCTATCATATTAAAGGAGACCGCGTTGATTAAAGCTTAAAGGGACCGAGGTTTGGCAAACTACTATTAGATCTCCTGGAAAAAAGAGGGGAAGTAGAAGGTTCCGGAAACGACGCCGCTCCCTAAGAAAGGGAAATAAACAGAAAAAAGGAAGTCAACTTATCGTGATCGGCGCAACACGCTGAGAGGAAAGCGTGGAGGCTGGTACAACTGGAAAGCCACGACTCGGTATAAATAAAGAGAAAAAGAGGTAGAATATAAAAAAAGGACAAACGGTAGAGGAGTCCATGGAAGGAGAGCTAGCAACCAGATTCGCAAAAGATGAAGAGGTGCGGAAAGACGGCGAATATAAACACTTCTCCACCAGATTTTGGGGAAAAGATTCGGAAAGAAAACCGCACAGCAAGCGCACCCAATCCAACTCTCGCTTAAGGGTGGTGTGCATCTTGGGTCAGACTTGATTTGCGATTCCGTTAAGAAAAAGGTGCTAGGCTCCTCGTTGAGGAGTGAAAGGGACAAGTGAGGGGTAGCAGTTATTGGATGCAAAAACTAAAGTAAAGCGAAGCGGCTAGGAGGGTATTACGGCCCGAGCTAACATGCCAATAGAAAAGTGAAGGAGGAAAGATTGGGGGGAGTACCCAATGGCGTGTCAAACGAAGGTCAAGGAAACTTGACGTAAGGGAACCGAGGGGAGAACAGCGTGGAAAAAACCATACCTTTACGGGGTGTCATATGAGAAGTCTCAAGGGTTGAGGTCCACAAAAAAGCAGTTGGTATGAAGGAGGAGAGATTGGCAATATGACAGGTATTGGTCTTTGCCGACCCGAGATCAATGGCAGAATATTCTTCGTCGTGGGGGAAAAAACAAAGGAGAACTACTTAAAAGACCTACGTAAAAAGGGGGGAGAAAAACTTACTGGGGACGGGAAGGAGAAGGGTAGGCGGCCTAAAAGTGAGCCTAAGGCAGTCAGTAAGTCGTGCACAGGGAAGTAAAACCAATTAACTGCGAGTGCTGGCCAGCAGAGGCTGTAAAGACCACAAACGGAGGCGCAAAACCCCAACGACGAGGTTAAGACTTTCGTTTACGACCGGGGTGTGAAAGAGCGAGTAAGCGGAAGATGACATCAACAAACAACACTGTCGGGAAAGAAGGGGGGGAACCGATGGGGAAAAGGAACAAACGCGTCGCCCTTGGCGAAACTCTTGAACCGCGGGTAGGGGGGAAGAAAGATCGAAAGTTGTACCCGCAAGATCGGGGGAAGAAGAAGTCGGGTTTGATGTTCGGGGGACTTAATGACGCCGACTGGAGGAGGTAGCCCAAATTCGAGTCGATGGTCCACGACAAGAAGAGTCTGGGAGAATTTTCAAGCGTTGGAGATCACGGACCCTGACGGAACAGAAACGGATTTTGGACGTGATCTCGATCACAGACACTCATTTTGACGACAGAAAAAACATCCGAAAGGAAAGCGGAGGTTGGGCCGTACATAACATATGGGAGAGAAGAAGAAGGGGAGCTACCGGGCTTCGGGTTTTCGGTCGAAACATGAGGAGATATTACGACTTCACGGGTTTTGATAAGAGAGAGAATAGTTGGGCCTACTACCAACTCGTAACGTCTTGCGAGATTGGGGCAGGGGGGCAGAAAGTTCGTCCTACCTATAGACTCGATGAAGGTAACGTTATGGCGAAGCCGACAGATACAACCGTCCTGGCTCGAAGTGACTGAATAAAAAAGCCTAGAAGCTCGTTGCGAACGGGAGACGACCAAGTCCCTAGACGTGAAAAGAATGCAACAACCACCAGAGTTGGGCAAGAGTTGGGCGCTGCTTCAGTTGGTAGGAGGAATCACACGGCCATCTGTGCAAGAAAAATCGATTGAAGTTTAGGGAGTATGTTCACATACCAGTATGACCGAAAAAAAGAGACAATGGAAATCGAGTTATAGAGATTTACGAAAAGGGGGAAGCCAGACGGTTTTCGCCCAAGTTGTACTCAGTGAGGTTGCCGAGTGAGAAAGGAGGTTGTTCAGAGACGTAATCAAGCTCAGGAAACACGGAGTCGCCGATCGAATAGTGAGAAAAGGGGACTGTTTTCGGCGGCGTGCATGTGAGGAGGTTGAGGAGGTCGGGAAAAAGGAAGGTCTAAGGAAATGATTTAAGAGGAGCTCTCTCTTCGCCAGTACAGAGGGAAGGAGAAAGGAAGATTTCTGCTCCACTGGGGCGGCAGAAGACTGGGATGCGTTAAGACAACGGGAGATAAGGGCACAAAAATGTGGACCAAAGGAATAGGCAGGGGTGGTAAAATTGGCGCCCCAAAGGTTTCGACGGAATTGGTGGACGGGTATTGGCAAGACAACGTCTGTTCGCCCCGATGGAGTGAAGAATGAATCTGACGAGGTAAGCTGGAAAAATCAAGGCTGAGGAATTATTGACTAAAAGATCAGCATGAAAAGAAGTTCTAGAGGATCTATCGAAAGATAAATGACCACATTACGTGGCACCAAAAGAAGCCAGAGAAGAAGAAGGGAAAGGGTTTGTAGAAAAACAATCGCCAGGGCTCATTAAGTAAAAAACTCGAAGGATGGTGGTGTTGCAGCGATAGGGAATGGTCTCGTAAGGAGGTGGTAGGGGCTTTGGCAAAGGATGAGCGTCCGTTCGGTTTGGGGGGGGGGGGCAGGAAGGAGCCAAAAGTGGGAAAAAATAATGAAGAGGTTTAAAAAATCGCAATAGTCCAATCACTTGAACAAGGGCGGGAGCGCGCCCAGCACGAGCAGTGAGGAAATTGATGCTGCAGCCGCTCTTGAACAGGAGGCAGAAACAATTTTTTCAGCGCTGTCAAAGGGTCGGCCCCGTCCGAGACAAAAAAAAAAAAAAAAATAGGTCAACACGGATTCTGGAAGACGCACGATTGGGCAGGGCGAACATTAAGATCAAAAAGCCCGGGCGACAGGTTGGGGAGGGGAGAGAGATCACGAGCACAGGAGAGGAAAGAGGCAACGTTGGTGCGGGGGGTTTCCGGTTTCCAAAGAGGGAACAGGAAACATGGAACGGGCGGCGGCCGTGCGATCCTCCACAGTGTGTTCGAGGAGGGTCTGTTCTACCTCCGGAATAGGGGGTGAGTTCAATGCCCGGGGGGGGGGGGGGGGACCAAGAAAAACCAAATTCTAGGCCCCTACATTTGGAATAAGGATCGGAGGATCGGATCGTGACAAATAGGTATCGAAGAAAGAGAAGGAATTTGCATTGAACTTCTCGGAACCCATGGCCAGCCTGATCCTCTTCAAAACCGAGGAGGAGAAGAAGTAGCCTCTTCCTTTTTTCACTAGCAGGACCTTGAAATGCCGAAAAATCTTCCGGCAACGAACGCTGGAGCAACGAGGGATAAGAAAGACGCCATCCCCGAGAGATAGCGGTCAAAATCAAAAGTGCTGAAGAGAGGAGCAGGGAATAACAATGGAAGGACCGGCGAAAAGACGAGAAGAAACAAAAGGGAGAACACAATGTAAACACGAGGAAGCCACGCCGGAACAATGCACGGGAAGACTTCTTCAGGGGAAGGTTTTGCTGTTGGGCCCGGATAAACCAAAAAAAGAGTACGAGACTCCTGGAGAGAAGGCTATCTAGCGGACGAAAGGTAGCCCGCGCGGATTGAATTCGAAGCATTGAGCCAGCAGCCACCATCGGAGCCCCGAGATAGGAAAGAGGAGGCCGGTGGCCGAAAAACGAAAAATTTCAGTCGATCAATGGTGGAATCGCCCAGCAATCCCAGCAATTCCAAGGAGACCTGATGGGAAAGCTAACGGCCTTGCATCTTGAGGATATTGCAACATGAAACCCCAACCTCTGAGGAAAGGGGGGGGAAAAAAAAGGAAACGGGAGGTAGCAAAGTACCAAAAAAGAGGAAAATGGAGCAAATGAAAAGGGACAAAAGAAAAAAATGAGGAGAAAATCGACACTAGACCATTTGAGGCAAAAAAAAAAACAATCCTTCTTTGTTCCATGTTTCCCTGCATGAAAGGGAGAGCGCTCAAGCAACAAACAGAGACTTGAGGTCGCTATAGGAAGGCCAGTGGGGTGCAAAGAAGAAAAGAGCTAAAAGAGAGAGGGTAATGATATCACAGGTGCTAACATCAAAGTACTAAAGAAGACGAAAAAGGATCAATATAAAGGTCTGAACTCAAGACCATAGGGGCGAAAAGATTTCCAAGTAAGGGTTAGAACCCTACGGGCTAAATTAGAGGGACACAATTTGAGCCAAACTGGGCTAGAAGAGAATGGGAAACAGCTTTTTTTAGTTTGAGACAAGTGAACTGCGTTCCGCAAGGAAAGCAACGTGGAGACACGCGCGGAAGAAGGGGCCAAATTTGTATGCTAAGGAGAGCTCAACGGGGAGAAGGATTCTTCAGAAAAGTGAAGGACAGCCTTCAACTAAAAAATGAAGCCGAACGCCACAAATGGCAACTGAGCGATCCGGCGCCACAAGAGCGGAGACAGAAAGCGTATTAGGAATTAGCCAACGAAACGCCGGAAAGCCAGCCGAAGCAACTAGGAAAAAAGAGAGGGCGTTTGAGAAAAGGGGGTGAGCGGCTAACTGTCACGGTAGATATCATAACAGGAGATCCGCGAGATGGGTGGAGGGAAAGGCGGAAAATAGGACCGAAAGGATACAAGGCCTATTTATGCAAAGATGGCGGTGAGTGAAACCCAGGGGGGCAGCAGCAGCGATCCCACATAGCAGGAAGGGGGGGAAGGGTTCAGTGTTCAAACTCTGGAGTTGCAGATTCCGTGGGCAGAAGGGATGAATGAAGAGTGCACGTCCAGACAGGCAGAAGCTTTCTGGATTACTGGAGATTGCCAGCACATAATACGGTCCATCGAAGCGAGGCTATTGTGGACTCCTCGCTGGACCAAAGGGAGAGGACGGGTAAATGCAGTGTACGTAATATTGTAGGAAAAAGCTCATCTTGTCGACGCAGATGCTAGGAGTAATAGCGCACGATGAAACAAAGCGGAAATCCGAACACCCGGATAAGGGGTGGGTCAGATTCTAAACCTCTAGGGGGGAGGGTAACTCAGACCAGCACCAGCAGGAGGAGTGAGGAACGAGGTGTCGGGATGTTGCAAATATAGGGTTTGGAAGGGTAAAAACACGAGAGATCAATGGCAATCAAAGACTCTGGGGGGGGGGCCCGAAAGGGCTGCGACTACTCCCAAAGGCTCGGACAAGGGATAAATCCATGGTCTGGCGGGAACTAGGTGAGAGAATGTATTCGTCGATGCGCAAGAAACGGACTTAATTAAGTCGGTTAAAAACATAAAAACGATTTCTCCTGCGAGTGATGAACCTAGGGGATTATACCCATAAAAAGCGGCGGCACCATACCCAGGTGGAAAGACTTTTTAAAGGTTGGACGACAAGACGAAGCTTGTTGGGCCCATAGAGAGGGGTAAATAGGAAGGCCTCGCACTCACAAAAAAAAACAGTGAGGAAAAGGGCCTTCCGATGAAAGACTATTGGGGCAACCCCAGGCCGTCGGACCTTGTGAAACCAGACGGCTAACAGTGTGGATGGTGCCGCCCCCAATTCTCTGAGTCAAATCCATAGGGGGTGCAGAAAACGTATAATCTTTTTTATGGTGCGTTAAACTACTTAAGGACGCAAAGAAGAGGCGCACTAGCCACTAACCGGAGGCAAAGTGAGAAAAGAAAGCAGATGTATCCCCTGGAAGACGTGGGAGTATTCTCCGGAAACGGGACGGGCCAACATACAAGCATGCAAGGGGGGTGCCCATATGGTCGC
>Ga0179593_1452381_pt1 | contig 12996 bp, 14 predicted proteins | sample CZODoug2_1_08_16_FD_185931 | JGI IMG/M metagenome (GOLD analysis project Ga0179593, IMG submission 185931) | Vadose zone soil fungal communities from Angelo Coast Range Reserve, California, USA - CZODoug2_1_08_16fungal (PacBio error correction) | ecosystem: Environmental > Terrestrial > Soil >...
GAAGGAGAAAAAAGGGGGCGGAGAATGAAAACCGTCGGAGAAAAAATAGACAAGAAGATCAAAATCACGAAGATCAAAAATTAACTCCTATGTACCCAAGAATTGCGAGGCCGCATACACCGGAAAACGGCAATCGTGTAACCCTTATCCACCCGAAGAGGGGGGGGGGTAAGCAAAGACCGGGACCCACTGAAGGAAAGAAAAACCAGGTACTCGCCACCGTCGCGAGGAACCGCGATGGAAATGCTGCGCTCCTGAGACTGATCGAAAAGAAACATCTGGGTCCGGTCACGAAAAGGGAAAAGGAAAAAAACCGGGAAAAAGCGTCTGGGATTAAAGAGGAGAACGAAAAGGGAAATCAAGGGAAGTGCAACATGGGGAAGAATCAACCAGGATTCCAAACCGCGCCGAAGGAACGTTTCCTAAGAAGAAAAAAATAAATGAAGCCACTAAAAGACAGTGGGGTTGAAGGAAGGGGGGAAAAACATTGGGATGAGGGCATTGATGGGAGCATATAATGGTGAAAAATAGGCCGGAAGTGGAAAGTCCGGCTAAAAAAGCTCGACCTGGTCAGCCGATCCCAGTCATAGCGACTAGAATAATACCAGAGAGGGAGAGGGGAAAGTGGCGGGGAATGTGCAACTTTCCCGAAGGGACATGGACGTTCCGCTCATTCCGGTACTGGCTCTCAGAGGAAATTAAGACGCCGAGCTCTGCTAGTTGCAACGTGGGAATGGGTTGGCCTCTCCGGGATTCACTCGACAAGGAGAAAGGGAATATCTGTGACGGGCATCACGTGACGGACGGCTCGCGAAGGGTGAGGAGGCCTGCAAGTCCATTTTCTCTTTCCTGATTTACTCGGCGTCGGTCTCGGCGAAGACTTACCCTCGAAAACAAAGGAGTACGAATTCCAACCCTTGCCGCCCGCAAGAAAAAGTGGGAAGCGTGACAACCACGGACTCGGCGCCGAAGGGGGGGGAAACCCGATGGGGGGGCGGGAGGCTTTTCGTGGCTTGGCGGGGGGTCCGGGCGCGCACTGTGGTGAATAAAAAAACCGGAAAGGGCCCTCTAGTGGTCCGATACAGGGAGTCTGGTGGCCCCGCTTTTAAAAAAAAAACCGGAATGGGCACTTTCAGGGGGGTCGCTCCTCACTGGAACGGATCGCCGTCAACTAAAGATACATTTAAAAGCCGACCGGCCTCGCTCGCAGGGATATTATCGGCGATCGAGGCTTCGGGGGGGGAGTTGCAGAAAAGAAGGAAGCAAAAGGACGACAGGGCTCATTGCTCGGAGCTGGCTCGGGGGGCTGGGACCGTTTCCTCGGCAGGCCAGTCGAAGAAACCAACCGGTGGCCGGCCGTTTCGTTAAGGCGGGAGGACTTATCACGTTCCGCACCGTTCTTAAGAAAGGGAGGAAGAGCCTCAGAAAAAAACACGTCCGTCGTTGGTAGGGGACACACATTGTTCGATCGGTTCCGCACGGGTGAAAAAAAACCGGAAAAAATCTCCGATTCCGACTGCCGTGGGGCGAGAAAAGCGGGGCCATCATGTTTGCGGCGCAGCTGAGAAGAACTTTAAAAAAAAGCCGCGACGCAACATCAACCTGGAGGTTCCACATGAATAATGACTTGAAGCCCACAATACCGAGGGTCCGGTACTGAAAGTCATGAATAAGAAAGAGCTCCTGCCTTCAAGATCTACTTGAGGCGATAGGGTGTCGGAGAAAAAGGATAGCACGAAATAGAGGGGGATTAAAAAGAGAGAAAACCAAAAAGGTAGGATGAGGAAAGAGAGAGATACAATGAGTTCGAAACGCTCATTTCCCCGGCGAGTGAAAAGAAAAATCAACAATCGGCATAGTAAATCTGGTGAAGGGGGGGCAAAGGGTGGTTGAAAAAAAGGCCCCACTCGTTCTCATTCCATTGGAAACCGTTTAATTTCCATTAACGAAAAATTAAACTGGGCTCTTGAAGTTGGAAGGGCAACGAGAGGGGGAAAGGGAACCCAGGCAAGGCCGTCCGCGGCGATAGTGGATTCATTCACAGAAGGCGAAAAGGCACAGATTTGTGCATCAACTAACGGTCCGCGGACGTTTCCAAAAAAGGAGAACCAGGCAGGCCGAAAAATGAGGCAGTAAGATACTTACTCGTGAGGCGCGGCATCATTTCGGAAGGTCAAGGTGAAAGGAAGGGATATACATAAAGTGAAAGACAGAAATAAGGAAATCCTTTTTTGTTCCGACTGAGGAAGGAAAGAGACCGAAAGGCAGAACTGCGATTGCATGAGGCTCGAAATCTGCAGGCGGTCGCAAATCCCAAAAGTCCAGGGCACGCAAAAGAGCTCCATAGTAGACCTAGGGAAAAGAAGGGAGGGACTTCGCGTAAACTGAATGAATATTGCCCAACGGGAAGAAGAAAAACGCTGAAAGGGATGCCAAATCAAATATTGGAAAACAAGGGAAGAATCCGGGTCGGTCACGAACTTTAGATCTGCTTCCAGATGAGTCAATCAAAGTGGCGGACCTGATGCACGGAACGATAAAAAAGTAAATGCCAGCCAAGACGCGAAAATGAGGAACCAGATCTTGCACGCAAACACTATCACACTGAATATGGGGATTGCGCGCGGCGCTAGTCGGGAAGGAAAGAATCAGGGGCAGCGGAGCATAAGCTCCGAGACCGACGACAATCGATCATGTGAAAACTGGAGGCAAAGGAGACAAAGGGGAGAAAAACCGAGAAAGAAACAGGATGCAAGAAGTGGTTTAAGGCTGGGAAGCGGGCGAATCAAAATGGAATGCTAAGGCGAGGACCCACGTTTTGAAAAAAGCAGCGAGGCGTCCGTACATGCCATTATCGCGAAAGCACCGGGGAGAGGGAACGAAAAAAACCTAAAGGCGAAGAACAACATTTGAGAGAAACAGCAAGAGACGAAGAGTTAAGTGAATCGGGAGGGAAGTACGTAAGCGGAAGGGGGGAGAGGGGGGGATTTGTTACCCGGTAGAGAGGTACGGAATGTCGCCCGGCAGATCAACATTAGATGAAGACAAGAATTTCTGTCTGCCCCGCCACACTACGACCAATGGACCATTACTGGTCTTTCGTATGGCGTATGGTTGCTCTGGAGAGGGGCAGCAGGAAGGGGGGGCCTTATGACCGTTCCTTCTGGGTGGGGGGGAATCCTTTTGTTGTTCTACCAATAAGAGCGGCGGGGAGAGGGAACAGGCCGCGGTCAGACAGCGCCCTGAGGGGAAAAGGTTCTCATCTATACCAGGTGAGAAAAGGAGGGAGGGCGAGAAAACAGTCTAAAAGAAGTAGCAATAAATCCGAGGGGAATGCCGCCGAACTGTGGCGAGAGTGGGAGCTCGCCAAGCAGGGACCGGATGCCCAAACTAAATCGAGGAAAAAAAGGTGGAGGAGGGACCAGAAAAAAGAAGGGGCGGGGAGAAGAGGGAACAATTTGCGGAAATCGTCATGTCTATCAGTTCGGAAGATAGGTCGCGATGTTCTATTCTTCGGCGACAAGTTAAGGGGTGCGCAGCATACTCCACAAAGAGAGCAACACAAAAGGAGAGAGAGTGCGGGAATTGATGCAACCCGGATAATCTCGCCGCAAGAAATATAACACTCTAAGATCATGAAACGAAGATCAGAGACTCAGGAAGGAAAACTCATAGGGCCTGCACAGCGCTAAAGGCCTCTTTCTGACTGAATGCCCCATCGAGGGAGTGTCTTGGGATCCGACAAGAAAAATTTTCAGATCCAAAAAGTAAGAGCCAACCGTCATCGCAAGGCTTCCCCGCAGGGGAATGCACCGCTCGCCTTAGACGGGGGATGTATCTCAAAAGTTTTTTTACGAATATCTTCACAAGTTGCAATGTTCCATGGTTATTCGCGGGCGGGGGCCGCGCCAGCAGGGGAGATGCATGGTTAAAAAATAAAAAAAAAGTACTGCCCTGCCCACTAACGAAAGTAACGGTTGTCTAAAGGCGAAAACACAGGTGAAGAAAGCAAAAAAAAAATACCATACGAAAGACATTGTAAAGGGCAGGGGTGCGGGGGGCAGGGCTGGGAACCTGGAAGAAGATTATTCGCTATAAGGGTTAAGGCCTGCAGGCTGATAACTCCGGCAGGAAAAGGGGATAAAAATTGTCAAAAAATCACAGCCAGTCGATGTCTACGATTCCATACCGAAAAAGACGGAAAAAATTCGTCCTTGGTATTGCCTTTAGCAGGGGGCAAAACAGGAGACGTCGCGTCAGTTGGAGGGCCGCGCATGCCGGTGCCTGAAGAAACATGGGGACGCCGAGCTCGGCTCGTGCAAACTTTTCGGCTGTGCAAGCCTCCTCAGCTTGGGGGAGGACGAAGAAAGGTAGCGGAGGCATCATCGTGGACATGTCAGACCTTCTGTATATTTGGAGGAGCCCTCCCTCTTTTTCCTTATGTGGCAAAAATCGTCTGTCTCGGGGGGGGGAGAAGCAGCTGGCCTCTGCCAAAGCACATGAATTAATCATTCCCTCAGTAACCAGGCGACCAGAACCATCGGAACTTAACGGGATGTTATCAGGGGTGGCGCCGGGGGTCCAAAAAAGCTCTGGGCGGCCGCAGGGATCGATTCTGTGGCAGGAGGCGTGGCAAATCGTGCTTTGCGGGATTGGGGTCCGCACTTGGCTGGGGAAAGAGCAGCCTCTGAAGTAGGGAAGGGGAAAGAGACGGCGAGCGTGGCCAAAAAAAATTGGACCCTCTTTGCCGAATTTTTTTGACAGCGTGTCGCTCCACGTGGAACGGGGAGCCGTCACCCTAATTGGAAACGAAGCCTCCGTCTCGGGGTATGGTCTATTATCGGCGCGGAGGTTTGGGGGATTGGGGGGAAGGGGGGAAGGGGAAGGCAGCGGGGGGAAAATTGGGTCTACGGCGCATCATTGACCGATCCCGAATTTCACCTGTCGGCTCGAGACTAGGCCAGGAACCAAACACCAGGCCTTTCCGTTGCGGGTTATGTCCTGTATAAAGTCCCGAAATGCCGTTCTTCACGAAACATGGAATAAGAGAAAGGAGCCAGCAAATTCCGTCAGGAGTACATGTTCGGCAACGATTGTCGGATGTCTCGGTCCGCACTTGCGGAAAATTCCAGTCTCTGCAGATGCAGGGGAGTGCAAATCGCTGGCATGGTTGGAGAGGGAGGATGAAGGAAGGGGACTTCGTAATTCCGACGCATTGAAAAGAAGGGTTCTTTAAAAAACATGGAGACGGGAAAAAAGAGGATGAAGGGCGCCCAGAAGAGGGTTCCGTTAGAAAGAAGGGAATGAGAAACGAGTCCCGCCTAAACCCCCCCAAACCCAACACCAACCCCCCCCAACCCCCCCCAAAAAAAAACAACCCCCCAAAAAAAAACCCCCCCCCCAAAACCACAAAAATTCCTTTATGCCGCGGGTGATCAGGCAGACCTCGTCCGGAGAAATAGAGCGGACGCAATAATCTAGAGAGAGATCTCACACACAAAAGTAGGAGAGAGATAGTTCGCTTCTATGAGTGTCCCGGGGCCGGTTATACGCCACAAGGAATATGGGAAGGGGCGGGGGGGAGATTTCTGAAAGGTCCATGGCAATTACTTGCCAATACGAGAATATTGCTGGGCAAGGGGGCAATTAGGCGCCCGGCTCATGTGAAAAACAAGTTGGAGGGGAAGGCCGGCGGCGAAGTGGATTAAGAGCAAGAAGAAAACCGCAATGAGGGGGACCACAGCTAGGCACCAAAGGAGGGGCAAGAGAAAAGAGGGAGGGTTCAAAAAGAGACCATAGCAGGGAACAATGACCGTGGCGAACAAGGAACATACAAATACTCACGTGGAGGAGAAGAAGGCGAAACAAGGGAGGAAGTCAGTGACGAACAGAAAAAGTCACATAAAAAGGCAGCAAAGGGTTTGGGGAAACGACTGGGGGGGAATGCAAAAAGAAAAACTTAAAGCCATTATCAACGCCCGCGAGGGGAAAGTATTCTCAGTGTCAATTCGGTCCGGAAATCCCCAGAAGAATAGAGCAGCCTGGTAGCCGCGAGCAGGAAAAGGAGATTCGAGGGGAAACTGAATCTGGGGGGGGGCGTATAAAGCGCACGTTTCGACACGCTGAAGTTGATGCAATTAATCAAGGAAATGGATACAACTCGTGCCATCTGAGTATCGCACCGACATTCAGAAGATTGACTCTTCACGAAAAAGCCCATTAACAAAAGCCAACGACACAGGGAAAGCCTCCTACAGCCTATCGCGGGGAAAGATTATTCCGAACCTTTCGAAGCCACCGCAGCAACAAACTAGACGTAAGGTAGCTCCGTTCGGGGGGAAAGGGGAAGGAGGGGACGCGGGGTAGCATAACTTCTTCGAGCGATCCTACTCGCCGCGCAATCATGAAAAAGAAAGGATTCCTGACGAAAGAAAACGCAACGATCCATACAGGATGCCCGTCGATATGTCCTTAAGTAACGAATCGGAGGAAAAAGGGGAGACCAACATGGTCAGTGCAAGAAACCGACACAAGAAGTTTAAGGGGCACAAGAGCCGATCCGTAAAGCAGATGATCGCCTCCGGAATGTACTACCGCAGCGGGAAGGGGACAAGTTACCTCACGAAATAAATCTGTTCGGGGGGAAAGGAGGGAAAAAACATTCTGAATTGGAGGTGCCTGGGCAAAAAGGAAAAGTTAGACCGGAAGTTTCATCGTTTGCAACGGCAGATAAGGAGGGGAACGAACTAAACCCTAGGGAAAAAACCCACAACATAGGTTAACCACTGTTATTGTATGCGTCTCTGTGCATAAATCATTTACCTGGTTTGTCCGGATAGGGAAAAGTGAGGCGCTGGGGGGGGGATGGCCAGAAAGGTTTTCAAAAGGAAAGAACTGGCGCGGAAATTCTCGAAGTCAGCGGTCAACGAACCTGGCGGTGAAAAAAGGTTGCAGACCCAGGGGCTATTGGAGTACAAAGCGGGTTGCAGGCTCGAGCAATTGCGCGGGGGGGAAAAAGGAACCATAGGGGGGGAGAAGGCAGGCTCAACGACGGGCGAGTAAGTGGGCGGTGGACGCAGCATGTGCTTGGATCCCAAACAAACGGGAGAGTGGAGAACCGTTCAGAAAGAGGAAGGTGTCAGTCAAAGCAATCAGGCCAGTCTGGGACCTCGAGGATTTCATTGCTGAAGATTTTAGTGATGAATCTTCGGGTTTGCGATTGGAGGTCGGCGCTACCAGGTAAAGAAAGGGGGGGGGCGCATCACCCGATGCAAAAAAAACACCCAACGTGAGGGAGTAAGAGGTTAAAAAAAAAAAAAAAAAAAAAAAAACATGGGGAGAATGCTGCGCCAATCGTATTCTGGCGACGTCGGGGAAAGACTCGCGAAGAGAGAAAAAAAAGGAAAAAGATCAGAATGAACTCAGAAAAGGGTCCGGCAAGTTGGGATTCGCGCAAAAAAACCGTCCTCTTTCTGAAAGCACTCCCGAAGGGGTTTGTGGTATCCAATCCCCCATCCGATAAAGAACAATTACGGACCAACCAAACCACCGGGGTGAGAAGGATAGCCCAAGGGAGGCGGGCACAAAGAAGGGGAAGAGTCTTCGCGAGGTTGTGCGAAGCCGACAATGCAAATTGTTAAACCGCGCTGAATGGGGAAAAAAGGCCACGTCGGAAAGTTTCAGGAACCGAGGGATTTGGTTAGGAAAAAAGGAACCAGGATGGGGTAAAACCAAATCGTAAATTACACATAAAGAAAAACAAAATGTACATTACATCTACCCACGAAAAGAACAGTGGTTAAGGTTCCACTGGGCTTGTGCTTTGGCAGGTTCTGCTATCGTCAGAGAAAGAGAGTAAGAGGGACGATAACTTCGCTAGCTCTACAGCAACCGGAATAACCGATCTTAGTCTACGAAGCCACCCGCTCACTAGCTACCAAGGAAACGTCAACTCAATGAAGGGTACAGTACTTCGCAAGAGGAGGGGGAGGGGGAGAAGGGGAAGAAGAAGTCTGCTGCGAATCATCAGGGCAGAAAACGGAAGCCTAGCTCGGGGTGGGAAAGGCGGGAGTGTAAAAACGACGGCAGAAGAACCTTTTGGACAATCCCGAGGCTTCAGCAGTAAATCATCAGGACCTGTTCGGGAGGAAGAAAACAGGGACGGGCTGAAGGGCCTCCAGTTTCTAGGGTTTCGGTCAGGTCGTCGGTCTCGGAAAATCTCCACAGGGCACCAATCCGAGGACGCGCATGACAAAGGAAAGACTGCAAAACATCATACTGATTTCTGAGGGATGGCATCTTCCTAATTGGGAGGAAACATGTTATATGGCTGGCGGGGGTTTTTCATCGGGTTTGCCGGATGGGCGCATTCTGGATTGAAGAGCAAGCAGCGAATCATCGTGCCAAATAATACGGCGGGGAAGGAGTGGGAAAAAAAGGATTAGATCGAGTGGCATCACTGAAAAAGCGTGTCCGAGAAGAGTGGGTAAAAGGACGGTAGAGGAAACAATAGGGGAATCGAGCCTCCTTCTCTCTAGTCATCGGTCTTTAGCGGCAAAGAGGAGGGGGAGAGGTTGTTGCCGGGACCGCAAGAAGAAAAAAAGTTCTGGAAACAAAAAATCCATCGGCAGAGTTTCTCAATGGCTAACCGTTCAACGCTGCTGGACATTCAGAGAAAAACCAAAAGGGATGCGCGGCAGGGGTTCGTGTTGAGGAGTTATCCGGGGGGGTGGGGGGGGGGGGTGGGGGGGGGGGGGGGGGGGTGGGGGGGGGGGGGTGGGGGGGGGGGTGGGGGGGTGGGGTGTTGGGGGGGGGGGGGGGGGGGGGGGGGGGGGGGGGGGTGTGGGGAGGGGGGGGGGGGGGGGGGGGGGGGGGGGGGGGGGGGGGGGGGGGGGGGGGGGGATCACGACCGACTTTCTTCAATCCTAGCAGCGGCGCAAGAACGTCCGTCGGGTACCATGTGCGACAACATGGGAGTTTGTCCTCGTCCTCACGGTCGAAAATGCCGAGAGGAGGGGAGGAAAAGCAGTTGGGGAGGCAAAAAGAAATGTGGCGGCTCTTATGCCCACTTTATTCGCCTCGACGATTCGAAAACAACCTGCTTTGACAAAAAGTATAGGTACTAAGTCTTGAAGCTGCCCCAGCATAATATTGTTTCCGTAATGGGAAAAGAATAATGAGAAAAGAGAACGCAAAAGATTCAGGAGGGGAGGAAGAGAGGGGGTGAGAGAGTGCTAACTCGTACTCCGTACATCAGGACGGACGCAAATATAGGAATGGGACACAAAAACGGAGGGGAGAGTAAAAGAGAGAAGTAAGAAAGAATTTGAACTGATGTTGGAGGCCGAGGGTCTCCGCCTGATCCCAGATCAAGTACGAATCAAGGGGGGGGAAAGGGCGAAGAGTCCATTCCCTTTCCTGGAGTTTCCATTAAAAAACGAACAGAAGGGGAGGGGGGGAGGGGCGCGCCATTAAAGTGAAAGCCGGGAAATAATAAGCCATTGATTCGAATGCAGGAGAGGGAGGAATTAAAGCACATCGCAGCGCAGGACCGGAAAAACAGCTTGCCCCTGAGATTGCCGGACCCCACTGTACGGGAGCAAGAGACATATTAGGATTTGAAAAGGGAGACGGGGAGACCGCCGAACAATTGCGTGGCGTGAAATCCCCGTAGGGGATTCTCGCAAGGCCATCATGTTGGAATACTTCAGGGCGGGACCGGACAGACATAACAACGAAAAGGGAGGGACAAGGGGGGGTTGTTGAAGACTTATTGCCAGCGCGACTGGAGAAAAATTATACCCGTCGATGTAACGTCAAGGAAAAAAATGAACTGCAGGCGGCACAATCCCAATAGAGAAAACGCCCTACGTCCTAATACAAAGAAACAGTGGAGCTACGCTTAGGAGTAAAGAAAAAAAAATTTGGGAAAAACGGGAAGCAAAAAAAGTCCAGACAATACAAAGGGGAAATGAAAAAAGCAAATAGAATGGGAGACACTCACGACCTCGCCAAGGATCGGGAAAAGTGCGCTTTCTCGCTTAAGTCAAAAATCCCAGAAAAGTGCTCGCAACGGCCGGCGCAAAGCCACGGAAAAGATTCACTCTCTTTCCCTGAGGCGCAAAGAGGGAACGCGCAAAGAAAAGAAAGAAGGAAGAGCTTGCGCAGGAGGGGCGGCGTTCCTGGGGAAGGCGAAAAAGAAATCCTGGCTTTGATAGAAGGTCTGAAAGGATTCCGAACGAGAGCGCAGAAAATCATATGATACACTTAGGCAACGCAAGAAAAAAGGGAGAACAAGAAAAGGATGCCCAACCTATTTTAGCGCTGTTTCGAGATCCCCGGACATGACGGGAAAGAACACACCAGAAGAAAAATGGCACGAGCCGAGAGGACCGTACCAGGCAAACAGAGGAATCGAGCTGAGCGGACATGTCAAGCGAGGGCAGGGGGAAATTTATAAGCTTAGGAGACTAAACTGGGATAGAAAGGAGGGGATACTTACTTATACATCGGAATGGGGGAGAGGGGCTATGTTACCCCATGGAAAACAAGGAGAGGAAGTGGGCCTATCAAAAAGGAGGAAAAAAACGACAGGCTGGCCACCTGCAAAAACGACCGGACCTTTAACCACGTTCGTATGCGTATGGTGCTGGAGCATTTACCGGGGGGGGGGAAGGATAAGAACCGTGACTTAAAAATTGGTAAAGAAGGGGGGATGGGGTTTGAGAAAGGGAGTACCATGCACCGCGGCTGTGAGAGGGGCACCGAGAGACCGCGGTCATGAAAAAGAAAAGGAAAGGGGTGAAACTTGCCTCTCGGGAAGGTGAGGAACAACGAAGGGAATGCGAGCATCGAATGGCCCGGCGTGCCAGGTCCTCTCTGGAAAAGAGAAAAGGCTGCGGGGTGCGAGGAAAAGGGGGGCTTTAACGCGCAGCATGTGAAGGAGGTAAAACTCAACCTCTCGGAGTGGTTGGCAGGTAGAATAATCCTGGCTGAGCCTGAGGCACAATTCTGCTGAAGCGGTTCATTTTTCGATTTTGGGTGATGATCAGGATATGTAAGATGGAGGGCACTTTCGCGAAAGGAGAAGTTAGTGCAGCAGTACTCCATCCCAGGCGATGCCATCGAACTCACAAACACAACTGAGCGCTAAGAGAGATGGGCATCGATGGAATGCGTCAAACCCGAGGATAATCGCGCGTCGCGAAAGAAGACAAGAAGAAATCATCCCAAATATCAGAATTCGCCGCGCTGGTAAGAGAAAAATGGGAAGAGGCTCAACTAGCCTCTCTACTAAGGATCACAGACTCCGCGAGGGGGGCGTTGGTACAATAAACATGCATGCAGAGGAGAAAACACTCCACTTACTCGCCCCCGTCGCATTCTAGCCCGCGATGGACTGAAAAAAATCCTAGCGGATTCGCGCAAGAACAAGTTGTGACGAAAAAAAAAATAGAACGGCAAATGAGGGGCAAACTGTCCATTGTCAAACGCGGCCTTAACGATAAATTTCAGAAGCCGCTCGGGATTAAAAAAAATCACCAAGTCTCAAGCCGAAAGGAACGGTTTCAGAAAGAAAGAAAAAAAAGGTGAAAGACACAAAGGGGAACATGGGGGGGGACGTCACGGCGTGGCTTTCGGGAATTTCATTTGAAGTCGTCAATATTTTATAGTCAGGGCCAAGTACCCACTACCGGGGTAGGAACCTGGAAAAAAGGATATCGGAGACACAGCAAACGATTAGACTTTCTTGTACTTTTTCTATCAATTTGGAAAAGGCGCCTTAGGTCTTCGGGAAAGCTACATTGGCGGGAATGTCGCGAAGACAGAGGATTTAAGACGCCCGATATTAAAAAAAGAAGAACTTTGCTGGGTGTAGCCGTCGGCAGCAACTGGTGGATTCCTCGCAACCCAGCCGGATCGAGGCAGACGGTTATGGAGAGACTACATTTTCTTTCTAGACTCCAGTTTGTAGAGTTTTCCGGATTGAGGGCGGAGACTTCGTCGTCAAAAAAAAAAAAAGAACAGCTCTCCAAGGGAAAAAATGTATTCCGGCGCATCCAAAAAACCCGCACAGAAGGGGCGCAAAACCCCCCCCAATATCTGAGGGGGGGGGGGAACGGGCGGGCTCAGTAACTGTGCGTCCTCGGGGGAAAGGAATATGGGGGGGCTGGCAGAGGGACTTGTCCATGGCTTTGGGTATTGTTCCGGGCACCGCAAGTTTGGAATGAAAAAAAAAAGAAAGGCCAGGCGATGCCCGCGGCTCTTAAGCGTGCACTACGCAAGGCTTGCGTGTCAGCGGGGGGCATCAACCCTGCATGAAGCAAAGGGAACGCGTGGGAAGCTACCTCACTGGTGAAAAAGGACGCAGCACTTCGGTAACCTCAAGGTCTCGCTCGGCGGTTCGTTCCTATTATTCGTCTCTCGGGCGGGCGTCCTGACTGGGGGATGTCGACCGGGACGGCAGCGAAGAATTAGAAAGAGGAGGAGCATTTCCATCGCCGGCGTGAGAGGGAGGGGGACTCAGTCTGCGTGCTTGCCATTCAGTCGAGAAAAACCCGTGGGCCGTTTCGTTGCGGCGAAGATGGGATCACTTTTCACCGTCACTGGACGTTAAAAAATGATGCAAGGGGAGAAAGGCCGCAGCCACGTCCGTCGGCGTGTAATGGGGGTCGCCAAACAATTTCGTCTTTCTCGTACCGCAGTGGGGGAAAAAAGAGCAAGATCGGCGGGCGACAATTCGGGGGGGGGCAATCGGCGGGGAATCATGTTCGCGCTGCTGATGCTTAAGTAACTGATTCCGCGACGCCCTGCGAAAACCTTGGGGGCAGGAGAAACAATGGGCCGGCGCGACTAATTCTTGAAGCAAAGCAGAACCGGAGTTTAACGGAAGTAAAAGGAAAGGGGGGGAACAGAGCAAAGAAAGCCTTGAAAAAGGAAAGTATGCGTCGTATCATTTAGAAGATCAGGAATCATAGAGCGGACGCTCATCGCCGG
>Ga0179593_1647138_pt1 | contig 12996 bp, 12 predicted proteins | sample CZODoug2_1_08_16_FD_185931 | JGI IMG/M metagenome (GOLD analysis project Ga0179593, IMG submission 185931) | Vadose zone soil fungal communities from Angelo Coast Range Reserve, California, USA - CZODoug2_1_08_16fungal (PacBio error correction) | ecosystem: Environmental > Terrestrial > Soil >...
AGGGGAATTATTTTTGGTAACCGGGAAGGAGTAGTGGCACAAAATTCTTAAAAGGGGAAGCCGAACCACCGGGGAAGGGTCTGGAAACTCGTCAGGGGGGGATCGACCCGGCTAGAAAAATAAAAAGGGCACATTTGAAACGAACGGAACGACACGGGAGGAGCATCCCGCAATAAGGAGGGATTAGGAAAATCCCCATTGCCCAAATACCATAGACAGGAAGGTGGAATACTTCCAGAAAATGGGGCGTCCACAGATGAGGGCAACAGGGGCATCAATAACATACCGAATCATAAAAGTCTTAAGGGGGGGGGAGGGGGGGGGGGGGGGGGGGGTGGGGAAGAATCGTTCCTGTTTGTGGCGCTCCCCGGTTCTGGATAGGGAAAAGTGGGGGGGTTCTGAGCCAAGGAGGATAACAAGGACTAAGCCCACTAATTTCCGTGGCCAAAAGGCCAGGGGGGGGGAAGACTACGTGATCGATAAAAGCAAATACTAACAAACTGGAAGTCTGGTTAGAAACGTCCGGTCCGATCTTGCGGCGGAAGGGGCGGGGTGATGCAAAATAAATCAAGGGATCAATGCGAAGTGTCGAAAGTGGGGCATTGGGTTCGGCCATCCGCTGGCGCGACTCAAGGCCGGACACCCCACCTCTAAACTTTTAGAGTCTCTAGGCACGTCATGTCAACGAACGAGCACGCTTCCCAAAAATTTTTGCGCAAAGGCGGTCAAAGAAAAAACTATATATGTTTGGGGGATAATTCGTCTCGAGGGGAAAAGACACGAGCTGAAGCTTTGGGGTCAAAATTGACATTGGGCCCGTGGGGGGGAATTCCATTGCCAACGCATTACTTTTAAGAACGGCCGAACTATTGACGGCACGGAAAGGGGGGAGGGACCGAGGGGGGGAAAGTACCGGGCTTTCCATACGAAGTTCGACTGCGTCTAGGAGAGATAGCGAGTAGGGCAATTTCTCCTCAGTCGAGGGGGGGAAAAACAAGAGAAAAATGAGGTCACGGAAGGGGAGTGGCGGGGCGACCCTCCCCTTTCTCGGGGGACCCAACAGGGGGACAAAACCAAAACCAACTCCGGGGGGGGGCACAATTAAACAATCGTCTGACACCGTGAGGAAAACAAACTGTTTTCGACAGGAACAGACGACCTAAAGCCGCCCTACCCGCCAAAAGTCAAGACGACTAAGATCGCATCTCAAGGGCGCGGCTTCAAGGGGTCCTAGACATTCCACTGGACGATCAGCGCCGACAGGTCGCGACGATTGTAGGACGGGGGCCAGGGCGCCCTCGGCGCAAAAAGAGAGGCGGAAAGTCGGAGAGGTTATAAACCGTACTTAAACTCTGGGAGAGGCCTTTCAGACAGAGACGTATTTCATGCATCCTGCGGGAGGAAAAAAAAAAAGGATATTTGTTCAAGCGGGAAGAGGGGAAACCCCAGTCACTATTTGAAGGAAGGTGACGCGACGGAAAATGAGTTCCTTGAAAGAGAAAAAAAAAAAGACTACATCTTGGGCGGGAAGCCGCATAAGGAAGGTAGCGATAAGTTGCAAGCGGCGGATCCTGGGGCGTTGAAGGGGGAGTGTCAAATCTTGGGAGGGGGGGGGGTCTCCTTCTGCCTATCACTAACCGCTCGACAACAGTCTGGGCGAGGTCCAGATCGCGACTGTCCGGGGGGGGTGGGGGGGCCGAGCGTTCGGAATCAAAAGGGAGAGCGGTTATGAGTAAAACCAGAGGGCACATTAGTTTCAGGGAGTGGGCGTGGACCAGACAAAAAGGGGAAGGTGGCGGGGGTAAGGGCAACTATATAGAGGGTAAATTACCTTTTCCGGTGGTAGCCATCACAATCGAGACCTAAAAAGAAGGGGGGGACTATACAACAAAAGAAACAGAAGAGCGGGTCTGTCCCTGGGGACAATGCAAGCAATCCGGGGGTCCGAAGAAACTTACAAGGCGCGGCGCTATCTTTATCGGAGAGCAATCTAATGTTGTATTTAAAAATCGGGGCACAAACACAAGTGGGCGGGGGGGGGGGAAATGTGGACACCGGAGACACTCGGTTTTTTTAGTCAAAAAAATGACCGCCAAAAAATTCAAAAGGGATGGGTTGGCACGCTCGAGCCTATCAAGAGGGGGAGGGGAAGAAGCGATCAAAGGAAAAAAATGTATGTTGGGAGGGGGGTGGGAAACGAGAAAAGAACTATACAAGAAAAAAAAAGAGACAGAGGAACGGCATTCCGCCAGATACTTCTAAAAAGATCCCCAGCGTTCTTAGAAGAACCAACCGAAATAATGCGAAGGAAAAAAAAGATCCAAAAGTACGAGAAATAATCTTCACTGGGGCACATTGTGGCGCAATGAGGAATCAAAAAAGCAATCTACGGCATTGACAGAGCGGCACATCAGAAAGGAGGGAAATCGGCAAAAGCCGGGAAGCGGAAGTGAAGCTGACCAGCGCAAATGCGCGATACAGGGGAAAAGTTCAAAAAATAAAGGGTACGTCAGGTCGGAACTGAAGGCGATGGAGGAGAGGGGGTTCCATAATCTCGAAAAACAACAAGTTAGGGAGAAAAGAGGCTATTGGGAACTAGAATCTCTGTAGCACTTCTCGCCGTACTAATTTCCCTTTTTCAAGCTAGAGTCAGGGGGCCTCATCAGCGAGGATCATCCCCTGTCAGGGACCCTCGACTGCACGCTCCGGGGGTGAAGGGGATCGGGGGCTGCCTTATAATTCTCAAAGCGGGAAGGGTAAAGCTCAGGAACAACATGAAAACACAGTCATGTATTGGTCACAAGAGGAAACAAAATGGTTGAGGGGGTGTATTCGCAAGAACGAGGGGGGTGGGGATCAAGAAGCTGGATAAAGGTCGGACAGAGAAGGGGGGGGGGGGGGGGGGGGGGGGGGGGGGGGGGGGGGGGGGGGGGGGGGGGGGCGGGGGGGGGGGGGGGGGGGGGGGGGGGGGGGGGGGGGGGGGGGGGGGGGGGGGGGGGGGGGATGACTCTCGGAGCGGGGTCGGGCTTTTGTCACGGTTTCATCGTTTCTTACAAAGAAAAAAAACGCCAAAAAAAAAAGGAGTGTGCCGTTGCAGACTAAGAACTCAAAAGTGAATCTAAGCAGAAAAAAATACGTTTGAACTTTCAGGGGAAGGGGGCCCATCTAGGCAGAAAATATTTAGATCACGGGGGGGAACACCAAACCTTCTGTAGCGATGAGATGAAAGCCAAAAAAAAGTGCTGCGCTCGATACGAAGGACGGTCTTGGAGGAGGAGGTCTCCTAGAATGGCTCACTGGGGTAGCCGGAAGGGGGAACTTGAACAAATATCTGCTAGGAAGCGTTATAAGGAGTGGGAAGAGTGCGCTGCTAAAGGGGGAAACGAGGTTACGGTACGCTAATAGGGGATTCCTCAAACTGAAGGAGGATGGGGGGTCTCGACCCTCTACCGAAGGTCGGAGACCTCTCTGCTTGGGTTAAAAAAAGAATCCCAAGCGCCGTGGTAAAAGACTGATCACGAAACCTTAAGATCCCGCCGAAATCCCGATCATTGCAAGATCTGGGGAGGAGGGGAGGGTATGGAACTCGACTAAAGCGATTTACAACAGGAAAAAGGGGAAAGAAGTGCCGAGTCAGATCTTGGGGGGGGGAAAAGGATATCTCGGACGTTCGGAGCGGCTGACCCGCTCCAGGATGGCACGGGGAGAGAGAAAGACAGAATCCGGATCTACCCATGGCGCAACATCGGCAGGGGTCTGGATTCGTTGGGGTCTGCCTCTCCAAGCTGGGGAGCAGGAAAGCGAAAGCTATGGGTTGTGGGGGACCAAGAGGCTTAAATAGGTAGGAGACTCATATTCCAGCTACCGATTAAGTCTGGAGGAATCCTAAGGGGTCCTGCCGCTAGACTGAAAGAAAGAAGGGTGATACAAAATAATCGAAATACTGTTCGGCCGTCTTCGCTGTAAAAAAGGGGGTCGGTGTCTGAGTCGGGGGCAGAGAAAAAGGAGCCCTACGACCCCAATATCAGCACTCTTCTATTTTGAGCGTGGATGTAAGTACATAAGGGAAACAAGGTGGGAAAGGGGGAAACACAGGTGTGGGTAATACCTTGGGGTCATAAGGATGTTTGGTGAAACACGGGGGGTGTTTGGACAAACAGGGGGGGGGACCAGTTGATGAATAGGGTTCTTTTGCGAGAAATCTGGGCGGATGATTACTGGGGGGCGGGGAGTCGAAAAAAAGTAAAAAAGGGAGGATACTAGGAACAGGATGGAAATGATCGAAGTAGTCAATACCATGTGAAGAACTCGAACCCTGAAGTCTCACTGAAGGGGCAGCATTTAGCGAGAAAGCAAGAAGTTTCAAATGCAGAGGGCCGCACGTCCTTAGGAAAAAAAAACTTCAGCGAGGGTGGTCAAGCCGAAAAATAAGATAAACACTAGAGGGGTAATTGAAGCCGGTTTGCATATGTGCAAAAATAAAACGGAAGAGAGGGTTCGGTCACCAGGAGTGACTGGCCTGACAATTCTGGACCGGTGAAGAGTCAGGTATGGCGACGAGGCCGAAAAAAAATGGCAGGACCCTTAGCGTAAATACGAAGGAGTTCTTTATCAGACCTCATGACTCCGGGCTGGAAGAAATCGATCTCCAAACAGGCATGGTGACGAGGTGGTTTTTTGGCGGGGCTTCGAGAAAGGAGTCGAGAAGGCACAGTGGCAAAAAGTCACTTCTGTGGAGACGGAGGTAGGGGTACGCCGGGGGAGAGGCTACCCAAACCACAGGATGATAGGGAACTCAACACGGAAATCCAAAAACACCACCTCCCAACATTGGACGTGTTCAGGGCTGCGGGGAAATGTCATAGTTAGGCGGAGGTGCATGGGACGGACATCCTAAAAGGGGTAGCACACGGGGAGGGAATGTATTGGGAAGGAATGGGGTGTCAAATCCGGGGAACTCGAAAAGGATAGACAGGGGGGGCGACGGACTTTTTGAAAGAGGGAGTGTGCCTCGGTTATCGACCAGCCGGGTAGATCAATAGGAGGGTTGGAAATCACCCCCGAGGGGAAGCTGTCCGGAGCGTGCAGGGTGGGGGAAAATACCGGGGGGGGGGGGTGGGGGGGGGGGGGGGGGGGGGGGGGGGGGGGGGGGGGGGGTGGGGGGGGGGGGGGGGGGGTGGGGGGTGGGTTTGGGGGGGGGGGGGGGGGGGGGGGGGGGGTGGGGGGGGGGGGGTGGGGTGTTGGAGTTTGGGGGGGGGGTGTGGTTGTTTGGTGTGGGGGGTTGGGTGGGGTTCAGGTTGTGGGGGGGTTGTGTTTTTTTTTTGCGGGGGGGTCGTGTGGGGGTGTGTGTGGGGTGTGGTGGTGGGGCGGGGTGGTGTGTTTTTTTTTTTTGAGCGGGGGGTTTGTGGTTTTTTGTGTTTTTTTTTTGAGTTTTGCGGGGGGTTGGGGGGGTGTTTGTTTCGGGTTTGTGTGAGGGGGGGGCGGTTTGTTTTTTGGGGGTGGGGGGGGGGGGGGGCGGTTGGGTTTTTTGAGTTGTTAGTGGGGGTTTTCCAGTATTGGTTGGGGTTTGGTTTTTTGTGGTGGGGGGGGGGGTGGGGAAGGCGGCAAACAAATATACCAGTTCGCGAAGAGAGGACACCAAAGAGGAGTAAAAAGTATATATCCTTACTGTATGATGTGCCGGCGGGTGGAAATCACCCAAACGAAGAACCGCGAATACCACTCTGTCAGAAGAAAGTATGGGGATCGACCCGGCCTGGATATACCCGCGAGGAAGAGGGGGGATATAAAAAAAAATTTCTCCAACCATCGGCGGAACCGCAAGCAAAGAAAAACAGAAACACGTAGAAAACACAGGCAGAACCAGACAACCATCCTTCCGGTGAAAAAAAAAAAACTTACAGACACTTTGGACCTCCCCGTTCATCACATTTTCCGACAAACGTATGAAAGTAAAGGAAAAAAAGGAACAAGTCGTAATGGGGGGGAAGGTCTAGGGGTGGAAAAAAGGTGTCCTTTTAGGCCGATACATCCCAGCATAAGTGGTGGTGGGGGTAGTAACGGGCACTCCAGACTCGCAAAGTCCGGCGGCACCAAGGTGATTCCGGCAAAAAGAAAAGTTTATCTCGAAGAAAAAATAAAAAAACAAGGATTCTGGTCGTGTTAGAAGGAAAATTCGAATGACTTATGAGGGGAAAAATGCGGGGTGCATAAATCGCAACGTCGGTGTGTTCGAACGTGTCGCAAAACAAGGGAGGGGGTGATTCACATCCGGCGATCCATAAACGAACGAACCTGGGGTCGCTTAGGAACTAATGGTTCAAAGGAACCAGGGGGGGGTTTCGCAACTATGAAATAAAAAAAAAAAAGTCCGAAGATATTTCTACATTCGTCATTCGTTCCAAAATCACGCGCATGAGGTTCTAGAGAGGGGCGATGGGTAAGATTGATCAGTAACCAAAAAACAAAAGGGAAATCTTAAAGAGTTGATGCAAAAAGCGGGGACGAAGGGGGGCCGATTTACACCGGGGACTTGGAAAGAAGAAAGAAAGCTCAGAGCAGCATCGAGCGGGCCTTTTATGAAAGAGTGAAAAAAGAACGGAAAAGAGAAATGCAGGGCGGCTGTGCATAAAGGAAAGCACGAAAAAAAAAAAAGGGGAAAAAAGGGGGGCCAAAACACTCCGGGGGGAACCAGTAAACAGAGGCTATGACACCGATTAACCACCTGTTCTAAGTGAACTGTCGGAGCAAATGTCCGCACCTTGCACCCAAAAGGGCACCCCGACCAAATATGAGGCCTGTAAGGGTGGAGCTGGAACTTCTAGTGAGCGACTTCCAGTGAAAAGAAAGCGGCGGATCATAGCAGTTTTGGAACTACTAATGTTGACTGTAGACTGGAGACCCCTGTTCGAAAAAGCTAGCGGTTCCGCGGCGCGGGGGGTCTAAAAAAACTGGTAAAAACGAGTTCGAGTCATACCAGCCAGATCCCTCGTATGCAGACGCTCCTTGGGGGGAAAAAAGAGTGGGTGCAACTGATAGGAGAGGGGGGCGAGGGGTCCTAACTTCACCCAAAGCAACCCGAAAGAGAGAACGATGTTTTTTCGCATGTCCCGGCGAGAGGCGGTGGATATATCGAGAGGAAACCAAAATCTGAGAGCTGACGAACTTAGAGTAACTGATCTAGACCGAACTTGCCTGGGATTAAAGAGCGGATGAAGGAGGAGGGGAGGGGATGTCTTGTTAATAGGGCCGGTTCGCGTTCCAATAATGACGAAAAGCTGTGAAAGGAAACTGATCGGAGGGTTCAGTAGGGATCTCGCCGGGTGTCACTGGGGGCGCCAGGCCAAAGGAGGTCAAGGCGAAAATGGATGCGTCAAAGACAAACGGAAAATGTCCGAGGATTCGGCGGTCGGCGGGCCCTCCCCCGCATGAAGTTGCGGAGGGGAAAAGATAGAGTCCCGTTCGGGCTCGTTGGTGAGCCGCAAGAGTCACAAACCTGCGAAGAAGGGGATCAGGAATTTTCCATCAGGATCGTTGTTGACTGCCATCGGGATCCAAGAACAGCCATCGAGCGACCTCGGAAAAAGCGGCGCAAGGGGAGAGATGACGCAAGAAGAACTGCATCTTCCAGCTACAATAGGGGTCCGGGGGGGACCAAAGTGGATAACTATGGGTGGCTGAATCGAGCGGGGGAAAAAATGAAAGGTTATTTTCAATTAGGAGCCGGTAGGGTGGCCACAGGCGATCACTGCAAAGGGGGGGGGGGGTGGGTGTCTTGGGAGGACAGGGGGGAAGAAACGGACAAAAAGAGACAAAACCAGCTCATGCATTAGCGCGTACCTGCTCAGACTACCCGGGGCAAAACCGACGTTCGTTATGAACCGCGTCTTGCTAAGAAAAACACACATCCCCAGTAAAATGGGTTTGCAAAATGGACCAGAACTGACTGGGGGAATTTTTGGGAATACGTCAATCACCGAGAAGAAACAGCAGCAGTTCGATAGGTAAATCAGGGGTATCTTTCGACTAGAATTCGGCTCGAAACTTTGAAAGCCTGTGACCAGTGCGAGGGGGGGGGCGGTACCGGCCCATTAAAATTCGCCATCTTCTACGCTCCTGAGGAATTCTTGTCATCCTTCCAAACAACAAAAAATGATAATTATGTCAAGAAAAAGTAAAAACCGCACGACAGCGTCACAAGGAGCATGGAAAGTATTGGCCGTCCCCGTGGGTTCGAGCAAAGACGGTCCAGGACTTCAAACCTGCCGAGATCATCCTGAAATTGCGACAAAAAGAACTTTCACTACAGAAGGGAAACGATCGAACTGCCCAATAGATTGTCTTCAAGGATGGTGAAAGGAAAAAAAACAGGGGACCCAACATGAAATCGAGCTGGTTTAAGCCGCGCTCAAGTTGGGGGGTTTCTGTGTGGAAGCGCGTAAATTCTGTCATCACGAAAGGGACAAGGGGTCTCAGGTCGTAATCAGGACGTCGGGAATATGAAATCTGTGACGGGGAATTATTTTGGACAGGGTCATCGGAAGGAAAAAAAAGATCTAACTCCAACCAAAAGGATTTGTGCCTTGGGGGGATCGAGATGGCCGTGTAAAAAAAAGGGAATCATAACCGGAGGTCAAGGGGGTTGGACCGGGTCAGTCCTCGACCAAACAAGTTAAGATGGGTATACAAACGCAAGTGACTAAGGTCGATGGACGGAGGATCCAAGCGCCGAGGGAAAGGGAGGCGAAGAGAGGGATCTCCGATACGATTAAGAGGAAGAACTGACAACTACTACTGGGGGATCGCAATTGATACGTCTTTATTCTATAAAAACTTCTTAGCAACCGCAAAGAGCAGAACCTCCGAGGAGTATCGCCAGAAGACGGGCCGGATGGTCTCGCCCGAAAAATTTCTTCAGGATCTTGCGGGGTAGTTTTGAAAGCCAGCGCCGTGAACGGGAAAAACGCCACCAGTAAACCCCGAGCGAACCCGCATACAGCACCCGTCGGCAGAAAATCGAGACGACGGAGAGGGACGAGAACCAGAACGGACGAGGACATCCCGCAAAAGAGAGAAGAGAGTAACAATATCGAATCGCTACGGGAAACAAGTGATGATGGAAAATTCAGTCAGCGGTGTTCTAGCTCAATGCTCCCGTCGCGAAACTCGCCGCAACAAAGCGAAAAAAGGAAAAGTCTTGGCGGTGCCTCGCGATCAGACCAAGCGAACATGCCGAGGAATAACGTGATCTTCTAGGGGGGGAAAGGCATAGCCTCCGAATAGGAAGTCAGTTTGGGCGACATACTCCTCAAAGTCACTCTAGAAAAAGGCGAGTCTCCTCTAAATCCGAAAAGTAAGCCCACCGGGTCTCGCTGATCACAAGGGACAAAGGAATTTCTCTTGGGGCCATCATTAGACCTCGCCCCATGAAAGAAATCTATGCTAGTTGAGGAGTGCTGAAAAAGGGCGGACTGGGAAAAGAGTTTGGGACAACGTTGGAACCAGTGGGGTCACAAGGTGCTGTAAAGTTGGGGGGAAACAATGGGTGTGGAAAACATTGGGGGGACATTTTTGAAGAGGAATAATTCGTAAATGCTGCGAGAGGCCGGGTGCGCTTCTGAAAATTCCCTAAGAAAAACGTGCAGCGAGCATGAGGGTCGCATTGTCGTACCGGTGAATTAAACCACTAGGCCACCCTTACCGCCGCAGACATAACCTGAATCTTCGGGAGATACAAGAAATTCGTGGAAAGCCCAAAAATCTTAAAAGGCAGAGACGGAACTATTAAACAAAATGCGTGATATCTATAAAGATTAACGAATTTCAGAAGTGGGAAGGGTCCGGAGTGGAGAACAGGGCCGGCGGCTGGGGTTGGGGGAACAAAATTCTCCGAATAAAGGATCAGTTTGAAAAAATTCAATGTCAAAATCGTGAGGCTTACCAATGTCAGGACAAGTACAGACTCATATAATTAGCACCCGCATGCAAAAAAGCAATCTTAAGGACCGGCACGCAAAAAACAGAGCGGTTGGCGGTGGTGGTTCTTGGGGGGGGGAAGCTTGGAAAGGATCATCGAGGAAAGAGGAAAGCAAAGGGAAACCAGCCGGGAAAAAGGATGTGGGAACGGACCCCTCAGTTCAGAACCAAAAAAAAAAGAACTGGGCGAGGACGCCAAAGCTTATGGTCACCACAAAGAACTCTCCAAGTTGACTGTGTTAAAAGTTTTGGAAAGATTGATGCGAATGGTCGAAATAGGGGACGCGTCCGCCAAGGGAAACTGAATTATGGCACACGTCCAATGTATTTGGAAAGGGGTCCGGTCATTTTAAAAAAAAAGGCAGGGGGACAACCGTGGCGACAATGTCGGGCTCGCCAAGGGGGCCTCGTAAGGGAACATCCGGAGATAAAAGAGGTCTCAGCACCCAGGTATCAAGGTCCGGGGGTGGGGTGCCGCGTAGCAACCTATAAACGGAAAGGAGGGAGCTTCAAAACACCAACGGGGGGGGACCGGATAAACGAAGGGTATATTGGGAAGCGCGGTGGGGAACACCACCCGTCGCACCCGGGTTGGGGCGAAAAAGAGGGGGTCTTCTTTAAACGCTTCGACCACGGCTGGTACCACTAGAAGGAACAAGTGGAAGAGAAGACATGTCGGAAAAGGGGAGGCTGCACGGGCGCCCCCCCCGGAAAAAGTCTTGAAAGTCGAAGGACCATCGCTCCAATAAAATGAACTGTTGAAATCTTAATACAAGGGGAGAACGTACACGTAAACCTAGCAACCATTTCCAAATCAACTTTTAACAAAATAGACATTTGGAATGCGAGGGGGGGGGAACAGATTAATGTGCGGGGGGAGTCGCCGGTTCTTTGGGTGGGTTTGGTCTGAACGTCAAAAAAGTGAAATCAACTCCGTCGCCCATTTTCCGGATGCCAAAGTTCCTTCGCGCCGACGATAGAGCAAAAAAAGAAACCCGCAAAATCCTTGGAAGTGGGTAGAAAAGTACTTTCCGATGCCGATGTCTTGCACCCGGGGGTTAGATAGGTTCGAAAAACGGGGAAGCGCGAGCGTAAGGTTCGACGGGAAGCGCAGGAATCATTTGGTAAACTTCCGGGAATCTGTAGAAAGACCTTAAAAGAAACAACTGCTAATTTAAAATTAAAAGACCTTGGGGCACAAAAAACCCTTCGTCACTGTTGAACTCAAGGCAAGCTGAACTCCAGAAAGTGGGATCCTTAGGTCGGCTGGGATCACTGCGCAAGCTGAGACTGATGGGTTCTATAGTTTGGACGGGTGGAAACTTTCAATTTGGGGGGATAAGTGGGCCCAACCGTTAGGGAGAAAGGGACGCGAATGAGGATCGCGAAGAAAACGGAAGGGACGGGGGAAGGCACGTTAGGGGAAAAACAATCATGGACGTCCCTCGCGAGAAGGGACGGTGGTTCATTTGAAAGAGAGGCCCAATGGGTTTCGCAGAAGTGTGAACTCGGGACCTAGAAACACCAACACTGTCACATGGTGAAAAAAACACCAGTGTTTTCCCCAGGAAAAAAAAGGGCGGCGTGACAACCTTTCTTGACCACCTGGGTCAGTGATGAACACCGATGAACACGGCCCTCCACAAACCAAACTAAGGGAAAAAAAGGACTCCCGGTGGTGAAGAAACGGGCATATGCGCGTGCGTTAACAATCATGAGCAAAAGACAATGTGGAACGAAAGGTTCGATGCCGAGCTGGAAAAGGGTCTCCTGCAAGATCATGCTAGTCTCTTAGGGAATCGACTGGGAACCTGGACGAAAGTGAAAAAACGAGCCTATACAACTTTCATCAAATCAAAGTTCTTTCTTCACCGGGCGCCCTTGCTGTTACTGACGCGGGGTAACTTATGAGGCGCAGTTGGGGACCAACCCAAAAAGCCCCGCAAAAAAATGAAGACGATGGGGTGGAAGGCGATGGTGCGCGACCTGAGTCGTATCGACAACAGCCCGAAATTATTGGGATCCGCCTCCTGTGAGCGGACGACTCTTGACTCTTGCGCACACCAAGCTTCTCCAGTGACGGGCCTCTTCGGGGCCGATTGTCATCGCGGGAAGGGGGGCGTGGAAAATAATTCATATCCGCTCGAACAGCCAGGTCTGGAGATGGTTCAGTCTTGGGAAGAAACTTTCAGGGGCCGGTGCGCAGGTCATGATGAAAAAAAAGGGGGGGAGGCAAAAAGACGCAAGCCAGAGCTAGTCCGACATGACTTTTCCGGGGTCCCCGCAGGGGTCTATCCCAAACAAGCATGAGGGGGGGGCTAGGTAAAAGGATCTGGAAACTCGGATGTGATCCAGCCGCAACGCCTCCCCTAATCATTGCAAAACACTACAAAGCCAGATGTTTTTCCAGAGAACTCGTTATAAGGAGGAAACGCCTCTGAAAATATCGCGAGAGAAAGGGCTAGGGGAGCATCTGGGGGTGGAGGGTCGTCATAAATAAAAGAACAAATTGCGGTAACTGGTGGGGGACCCAGTGAATAGAAAAGGGGGGGTCGGAATCTGGGCTTACCCGGATGAGGTCAACGTTGTCATGATTTGTTTGACAGGAGTAGATCCTTAAGGAAAAAGTTCAGTACATCGATCAAAGGGGTAATTTTTGGGGGTGGCTTTAGGAGAAAAGAACGAAAGTGCCAACTGGTACCAAAAGAAAATCACCTCAACTAACAAGGACAACGCGTACTGGCTCTAAGCGGATCACGTGAAGGGGAGGAAAAAAAGAAATCGAAAGGGGGCGGCCACCCTAATCCAAAGGCGTCTCGAGGGGGACGAAACAACGTGAATTGGTGGGGGGGGCCATGAGTACCAATCACGAGGAGAACAATCTCCAAAAGGGGGGGGAGAACCGTTCACGGATGTTTCAGAACGCTGTTATAGGGGACCTGTGAGCCTGGGGAACCAAGAAATTCTCGATACAGGTACACCCCCTTCCGATGGGGAACCTTAGAGCGCGGGTGGTAGAAA
>Ga0179593_1259049_pt1 | contig 12995 bp, 17 predicted proteins | sample CZODoug2_1_08_16_FD_185931 | JGI IMG/M metagenome (GOLD analysis project Ga0179593, IMG submission 185931) | Vadose zone soil fungal communities from Angelo Coast Range Reserve, California, USA - CZODoug2_1_08_16fungal (PacBio error correction) | ecosystem: Environmental > Terrestrial > Soil >...
CGCGGGGGGAGGGGAAAGAGGAGGGAGGGAGGAAGGAGGAAGGCAGGACGCTCGCTAGGCGGAATATAAGAACTGGGGGAAAATTTCCGCGGGGGGGGGTGAGGGGGGAGACTTCTTGAATTTGGAGTGGGGGGGAGGGGGAGGAAGAGGCGAGATTAACGAGCGTTACAACACGAAGGATAGGTAGGAGGAGAAACTTGATGACAGAGGCTCAAAGGGTAAGTTTGATACCTGAATAACGGTTGCAGTTGGGAACGGCCCTCATTCAGGGCCGGCGGGGAAGAGAGACTTTACAACCTTTTTCAGGGAAGTGGCGAAAATAAATCTTTTTGCATGGAAGAGCAGACGATGGGAGGTCGGTTGGAAATGGAAGCTCATTTTTATCGGAACGAAAAATGCGGACTTCAAGCACATGAAGAAGTAGTCCTCCAGTCATCAGGGATGGGGGAAAGCTCCTTGATAGGGTTGTAGATCTCTAAGGGAATCAAAGTGGAACTACAGAAACTGACGTCGCGATAGGGAGGGAAGGTCCCACGAGCTGGGTGAAGTCGACTTGCTTGCTAGGGGCATCCTTTCTGTGTAAGGGGAAGGGAGGAAAACGAAAAACCGTCCTACTGGGATCGGGAGTCGAGAAAGGAAAGAGGAGGCAAAATGGTCTTAAAAAACAGAAGGAGAACCTCAGAAGGATTGGGGGAACTTAGGCTTCATTCAATCGCTAGCCACTGAAATCAAAGAGGGAAGACATGGGAGTCTTAAAGAGGGATTAGAGGCAAAGGGGGCTGGACGCTTGGTAAAGGGGGTGTGAGGGGGCCTTATGTCCGCTGCAGAGGATCGGAGGCGCAAGAGAAAGGGAAAGTCTGTAAAAAAAAAACCCAAAAAGGGCATGGCTCGTGTGGGGTTTTCATACAACGGGACTCAAAAAGACAACATATACTCATGAGAGGGAGACCGGCAAAGGGCGGCCAGAAATCGTAGACGTTTGTCGGTCGTGAGGAGAGAGAAGGGGAATATTCACGGAAAGAACAAGACTTTCTTGTGGTGCTGTGATAGGACTCGCCTTTGAGGGCGGGGGGAAGAAAAACTGCGAAAAAACTGCTCTTAGGAGGGGGGTCGTCGAAATGGCTGATAGAGAAGGCGTTTATGCCCTCGGATGAAAAAAAGGGAAACTCATCTGATGCAGGAATAGAAGAGCATTAACATAAGAATAAGAAAGAAGTGCTGCAATAGGGGGGGAAAAGCTCAGGAAGGGAGAGGAGAGCAATTGGATGGGTCAACTGCCAATGGGAGGGGTTCGTGGGCCTCATCCAAATGAAGAGAAACGGATTTCCCTGCAGAGAGGAGGAGCTTGATCGTCTGTTCCTTTGGGCTGAAAAAAAAAAAAAAAAAGGAGGGAGACTTGGTAGAGGGGGATTACACGAGAGAGGAAATTAAAGCCTTAGAGCCATCGCTAGAGGGGGTTCGGGAGAACATGGAACTGTCAGTTCTGGTTTTGGTGTCTGGCAAAAGAGAAGGGGGGGGAAGTTCGAGAACAAAAGATGTAGGAGAGCATATTGGAAGGGTGGACGCAAAAAGGGGAAAAGTTGGGTGGCGTGACGAGAATGAAAAACCGTGGTATTCCCTCACCACATCAATTTGAGGACTAAAAAGAGCTTCTAGGAAGACGTTTAGGAAGGGTTACCAAAAAGGAAAAAAGGGACCCAGGGATTCACGAGGTTGGAGGCATGAAAGGCAGGGACGCAGGTAGGGAGGGAAAGCTTAAGAAAGAAGAGAAGGGGGAGCAAAAGGAAAAAGGTTTGACTGTCACGAATGGGGGGACGTCCCACCTGTAAAAGCGGGGCATTTAGGAATAAAGAGAGGCTGTTCCTTTAGCTGACGACGTAGGGGAGAAGAGGGGGGGAGATGATTGCCAAATATCATTTGGTGAAGGGGAAAAATTGATTAAAGGTTAGGGGGAGGACAATGGTCAAAGTGGGAAAAGGGCGCTGGCCGAGACGAAGAAAGTACGGGGAGAAGACCAAGGAGGTGATTGAAAAAGTGAGTTGCAGAAAGAGGAGGGGAGTGCAGGAAGGAGGATAACGAGGAAAAGAGTGGGGAAAAGACAATCGGGTTTCTTCGGTCTCGGTGGTTGTACAAAGTATTTGAAGCGAGCTTAGGAGAGAAGAGAGGAGGGGTTGGATCAGCAGACTTCAAAGCTAAAGCGAGAGGAGGATCCCTGGAGATCAAGGGAGACAAAAGAGGGGCATGGAAAAAAAGGGCAGGCACCCTAATTCTTCCACAAGCCATCAATGGTAACGTTGAGGATAAAGATATTCGACATAACTTTGGTGCCAAAAGGGAAGGGGGATCTAAGTGAAAGGGACGGTGTTCAATAGAGAGGGAGGAGGGGGGACACGTCGAGTCGCAAGCAGTTCAAACTGATTCCAAGCCATCGGACCAATCAAAATCCCATTTTGCAAAACGAGGGAAAGAAAAACGCAGGAACATTTTTAATTAAGCCAGGGAAAGCAAGGGAAAGAGGGGGGGGGCACGGGGCCACCTGACAGACCCGGAGATCTCCGGTCACAAAACAAAGGAGGAAAGATATCTATCGAAGGGAGGGAACAGGGGTAAAGGGGCGACCCACATCAAAAGGGGGGAAGTCTTATTCGGAAGGAAAAGGGAGGACTGCAGCTTAGTCTTAAGGCAAAAATGGGAGGGCGGATGTGTCGTAAGACCAATTTCTGAGAAGGGGCAAGGAGGCAACTACGGGGGGCAAAAGGAGAGCAGGAATACCAAAAGGAAAATCAATATAGGGCGCGGCTGGACAACGTGAAGAGATGCTGAGAAAGAATTTCAATTTAACTGGTGGGGGGGAGGATGGCTGAGTAATTTAAACGGTCATAGGAGAGGGTAGAAACAGGGGAGATTCGGTGAGGCAGAGCGTACTTGCGCAGCGCAGGCGCCAACATAAGAACGAGTCGAAAAGCGTTGGAAAAACGAGAGTAGGAAGAACCAACCAGAGAAGGAAAAAGAACAAGATTTGCGGGGTCCCGTCTTGCAACCGTGCAAGACCCATAACGAATAAGTACTAAGTATCAAAACAACCCAAGGGGCCGCCTCCAGAAAGTGAGCATCTTTATCGTAGAGGGGGAGGAGAAAGGGACGAAAAAGCGAAAATCAAAGCTCCGGGAGAAAAATGTTTAATACCGCTGGAAGGAATAAGAACAGGGAAAACTCCATTCATTTGGGGGGTTGCCCTCCAAGCGACATCGCAATAGCTCCTTCACTAAAGCTAGCTTTATATAATTCAAGGGGGGAGGGAGCCGAAATGGGGGGAAAAACAAGGGAGGACCAAGAAAAAATGGGAGCAACTGGGGAAGAGAAAAACGGATCAGGAACAACGAAAGGACCGCAAAAAGTGGCCGAGCTCCCTACACCAGGTGAACAGGCCAATCTGCGTAAAAGAAGGTCAACTTATTACTAGCAGACAGGGGGGGGAGAGAGGAAAATGATTGGGGAAAGAATGTCCAAAGAGTAAAGGAAAACCCGAGGGCATTGAGAAAGGAAGCACCGATTGGATTACCGGCTGATGTCAGTCTCTGACAAAAGGAGAATTCGGAAGAAACACAACAAAAATGGGAGGAAAACAGCAGGCCATGAGCGACAGCCCAGAATAGAGAGGGATAAACGGAAGAGGTAGATCTCATAAAGACGACACATCATAAAAAGGAAAAGCAGCACAGGAAAAGAAAAAGGAGAAAGGAGCGGGGGGATTAACCGTCGGGGTAGATTAAACGCTGTCAGAGCCTTTTGTAGGAAACCGAAAAACCATCGCAGGGGGACAATCCCAGTGGCGATAAATCCACTCCGAGCCAGGGCAGCCGGAAAAAAACACACGGGCCAGAATCCTTTCAGGGAAGAGGTAATCAAGGGGCAGGGGGATAAGCAGTAAGGAAAGAAAAAGGAAGAAGAGGGCAAAATAGTACATCTTAGCTCCAGGAGACACAAAGAGCAGGCGATTGTTTTCTAAATGACAAGGGGAAATAACAAAGGGGGCTACGAGAAGAAAAAGGAGACAATAAATAGGGGAAAAAGGCGCGAAAAGGGGTCCGGCGATTTACGGATCGGATAATACGAGAAAAGAGGAGGGAACTCCGCTTTCTCGCGCGAGCACCAAAGGAAGGGAGGGATGTGGAGGGGAAGGGGAAAAAAAACTTGAGGGGAAGCGAGCTTTGAAAAATCGCTTTAATCGGGGAATCACCGTCCCGATAAAGAAACGAGGGGGGAATAAGGGACGGCAAAGGAAAAGAAGCGAAAAGGGGGAACACCAAGGGACAAAGGAACTCGGTATAACCGTCAGAAGACGAAGAGGATATGTATATCTTTTAATTGAGAAGAAAGAAGGCCGCCCAAAAAATCACCGGGAGGGGGAAAAAGAATTGGGGGGGAGGAAAGAAAGGTGGCGAAGCGAGCACATTCGAAATCAACGAACACAGTGGGAGGCTTCGAAGAGTAAGTATCTGAAGAAGGGGAGGCAAGCAAAAAAAAAGGGAAGAGAAAACAGCTTGGCCTCCAGTACGGATAGGAAACAGCAGGGAGTGTGAGGGATCCATGTGAGGAGGAACGTCATGGGAAGCTACCAAAAAGAAAAGTGAGAGGACAGGACGATGCTGGGGCGAACTTCAGGGAGGGGAAGCCGGAAGGAAGAAAATGTTGCAAAAAAACTGAAGAAATTAAATGACGATCCTCATAACAATCAACCGCAACGCAAAGGATTTCCATCGCACCACTACAAACCCGGCGTGCACCACATCTCCTATCATTAAGGGACGGCCGGAGAGGGGAGGGGCACTGGGAAATTCACCCGAATAAGGGTTAAAAAGATGTGGCCTCATAGGGAAAAGCGTACGGTCGGATCGACGCTGATGGAGGATCTCTATCCTAAAGAGAGAGGAAAGTCAAAGACCCCGGCAAGAAGCTAAAAAAATAATCCGCGGAAAGGGACCTCACTCTTGATGCCGCAGAGGGGGAGGAGGGGGACGGGAGAGGGGAAATCGAGGGGAAGAGGGGAGAAAAAAGAAGGGGTTCTTTCGAGATCAAGATATCTCAACCAACAACGTAAGGGGAGGAGCTCTAAAGTTAAACAGAGGCTGCAATGGGCATGGAACATAATAGGGGACATGAAGGAGAAGAGGGAGGAAGATAAGGATTGGGCAGTGGCCGCGGATAAATTTCGCGGGGCCCTGGGGATTTGCAAAAGAGGAACCGGGTTAGCGTCTCCCTCATTAAAAGGGAGTATATAGGACAACGAGATTACAGAGTAGAACACAGAGAGGGGATAAAGGTAAGGTTACAAGGAACACGCTTGGGGGGAAACGCCTGCAGGCAAAAAGCGTCTAATTTAGGGGGAGGTCACTCAAAAAAGTAGACGTTGGAGAAAGCGGGTCTGATTTCACTATAACGATGGGGAGGGGATGGGGGGGGGGGAAGGGCACTGCATGTAGAAAGGTGGTACCAAGGTGCGGGGACAGAGGAGAGAAAGGACGAAGTAGCCCGGAAAGCTAGGGGTCGGGGGACATCATGCCTGCTCTTGGGGTCGCTCGAAGAAAATCAGAATTGGTGACGAACATAAGACCTTCGCGCTCTTACCACTACGCGGGGGGAGAGAAAATTCTTTTCTAATGTCAAGAAGGAGGTGTCGGTAACCTTCTTCAAGAGTGCCGACGGAGATGGGATAGTCGGCTGCAGAGGTATGGCGCAAAACGAGGTCTGGCGAAAAAGAACCGCTACGGAGTGGGAGCGTTACTTTCTTCTTCATGAGGAGGACAAGGGATCAATAAGGGTCGCGACGGGGTCTAAAGGGGTCTGCTGCGGGGCCAGGGGGGGGGGAAGTGCTCGGGTAGGGGCCGGCTAGCTCCTCTAGGACTTGAAAAAGTGGAAGCACGGATTCTCGGAGTAGCGATGAAAACCAGACTGTGGGCGTTGAAAAAATCAAGGTGGAGGACGAAATCGCACTTGGAATGGAGGGGTAAACGACTGGACAGAAACATGCTTTGCCGTTGCGAGGGAGAAAATAGAGCCGGATCTAAAACGGACAGGAAGATCGTGCGACTGCTTGGGCTGACGGGGTCTCGGCAAAAAACGCAGAAAGTCTGATTTTTTGGCCGTTACAAAATGAGAGGGAATTCTTGTAGTACGCTCCCCAGGGGGGAGTGCTGAAAACGATGCTGCAAGGTCTGCCCATCGGGGGATGCACCTGACAGGCATGGAGGGGGAACGGACTCGCAGACGCGTCGAAAGAGACAAGGATGTCTGTGCAAAACATTTTTCATGAAGCGGGGGGGGTGGCAATTGAAAAAAGGGCTCAAGCGGAAAAGGGGGATTGGAAAGGACCGGATGCTGGTTGGTACGGGGGCAGATGCCACCATGATGGCATAAATCGGACATGAATTACAACGGGGAGGAGAAGTGATGAAGGGACGGGAGAACTGCGGTTTGAACTTACTGATGCGGTCAAAGTCGTCCGCGATCAAAGTCCGAGGACAGCTAAAAGACGAGAGGATGGGGAGGGGTAAATATCACTGCGAGAAAGGGCCTGGGTGGGTTTCAAGAAGGGTAGGAAGGGGGTGTCGGTGAGAGATCAAATCGCCGTTGAGGGAAGATCAATCGGTTGAAAGGTGACTGGCTCATGACGAGGGGTGTGCAGGGAAAAAAAATTGGCAACGACTGGGGGGAAAAGTTCACAGAAAAACATCATTGCAGGAACCAGGTCGCTGAGTCCTACGTGGAGTGACGAAGATTGGCCAAAAAAAAAAAAAAAAGGGAGAAGCTTTGTTTACGTAGGGGAAAGGGGAGAGATGGGTCAGGGGTCTAGGGGGGAGAAAGGAGCGCTCAGTGGAGGAAGAGTTGACTGTAAAACGAAGGCGCGCAAAAAACCCCCCTTGGGGTGGTTGAAGGAAGACACCATCGGGGGGAAATGATGAATAACGCGCAGGGGGAGAAAGGAGGCCTCGGAGAGAGATGGGAAGCTGGGGGTCGGGAAGGAAATGGGAGGGGGGAAAGGGATTACTGAGCGTGATTAAACAAGGGGGAGAATTTGAGGGGGCGGGAAGAATGACTTCTGGGCTAAGAAAGAGAAGGGAGGGCGAAAGCAAAGGCGAGTAAAAGCTACCGACTGGGAGGTAAGCTTTCAGTGGGGGCAGAGGACGCAATCCGTTGAACAGCCAAGGAATGTTCTTCTGGTCGGGGGGGTGTCGGTCCGACAATCGGGATTGGGAAAAAGAAAAAGCGTAGGGAAGCGACATCGGGAGGAATGGGGGGTAGCAGGAGGACTTAGCCAATAAGATGAGGGAAAACCTACGATCAGGTCGGAAAAGCTCGGACCAAAACTAAAGTAACAATCAATTGATTCCAGGCATGGAAAAGGTAAAGAGGGGGAGAAAGATAGAGGGGAAAGACATAAAAGGGGGAAAAAAACAGAAGGGGGAACGGAAGCGGGTAGGTTGCAAAGGGGGGGGTAGCTCTAGGGGATTCCGCGCACGCGCTGAAAGATCACGACAGTGGGAGGAAAGAAATGGGGGTCCCCAAATCCGCCTACCAAAAATTGTTCAAAAAAAGAGACCGGCAGAAAGCAATTGGAAATTAAAAGCTAAAAAGAGCACCGTGATGTGAGCCATTTGAAAAGAAAAAAGTACTATAGCCTCTCACCACAACAACTGGGGGAGGAGGGGGAAAGGGGAAAAAGAAAAAGAGGACAATTAACCGGAGGTTGCAAATGGAGCCCCAAAAGAAGGGTTACTTATTGAGGGAAAGGAAAAAGGGGGGGGACTGTAACTTTCCGAGGAGGATGGTCAGGGGACCCAATTTAGGCGTTTGAAGGACTGGCTGAATCCTTTTCACTCTCGGAGCGGGACGGAGGAGAGAATCCAAAAGTATAGGAAGAAAAAAAACACAACCAGAAACGGAGGAACTCGGGATGGAAACTGAGGATAAGAGACGATTAGATTATCACGATTTCATTTCCGTTTGGCAGCAAAATGCTGGGAATCAGCCGGCGATCTATTTTAATAAATGGAGAGGATGGAGAGAAGATTCGAAGCAAAGGAAGTCGCGGCACAAAGGAGCATGAAGAGGAGCGAGGGAAAAGGGAAAAAGAAGAGCGAATGACGGACCCGAACAAGATACCGAGAAAATTGTCTGGCCCAAGTCTTGAAAAAAGCCGTAACGACTCCATCCGCAGACGAGAAGTAGGGTACACAACCAAAAGTGAACGCAAATCGCTGTGGGAGGGGAGCAATCGGGGGCGTCTGAGCGGAGAAGGTCCTGCAGGACAGAAAAAAGAGTCGAAAAGTGCTGCACTTGGTAAAGAAAAGGGGGAGGGGGAGGTTCAGAGACACGCATCAATGCTATGTGGCCCACCCAAAACGACATCGCTGGCCCTACAGGAAAAGGGCAGAGAGGAAAAAACGCGACAAGTTATCCGAATTCCAGTATGGGGGGGGTTAGGGCGCCGCTTTTACAGTTGGGGGAGGAGAAAAGTCGAAAGAAAAGGATGGGAGCAAAAGGGGGAAGACTAGTCAAAGGAAACGAAAGCCGCGCCATTGAGGAGCTCACCTCCACCGAGTGGGACAGGTGAAGGAGCATCAGGAAAAGGAGACACAAAAGAAAATGGGCAAGCAAAAGGAGGGGGGTGATTTAATAAAGAAGAGAGCAATTCAAAACCCACACAACTCGTCATTGGAAAAACAGGCAATGAGGCAAAGTTAGAGCGTTCAAACGGCTATTTGCAGAGCGAACTTACACCCATGCGCGGAGAAACCAACAAGCAAGGAATCCCATCATCTTATCGCAGCAACAGCAGAGGGAGGGGGAAGGTCGATGAAGCAGAAGTCGCGACAAACGGGGACGGAACGATACCATCATAATACAAGAATCAAAAAAAAAGGAATATCAGGCGATGGGACAAGAGGGGACGATCCACCCCGCAGTGCCTATGCATTGGGGGGATTGGCCCCCTACAAAAAAAAAAAAAAAGAGACAAACAAACAAAAAAAAAACATACGAAAAAAGAATCGCATGGGAGGAGTTCAGGGGATGACGCTAAACAAAGGACAAAAAAGGGAACTTTCAGAAGCTTGGCCATAAGCCGGGGGTCGATTGCAGCGCGTCAATTCTAGGGACTTTTTCTCACTGGGAATGTACAGGAAGGTGATAAAGGGAGGGGAACAGCCTCATCTAGCAGCAGTGGGAGGATCACCCACTACTAATATGAGGAGCCAGTGGTTGTAACGCCGGAAAACCGGGGGACATCAGAGCGAGCGCCGGAAGAACCGCGCCAAGAAAATAGCAAACGAAGAGACCGTCCGCAGTTAAAACATGGAAATATAGAAAACGCGAGAATGGGCGCCTAGGAAGGGACGACGAAAAGTCAATTGAAGGTAGAGGGGGGGCTGATGACCTGATGGCAAAAGGAAAGGCTTGTCCCATCGAATTTAGTTGGAATGATTCCCATGACCATCAAGTATATAAGGAAGGAAAAGGAAAGGCAGAAGCAAACCAAAGGGGACTCTCAAGGGTCACTAGGTAAGAAAAAGGGAAGAAATAGGGAGTGACGGGGATATATTTAATGCTCCATGGGAAGGGAAAAGAAAAAAAACATCCGAGAAATTTGTCTCCGTCAGGGGAGACCAAATGACCTCTGTCGTCAAATGACTGCCGACACCTATAAATGTATGGGAGGAAGGGCTAAGAAGGAAGTACAGGAACGACAACGAAGGGGGCACCTGCCAGCATCACACTCCTTTCAACGAACAAACAGTGGTGACCGACCAAGTACTATCTCTTCGGACAGTCAATTAGAGGAAAGGAGGCTTGAAATCAAAAACGGGAGGAGAACGAGAAGGGACAGGACAAGGGGGGGGGAAAAAAACGTATGGAAGATCTAGCACCGAAGTGTCACACCTTTGCTAGGCCCTCGACGCCATGACCCAAAGAAAGAACGAAGAGGGGAGAAGTGTCAAAGAAAAAAAAAAAGAAAGGAAGGCACTGGACTGGAAAAAAAGACATAGAACTGCCTTAGACGCGTGCCGTAAGCTGATGTCCAAATCGGGACCTTAACTTATAGTTGCACTCCCTTGGAGCCGATCTTCATCTCCTGGTAAGAGCGAAGGGAGCTTTGATTGAAGAAGATATTATCGGGACGAACATCAAGAAACCTCAGGGCCAAGCGACAGAAGCAGGGCGTGGAAAATGGATCAATCGGGGAATGACAAACTCCGATATGTAGCGGAAGATTGATGGTACATCAGTATAGGGTTCAAGGTGACTAATCGACGATCAAACAACAACGGAGGTGTAGGAAAATATATATATGATCGACGAACGGGGCCAAAGGTCGGCAAGGGGCGGAATCCAGCGAGACGGTCATTACCGCCCTATTAAGATATAATCTGAGGGCATGGTCCTCTTATCATGAAGGGGAGAGGAGGGAAAACCGTAGGGTGGGAAGGCTTAAGGAAAAGAGGGACAATATAGAGGAGAAAATCCGGCACTAGGTCGGCATCGACAGAGAAGTCTAATAAGGTAAACTATCAAAGGGGCAATGAATTTTCAGGAAAACGATTGGAAAGAAAAAAGGGACAGTCCTTCTGACGGGGAGGTTCCCTCCTTTGCGGGCGAGTGGGATAAAGAGTTTGTCAGGGGGGGGGCAAAAAGGAGGAAAGGGGAGGGTTGGAGGTGGGGAGGGTTGGAATGTCGAGCAGGTGAGGGTTAATCTTCCCTTTTGTGTGAAACCTGGGTCGGAAAAATGAGAGAGAGTCCATTAAGGGGACGGAAGGAAGAAAGGGGAGGGAGAAAGGGACGGGCTCTTGGGGGTACGAAGGGCCGGGGGTTTATAAACTAATGTTCCAAGGAAAGAACAGATCTCGAATGGGAGTACTTTATGCAAAAAGACCTGGTGATGAAAATGACCGGGGGGGGGCACGAGTCTGGGGGGCGTTGAAGGGGAAGGTAAAGTACTCAGTCTACTGTGTCTATAGGCCGGGGGGCATATGGGCTCGGACTAAAACTAGAATGGGGCGAAAAAGAAAAGATACCAATCTCCTTTAAATTGGGAGAAAAAGGGTTGGAGTCTTCATTCAGCTAAACCGTAAAAGAGGGAAGCGACTTTGTGTGAAAGAATTGAGGAGCGGGCCCTTTGGGCCTTAACGATTACGTTGAAGGGGAAGGAATCTCCTCTCTGAAGGCAATCCTGGGGAAGAGAGGCGAGATGGACCCGACGGGAGGAGGGTCCAAAGATGGGGGAGAGGCAACCACATCGAAACGGCATGATCAGGGGGAGACTTCTTCGATCTGCGAGAAGGGAAGGAAAGTGGGCGATGAGATCCGGTCCGGAAAGGTAGAGAGACACTAAAGTCTGGGGGGGAGGGGGCGAATCCCCTGAAGGCGGGGGAAGAGGACAAAAGGCAAGGATACTTCGTCGGTTTCTAACACCAAAGGTTGGGGGGGGGGTGGTTCAGGGATTAAAAGCATAAAAAGAGTTATGCACCAGAGGTATACCAAAAATGGGCATAAATGACGGGGGCAAAATCCTTCGAAGACGTAGGAAACACTAAAACGGCTTCTTGCATGGAGGAATCGGGCACTTCTCTATGGGTAGAGTTCATCTCACTTGGAGGTGTTTGGCCGGCGATGGAGGGGGGGGGTTCTGGGGGGGGGAAAAAGAAACAATGAAAAAATATTAACGCAAGAGGATAGGGCAATAAACTTCATCAAACTCAGAGTGGAAAGAGAGGTCCAGGGCTGGCAGGGGAATTTCTGAGCTGGGGGGGGGAGTCTTCGGTCCGCAATACAGTCCTCTGGGCAAAAAATCTCCATCTCAGAGGAGGTGATGTCTAGAGGCGCGGGAGAGGCTGTTGGGGGGGGTGCGCTGTGACAGGAGAAAAGGGGCCTGGGGGGTTGGGTAAGCAAACGTAAAAGTCCCGTGGAAAGAACTCGGGAATATGCCTGGCGCAAAAAGGCCGAGTTTTGTTTTAAGGGAACAAAAGAGGGGAACAGGGTGAGGAAACACCAAAAAAGAAGGGGGGAGCTAACAGGTTAAGAAGTGGCTAGTAAAAAACGTGGAGGAAGTGGAAAAGATTGGACCAAGGGAGTCAATCAGGGGTGGAGGGGAGGAGGGGACAAGCGCGGCTTTCTTCGATCTGGAGGCTCGCATTTGGGGAGACCATGCCCTTTTGACTGTCAAAGGGGCGAAGACCCAAAAAATGGAAAAAGAGGACACAAGAAATTTCGGGGGAAAAAGGAGCTTCCGGAAGAAAGCTTGAAACAGAGATTCGCTTGGGGTCGGGGCAAAAGATCATGTGATTTTAACGGGGGAGAATTATTCCAGGGGGGAACGGTGCGAATTGGGGAGCGGTTCGCCTTGCCGAAGGACGAGAGATATAGAAAAGATTGAGGAAAAGACCAAAACAAGAGGCGGGGCTTAACGTTGCGGGGGGAAGAAAGGAGGAGGCGGGACAGGGAGGATGCTCGGGAAAGAGCAATCCCTTGGGGTGGCCAAAATTTAGTTGCTGTCTCTTGTTTTGGGTAAGGTAACCATCTCGATGGGAAGCAGCGCTTGCCCTAGAAACGAGGGGGTGCTCATCGACTCATAACAATAAAAAACGCTGCCAGATATCATTTCTAAACTCGAGAAGGAAAAGGGGAGGAAGGAAAACATTCAGGGTCCACCAGGCCATGAAGTTCTTTGATAAGAGAAATAATGAAATATTCTCAGAACGTTGGGGGTGAAAGCAGCGACATGAATCTAGGGGAAAAAGGGGGGGGGAGGGACTCATAGTTTCTTCGAGAAAAGGAGAGAGCAACTTTAGATGAAAAGACTTGTTGTGAAAGGGGGACAATCCTCCAAACGTGGGGGGCACACAGAGAAGAGAAAGGGTAAGAAAAGAAGGTTGAAACTTACCTGCTCTAATAACAGGGATGTGGGGGACGCCTTTGCAAACCGGAAGAAAAGTCCTCAG
>Ga0179593_1284994_pt1 | contig 12995 bp, 17 predicted proteins | sample CZODoug2_1_08_16_FD_185931 | JGI IMG/M metagenome (GOLD analysis project Ga0179593, IMG submission 185931) | Vadose zone soil fungal communities from Angelo Coast Range Reserve, California, USA - CZODoug2_1_08_16fungal (PacBio error correction) | ecosystem: Environmental > Terrestrial > Soil >...
AAATGGCGTGTATAACGTCTATGGGAAACGGGGTCTTGTTGAGCTGGGGTCCCCCTTAAGGACCGCCGGGGAAGGGGTTGATAAAGGGAGACCGACTATTAAGGTGAAAGTGTATATTGTGGGGTGTGAGGACGTGAAGGCACGTGGACCAGACGTTGCAGAAATCAAAGAGAAGGAAGCTGCAGCTCCTACCCCAAGGAGGGCAAGAAAAAGGACTCTTTCAGGTCCCCCAAAGGAACCTAGGGGGAACCGCACCAAATTAATAGAAGAAAATTTGGGTCGTCAGACATGTGAGAACGAATGTCAAAACACTCCGTCCTCCCCCACCAAAATGGAAAAGCAGGACACGGACTCGGCCAAGATCACTCAAGAATGTCCAAAAAAGCCGCCAAACCAAAGGGGTGCAAACGGAGGGGGGGGGGAAAAAAAAAAAGGGTGAGGGCCGCCCCATTCACCATGAGCGGAAGGCAAAAAGCCAGGGCCGAGAAAAGAGCGCAGGTCACCGTAATGGCCCAAAAAAAGAAGCGCGATCGTCGCCAAGAAGCCGAAGACCCCAAATGGCCACGACCAAAGTGTGCAAAAAATCCCGGTAAACGGTCCCCAGGAAAGGGGAACGGAAACAAGCCGGCGATTAGGAGCGCGCACAGGGAACTAGGAGGCCCGATGAAAAGAAGGGGAAAAGACCGGAGCAACCGGGCCAGGTTACAAAAAAAAGGGGCTGAAAAACAAACGGTTGGCCGAGCAAAGGAGAATAAGAAAAAAAAAGAAACCAGGGCGGAGTAAGCCAACACCCAAGCTGGAAACTATAGCCCTGGCACAGGAAAGGTAACCGAGCCCCAGCCAATTGGCCTCAGGAACGTTAAAGGCCTAAAAAAAGGAAACAGCAGCGGGGAGGAGAAAAAAACCATGAAAGTCGCGCCAGAGAGGGTCAGTTTAGAGGTCATAGGGTTTTTATGACGAATTGACTCCTAATCGGGCGTTTCTAAAGAAGAAAAAAAGGAAGGAAAGGGAAGGAGATAGCGAAGAAAAAAGGGGGACTTTGTGTAATGAAAGAGAATTTATGAGAGCACATCAAGAAAAAAGAAAAAAAAAACGGGCTAACTTGAAGGAGGGGCGAGGGGGGAAAAAAAACTTTCGAAATTGGGAATATGAAAAAAAAAAGAGAAAAGGAGGAGGGTATCAGACAATGGGGTAAAGATGGCACGGCGGCAAGAACTGACTTGCAGACATTGGGACATCCTTTGGGAGGCCAAAGACTTGGATGAACCGAGATTAGAAGAAGTGAAACCACAGGGATACGAAAACACATTCAATTAATTTGCCGAAAAATTGACTTTACTAAAAACGAACCCAGACGGGGGGGGATGGGAAGAAGACTTCTAGACGAAAAGGGGGGGGGGAAATGACGTTCCCAAACGATTTGGGGGGGAAATAATTTTGTTTGTTGGGTGAGGGGGGGGTTTCGAAAGGAAACCGCGGGTCGATCGGAAGTTGGGCAAGACTAGACCCAAGATCCCTTCCTTAAAAGCCAAGGGAGATTTATGAACCAAAACAGTGGGGAGTAGAACGAGGTCCGGGACGGGGGGGTGCGAGCATCCCCTTGAAGGGAGAAGGAGAGGGGGCTAGGTACCAACGTTATCGCAAGGAATGCTTTGAATATCAGGGAAATAAAGCGGGAGAAAGAGGGTCGTTACGAGAGAGCGGGGAGGCAAGCCAAGTCAGTTTCAAGGTCTCTCAGGGGGAACAAAGGCAGAAAAGGGATCTGTATTGCAAGGGGGTTGATATTAGGGGCCAAGAATTGAACAGGTAGTGGTGCCGGTAGGACACAAAAAAAGAAAAAGACACACGTGGGCAGACGGGGGCGCGGGGGAATTCAACAAACCTTTTGGGGATTACTTGTCTCACGATGGGAAGGGTATTGGGAACGGTAAAATAAACGGGGGTTAATAATGAAAATAAACCCAGCGCTGAGCACGAGTCCGTCGAAATGTTTTGGGGGGAGAGGGAACACATAAAAATCGAAAAATCTCGGATACTTGCACGCGGGGGGTGGGGGTATCTAAACGGAAGAAATTTTAGTGGGGAGGGGGAAAGAATGGACCACGAGAAAAACGAACCAATAGACCAAAACATCGACGTCGGGGAAAACCTTTCACCAGGGAACCTGGTTCTTCCAGGGGAAAAATGGGAAAAAAATCCAGCATTCTGTGACAGCCGCAAAGCAACGGGGGCCTCGGGGGGGGGGGACAAAGGCACTTCAGGAACAATGCCGTCAAACCAAAAACTTGGCCGGGGGGGTTTGGACAAAAAAAAGGGAAAAACCAGGGCGAAAAACAATAAAGGAAGAACCTACCAAGATAGTCCAACCATATCTGCGGGGTCAAGGCAGACTTCCCTTAGCAAGCGTCCGGAAGGAATCGGTACGTTAAAAGTGGGTACAAGCCCTTGCAAAAGAAAAGGGGGGGGATTTGACAAATGTGAGTTTCCACGGAAATGGGGGGGAAAAAAAGAAGGGGAACAAAACAACCGGGAAAGGAGGAGTAAAGAGAGAGGAATAGAGGGACCCGACACTAAACGATCAAAACACAACAAAACTGCAGGGCGGTACAAAAGGAAAAAAAAAGTAAGGAAAAGGTTGCAAAAGTCATAGATGACGGGGCAGAAGGCGTGCGGGGCAAAAAGGAATTGTCTGGTAGGAGATAAAGTTGGTAGGAGATTGGGGCGCGGGCACAAGTGAGGGTGGTTGAAAAAAAAAAACGCCGACCAACCAGATCTGAGATGCAGCCCGCAGGCGCAGCTGAAGAAGACGCGGGGACAGGGAAGGTACCTGGTACATGACAGGGGGAACTGCGGGGGTTAGGGGAGGGGGGGGGAAGTGTGGGTGAGGCCCCGGGGTCGCAGCAACGGCCGTCAATGATCCCGCAAAGAAATGTCTCGGCCCTCAAAAAAAAAAGGAATCGCCGTCAAGCGCGGGCAGGTAAAAAAACCAAGGCAAAAAAATAAAGACATACCCGCAATCGAAACTGTGGGACCAGTAAAAAACGATCCGGTATATCTTCACGGGCCAACCAACCTAAGGAAAAAACGGCCAACATCGCTCAGGGCCCTAAACAAAGTGAGGGGGAACAAAGCTCGAGCATCAAAACATTGGGCAGCGAGGAAAATGCGTGACATTCAAACACGAAAAACCTCAAAGCTGGCCACGACCTGAACAACAGGAACGAGGTCAAAACATCAAACAAAGGGGTGCCAGCAGGACGAGACGAAAAAAAGCCTGAGGCCGCCCGCCTGCAAAGGCAGCCGAGGTCTCGACAACTTTCAAGGTATGGGCCAGAGCTCAAACCCCGGCGATAAAACGTTTGGGGAAAGAAAACCGGGAAAATTCAAAGGAGCCCAGCCTCGCAACACTCCGCCGGACAGCCCCATTGCTACCAAACAATGTGAAAATGGGTGCATTTGTCTCCTGAGTCAGGCGAGGGGGCTGGGCCCGTAATCGGGTCGGAAGAAGGTCGGAGGAAAGCGCCAAACACCCAGGGATGCAGGGCTGGGGGGTGTGAAAGAATAACCAGAAAGACGGAATACAAGCCCTATGGATAACCAAGGTGGGGCGGGCCATCAGTCAAGTGACGGCAACCTACTTCAGGGTCAAGAGCCAATGGGGGGAATGCTCGGAGCAAAGCCCGAGCAAGGGTGGGTTGACAACAAGGAGGCAGGGCCGCAAAAGCCTAACGACACGGAGACACAAGAGGGAGTTCGGCATCCAATAAACAGAGTCCGATTAAACGTGGGAATAACTCGTTCGGCGGTGGAGAAGTGGGTGCTTCGCAAAACTAAGCTTTGGGAATTGAAAGCCACAATGCAAACTGTGGTCGCGACGTATAGAGGGGGCCCTCTGGGATCCAGCATGGTGCAGGCCGTCCAACCGTGGTCACTCAAAATGACCCCCTTATGGAACCAAACTATGTCAAAAAAATGAAGGGGGGGCCAAAAGTGAGTGTTCCTAAGGGAAAAGGGGAAACTACACAACAACTTGGGGGAGGGGGGGGGAGCGCTTGACGGGGGGGGGGGGCACGGATCTCTTAACGATGGGGGGAGGAGTATCGCCCGGAGCTTTAAATGGGAGGTAAAAGCAGAAACCCATCTGCTTCAGTTTCAACTCGGGCCATAGCTGTGCTGGTACTGGGGGGAGGGGTGCTAAAAAAAAACGAGGGTAGAAGGGGGCACCAAGCGCCTCCTCCGAGCCCTGATCACGCAAATTCGCCAAGATCCGTACTGGTTGGAGGATGTCCTAACGTGGAGAAGAGAAGGATGGCCAAATGCCCGGGAACAGGGGTGCAGACCGAGGGATTTTCCTTGTGTCGCGTACCTCAGGACCAGCGGGATTGTGAGACTGTCCAGCAGCCCTGGGGGGGGAAATAATGGAAAAAGGCCAGTGAAATGCTATCAATGGGGGAAATGGGGGGCCCTCAAGGGAACTTCCCCCCTCCTAATACGCAACGTCAGGGGGGTCGGGAAGGGGAACTGAAGGGGGAAGTTTGCCGTCGGGGAATTGTCTGAAATGTTAGGGTGGTTAACTCTGGGTAACAGCCCCAGAAAGAATTCAGGTTGGGTGACCCATAGACTTGAAAGAACTAACAACGGAAGCCTTCCATCGCACTGTATACGAGACTTCATTTCTATCTGTGGACCGCACTAATAAATACTGGGGAGGAGGGTCTGCAGCTGTTAATTTTCGGGCTATTCATAGCAGTTGGGAAACTCTCTGGTCTTCCGCAAAAGAACATTTGAGGGGTAAAAGTACGTGCCAGCTCACCACCAATTATCGAAAAGAACGCTAGGAGGAAGCGACCAGAAGCTATCCCAGGAAAGGGTAGAGGCTTGCCTTACAAGACCTCGGGGGACCGGAAAAGAAAAAAGAGAGACCGCCGACTTCGAGAGAAAAAAAAAAAAAAAAAAAAAAACTTATTAAAAGGAAAATATAAAGAAGAAAGGTTAATTATGCTCTAATGTGCTTGGGTCGATTGAAGCATGGGAAAGGGAAAGGACCGTGAACAGGTCTTTACACCGATGCAGAGGGGAGTTCTTCAGGTCAAAAAGGGAGGAAAGAGGGGGTTTTGGGGGACGGGGGGGATTAAAAGGAGAAAAGGGCCAAGAACCCAGGAGTCTTCCCGCTAACGGATCGCAAAGCAAAAATCGGCTTCTAAGAGGGGAAGACTAGAAAAGCCTTCACGATTGAGGGAGTAAAAGAGAGGCGGTGTAGGGACACGTCCCAAAGTGCAGATGATCAAGAACACGAATTGGATGAAAGCGGAAAAACAGGAAAATTTGAAGCAAGTACAAGGCGGGCATCACGGCCAAAAAAAAAGCCGGCTCCCTCCCGAAAAAAAAAGGGAAAAAAAGGCGATCGACCGAAGAGTAGGCCTCCCAGACCCCAGGAAAATATTCCACGAACAGAACGCGAGAATACGTCCCCGGGGGACGCCGATCGTGGAAAAAGAAGAGCAACTGATGGAAACGCTCCACACTTGGCAAGACAAAATAAGTCGGTAGGGACAGACAAGCCTCTAGTGGTTTTGAGAGAGCGAAGGAAGGGACGAGAAGGATAGGGGAACGTCTTTACAAATTCCCGGCTGAAAGGAACCCGGGGCAGGAACAAAAAAAATGCAGCAGGGGGGGGAAAAAAAAAGGGAGAATGGAGCGTCAGAAATAGAGTTCCGATACTCTCCCAACAAAGACCATTTACTGAGCCACGAGGAAAGGAACACGAGCAAAAAAAAAAGGATACCGATGCCGGATACCAAGCAGCCGTGTTGAGGTAGAAAAAAAATAAGGGATAGACTAGGGTACTTTCCCCAATCTGAAAAAGGGGGAAGGGGTTTACTAAGGGAGGTACTGAATAATCCTCAAGGACTTAAAACGCAAAAAGGGGGGGGGGAAGGGGGGGAAATTTAAGCGGGGTAAATGGTAAGGAAAAACATCTCAAAAAAAGAGGAGCTAAATTTATATTTCATGCGAACGATTTTTAGATGAGAGGGCGAGGTTTTTAATAACACCGACACTTGTCGTTGAGGAGGACAAGACTGAAATTTCAAATGGGGAAAGACTGGTCCGAGGGGCTTCTTCCGAGAGGTACCACAATCATCGAAACACGAAGGGAAAAGGGCTTGACTTTGAACATCTCAAAAGGAAAAAACCAAATCCGTGTTCCTGACCCTATCCAGCCCGGGGGTTCCTTGGTGGGACCCACCCCTCATTTAAAAGCGAGGGGTTAGAATAATCGGACCCTCGGAGGGATCTTTGAGGGGAAACGAAGAAAACACCCATCTCGGCAATTGATGGGAAAGGCACCATTTTTAACCATTTTTAGCCATTGGGTTGGTGTGAAAACCGGACAAAGGGGGGGGATATAGTCCGGACCCGGAGGAGGATTCTGGATGACAACGTTACGGGGGGGGAATGAGGAAAAAATGAAAAAAGAAAGCGGGAGAAAATGCTAGACATCACCTGGCCACACGCAAGAGGGGCCGGGCCTCATATTGGACTTCAGAGGGAGCGGCCAAAAAAGGAGATGAACCTAAGAGGGAACAAGTGACCTTGAGGATTCAGTTTAAGGGATCTTTCTCAGGTGTAAAAAAATACCACATAAGTCGGAGGGACACAATCGGAAAGGATCCCTGGAGGGGACCTGACCACGATGGAAGACATTGGGGGGCAAGGGATATTGGGTTAAAAAGTGAAAGCAAAACGGGCAAAAGCAAATTCTCGCTAAGAGTCAAAATGGGTCGAAAGAAGACCAATAGAAGAGCGAGTCAGAAGAGGGGGGGGGGGGTGATAAAAAAAAACCTTTGGGCGGGGAGTAGCGTCAATAATTGGTGACAAGGGGGGTGCCTGGAAAAAGAAAGCATAAGGACTACCTGCCTAACAAAGAAGCTAAAACCGGGGTAAAAGTTTCCCCTGGTCGTCAAAGGACTGAATACCATGCAAGAAAGGGGGGGGATGGACTCATCAGCGAAACTCTGAAAAAGCTTAACCTTAAAGGGAAAAGAACGGAGCGGTGACAACCAAGGAACAAAAAGGGCCGCGAAAAGGAAAAATCCAAGAAAGATCTGGACCCCAGGAAACACAAGAAAATCTGCACAGGCATCGTCCGGGGACTAATAGAGCGAAATCAGAACTAAAAAGGGGGGGGGGTGAGGGGACCAAAAAAAGAAGGGAAAACAAAGTTTGGGATCCCGTTGGTGGGGGTGGGGTACCCTCGAAGCAGAGAGAAAAAAAACGAACGGGGAGGAGGAGGAAAAAAATCTACCGAGAAAAACTCACCACGGAAAATCAGGAAAAGGCAAAAACAAGGGGCGGTAAAACAAAATTAAAACGCGGGAGTGGGTGGACAAATTGGGGAAGGGAATGCCTGGCAGGGAAGAGTCTTGGGGGGAACAGTCGGTTTATGGATCTTGGTAGATTCTGAAATCCCTGGTGAAGTGGGGTGGGGGAAAAACCTCCGTGCAAAGAAACCAACCGCTGAAAGAAATTGTAAGGGAACCAGAATGAGGCTGGCCAGGCCCTGTCCATCAGGGGACCGGGGAAAAAGGGGGCCATTGCACAAAAAGTAGAAAATTTTAAATGGGAAGGGGTGACAAACGAAACCGATGTGTTTGTCTGTCGAATCCCGCGTGTCTTGAAAGCTAATCCCGCCATGCAAATTGGGAGGCGGTGGGAAACTACCATCGCAAACGCAAAAAAAGGAAAACAAAGCGCGGGGGCTGAGGGTAACGGGAAAGGATAGGGGGAGAAAGAAAGTGGGCGAACTAGAGACTGAGGGGGAGCGGGGAGAGGGGGGAGGAAGAGGAAGGGGAATGGGGAGCAAGGGAGAGAAGAAGGGAATTCGTAGAGATAATGATGAGGATGGGAGGGTGGGGTAGGATGGGGGGGAATATGGGAATAGGCGGGGGCTAAGCTAAGTAAGAAGAAAAACGAAGGCGGAGAGAAGGACAGGAGTAGGACGGAGTGAAAGGAGAATAAAGGGAAGGTGGTAGGAGCAGGAGAGTGGGAAGAAAGGAAGAGAAGAGGCGAGGAGAAAGCGCGTGAGACGGGGGGGGAAAAGGCGAAAAGTGGAGTTAGGATACGAGAGGGGGGCGGGGGGGAGGGGGGGGCAATAGCGGGGGGTAGGAGGATAAAAGGGGGGGGAATGAGGTGAGAAGTGGAGAGAAGGACGAGGGGGAATGGACAATAGAAATGGGAGGGGAGGCTCAATGGGGTGAGAGAGAAGGAGGGGAGTGAGGCGGAGGGAGAAAGCTCTGAGGGGGGGAGGGGAGCTAGACGTAGAGGAGAGAGCAGGAAGAAGGGGGAGGAAACTGAGGAGTGGGCACGGGGGACGAAGTAGTGTGGAGAGGGAGAAGGATAGGCAGAGCTGGGAGATGGTAGCGATGAGGGTAGTGAAAGGTGGGATAGAAGGCTCTCGGGCTAGTGGGGGAACGAAGGGGAATGGTAGAGGGAAGAGAGGAAGAAGGTGATGCGGACGAAGGGTAGTGGATAAGGCAAACGACAGAAAAAAAGTCGGGAGATGCATTCGCGCAATTCTGAAAATTTGAAAAAAAAAGTCAGCGAGAAAACTGAAAAAGGGGATCCATTCCGGACCCGTCAACGTAGCGACTAACAATGCTTCATCAGTGCGAAAGGGTCCCAAAATTATTAAAACGAGAGTATAAGTTAAACGAAGCCTGCGTTTCAACCAAAAACAAAAAGAACCGAGCTGTAAAAAGCTTGTCAAGGGAGAATGGTTAATCCTGGGGAATCACCAACAAAACAAAAGGGGGAAAAATAGAAGTGGGTGGGGACGAAACTTTGAAAAAGTAAAGCCGCTCAACATGCGGGGGGGGAAAACTGTCGTTGCCGAAAAGGCCTCAGCTTCAGCAGGGTCCAGTCGAGACAAAAGGGGTGAACAAAAAAACCCCCAAGATCGCCCCAGAGAAGGCGCAAAAAAAAAAACAAAGGAAAAACAGGACCCAATGAATCAACGCAGGGTGAATTGGTGCAGTTCCATTGCGCAAATGAAAGGAACTGGTCAGGGAGAATGCGACGAGGAGGTGAAGGGGAGCGTACACAAACATAGGTCAGCGGGGCATGAAAAGCAACGAAGCACTTTCGACCTGGACCAAAGGGATTGGCAAACGGGCATAAACATAGGGGGAAACAGGTCCGCCAGCCGAAAAGTTGAAATAACTCAAAAATGGTGGGGAACTTCTTCAAGAAGCATCGGGCAGCCGGAACGCCTACAGGGCAAGAGGCTGGTGGAAAAAGCAAGGCTTAAGGGCAACCAACAAGGTCCGCTAATGGGCAGTGGAGAAACACAGCCGGAACACGGTTCTCTCATAAAACAGAAGTTCAAAAGAACAAGTACCTCACGTACAGTTGGGGGGGGTCAAAACAGAAAAGGGAACAGTGTTTCGGCTGGGGGCGAGTTGGCTCGCCTACCCTTTCGAGGTCAAATGCCACTTAAACCAACCTGCAAACCAAACGTAATAAAAATCTCGAGGGCTGCCTCAAACAAATACCGAAAGGAAAGAAAACCACGCGAGCGTCAAAGTGATTGACGAGACCGACAGCGCGAAACTGGACAACTGGTTGTGATGACGACGCGAGGATCCGGCATAGCAATGGCCTCCGCACAACCTTGCACTGGGGGGGGGCCCTTAGAAACCAAAGGGTCGGGGTAGAGGAAAGAATACGTGAAAAACTGGCTGGGAACTTAGAAAAAAAACTATGGGTGGTCGAGCCTCACCATTCGCAAGGGCTTAAAAAAATGATGTTTCCCAAAAACCAGTTCGGTGGCCGTGCAGAAAGTACGCCTGGGGGCTGGAAAAAAAGTCCAGGAGCCTCATCCAGAAACTCGAAAATCTTTCCCATAAAAAAAAAAAGCGGAAGGTCGTGAAAACGAAGTAAGACAAAAAGGGGGCTCAGTGTGTCGCGGGAAAAAGAAAAGTCCTAAAGAGGGGGCAAGTATCAAAATCCGACCCGGGAAAACCGCGAAAAGGCGCGATCGGAACCCGGGGAAGGAATTGACAAGAAGGGCAGGGCAAAAGCGTCGGCCTGCCTGCCACCATCAAGATTTGTGGAGAATAAAAAAACTGCCAGGCAGGAGGAACGCAGAAATTGTAGGGCATTCACAATTAAAAAAACCGGGGAGGGGGGAGGACATTTTTCCCGAATTCCGTGTGGGAAAACCTTGCCAAAGAAAAAGGAAACAGGGGAGAACTAACGGCTTCCCACTTAGAGCACAAAAAAATCGTGAACGCAATAAGGAACGGTAAAAGGGCGAAAAAGCCGGGCTGGGCCTTTGGGAAAAAGGGAAGGGGGGCGGCAAAGAAAAATTGTGGGGGGGGGGGCCTCTTGGGGCAAAAACCGGCTCGGGAACCCTCCGGTGGAAAAGGAAAGAGTTGCGGGAAATCCGGTGCCGACCGAAAACCGTAAAAGACAAGGTAAAGAAGAATCATTGGGGGCGGGCGCAACATCAATAGGGCTAGGAAAAAAAAAAGGTTGTGTCAACGCGGGGGGGGTTGAAAAAAGGAAACAACGCGAGAAAGAAACCGGCCAAACGGCGAGATAAAAAGAGGGGAAAGAATCTCTCAAATCAAACAGGGGATTAAGAGAGAGGGGGGGGACTGTGAAAAAGAAATACTGGTCGGTCAAACTGGTGAGGACGTTAAACACAAAGAACGGGGGGGGGAAAAAAACAGGTGGGGAATAAGAAACGATGGCGAACCTGCAGAGGGGGGGTTCTAACGTAAAAGGAAGGGTGGGGGCAGGCGGAAAAAAAGGGACCCAAAAAAGACTTGCGCAAGAGCACGAAAAAACTCCAAAGAACAAACGCCCCACAAACCCAGCACCACAAGAGGTCTGTCCAAAAAAAAAACCGTACCAAAAGATGCCCGCAAAGCCACAGCACGAGTGGAAAAAAAAGGATTGGGCCGGGGGGGGGGGGTTCAAGTCAGGTGAGGGGGACCCACGAATTAGGAAGGACCAAAAAACAAAATAAAAAAAAACACGAAGGCCTACAAATAAGCGAAGACCTCCCACCCTCAGCCTTCTGAAACAGTAAACACAAAAATTGGAGGAAAGACGGGGGCAAAGGCAAGGGTTGAAAAACTTGCCCCCAGAATCGTTAAGTCAAGCAGGAAAAGATGCGCAATAGTTCAAAGGTAACAAAAAAAACAAAGAACTAATGTCGAACAGCGCGCAAAAAGATAATTGGGGGAAAGGGAAAACGAAACTGATAAAGACTTTCCATTGAGGGCACACAAAGAAACTACAAGCCCGAATGTGTGAGAAAAAAAGCAAGAGAAAAGAGCTCTGACACAGTCCCCGTCCAAAATCATTAAAAGGGATAAACGACAAGGAAAAAAGGAAACGCCGTGAAGATTTGCGAAGGATAAAAGAGGAAAGAAAGAAAAAAAGAGTACCACAAAAATGTCAAGAGGAGCCCCGACCAAGAAAAAAGAAGCGAAAAAAAAACAAGGTCGCGAACAAGGGATTCCATGCCGGAATAAAACAGACCCGTGGGGGGGCCAACCATGTCACGCGGCTGTCGGTCCCTCGAGGGTAGAAGGGAGAGCAACCGCGGTTTATGAAAGGAGCCGAGCCCGCTGATTACACCAACAAAGTTTGGCAGAAAGAAACCGACGAATGGTAGGAAAAGACAAAAAGCGAAAAAGAAAAGAAAACTTAGGAAAGGGGCTGACGTGACGGATGTAGATACATCAAACTGGATGCGGTAAATCCACGCAAAAGGTGAGCCCTGATTTGGCGACGAACAAACTGAAGCAAGAAAACGGGGGGTCATGGTCCACAGCAAGGGTGGGAGGGGGAAAGGGGCCGGGGAAAGCCTTCAGGATCCGGTAAACCAAATGTTACATAGGGAGAAAACTTCTCAAAGGTTTTTCAAGCAAAAGCAGCTCACGACCCAATCCAGGAACAGGTCAAAAAGATTCTAGGGGAAGGGGGGGCCGGTAGGACCAAAAGCCCCGCTTTGGGGGGAGGGGGGGGGGGTGCGCGTCAGCAAAGCCAGGAGGGACAATAAAGAAATTGAAGGACGAGAACTCCCAGAAAAAAGAAAAAAAAAAAAAGGCAGATCATGAACATGGACCCATGAAAAGGAAAGGTCAGGAGCCGCGGGGTGAAACCTACCGCAAGGGGAAACTGGCAGTAAACTTGGATATGATAATCGTGCCTGACAAATGATCGCCGGGAGCATGAGCGGGGGGGGGGGAAAAAACTCATCTACAAGAATAGACGGGAAGCAGAGGGTAAAAAAAGAGGGACAGCTGCAGTCCAAATAATTGGGAAAAAAAGGAAACACTCGTCCGAACAAAGGCCTTACTCGGGGTCCAAAAGTGGGTGGACCGATGAGTAGACAGATTGGAGCAACCCCAGGGGTGAAGGTAAACAATCAAGGCAAACCGTTTGAGTTCTAGGAAAGAAAAGACACAAAATAGACTTGCAAACACGGAAAAATCCCGTGGAACTTCTTAATAAGGGGGTGACAAGAAGGGCTGATCCACACGAAAGAAAAAAGCCGGGGAAACGGGAAATGGGAAATGGGAAGCAAACTAGCAATGAGAAAAAAGTCCAGCACGAGGGTGGAAAAGATCCGCGATGCAAGTTAACCAGGCGGGGATGGAGTAAGACCAAACGACCAAAACCACCACAATCCGCCGAACAAAAAAAAAAGGGGGGAACCCCTTTTGGAGGGAGAAAAATGTAAAAGAAAGGGAAGAACTGGGAGGGACGAAACCAGAGCGGAGGAAAGAGCAAACTTTTCTTCTTGGCACGAATTACAAAACAAACAAAAACGCCAAAGAATTAAATCACTAAAAACATCCTGAAAAGAAGAGGGGGGAGGGGACAAAGCATCTTCAAAGGAGACCTTCCCGAATCGTTGACTACGCCGGGGGTCAAAGGTACCAAAGGACAAACGTTGCCGTGTGAGTTTTCTCGAGTAT
>Ga0179593_1332746_pt1 | contig 12995 bp, 19 predicted proteins | sample CZODoug2_1_08_16_FD_185931 | JGI IMG/M metagenome (GOLD analysis project Ga0179593, IMG submission 185931) | Vadose zone soil fungal communities from Angelo Coast Range Reserve, California, USA - CZODoug2_1_08_16fungal (PacBio error correction) | ecosystem: Environmental > Terrestrial > Soil >...
AACTTCTTATGCACAAAAAGACAATATCACACAGGGAGGGGAGGGTGAGGAGGAAAGGCACGTAAGGGGAGAGCGCGAATGACGAAAGAAAAATGCCAACAATCGCTCAAAGGTCTTTCTTACTAAGGCTATGGCCGCGAAAGGGCGAAATCGAGGTCGCCAAAGCCGGAACCCCAAAGACAAACACTCCTTTTCAAAAAGAAAAGTGGGGGAAGGGCCCCGTTTCGAACGATTTCACAATTAAGTAAGTTAAGTCGAGGGAGAAGGCGGCTATCTCTCCCCGGACGTATGGAGGCGTCGCGCAGAAACGGAGACATAAAAAGGACACCAAAAAATCGGTTTAAACCAAGGGAGATAATCGGAAGGGAAAGCTGGGAGGCGGAAGCCGGGGGTTCCAAGAAAACAGGAACTGAATCTCGCTACCGCGCGAGAGCGAAAGTAAAAATTCACTGATCGGGGAAAACAGAAAAGAGAAATTTAAGAAAGACGCGGGAAAAGGGAGACAGTCATCCTCGCACGAAATCATCTGCTAGGGGGGTCCATCTTTCCGACCTTCTCGCCCCAGGGAAAGCTAAAGTCTTAAAAATGCAGATTGTCAGACGGCGGGACGGGGGTCATGGAAGACTGCCTGGGCAAAGACAGGGTGCTAGCCCGACGAGCAGAAGGCGCGAATGCGTGCTATATGCACCAGGACTGCCACGTAAAGGTCAAACAACGAGAGGTGATTTGAACGAGTGCCGAGAAAGTCAATTTATGAAAGGTGGGCTAGGTTTGGTGGTATTTCCTCAAATGCACAGGGGGCTGGAAGGTTCGGAGTTCCCAAAAAGGGACGCGGTGAATGCAAATGGACCTCAAAGTGAGAACTTTAAGCACCTCGATAGTTGTCTGAATCATACCTCAAAACATGAAGGGGTACTGTCTTGAAACACCGGGGTCACCACACATCGTCTAAGCAACTAGAGGGATTCGGAACTTGTTCATCCACTGGACTTGCGTCTCCCCCGCTCAATTGCTTACAAAAAAATCAGAGTCGCCCTTGGGGGGGGGGGGGGTATAACTCAGAAAGAATAGTTAGAAGCGTCCTCTCGCTCCTCGTGGGCTGGGACAGAAAAAAGAGGGGACACGAGGGTGAAACTTCACAGCGCCTATCATGCAAGAATATAGTGTTCTCTCTACCCTGGGAACGTCGTACTCTTCTATCTCTAGCGGCTTTTCCCATCGGGAAAACTCGGTCTGATCTTGGGGACTTTCAACTCTCTGACCATAAATCCGATATTCATCGAGGGAACCGTCCAACAGTTCCACGGCTTTGGGGGTCTAGGTCGGACGGAAAGAAAGAGTGTCCATAAACCTTTCCTCTACTTGAGAAAGGAATGTAACTCGTAACTCAGCGATCTTAAAGGGAAGACCCTGTGAAGTTCGATTTCGGGGGGCTGAGCCACAAAGTCGTGAAGAGAAAAAAAAGACTGAGAGGGACTTGCTTGGTGGGTCCTCTAAGGTTAAACATCGGGGGATGTTACAGGTAGGAAAAAAAAGGGACAAGGAGGGTGGGGCTTAGTGAAAATGTGGATAAAAAGGGCATGTCAGAACTTCGGACAGAGTTTGGAGGATAACACAACAGCGCAATACCGGTTACACGGAAACTATTTGAAGTGTCTCGAGCAAAAAAAGGAACACAAAAAAGATACGTCTTATTCTAAGGATGGGTCCTTTCCGTAGGGGGGAAAATGTTGAAGCCAAAGTATTTAATTCTGAGGAGTAGCTCAAAAAACGAACTAGGGGAAGTCCTTCGGCAAAGAATGGTGAGCTATGGGATCAGAACATCCCCCTTTCTTCTGCGTCAAATCCACGAAAAAAGCAATCGGGCGAACGGCTTGGAGGAGAGGTAGGAAGGGTGCTAGCATGACAAGACTGGGGGAACTGACGCCAAGAAAGGACTTAGGTCTCAATTCATCCGAGAATGATAGTTCACATCAATTTAAGAGTTTCGGGCGGGGGAAAAGGAATGTCTAATGTCGTGAGCTGGAGGGTGAATGACGGAGGGGGACAATTGTTAGGAGACGGTAGAGAACAAATGGGAGCCGAATAGCAGGGTCAATTCTATTTCTGGATTGAATTGGCCGCCGGGGAAAACAAGGGAGACTCACTACCGCCGTGGAAAACTCTCGGCGGGGAAAAGTGATAGGATACGCCACAAAACCTTATCGAGGCAAACTGTAGAACTTTTTAAGAGACTTCCAAACGCCCACGAGATCGTTTGGTCGAGGATCCTGTGCAATGGGTTCACTCGGGCGACAGAGTTAGCTTCGTTGGAAATTACAGAGCATAGAGCCTCTGAACCGGCTCAAAATTTTCCTATTGAAAGGAACGACTAGGGGACATCAAGGCCTCTCCTAACCTCGTCATACCGATCTTCGCCCGCTCCCAACTAATCATGTCTGATGCAAGAGCTAAAATCGTACTCCTATCTGAGTAGAGCGATTTTTCTGGCTGTTTTGAAGACCCCTTGAAGGTATCCCACCACAGGGGGGAATATCGGAAGCTAATGAAGTTAGGGGGGCTACTACAAACACAACGTCATCAAGGACTGGTACCGTGGGAGGAAAAGGACGCCGGTCCTTCCAGAGTGAAAACCCGGCTTAAGAGGCGGGGACAGTCTTTCAAGTAGTGAATTGCCACACGGGGTGAAGAACCAGGTGGGAATGCTCAAGAAATGGGACTCATGGGAGAAAATGCCATGGGATATGTCAGATGGCCAGTGCACTCACTGGAAAGGGTGGACGGGGGGGGGGGGTGGTGGGCACTGAGCCAAAGGGTTTACTGGGGACGTCTGGCGCCTTGGATGAGCGGGGGGAAAAGTCTTAGGACTGAAAATCTAAAAGGTTACCTAACCGGGACTCTCCCATCAGGAGTACGGCTCTCCGTGGGAGAGAATAATAGGAAGGAACACGACACGAGAGGACGTCGGTCATTTAAGATAAATCTTAACACAAGAAACTCGGCGGAAAGGACGTAGAGAGCGCAGCATCGCCGGCTAAGTCACGGAAGAACAAGCAAGCCGAAAATCAAAGGCCCACTACAAGTTCCATGGAGCAAGCACAATTTTCATCAATCTAAGTTCACAAGCAGGATCGAAAAAAGTAGATTTGATCGTACCCCTTACCCCTAGGACTCCGCCTCGAATGTGTTGGTCCAGACCGGGGGGGGTGAAGGGAAGGGCCACACGTATCCGGGCTCTCGCAGAAACGACTGAGCCAGCACCCGTATAGGTAACCCACAACCGGGTCTTCTTATTACACTAGTATCTAATTTGGTGAGGCCATAGGGGTTGGTAGGAAAGGAGGAGCCTGCTCATTGGACGATGCAAAAAGGCGACGAACACTTAATGTAATACATCTGGGTCAAAGGACAATTCGACAAGCCTCGCCAGGGGAAATTCACGTCCGATCGGGAGACATGGGGGGGAATGGGCGAAAGGGGGAAAGACGGTAGGGTCTTTCCCCAGAGGCGCTGGAAAGGGGGGTGGCAGGACTCTTAGCTGGTTAGCTACCCGCTCCTCCTATTGGAGAAGGGCAGGTAAATAAAATTACGGGGGGAACTTGCAAAATGCGAACCGAGAAAAGATCAAAGGGGGTTCTTTCCTTGATGAGAGCAAAACGGCTGGAGAGACCTTCGTAAAGGTCACAATTCACTTGACAGATGGTCTAGGAAGCTAAGTAAGGAATACGAAAAAATCGCAGCAACTAAAGCAACACAACCAGAATGGGAAAAGGTTGCAAAACCAAACGTCAGAAAAGGCAAGAAAGGAACTGCGCCCCGCCTCCTGAAAAAATCCGAGCAATTTGAGAACCCTATGAGAATAAACCCGGACGTATCTTACGCAAGTTAAATTGGTACGAGGTTCTCACGGAGGAAGGAAAAATTTCTTACGGATATTTCTTCTTAGTAGCAGGAAATAAGGTCGATGAGGATAGGAGGGACGGGTTGCTCAAACACATTTATAACACCGGTCAGAAAAAAGGTCGAAGATTCGAATCTTGGAAAAAAGGAAGCACTATCGGTTTCGATTTGAAAGATCGGTCTAAATCGGAAGGGAAAAGGAATAAAACCTATATTCAGAGTTGGATTTAACACTATTACCGGGCAGAAGAAATACTTCTCGACGCTGTGACATGCGAAGACGTGATAATCTCCACGTAAGGGCAACCAGGAATCAACTCCGGACATAGGGACGCTTCAACCCGACAAACGAGGGGGACGGTGAACGCGAGGGAAAAAGGCCACGCAAGACTGCTTCTATCCGTTCTGGATGGCAAAGTGTGGAGGGGAATCTGGGGGGGGGAACAGCGGAGGGTTGGGGGAAGAGGGTGGGCATTGGGAAGTGGGACTGCCGTCTTCACGTAGAGAAAGAGCACATCGAGAAAAACGCAAAGGACTAGGCGAGCAAAGCTGTGTGAAAAAAGATGGACGAGAGAACAATCCAGCTCAATAAATCCAGGGGTCTTTCTACCAGTTCCTATGAACTGACTGGAAAGTGCAGAAAGCTAAAACAGCGGGGAGCAGCAGGAGATACCTGGGCCGGAAAAAACTAGACAGAAGAGTTTCTTCTGACGAGGGAAAGAGCGTGGAAAGGAAGGCCGACCTTCAGCCAAGAGCCCCTTCTTGCAATGTTCCGTTGATTTGGGGACACGACTCCCGCACTTGGGGCGGAGGAAAACTCGATGAGACTTTACGAAGAATGGGGGGAAAGAGGGGGGGGCTCGCAGAAATCCTTTTGACCGAGTTGAGTAACAAAGAAGGAAAACAAAAGGACCAAGAAAATCAGGCATCTGAGATATCCGGTCTCAAGATCTTGGGGGGGGGAGAGGTTGGTGTTGGGACAAGAAAGAAAGGTCGCAGGGAAAACCTTGACGGGGGTTTTTCATGAGAGGAAACAGGATCTGGACGACACGGAGGAGAAACGAAGTAGAATGTTCACACACGAGGGGAAACGCAAATTGGGGGGAAAGGTAATAGGGGTTTCCGACTTGAGGAAACGCAGATCGATCGGGGCTCTGGTGGCGGATGGTTGAACGTCAAAAAAAGAAGGAGGTCAGGAGGGGAAGGAAAATAGGGAGAAAATACTTCAAATGAAGTACAATATAAGCGGAACATGGGTTGGGGAGGGATGCGGAGGGAAAGGTTCGATTCGAACAGGAAAAAATGGGACACAGAGGAGGTTCGGGGCGGGCAGGACGCGCCTAACTTGTCAGGAAGTGCCAAAGGTGTGGACAGGGCTTGGCGCAACGAGCGAGAGTGAACTATCTAAGATCAATCCGGCTGGGATAGAAGGACACAAATCAGGTACTGTCGCCGGCTTGCAAAAAAAAGGGAATCAAAAAGTTACGTGACACAAGGAAAGAGATTGATATCCGAAGGAAAGCAGGATTTCGGGATCGGTACCAAACAGGGTGACGTAATAGAGGACTGCCTCATGGAATTCTTGGTCGACTTTCGTACTGCTTACACTATTTCGGCAAATTTTCTCAGGGTTGAGAAAAAACGTAAAAACTAATCAGGTCGGGGTCAGTGAGAGAGTACATGGAAGGTACCTTAATATTCTAACAAGCAAATTGATGTAGCGGTGAAAAGGGTGTGGAAAGTAGTTAACTGAACTAAATAAGTGCCTGGACAGCACCACAAGCGGACCAATTCAGTCAGATCAAGAGGAGACGGTAACAGGTCACATCGTGGAACAGTCAAAGAGGTTTGGGTGAACCGTGCCCTTTATTTAGCCCGTATAGGTGAGTTAGCGACGAAGGGATACCTCGTGAACTAATCGAATATTTAAGAAAAGGGTCGTGAAGCTGCTTCACAGCACAGAGGGGGGAGAAAAAGGTTCGACTAAACGAGAGTACCTTTCGGAAGGGATGGCGCCGGGTCGGAAAGAGAAAAAGTAGGCAAGGGCTTTTCGAAGCCTATTAGGCAACCCGAGAGAGAAGGGCTCGAGGCAGTCTAACTTCATCAACGTGCTTTGGTCAAGGTACCGACCATGTTTCGGGGAGGACCAGATGACGTTTGTCAAGGCAGAGGCTGAAAGAAAAGAAGGGAGGGGGGGGAGGAGAAAGAGAAGGAAAAAAAGGTGTCAGCTCGAAAAGTCAGTAAGCCCACAGACATATCCAGGAAGAAAGCGAGGACAAAGGACATTGGTAGGGTGTTAAAAAACGAAGTGGAAGAGGAGAGCCGATGGAAAGTCTAGGCAGGACATATAGAGAAGCGACAGGGCGGACAACCGTAAAAGGATTGGAGGGGGCGGGGGGGGGAAAGGAAGCGGAACAAATAGGAGAAAGTTGTGGTGACGGCGAGTGTGTCAATTGATGGGAACGACCATCTGGGCGACCCGGCGGGATAAATAGATCAGAGATAAACGCCCATCGAGGGAGGGAGTAGTTGTTTGAAAGAGCAATTAGCGAAGAATTCAGACCGTGCGACGCCGAATCCTTCGAAAAAAAAGGTCTCCAGGTTGAGAGGTGAAGTCAAAGACTTATCCATCTCTATCAAACAAAAAAACTAGGAAAAATTAGAACCTTCTTCGCTACAACTTCGTCAAAATCCTCGAGAACAGGGGGAAGGGGAGATGAACGCAAGCCAGGAAAAAGGGCGGAGGATATCATTAGTTATTAATTGCGGCCAATCACGAGTGGAAGCTAGAAAAGGGGTCGGGGGCGCCGGCTATGCCTCTCCAAAGGTCGCAAGAGGGGGGAAGGAGGGACCATCTCCGGGCCACCACCTAGAACATCAAGGGAAGGGGGTACCAAAGTGGGGTTCGCCCAGTTTCGAGAGGGGTTTTTTGGGACAGAAGTAGGGCAGAGTAAGATATCGGTAGAGATGGGCAAGGAGAGATAAAAGATCGGATGCCTCACTTGCAATTGACGGAGAGAAAACCAGGAGAATCGGGGGAAAAGGGAAAACAGAACTTAGGAATCTTCCCAGATCTTCAATACCGACAGTTGTGGGAAAACGCAAGCCTGAGAACCACTTGGCAGACAAATCTTCTAGCTCCAGAGGTCGAAAGTCATGAAGTTACGAAAAACACAAAAAACAAAACAAAACCCCACCACAACAACAAAACTCAAAAAAAAAACAAACAAAACGAAAAACGGAGAAAGAGAGATCTTAAAAGCCGTGTCGGGAAATCCCTCAACGCTCGCTCGGGGCATCAGTCGGAGGAACGAGGGTGAAATCTTGAAGGGGGAGAAACATCACTCAGATGCGAAAAGGGTAGTCGGGGAAATAATGGTCGACAGTCTTCTTTTCTGTTGAAGCACGGGCTTCCATGAACCTTTTGTAGTAAACTGACTGAGAGACTGAAATAATCATGCAGGACGGCTAAAAGGGCACACTGAGAGGGCCTACCGAAAGACAAGGAAACAAACCTGCGATTTGGACAGGGAAGGAGAAAAGGGCGAGTCAGGGATACGCCTGGGCCGTTTTGGGGGGGGGGACTGCATTCAGGTGCCCTTTTGTGGGTAACGACAAAAATGGGGGGAAAAAGAGGGGGGGGGAAAAAGGCCACCTTTTTAGGGTTACGACCTTCTCAAGCGAATGAGGAAAAGGCGCGAAAATACAACAAGACCGACTTTTCGGGAATTTCAAACGGTTGGGTCGAAACAGCGGGAGAAAGTAGAAACGCCCTCGGCGTGAGGGGAGACAGGCTTTTCCCTATAAACCTGAACCCAGATCAATTTCAATACAGCTCGGTGAATGCCAGGGGGGGGGGGGGGGGGAAAACGTCCCACTTTCCAGGCCGGCGAGGCAAAGTTGTCTGGGAAACCGAAAATCTAACAGGTTTGCAAAGGGGGGCAGCCCGCACCATCTTTGGGAGCTGGGGGGGGAAAACGAACAAAATGGCCAGCGTGAAAAAGAGAGAGACACCAAGATGCAAAGTCGTAACATCCTGTCCAAACAGGGAACGAAGGGCGGGGAGATGAAAGGAACTAGGCGACTTGCACCGAACTCAAGGGGCCCAATGAAACTTGGGGAGGTGGCATAAAAAAAGGACCGGTCCAAAAAAAGTCACATAAACCGCCTCATATTGCCGGTAAATTTCCGCGGGTGGGGGGGGGTGGCGGGGGAAGTCTAATATTGAAAGTAGAGACACGTGAGAGTATCGGAAATCGTCCAAAACTCACTATTCGGTCAGTGGGCCAGGTCCCGATTGAAAAAAAAAGTGTGAAAGGTCAAAACAACGATCTGTCTTTAAAATGCGGTAGTAAAGCACAGGAGTCCAAGAAGTTGAGAGCGCTGGAAAACAGGCAGCGTAAAGCAGGGGAATACGGGGTTCTCGTGGAGCAACACAAATAAAAACCAAAATATCTGGGGGGGGAGAAGCGAGCGAACGAGGGGAATGGCTTGTCAAGGAGAAGGGGGAGGTTGTGGGAAGGATGTTTCAACCCTGTGTAATCTCAAAGGGCGAGAGAAAAAACATCGAGACCCGGCTTTCCGGCGGAAAGGTAAATCGAGGCATCGCCAAGGCGAGGGGTAGCCCTAAGTCTGCACTCAAAACGTTGCGGACAGGGGGGGAGGAGGGAGGAGGTAAAGGTTTTTGGCAAGTCGCAGCAGAAACTAAGAAGGAAGGGCACGCGGCAGGGAGGGCAAGATGATCGAGCCGAGGGAGAGGTGAGGAGTTAATAGGTCGAGGAGTCTGGAATAGATATATAGGAGAGGTCTAGGTGATAGAGGCAGAAACAAAACAGATGTTCGCGATCGCAAATTTTGGATCTAGATGATACTGTGGACCATCAAAAACACTCAAGTTCAACAACATAAATGAAATCGCGGGACATTTATGATGGGGGAGCTCCACAGAAGCGTCAATCTACCGAAGAACGAAAGTTAAGAGAATGTGTGAGCGGGAAAAGGCCCTAAGGGGGGGACTAGAAGGGTCATTCAGGGGGTGTTGGCTTGGGGGGACATGGTGGGGGTACACTGCGAGGTCATTTAAAGCTTCGGTAACGGCCTTGCAAACGGAAAAAGAGCTGCTCACAAAGTTCCTAGTAAATCAAGAGACGACAGATATAGCATCTTCGGACGAGTCGCCAGAGAAGGAAAAGCCGGGGAACCCATATTTATCCAGAAAGTTCCGGCAGAGCGAGCGGAGTCTGTGGGAGACGGGGGGAGAAGGGAGGGCAAAAACAACTGGCGGGAAGCGGTGTTATGGAGAACCGATATCAACCCCGGGAACTTGGAAGAGAAAAAGTAAGGGGAATGGCGACGTTAAAAACCATGGATGTCCACGAGGACCTTGCGCATATATCTCATCGGGATTGCCACAGGACCTGATGAGGGGGCTCGCAACTTTGGTCGCGGAAACCGCCTGGGATGCTGTTGAGGGAAACAGAGGTATCCTTTCCCTTTCGGAAGGGGTTGGGGACATGCTTAAAACAGGAAGGGGGGGTCATAAGCTTCAGCTTGGTTACTATGGAAGTCCGTAGCGTGCGGGGACTCGGAAAAAAGTGTGTGAAACACCGTCGCTCAGGCAATCGGGAAGGACCACCGATCGCCCTACGGATAGAAGCAACAATAGTCAAAGAAAAAACCCGGAGAGCTTCTGGGAGAAAGGGAAGAAAAACGCTGACAGACCTCTGTCTTAATGAGGTACGCTCGACCATCCTCGGGACGAAGCGAAGGAATAATTCAGAATCTACCCTTAAGGCTTATTGGGTAACATTTTCGGGGGTCCATAAATGGTATCGATAGACCGCAAAATTGGAAGGGGGTAGAAATGATTGGACCCGTGCGGGAAAGATTAAAACATAACGCTAGGGTTCGTCAGCAGGGGCTTTCCCCCGGTAAAGAGCGGAGAACTACTTCTGGAAGAAACAATTTACAACAACCCCAAACTGATAGAGAGAGATGTGGGGGGTGGTTCGAGGCAATGAGGGCAAACCGCAACTTAGAAAGTTGCTCGAAACGGAAGCGTGTCTCGAGTCAAAAAATATTGGGGGGTACAGCACGGGGACGATCAAAGAGAAAGTAGATCACGTAAGGGTTGCCAATCGGTAGAGAAAGGGGATGTAAAGGAATCTTTCTGCAAAGGAAAATTTGAGGGGGGGGGGCGCGCAGGTGCTTCTAGGGACTGGGCGAGAGTGAAAAAGTCCAGCGCAGAGGGGGGGGTACTGGCTTTTCAGAAGAAAAGGAGGGACTGAAAGGGCTAAAAGACGTAATAGGTAGTCTGTTAAGGAGAAACACGGCTGGCTCGAGAACTTTGCGGGAGCGGAGCGACATGGTAAAAAAAGGGGGGAAGTATTGTCCGAAAGAGAAAATATATACAAACAAGGCTGCAAAAGAAGGGCGGAATGCCAACAGCATGTATTGGAAAAACCAGGGTCACAGGCAAGAAGAAGGAGTTACAAATGGATCCTCTCAATTGCCGAGCAAACAGTCGAGGAAAGACGACTGAAGAGATAGAGTCAAAGGGAAATTTTCCATGCCTTCCCAAAGGAATAAAAAAAGGGCTAAGGGAAGTAAAGGAAACCTGGGCAAAGAGTGAAGGAGTCGGGCTCAAAATGAAAAGCCTGCGATGAAGAGAAAGGCTGTCAACTTACCGCCGCATAGAGACGAGAGAGTAGAGAATTGGATCCCAAATCTGTGTCTTTCTCGAATCGCTACCCCTCGTCAAGGAAAGAATTATCTTATTCTACTTTCTAGCTGGTTCACCTAGTAACAGGGAGACGATAGGCGGCAAGGGGAAGTACCGGAAGGGGAAGAAGTCCAATGAGTTGCAAAATTCATCAAAAATACTACATATCATCACAAGAAGACAGAAGGGGACGTGACGCGCTAACATTCTATAAACCAAAGTAGGGATTCGATAGGCGGATGTTCTTGAGGAGATACTATAATGAACCGCTTGAGCGTTTTGAAAATGTTAAGTGTGGAGTATCGGGGTGTCAGGCGGCAAACTGGACGAAGGAACATCGGATAGCAACTGGCATTAACAGTTTGTATAATAAATCTTTAAGCCATTGATAAAAAAAAATTAGTATTAGACAAGGGGCCGATCTAATGGTTCAAGAAGAAAGACTAAAAGAGAGGGGAAGGAGAGATCTTGAAGAGGAGCCCGAAAAAGGGCTGACTGGGAAATGGACCATAACCCTTAGGGTGTAAAAAAGAAGAATCCCGCAGAGTCAAAAAGAAAGCCATATTGCAATTGGCGTGGATTTGAATAGAAATAAACTTGGCGGAAGGGCTACTCTCGGAGTAGCTTGGGACTCAGGGTCAACCGGCTATATTGCACTGGCCTGCTCCTTTACAGCGTGGACGGAAATAATGGCAGACTCAACAGAAACCTATAACCCATGCGCTCAGCATAAGAAGGAGCAATTCTGTGGTTGATTTTTTTGCTACGCACCATCAAATAGTCGTAATGGGAAAACTGTGACAGGGGGGAGGTGTGCTGATCGAAAAGAGGCGTTGACGGGGAGGAAAATGGGAATGGGTGAGTCTTGGGTACGTACGCGGCAGTGTGACCGCCCGGGAACAGAGTGGTCACCCTCAGCTGCGAAACTCTCTCAGGATGGAATGCGTAAGGGGGGGGGGTGTCAAACGGAAAAGTCTGCTTCTGACTTCAATAGGGGAACTCTGGCGGCAGGGACGGGCCAGGACGGGAAAAGAGGCAAAAAGCGGAAAGAGGGAGGGCATAAGCTCTCAAAGAACAGGTCAATATGCTTTAGGGGTGAAGAGAGCATCGATCGCTCGGGAGTGGAGGAGTTGAGTGCGGAGGACCCCTCCCGGGAAGAGCGTGCAAGAAAAAGATCGGCTTCAAATGAAAAACTTTGCAACTTGAAAGTCTAAAAAGAAACGCCTTGAAAAAAGTTTCTTCAAAAGGGGCACTCGCAAAAGTAAGTGAACACATCCATCTGGGAGCCAGCCGGCATTAACTAGGGCTTCTTGGTGGGTTCCTGGGGGAACCACCGTACTCGTAGCCTTTCTCGTAATTGATCGGGGTATCTGAGAGGGAAACACAGCATGTCTCCGGGTATAAGAGGGCGTTTGGCAAAAGATACAAACAGGACAAACCGAAACTTGTCATTTATGGGTAGTTAAAGCGCGTCAGCGTGCTCAAGGGAGAGAAATAGAGAAATGGATGGTATGTCTCCAGGTTTGAAAGCGGGAACCACAGGTCACCTTTTCAGGAAGGAAAATCAACAAAGCGCCAATCTTAAAGGAATCGGAGAGAAAAGGGATGATCAGTCATCACTAGCATTTTGCGCGGAATTTCGGGAGGGGACGGGACAGGGTAGGAGTGAGAAATGAACATCGGGGGAGAGGCAAACATCGAAAGTATCGTCTGGAGAAGACCGAGGTGCAAAATAGCGGTTTGGATCGAAACAGCGTCTCACTGGCTTAAAGATGGGAGACCGGTGCGGAAATATAAGGTTTCAGCTTATTCAGCCAGCTCTATGGCGCGAAGGCGAGAATCGAAGTCGAGCAGAGAGGCGGGGGCGAATGTTCCGAAAAGGTTGGTGACAATAAAGTGGGTCGACCGGCGTAAGAAATTCTTAGGGAGTCAAGAGAGCCGTGTCGCAGGTCAGCGCGCGTAAAACGAGGTCCGAAGCGAAAAATAAAGAGTAGAGAAGGTGAGACACACCTTGAAGGGTTCCGGGGTATAAAAACTATTCAGAATTCAAAAGATGCAAAAAGAAAGTAGATAGTGTAATCGGAAATGGGACGGATAGCAGAGAGCAAAAGCGGACGCTCCTTAGTGGTAAAGGGGTAGACTTTTTCCCCTTCTAATACAATACCGGGATGTAGGGGGTTTTGGTGGCAGGCGCTGGAAACCAAAGGGGGTATTGAGACGCGTCGTCGAAACGGACGGCCGAGCCTAGGCTTACCTTATTATTTGGCGGACATTTCTATGGTGACCTAGCAATGGGAGCGAAAGCCCTTCAGTAGAGGAAGAAGCAGTCCCTTCGAAACCATCACAATGTCTCCGATAATTGGTTATGAGAAGA
>Ga0179593_1378608_pt1 | contig 12995 bp, 15 predicted proteins | sample CZODoug2_1_08_16_FD_185931 | JGI IMG/M metagenome (GOLD analysis project Ga0179593, IMG submission 185931) | Vadose zone soil fungal communities from Angelo Coast Range Reserve, California, USA - CZODoug2_1_08_16fungal (PacBio error correction) | ecosystem: Environmental > Terrestrial > Soil >...
AGAAGGGGGAAAAGTCCCCTCCCTTTGCCTGGAGGATCTGGATTAGATCAAACGCCGCCGAGAACGTGTAGAACCGGGCAAAAGACAGAAAATGGTAAAGGCCGACTACGAGCAGCTCCCCGTCGTCGAAGAATTACAAAGACAAACGTTGGTGCAAAAAAGGGAGAGGAGGCAAAAAAAAGACCTACGTTGTCCTTCGGAAAGTTGCTCAGCCCTCAGGCGGCACGCGACTCGTAGCTCATCTGAATAAGGACCATCGACGACGCAATCTACGATGGGCCGATTCGAGAGCAGCACACGATAGGGAAGCGGAAGTATCTGAGAACAGTTACATATCTGACGATAAAAAGGCCTGGGCGGGGGCCGTCGGGGAGAGAAAGACGTCCCCAGCGGTCACCAGGCCAACCAAAGATCTTAGCAGCAGAAAGATAGAGGAAGTAACAGTCGCGAGAGTCGATGTGAGAGGGGTGCTGGAAACAACAGCAAGTTGCGTCTTGAAGCGGCATAAAGGGTAGTCAGGCGAAAAGGACCCCTTATAAGAAGGGAGCGTCAGGAGGTTTGGAAGGAATTTACGACTAAGGGTCTAAGGCTCCGAAAAGACCAAAAAAAAAAAGAGATGGTGATGCACGATCGTACACGTAAAATACGAATAAGGGATTCCCGCAAATGGGGCAGGTAAAGGAGCGCGAGGTTTACGCTAAAAAGGGAAACCAAAGAACCAGGAGCGATTGTGAGAGAATAGACATGAAGGGGGAAACTCAGAAAAAAGGGACACTTACTCAGTTTTACCCACGTTTCGGAGAACGACCAAAGGAAGGAGTCAGGGAATTGATATTGCGTATGGACGAATCAATCGTTAAGTAAAAAGGTTCTCCATCGCAAGCGGTTGCGCGAGATTTACAGGCACAACGTAACGAAATGGACCAGTAGGAGATGGCAACGTCCAGGGACCAGGAAAATGGGGGGGGGGGGTAAATCTCAGGAACGAAAAATACAAGAGGGATGGTCGTGTTGGCGGCATCTCCTGACAGGAGAATGCGAAGAAGGAAAAAAACATCCAAACTTTGTCCGACTCTACGAAACGTGCGGGAGAGTGGAGTTCGAAAGATTACTGTGATACACTCGTGTGTAACATGCATAGTACTTGCGACTCCTTCTTTTTAAGAAGATAGCTTTACAGAAAGTGGACTAATTTTAAAACTTTAGATATCAGGAAAGGATATTATATCACTATAAATAATTATCTGGGACGAAAGTATTTCGGATTATTAAGGAGAATTCCAAAAACGGAAATTATTTAGGGGTTCGGGAATGTGGGAACATTATAGAATGTAGGGAAAAAAGTGCATAATGGAAATTTGACGTCAGTACTGAGGGCTGGATATTTGTTATTTGGGTCAAAATCCTTGGGGGAAAAGAAGCCTTAGGAAAAAAAAGAAGAAGGTGGGGGAGGGAAAAGGAGTATTTACTATGCTATACTCATACAATGGATAAAAGACTTAGTACGAAATTCAAGCTAAAAGAAGAAGGAGATGTGAATTCCAATTCTCAACTAGAAATTAAGACTCTACGGTAGGAAGGAGGGGAAACAGAAAATTGACGAAGAAAAAGTAGTACCAGTGACGCGGAGAGCAGAGCCTACATTTTGCAGGGGGACGGGATAGTCTATGCCAGCTGGTAATGAAAAGAAAGAAAAAGGATAACGAAAAAACAACACACGGAAATCAAAGAGAGGGAAAGTGCTCTTCGGATGAGAAGTGGTGAATATAAGAGATAAAGTCACCGAATGTGATGAGTGACCAGATACAGCAGTAAAAGGATGGGGGGGTGGCCATGGCCAGGAATGGGTCAAGTAAGGTAAAGAAAAAGGGGGGATTGAAAATGTTTGTTAAGATAGAGTGTCCACTATAAGGATGCTTAAAAGTGACGTCTAAGGAGGAAGGTCTTTAATACATTTGGGGATATAGCTTGACATGGGGGGGGGGGGGGGGGGGGGGGGGGGGGGGGGGGGAGGGCGGGGGGGGGTTGGTGGGGGTTGTGTGGGGGGGCTTGGGCTGTGTTGCGTGGCAAACATTCTTCCTTTCCCTCCACACCCTCAGGCCCTCCCCGTCCATCCGCTTCCTCCTCATCAACCCCTGTCTACGCACCCCTCATGACCTTCAAAGAACTCATACAACTATCTTTCCTAATGGTCTCCCCTTCCCTTTTCTCCATTCTGAACTCCTCACTCCCCAACGATCCGTTTCACTCGCCGATCACCCTGTTCAAAACTTAACCATAACTTTAGGGGCCCACGTAATTCTCTGTTTGATTTACTGAGTAATCCATCCTTTGCTTACCTCGGGGGTACTACGTAGGGTTCACATCTATGTTCGATTTCCTTTCGATATACTGGAAAGAGTAATCATCCTTTGGTTCTCTGGGTACTAGCGAGAATCTTGTGGAATCCGTGAGGTCTAGAAATTATAAGATTTCTCTCTGGTAGGACGTTCAGAGATATGAAAACTAATACCAGGAAGTAACGCAAAAAAGAAAATAGTTGGGGCAAGTGGTGAAAAAACCCAAAAGGAAAAGGAGGTAAGACAAAGTAAGGCGGGGGGCGAACTACCCCAACACGCGGCAAGTAGTCAGGGTCAAACGGGAAACTGGGGGGTCGTTGGCTGTTTTGTTGACGGATAGACGCACTATTGGGTAGTTCATGAAAGGCAGATTTCGGAGAGCACAGGGAAAGAAATCCCTTTCATTTAGTTGAGGGGTTGTGCTTGGGGTGAAAGAAAATCTTCGGGCTAAGAAGGTAAGAAACATTGACCGCTGGTCGAAATTATGGTAATAAAAAAATAGAAGTGATTAAGGTTTAACTCCAGATCGGTCTCTACCTCGGAAGGAACTGTAAAGTCATTAGTATTGGTGCGTTTAGGTTTCCCAAGAGTTTAGCCGCCAGGCACGTCTATTTGCTTCTCTTGACGAAAAGTTTCCCCAGGACGGTTATTTCTGCAGGGGATGGACTCTTTGTACCGTGAAGCTTGTTTCTTTCGGTCCTCCTTGAGTGTTTGAGGGAAACTTGGCTGGTGGCACGGGAGTTTCCAAAAAGAATAAGTATTCGGTCTATGCCACAGGGATCGGAAGAAATGGTTTCGGGTATCGGTAGACCGGGTACTCCAAATACTCCTTAAGTGCCGCAGAACGGAAGGTGAGAGAAAAGCAAGTTCGGGGAATCCACGTCGTTGATGGTAATTACGTCAATGATTACGGACTCCCCCAGAGATGTAATTGTGACTGATTATGTTTTGGCCGGGAATAGTGTTAACTGCGAAGCAAGGTAAGGCTATTTGGATACCCAACTCGACATGGGACACGGCCATGCCTTGAAATATTACGAGCGAAAAAGCAGGTAAAGAAAACCTTACTGCCCGGGAAATAAACAATTTCCACCCACCCGCAGTTCCGGAAAATGGGAGGCAGGCCCGCAAAAGCAAATGATGGGGCCTCGACTTGGAGAAGCCGAAATCACTCGGCGGGACCGGGTGTCAAGGGTGGACGTATCAAGATGCTGGTGGCATCCTGGAAGCACACCTGAGCGAGGGCATGAAAGTTCACCCCCGCAGAAGTATAGAAAAAACTCGGGGGGGGGGCTCTGCTGGGGGGGGGGGGGGGGGGGGGGGGGGGGGGGGGGGGGGGGGTGGGGGGGGGGGGGGGGGGGGGGGGGGGGGGGGGGGGGGGGGGGGGGATGGGGGGGGGGTTTTTGGGGGGGGGGGGGTTGGGGGGGGGGGTGGTGGGTGGGGGGGGTGGGGGGGGGGGGTGGGTGGGGTGGGGGTGTGGGGGGGGTTTGTATTGGGGCGGCGGTGAGAGGAGGGTGGGGGCGGGGGTGGGGGGCAGGTTGGGGGGCGGTTGGGGATGGGGGGGGGGAGTAGGTGGTGGGGAACGGGGGGGGGGCAGAGAAGGGGGGAGGGAGGGGGGGGGGGGGGGGGGGGGGGGAGGGGGAGGGGGGAAGGGGGGGGAAGGGGGAGGACGGGGCAGGGGGGGAGGGAAGCGGGGGGGGGCAGAGGGAGGCGGGGGGGGGAGGGGGGGGGGGGGGGGGGGAGGAGGGGGGGGAGGGGAATGCGGGTGACGGGGCGGGGAGCGAGCGGGGGGGGTGAGGGGGGGGAGGAGGGGGGAGGGGGGGGGGGGGGGGGGGGAGAAAGGGGGGGGGGGGGTGCGGGGGCGGGGTGGGGGGGGGGCGGGGGGGGGGGGGGGGGGGGGAGGGGGGGGGGGGGGGGGGGAGGGGGCGGGGTGGGGGGGGGGGGGGGGGGGTGGGAGGGGGGGAGGGGGGGAGAAACGGAGGTGGGGGTGGGGGTGGGGGGGGGGGGGTGAGGGGAAGGGGGGCAGCGGCGGGGAAGAAAAGATAGACCCAGGGGCATAAGAAGTACAAGGGGAGACCGGGGTTGGACAACAGTGGGTGGGGGGGGGCCAAGAGGAGGAGGGGGGGCGATATATATGGGGGACGTAGGGGGGCGATGGAAAATGAGGAGGGTAAGAGAGTTCGGCAAGGCTCTCGTGTTTTCTTTAGGGGCTTTGGGTGTCGCTGGTGCGGGGTGACCGAGGGGGGGTTGTGACAATCTTGGTATTGCGGAAATGCACGGGATGGTGTGGTACAGTCGTGGTAGTGGGCGCGAATGAGAAAATCATCACGAAGTGCGGCGCTCAGGGGTCAGTTCAGCTTCGGTTCTAAGTCGGGGAAAAAGTCTGCCGGGTGGGGTTTCCAATCCAAGGAGGCAGAAATCCATCTCACCCAAAAAAGGGAGGAAAAACGGTAAGTGGTGGGTAACGTCTCAATTGTGGCCCGGTGGCGATGCTCATGGTCCCGAGACAGGGGACGGGATGACAGAATGACCAAGATTGAGCGAACAGGGGGGAAACGAAGCTCATAAGATGTGCATGAAGCATACGTTCGACATCGACTGGGTGGCAGGTCTTAAGTTTAAAGAAAGGAGTCAGCATTCAACTAAGACGACGGGGACGTCTCAGGGCAGTCGGCTTCATCGGTCGGGGGTACGGTTGACTCGAGACGGGGGCAGGGGCTTCATTCTCGTGAAAGGGAAAATCCAAATAGCGGCTGATGGAGAGCCCATTGCTGCTGGGCTTATGGAACTACCCTGGAAGTAGCTTGACTCCACTGCGTGTGTCGTTTTCGTGAAAGGATCCTATGATGAGCTTACCTGGGGGGAGGAAAGAATCAGCGTCGAGGAAGGCCTTCTTTTTTTGTGGTAAATCAAGTTACCCTTGCACCGAAACAGATCATATCTCAATCAATCTAAAAGAAACATTCTTTCAAAACCGTAGTAGAGAAATAGTTACTTGAAGGGTGTTTCAAACTCGATCATGTCTCGCGCATAAGGGGACTCGGCAGGAGTGCTGGGGCGGTGGGTGAAAAAGGAAGCTCTTGAGGACGGTACGTGAAGGATTCTGGAAAGCTACGGCGGGGAAGAGGGCACGTGCGGGGTTGGAGAATTGTTCGCATGAGTCAAAAATACCTGGTTAGATCAAACGCGCCCAGAGGAAGAGTTGCTGTGCACGTAAAAAAACCGGTTTTCGGTTATAGACTTAGGGGGCGCGTGGAATGGGATGCACTTTCTCATTCAGAGACCGAACTTGACCGCTTCGACGAGGATTTGCTGCGTTATAGTCGTGGGACTTGAATTGCAAAAATCTAGTCGATTCTGAGGAAGGGGGGACAGGTACTGGCATTGCTTGCATTAAGTTATCGTAACGTCTGGGGGACTCATATCAGACCGCGTTCAGACCTTCCGGGCAAAGGGCGGGGAAGAAATTACTGTTTCTAAGGGAGGGAGGGCGTGGCTGCGAAAACGGGGGTGGGCAACCAAGGGGGCGGGCGATCGAGGGGACAGCGCTGAAACGCTCGGACGCGGAGCTTTTCGGATGTCCAAATTTCGTCTAAATTGCGAGTGGGGGCATACAACGTGTCGAGGGCACGTGTGCTCGGATGAAGGGGGGGGGGGGGGGGGGGGTGGGGTGGGGGGGAGTCTGCCAGTACTCAAGGAGATCCAGAAGCAGGAAGGTCATCAAAAACAAAAGGAGTGCCCTCGGGTGGTCTTCCTCACGGATATTCAAGCAAAATTACGTCCGATGTTCTAAGAAGCTTAAGGGGGGAACTGCCGGTGCACAGAGAGATCAGAGTCTTCTGTAGTAATACAAGTGTCTGCAAAGTATGGGCCAAGGGGGGGGGGGGGGGGGGGGGGGGGGGGGGGGGGGGGGGGGGGGGGGGGAAAAGTTGTGTGGGTGTGTGGTGGGTTTGGGGTTTTGTTTTTTTTTTGGGTTGGTTGGGTTGGTGGGGCAAGGGGCGTTGTGGTTGTTGGAGTGGCGTGGGGGGGTGTGGGGTGGGGAGCCCGGGGAAGGACCGGGTAATCGATGAAAGGCAGGTGAGGATTGTTTATGCGGAATGGAGGCTTGGTCGAAAAAGGGTCTCACAGCTTGGCTGGCATGCGAACTCTCACGGCGCGTGGGCCTATCTGGAGGGGCAACGAAACGCAAAAAAACTTACTTCGGACGGGCAAAAGCAGGGGCAATTTCGCGGTGGCAATGATCAAGGAAGGGGGGGGCTTGTATCAGAAATCTATTTTGGAGGGTCGCCACCAGACAGGGGTGGCTTCCTGCCGCGCCACGGACGGAAAGCAAATACAACAAGGGCTGCGTTTCTGAAGCCAGTGATCAGACCTGGGACGCAACAGAAAACTTGTAGGTGACTTTCTTGAAAATTGAAGATGACCCGCTTTCAAAAACCGGTGCGGACATTGGGAGAGAGATGAGCCTGGCTGGACTCGGCGGCCAAATGGGGGAAGAAAATGTAACGGCGAGGTCAAGGGGGAGAGGGGTCTGGAAGGGGGGGGCACGATATACCAAGAGGGGATACTTTCAAGGCGTCGTGGGGGTGCTGGGGAGCGCGAATCTTGCAAACTGACTACCCAGGCTAGGGGAGCTTCGCAAAAAAAAATGGCAGCGGAACGACTGGTTCGCGCTTCGGGAAGGGGCGGCTGCGGATGGCGGGGGGGGAGGGGGGGACACTCGCGCGGAAGGATTATAAAGAGCAGCTTAAGGAAAGTCAAGCGGGGGGGGAACATACTAATCGGGGGGGATCTAAAGCCCCGACTGATGGACGTTAGACGCGGCAAACTTAGGACATTAAAAAGGGGGCGCATGTCTTCAGTTAAAACAAAAAAAAAAAAAAAAAAAAAAAAAAAAAAAAAAAAAAAAAAGTAAGCCGTCAGCAGAATACCTGCGACGGGAGCGCAGGTGAGTTGCGGAGCTCAAAGAGGTGAAGCGCGCGAGTGCTGGCTGAAGCACGCGTCATATCCTGGGGGTGGTCAGTGGACTGTTAGGGGCTTAAGGCTAAAGCGTAGTGGTGCCTTAAAGGGTCGCTCTGCCGCTGATTGAGAACCTGGGGGGGGGGGGGGGGGGGGGGGGGGGTAGGGGTGGGTTCGTGGCAAAAGATATAATATCTTCAAGTCCGGGAATCTTGCAAAATTAGCGTTGATTCTGTAAGATGCCGCTGTCGGTCGGGTGACTAAGGACGGGCTAAGAGAAGACGGGTTGGAAGAGAGGAGCAGAACTGGGTCAGCTGACGAGGGTCGGCAGGCGCTGTGGTCAGAAGTCTACACGGGACGAAATTGATTGGGGCAGAGTCCGGGAAAGAAATACTCAACTGTGTGCATTTTCGGGGCCACGGTGGTCGCGGACACGTCGGTTTCAGGCGGGCAAAAAAGGTCGTATGAGGTCCTTCATACAGCGACAGAGAATACAACAAGAACGGAAAACGGTGCCCAAAAAAAAAAAAAAAGGCTGTGAAAAATTCGAGGGAGGCGCGGCGGGGGAATCTGGTACATGCTGGGTGGGTTTGCCTGGTAATTTGAATCAATCCTTGAAAGAAGATTCATTCCGCGTTCGATGAGAGACTAGAAAGGGTAAGCATTTCAATCTTGAGGGGTATTTCATACCATGGGCGGGACGGCGGCAATTGGGCTTGGCAGAACCTTCGAAAGAGCGTCGTACATGACGTACATAGGTGGAAAAAAAAGAATTACCGTGGGTACTTCACGAAAAACGGGGCGGGTGAAACAGGAGGGACACAGTGATTGTTGGGCAAATCCAAAAGTTGCTTGGGCCGGGGGTAGGCAATCGAGCGGCTAGGGTAATCTTCGGACGTCATTGTCAGGGGCACGGGACCACGTGCAAAAAAAAAAAGGACTCAGGTTGTTCTTCGGGCATGGGGTGGGGGGGTTTGTGTCTTGGATTTTGTTGGGGTTGGGGTTTGTTGGGGGTGTTGTGTTGGGGGGGTTTTTGGTGGTGGGGGGGGGGTAATCCAGTGAAAAACCGCCGTTACATTGGGGGGAACCGTGAGCTTCAGCATGCTAAATGAAATGTAATCCTGTCTATCATGAGATGAAGCGGTGGAGTGAAAACCGTTCAAGGGGCGAGGTTTCATTAAAAAAGAACGACCTGGAAAAGAACCATCCGAGGGGATTACCGGTTCAAGAATGAATTAAGGACGAGGCAGGATTGGCTCTGACTCAACACCACAAGAAAAAACTCAAAAGGAAAAAAAAAAACAAAAAAAAAAAAAGAAGACGGGTGGAGGAAGCGGTAGATAAAGAAGTCGAAGGTTCAAATGGCAAGAATCTTTTGGAATCTACACCTTGCAGGATCTTCCAGGGGAGGCCAGCGCAAAACGTAAGGTGTGTTTCTCATTAACAGGCAATAAAAAAGGGTGCCCGACAGGAGCCTAGGGAAAACAAAAAAAAAGGCTGAAGGGTCTGCCTAATGCTACTCGGGAATGGTCGGACTTTCGTGGAGGCAATCAAGCAATGCTCTCCACATGTCGTAAAACTGCCCGGTCTGAGGACAGGGGGTGAAGGTTAGTGTGCGGTTTCTCCAGGTGTTCTTCATCCCGGATGCAATGCATGTTTATGAGGCGCAAAAAAAAGAGTAAGGGTTGGCGTTGACAAACTCCTCGATGTACACAGGGAAAGAGATACTTCGGGGGAGTCAAGGGGGGGCTTAGATCATAGCAGCCTCATCTGAACTGGCGATAGCCAATTCGGAGGCGGTTGACTGCGCGCCTGAAAAAAAAAAAGCTATGATGCGGGGTTAAAAAGTCACGAGTGGCCGAGAGCTTTCTTCTTTCGGGCCAGGGGTAAATGTAAGGTATTATGGACTGAAAAAAGTGGCCTCGCATGCTAACAAAGGGGAAAAGAAACTACGTTGGAGCGAAAGGTACGCTCGTAAAAATGAATTTCAGGGGGGGATTGGTTTCGAAAGGACTCCCTTAGCTTCTGGGTTAAAGGTGAGATCTGGGCTCAGGGTGGGGAGACTGATGCGCATTTGTGTTGGTGGACGGGGAGGGAGAAGTTGAGAAGAACAGGAAAAGAAAGAAAGTGCTTACCCACTACGTGCTTTGGAGAGTGGTCAGAGCAATGCAGCGTCTCACAGAAATCATGTACGGGAGAACACTCATGAGACACAGTACGGTGTGGGGGGGGCTAAAGACGATATTGCTCGAAAGGAAAAAAAAAAAAAAAGAAAAAAAAAAAAAAAAAAAAAAAAAAAAACAAAAAAACAAAAAGGCAAGAAAAAAAACGACAAAAAAATCCCCACACCGCAACAACTCAATGACACAAAAAAAATAAAAAAAAAAAAAAATACGTAAGACTACTTTTCTGGTAAATTGTCTTCTTGACAACTAACAACAAACAAGGAGTAGGAGAATTTACTATCTTACAGCAAGGAATTACAAAAAGGTCAGGGCAGTACTAAGGGATAATTATTATGGGTCTCTCTTACTGAATCGGATAAGGTTCCGCACTAAAGTCGACGGAGAGGGACTCAGAAGGCCAGCGGTCAGGGGGCACCTAACTTCGTGGAGAAAAGGAAGCTGTCTATCTGTCACACCGGGTCTGAAGAAAGGCGCGACGATCAAAAGAACGGAGTCTCTGTTCTTTCAGAACCGGGACATGGTGGAGGCGTTGCCTGAGGCTAAAATCTGGAAAGGGGGTTCTTCGAACAGGAGGAATTCTAGCACGCGGGGCCATCGCTCAATTCATTTATCTAACGAGTGGGAGAAACTTGCGGAGTCATTGGGCTCAGTGACGGGACCAGGGCTCCAAGAAGAGAATCTTTTTCCTTGGTGGAAAAAATGTGTGTGTGGTTGATGGGGGCGATTTACCAGGGGGGGGGTCTGGTCGGTGAAATATGATGAGTGAGACAACCGGAAAAAACGATAGTCGTTTGGAAACTTGGGTTTGGGAGGTGTACGCAATCCCATGCTAACACACTGTCGAGTGCCTCGCCTTCATGACACACTTAGAACTATGGACGGGGGGGGGAAGCGACGGCAGCGAAACTGTGGCCAGTCCGAGGAGGAAGCCGGGATAATTTCTTCTGTGCTCAGGGTATGGGGACTTGAACAAAAGGGTGTTGTCACAGTGTCTGTAGGCTTTGTGTAACAGTTGTTCATTTTTTCTGGTTATAGTATAATTTCATATCGGGGGGATGCTTACCTGGGGGGCCCTATGTCAATTCTTCAGTAGAAATCGCGGTTCTAAATTTCACTCTTGCTTAGGCAGTACTTTTGGCGTCTAAAAAAGAAGCTTTCTTAAGGTTAATGCAAAAAGTGGAAACTGTTGGAAAGACATTTCAAGAGACTAAGGGGGGGGTGGAACAGATACTGGGAAAGAATTTCAGGTTCAGGACAATTGTTGACGGTAAGTGGGCAAGAATGGGAGAAAACCGGGGGGGGGTTAGACTCGGTAGCAGATTCTAGAATAAAAGTCGTCTCTTCATTATTTAGTAGTATTGCGGCGCTCTACTTTCAAAAAAGGATCTGACAGATACGTTGACTTATTGACTAATGTGTAAGGGTATGGAGTGACGCGTTGACAGACACTTACTAACTACATTACGAGGGGATCACCAATGGGGGGAACTATAGACGCGGAGTGGGTGTCACAACCGGTTCGCGGTAAATAGTTCTGAAGGTAGGTGTGGACTGGAAAACCGGCAAGAACTTCTGGGGGTAGAAGGGGTGACAATGGAAAGAGGGTGTCACGAACAAAGGAGACTGGCGTAACAAGAGGGTTTAAGGTAGAAGGGAGCATCGGACCGCTGTTGGAGGCAAAAAATGTGGGGCGGAAGTCTCTTATGAAAGGGAGGCCGGGAGTGATGGCTAATGGGGCACGGAAAACGGTGTGTACTACAAAAGCAAATGGGCTTTGCGGATGGCGGGTGGGGTCCGGGGTCTCGCAGGGAACCACGGTCCGTGAAGCAACGACCGACGTGGGGGGTCAGTTCCAGGAGAGATCAAAAAAAAAAAAAAAGAAAAAAAAAAAAAAATATCCAGAGAATTTGAGGGGGATGGGGGGGGGGGTTGTGCTTTTGACTAGGGGGAAGTGGCGGAAGGAGTATACAGTGCGGCTTTTTAACAAAAATGAAAGGATCCTGGGCGTGTTCTGTGGTCGCAAAATCGGACAGGTAAAGTCTCGATGGCCCTAAATTTGGGTGGGGGGTCTTTCAACTCGTGGTTTCGTCTGCATCAATACAAGAATATCAACTACGACGATAAGAAACTTCTCTGCTTAAGTTGTCTGTCGCTCTGAGATGGGTAGAGGATGAAGAGGTGAGGGGGATATCATTGGAGGGTTTCTTAAATTTACAAACGGTATTGTTTCTCGCTGAGCGTGTTGGGAATCCTGTTCAAAGAGGGTCTCTGGGTGTCACTATCGCTATATACTATATCACAAGGTCTAAGAGATATGACAGAGGGGCACTGAGTGCTTGCCCAATCAGAAGTCTAAGCGGATGTCGGTTGTCAAAAAGAAACCTCGTGATCGGCTGTTGGGGTTCTTTCAATTGGACAAAAGGGGGCGCACAAAAGAGGGTTAGGTCCCGTGGGCAACGTTGATCAGGTGGTACAGGGGGACGCCCTTCTGTCTGCCTTCAGGGAAACCTTCAGGGGGGGCGGTCGTCCAAGATTGTACCGGGGCTTCAGAAAGGCGTAGGGGGGATGTATTCTAATATAACCATTTCAGGTGAAATCTGCAAAGGGGCACTAATAGGAATTTCGCTAATATGGGGGAGAATCCTGGAAAAATTTATACGACTGACTTCCTCTAGCAATGGTGTGAATTTTACGGGCTCCTGTTGGCCTTCATATCGGCAATCAATTCGGTAGGGGGGTGGTCCTTCACTGAGGGTCTGTGCTATCCACTTGTAGGAGGGGTAAAATACCGTTAATGTCGTACTACTATGAAAAAAAAAGGTTAATCGGGGCGGAACTAGGCACAAAAAAATGGGGGTCTTGGATGCGCCAAAAACATAGCTTACATCGTGGCGGATGTGGCTGGGAAGCAGCAACAGGAGAAAAGGAAGTTCCTTCGCAGCATATGGACTTCCACAGACCAATCGACGAGCAAGTTGCAAAGGGGCGACCAAAATCAATCTTCAGAAAATGTCATGTAATCGGATTTGTTTCGTGGGGATCAGGTTTCATGGGGGATGATTAGACGAAAACACGGTCTCCGTTTCTGTCCTATCTACATGCAGGTCAAACAAAAAGCTACGGGGGGTCCGAAGGAACATTTTTCCTGAGATAAACCGTGGAAAAAAAACAAAAAATTCTTGTGCGCCCGCGCAAAGTGTGGTTGCGGGCGGGGGGGGGGGGCGCGACAGGGCGCGTCAGTATGTGGTTTCGCTTGAAAAAAGTAATGGTCTTCATCATGAGGAACGGGGTGTTGTGTAATGCGGGGGGGGGGCGGTATATGCAAAGCGTACCAAGGTCAAGAAAAATTTGAAGCTATCTTTATTACAAAACATGCTGTGTGGGGGATTAACACTCTTCTATAGGGATCTAGCATAGAAAAAACATTCTGGGGTCAGAGTATTTTGATTGGGCAGAAGTCAGCGGGGGGCTGCGGGGTGGGAGAAGGCCGTCCAGATTGCAAAGGGGAGGC
>Ga0179593_1397339_pt1 | contig 12995 bp, 12 predicted proteins | sample CZODoug2_1_08_16_FD_185931 | JGI IMG/M metagenome (GOLD analysis project Ga0179593, IMG submission 185931) | Vadose zone soil fungal communities from Angelo Coast Range Reserve, California, USA - CZODoug2_1_08_16fungal (PacBio error correction) | ecosystem: Environmental > Terrestrial > Soil >...
GTATACGAAGGCTGGGAAAGATGCAGTAATACCCGCGCCGACTGTGGGTGGCGAGGGAAAAGGAAAAAGCCGGACTAACTCGGGAGAAAATTTCACGGGGAGGAACAAAAAGCGACGGCCACTAAGGATCATCAAAAAACCGTATCGCGACTTTGGGGGCCGAAACTAAAAAAGTCCTTAAGGACACCTTCGGAGGAGAAGGGGGGATGATCCGATCAGAACGCCTAGGATGGCTAAGGCTCAAAGTGTCAAATTCCGTTGCTAGGCAGACGGCATTTGGACTCGTCGAAGGGAGGACGCACGGAAAAAAAAACGGAAGACGAAGAGGGAAACAGTCGTATTGAAGGGTCAAAGCCAAAGAATAGAAGGATCGGGAAAACGGACATACAGACGCAGAGGGTACCCAAAAAGACGCTGGAGGCTTGGTACAGAGGAGGATAAGAAAAAAAGGAGTGCGTGTGTTTTGGGAGAAAGAAGGAACGTCTTACCTATCGCATCCGCCTTAAGATCCTGGGTCGTTTCGCCTTCTACGGGGACCGTAGGAAAAGGAGGACACGACCAGCCTCGTGTACTGGAGAGCGAAAAAAGGACATCACGCGCCCAAAAGAATAAATCCTCATGTGATTCTCTATGACGGAGGCAAGCGGTCAAATCTTCAAGCATCTAGCCTATGCGGGATGCTTGGGGAAAAACCTGCTGGCGACCACGAAGAGTCGTACAAAAGCGTCGGATTGGACGATCTTCTGCTTTCATTGGGCGGGGAGAAGGGAGGGGGGGAAAAGTCCACCCCCCACTCCCGCCCGAGGCGTCCCTGGGGGACCCTGGTGCTTCACGGGGAGAGCGAGCGATTTGAAAACGGGCGCGTCAATTGGAAAAAAAGATAAAGCAAAAAATTCGTCCTCGAAAGGGGGGGGAGGTCAAAAACAGATCACGAAAAGGACACGTGGGGAAAGAAGGGGGGAGCGTTAAAAGGGATGCGATCACCAGCTCTGTCGGGGGGAGGGCCCCGACCTGAAATCTCTCTCACAACAAAGGGGAAGTAGATTGGGTCTTAAGAACCCGAGGGGAGGGGGGGGAAAAGAGAAACAAGCCCACGTCGAGAGTTTTCGGGCTGGAATATCAAAAGGGATGAAACGTCGAGAACCCCGCCCGCCGCCAAGGGGAACAAAAAAAAAAAGAACTCGCGCAGAAAAGCCCCCGTGAAACAAAAAAAGTGGAACGACAGGTCACCTAACGCGCAAGAGTGGGGGAATTTGTCAAACACGGAGAGCATTCCTCGGCAAACGGAGTCGAGCGACAAAGGGGGGAAGCCTGACTTCGGTGGGCGCAAAGAGGGAGGAAGGGTCAAGCACATACTAATCTCAAGGAAGATGAGAGAGCACGTCTCTGATTATTCCGCATGTAAATCCGAGAAAGAGAACGTCTTACTATAAAAGAAAAGGGGGGGAGAACGTTGTCAAAGGAGGGAGGGAAAAGGAGGGGAAGCCAAGGAAAAAAGGAGCGTTGGTCTCTTGCCGACGAGAACTGAAGAAAACGGTACTATAGCCCAGACAAAGAGATGAGCTATAATGACTCCGTACATGCGGGCAAAGAAAGACAAATAACATAACCATAATTAATTGAAAAAGAAGGGGAAAAGAACCAATCTGGGTCCATCTTGACGGGGAGGTTTTCTCTTATATATCAAATAGGGACGTAGAGTGCTATTCTGGGGAATACAGGGGCAAGAAAAAATACTTACTGGGTTGAACTTCTATCCTCTCCTGGGGAGGGGGCGGGGTAATGGACAACTTCTGACTAGAAAGGGAGTCAAGGGGGAAGTATTCCACGCATTGACACAGAGAAAAAAAACAGAGCCAGAGGAGAAAAGAGTTGCTTGAGAGGGAGGGAGCAATGGCGATTGGTCGGAGGTTGAGACGTTCGTAGTCGATTCAAGAGAAGCCACGAGTTTACGATGGCGCCCCCGGAGGGAAGGGGAAAACAGACCTAAAAGGGGTCATCTTCAAGAGAGAGAGGGGAGTGAGTTGGTTACCCTCATCGACCAAAAAGAGGCGCTTAACTACAAAAGTAGGAATCTGAGGTCGGGAACTCGGAAAAGGAGAACAATGACGAGACGTTTCAGGTGAGGGGAAGGGGAGGGGTACAGAGAGAACGTCCATTTCTTACTCGGGAAAGGCACACGTCCATGTTTTTCGTGGTTAAGGAAAGAGAAAGCTTCCCATCGATCAGGCACCGACCATGGAAAAGGCGGGGACTTTAAACGCTGAAAAGGGAAGGCAATCTGATAAAACTAAGATTACCTTACCGCTCTGGGGGGGAAGACGATGGCAACACACACACATCACTCGTAAGGAGAGGGGGGGGGGGAAGCCTCAAAGCTTCGCTTAGCTAAAAAAAAGCGTGGAAAAGAGCGCGAAGGGACGCAGGGGATTTCGGGCAAAAAGTCCCTGAAAGACGGTCAAAGCTCCATCGGGAAGGGAATACACGAGAAAAAAAAGTAGTCAAGATAATAGATCCAGGGAGGTCTCAAACAAACACTTCTCACCTAAAGGAAGCGCAGAGTGAACGCGAGAAAGGGGGTTCTGTATATTAAGACATCGCAGGCAGGACGCCTTACTCCCGCTTCCTTACGAAAAACGGGAGGGGGGGAGTTCAGTCTCGTTCAAAACAAAGAACATCGGGGTGGCTGTCCCGGTTAGAGTTGAAGCAGAGTCTCAATGCTATTCCGCCGTCCAACACGGAAGCCGAAATAATGGTCTTGGAGGACTTGTTCAGGGAGTGAAGGGAGAAGCCTTCTGGCAAACTTACTTATAATTGGAAAAAAAAAAAAAGGGGGGGAGGGTGAGTCAGATTAGTTTTGCTAAAAGAGCGCTAAAAGTATCCCTTGATCGGCAACCAACATCTAAAGGAGGGGGAAAGGAGGGTAGAAGGCGGGAGTACGAAGTTACAGGGGAATGGGAAGGCTTAATCGAATCGGGGGGGGGGGTAGTTGTTGCGTCAATAAACTCACATGCATGGCCCTATTACTGGGGGAGGGGGGATTACCGACGGCCACTCGTATGACATGAAGGGAAAAAGGGAAAGGCGCGTTTGGTGAAAAACACTGCCCTTCTGAAACCGAAATGAGGGAAGAAAACCGATCCGAAACGCTCTCGATTTCATTCAGGGAGGGGGGGCTAGGGTGTAAATGAAGGGCTAAAGGGAAGGGAGCAGGGGAGTAAGGAGTCCTATTAAAAAAAAAAAGGGGAGAAAAATTCATTATTTTCGGGGGATGCACATAAATATCACGAAGGAGGGTCTAGAATACAACAAAGAAGGGAAAAGTGCCCCCCATTGGAGGGGAGAAGGGGGAGAATGACCTTCCTCTGTTTTGTGGGGGGGACGGAACATCAATTCCGGCGTCTGGGGACTATAGGAAAGGAAAAGGCTATAGTACCTGTGGTCAGGGGAGGAGAAAAGGGGGGAGGGGGCTGTCCGGAAGCGACACCCTCGGGGAGGAAAGAGAGGTCGCAGAAGTCATTTTTCCTAAGCGCAGCCCCAAGATCGTATCTATGGATTCTCGATGGTAACGAATCAAAAAAGGGAGGAGGACGGCATCTTCAAGATGCTATGAGTCTGGAAAGGGGGACAGGCGCAACGAAAGTCTGATTACCTGCACCAGGGAAATGGACGAGCGCGGATGGGGGGCGGGGCTTGGAACTTCACCCACAATCCAATAGGAATGCGAGGGGAACTGCTCCCACGGGGGAGAGGGACGCAAGAGGGAGGACGGTCAATTTCTCGGAAGGGGAGAATGAAAAGAGGGGTTCCTAGATCCCGTTTTGAAAAAACACATGTTGAAAAAAGGAAAAAGGAAGAATTAAGCGCACTTGAGCGTGAGAAGGAAAAAAAGAGGGGATTGCCAAGACAAACGCTGGAACTCTAAAAAAAAAAAAGGGGGAGGGAAAAGAGATTTTGGAGGGAAGGAGAACAAAGAGGAAGAGCTTGTTAATCGCTAGAAACCCCACGCGCTTCTTGACACCCCAAACGCGGGAAAGGGAGAAAAAAAGGTTAGGCAACTGATTACTAATGCCGTGAAACCCAGAGGCGAGCCAATTGACAGCCCGGCGACATCGCCCCTTTTAAAGCCCAGAGTACAGGGAAAAAGCGCATACTCTTCTGTGGTTGAATGGAAGACCAAGGGGGAGAAAAAGACAAAATAACAACTTATTCGCCTGAAGCAACAGGAGGGAGAACAAGGACGTGGGGAAGGGGACCATCATTTTTGTAAAGAAGTCATCCAGCTCAGGATAGATGCTTTCAGCTCTACCGAAGGGGGGGGAATACCCCCCCCCTGAAAGGCACATAGGAAAAGGACTTAACGATTTCCATGGGAAAAGGAGTATGTCTGCGAATCGAACGCAAGAAAAAAACGCCCGTGTCAGCTTCCGGAAGCCGCCGGACAAGGTCGGACAAACTAAGGTACGATATCCAGTTCAGGAGGAAGGGGGGGAGAGAGGGGAGAAAAAGACAGTTACTGGATGGGAAAACGCGGTAAGCACAACTCAATGACTTTTCAATCCAAACGCAACAAGAAAATCGCCTTCTTGCTCGTGAACCGAGGGGGGATGAGGACAAAAAGTTCTTCATTTCAGTGGGGGAATGTCCTCTTAATGTTCAACCGAAAATAAGGGACGAGCGTCTGGTGCTCGTGTTGGGCAGGGAAGGGGAGAAGACGAGGCTGATACGTCCTCCTGCAGTGGAGAAACAACGATTATACCACAATCAGGAAAGCTGTTCTGATCGGACGATCATCAAATCTATCTATAAAAGAGAGGGAAAGGCCGGGGCTGAACCCAAAAGGGAAACCAAGGTTCCTTACGGGCAGTCAAAGTGGAGCGTGAAGCGAAGTTTTCGCATAAAACCGTGCAGAAGATGAGGGCTGAGGTACTCACGCATCGAAAACCACAAGAGGGATGAGCCGAAGCCCCGCATCGAAAAGGTAAAGGGAATCCGGTCCCGCGGAGGGGAACCTGGAAAAGAAAAAAAGACCGTTAGGCGGTTGAGGTATGCCGAGACGTCAAGTTGATAATCTAGCGACCTAGGACGGCAACGTCCATTGTTTTCGTGAACGAGGAAGGAAAACCGAAGAAGGGATTCACATCTGATCAAGAGAAAAGTAACTAGGAAAACCCGCGCCTTGGTCCGTGGAAAACTGACCTTCGCTGAATCGGATAAGGGGAGTTGCTGACCCGTACGCGGGCAATGAAAGCAAGCGGTGAAGCTGGAGAAGGGGGGGGCCATACGCTGCGCGTCAAATAACAAAGAAGGAGGGGGGGGAAAGCGCGGACGTCGGCGCAAGGGAATGTGGTTGGGACCTTGAGCCGGCGAAGCGTCAAAACAACAAAGGAAAAATGTCATTCGCGATTGGGGGTTCCGGGACCGGAAGAAGGAAGCCGAACAAACAGTAGAACCCGAAGAGGGAAGGTGTAACTCTTATCGTTTTTCGGGGTATAGGAAGACCGCCCTTCTCCCGAAAAGGTCGAAAAAGGGGGGGGGTTGGCGGATCGCGTCCCCCAACGATGCGGGGGAAAGGACAGGATAAGTAAAAATTGAAGCGCGGGAAAAGGGACCCGTGCACCTGACAACGGAATAAGGAGGGAAGGGGGTCGGGAGTAATGCCTGAAAAGATTGTCAAAAGTCGAGGTGATGGAACCAGACAACCCTGGACGCAGTCAGAGGAGGGGGAACGAAATTAGTATCTGTCATGCAATCACCTGGGGAAAACGTCTGGAGGGCAATGATTTAAATCGGATACGAGTGGGGCCAGGGCGTTACCGCGCAAACTTGGGGGGGGAGGGAGGTGCGTAACTCCTCACCCCGAAGAAAAAAAAAAGGTTCCGTAACAATGCGGCTGCAAAAAGCGAAGGCCCCCGCGGGAACTCGTGTCGTCGCGCTTTGGGGTTAAAAAAGGAAAAGAAGTTCTGCACCCGAAAGCGAGAGAGAAGAAGAGATCCGGCTCAGAAAGGGGACTGCGATTAGGGTGGGATATAGGTTGGAAAAGGGGGGAAGAGGAAAACGCCATTTCTCGTCGCAGGGAGTCAGCACGGGAAACAAGGGGAGGGAACGAAGTCACAGTCATTATTTGTCGGGGGGGGGGAAGGAAGAAGCACAAAGGGAAACAAAAACTTCAGCCTGGGTATGAAGGGAAAACATCTGTATCAGCAAAGAAAATGGGACGGGGGGGAAGAGGTACATGGAAAAACTGGGCTGGGGAAGGAAGCAGGTCTTTGTGGCTGTTAAAGAAGTCCTGATTACCTCGCAATAAATGGGGACGGGGCCTAAGAAAGAGGGTACCTTGTAAAATATAAGGGGAAAGGAGACACAGCCTCGGGTACTTGTTGAGGGGGGGGGGTCGAGCAGCATGTGCAACGAGGAACCTAGAAGAGACGTCATGGATTCTGAAAAAGGAACAGCCTCCGAGCAAGTCGCCGGAAAGGATGAATCTTTAGGCTAACCGGAAAAAAAAGGGCGGAAACGAAGAGTCGATTCCGCACCAGGGGGCTGAAGGGAAGTGGGTGCCCCGAGGCTGCTTTGGCTGGGCGGGAACTTTGGAATGAACCAAACAATCCACCTAGATGCTGCGGGGAGGGAGTGCTAAAGTGCGAGGAGAAAGGAAGGAAGGAGAGTAAATTGGCGCCTCTGGGGTGGGGAAAATCAAGTAACGGTTGCTCACATTTTCGGAAAACAAGAAAGAAATGGGAGAATTTTTTGCGAGTTTCTATGAGGGAACAAGGGAGGGTCGCCAGAACCAACTCTTAAATCTCCTCTCAAAAAAGGGGGAGGGGAGAGGGGGGAAAAGAATTTAACGTTGGAGTAGGGAAAAGAAAAGAAGAAGAATATGAAACGACCTTCTCGGATCCCATCGGAGGGAGCGGGAAAAAAAGCACCATGGTGAGGGGACCAAACGGGATACGAATTGTCCGTTTTCGCACAAAGCGAAAGGAGGGGGGAGAGGGAAACCGCATACGACGCGCGCAAAATCGCCAAAAAAAGAAAAAAAGGGAGGAGGCCAAGTACCGCGCATACTAACGGGATGGGAGGGAAACAAATTGTCGCCGCCCCATAGCAGAAATCGGAGCCCCTGTTGCGGGGGGGGGGGTAGAGGACTTGGGTGGCCAAGCAGGTTGTCGGGAGAAAAGAAAAAAGAAAAGATAGATTCTTCAGCGGAGAGGAAGGGGTGAACCTCCTTTAAATCAAAACGAACGATGGGCATTTGGGGGAAGGGGCGGGAAATCGATCTGCCATCCAGGTAAAAAGAGGGTGTGTAAGCTTCCCGGACGAGGAATAACGAAAAACTAAGGTACGAGACAAATGGGGAGCAGGAAGACCCGGACTTTCTTGCAGTACAGAAACAAAGAAAAAACTAGAGACGGAAATCACAGAAATGGGTTGTTTGGCTTTACCAGAGAAAAAGGACATGCGTTCCGCAGGTTACACGATGTGGGAATCTAACCAGGATGCCTGAGTGTGCTAGACGGGGCTGTCACCCACCGAAATAGGTCCAGGAGATTGGATCAGTGTTCTCGTCCGGAAGAAAAAGAGAAGCGGCGAACCTCGCCTGCATGTGGAAAAAAAAGAAAACTAAATATCATCATATCTATAGAGGATGATCGGAGCGCGATAGATTCGGTGGTCGAAGGACTGGATTAGGAGGAGGGAAAAAGGCGCGGAAAGGCCACGAGGTTTACGGCGGAAGGAGGGGGGGGAATCGTGTCCAGCAAGGGGTTCGGCATCCGTCATCGAGAGGGGGGGGGGCAAATTGGGGACGCAAAAAGGAAAACCAAGAGCGCTTAACGTAAATCATCGGGATTGGGTATCCCGCTTATAGCAGGGAAAAAAGGAGGTTGGCCAAACCAGGGATTGCAGAAAAGGTCGCTCTGACGGAAACGTCCAGTGTTGTCTGGGGGACGCTAAGGGGAAGGATGTGAAAAGCGATCAGGCATCAAAAAAGAAAAGAAGGTAAGTGAAACGGTGACCGGCTCGAACTGGTCAGAAAATTTACAAGTGCGACGCATCGGTTTGGTACTCGGAAAGAAGAAAAAAAACCACAAAAATCCGTCTTGAGCGGGAAGAAGGGGAAGAAAGAGCGCGAATCTCCACCACGCTCACTGGGAACGTCCCGATCCGCTTTAGAAGGGAGAAGGGGTGGTCGGCCGCCTTGAAGGGAGGCAGATCGAAATTACATCCGAAAGGGGAAGATAGATATGATTAAATGCGCCGACCTTCTCAGGGGGGAAACTAACAAGGTAGCAAAGGCGCAGAAGAGGAGTGACTCTGCGTTTGGGTAAAAAGCAATTCTTGGGGGAGGGACGCAAAAAACTCTACTACGGGATTTTTGTGGGGGGGGAGTAAGAGACTGCCCAAAAAACCCGAGGTGAAGTAGAAGTCATCGCTTTATCCGGTGAGAGTCAGAAGTGCTTTCCTGAGCACAGCCGGTCAGGGGGAGGAAAGAAATAAAGGAGTCGATGGGAAGCCATTAGGCCGGAAAGGAAAGGGAGAAACGGTGCCTCAAGTCGTTTTGGACCGAGAAGGGGACAAAAAGACATGGTGACCCTTTATCTGGCAAACAAAAAAATCGAACGTCGGGTAGAGCACGAAGTTAAGCTTGGAAGGGGGAAGAGGAAAAGTTAAATGGGGGAGAGCGAGTTGTCAGTGTAACGTCCCTCCCTCCGAGGGGGGGAGGCAAAAATTCGAGGAAAGGAACGAACCATTCAAACTCGTGGCGTCTCGCTTTTGTGGGGTCCTCTAAGAGAAAGAGGAAAAAAAATAAAAAGGAGCGATCCGATTATCCGTCCTCAGAAAAAGGAGGAAGAGGAGGCGTTTGGAATGGTCAATGCCGGCCTACCTGAAGGCATCTCGAGAGGATTCCTCATGGGGGAAAAAAATCGGTCAACAGTCCTTCTTTTCGGTTAAAGGAAAAAAGAAACTCCGGCAGACGGGGAGAAGAGATAAACATCGTACCTACAAGGCCCCCTCTTTTATTATGGTGAACTGGGAGACTTCCTTGTTCTTGTTTGGACAGGGTGAAGAAGCCGGCGTGATTACCTAGAAGTCAGGAACTGTTCTAAAGGTCTAAGTCGGGAACTTCTACTGTCCGAGGCTCTCCTGAAGAGAAAAAAAGAGTTTAGGGGGAGCTCTCGTGGAAACGGTCCTACGCAGCAAAATGAGAAAAAGGGGATCATATGGGGATTCTAGGAAAGGGAAGCCTAAGCGTTTCGCCGGGGGAGGAGAGAGAGAAAGGAATTGATGAGGACTGAGCGGCCTTAGAAAAAAGGAGAAGATTCCGTCACATGGGGAAAAAAAAATTTGAAAGAGTCTTCTTCTTTTTGCGGAGAAACATGGGGATTGGGAAAACAAGGCCGAGTATGCGCGTTCGTTGACCTTTCTACCTGGGGCGTAAGGGGAGATGATTCGCGCGTCAGGAGACGTAAACGGAGGGAGGGACTGGTGAAAACTCTCGTCCGACTGGGAAGGAAAAAAAAACAGGTAGAAGTTCACTACGACCGCCCAGGAATGGAACGAAAGCGACGATAACTGCTGGGTCCATAATAAAAAATAGGGAGAGAAGAAAACAAGGGAGGAGTAAAAGATATATGGAAGCCGGGGCATTAGGGGAAGACTGGTAACGCATATAAACTGGACCCAAGAAATCCAAGTGTGTCTTTCTTTAAAGTACATCAACCGGGAAGAAAAGAAATTTTCATCAAACCCGCGCCAATTGACCCCGGGAAGAAGAGAGCAAGATCGCCCCCGTGAATCACCATGGTGACAGGTCCGGGGGACAGAAGGCGGGTTGGTTGAGGGGAATCGAAAACAGAAATCAGCATTCGACTACTTATTACAGCAAAAGGGGAGAAAAAAAGCGAATCTTTCGTGGGGAGCAAGCAAGGTCAGAATCAAGAATCGTGCCAAAGGAGAGATGCAGGTTCAGCGCGAAAGCTGAGTTCCTCCGTTCCCGATCATAAGGAGGGGGCCCCAAAGAATTTGGTTTGCTAAACTTGGAACATCGAGCAGCCTCCAAACCAGGATAAAAAATGACCATGGAGACCGAAGGAACCACTAAGGTACATCATAAAGTGCAATTGCGGGACTAGTGAAACCCGAAGGGAAAAAAAACGAAAATGCAAAAAAAGAAAGAAAAATGAAGGAAGGAGGGGCAGGATACAAGCTAAGCGGGGAAGGGGATCTTGTAACGTTGTTTCTCTTCTTCTAGAACATGTCTGGCAGATGAGGGGCCTCGGGGGGGGGAACCCGATGTTTTGCCGGGGGACGATTAGAAGCAAGGAAGGGTAAGAAGAGCGACGATAAATTCTTCCTGGGAATAGGGAAAGGGGGGGAACCTTGACAACCGATTAGCCCCCCCTAAGACAATCGAAGAAAAGGAGAGATCGAAGAGGAGTAGGATGCGATGTCGTGGGAGAGGCTGTAGGAGCTCACCAACGGCTCCGCCACGAGTTTACGGAAGTAGAAGGGCTCTTTCATAGGCAGGACTTATCGGCACTGCTCTGAATGAGGGGAAACACCAGGGGGGGAACCACCCACAAGGAGAGAAAATCAGAGGTCCCTAACGGGGACAGCTACCTCCCTTTACATCAAAGGGAGGCTGGTTTCCAGGGATTGTTACATCCCGAGAAAACGGGAAGGGGAGTCAAACGACGGTCGCCAACGACTGAAAAATCGGGGCGTGGACGCTTTCCGGACCTGAAATCGGTGGACTACTCCGACCAGGTGAAGACCAGCGGCATTCCTTGTGACCGGAGGAAAGGAAAAACGAGAAATCGGATAAAAGGATATGCAAGCCAAAAAAAGACGGTTGGGGGGGAGCCAGGATGCACGCAACACCACACACCCTGTGAGGGAAGAGGAAGCAAAGAACTTCTTCTCAACTAAAAAATCAGTGAATCGCTCGGAAGAGTCGAGAAACGGTTTTTTTCTGAAGGGGGGGGGGAGTTCTAAAAGCCTCTAATGACACGAGAATACACAACAAAGGGGGAGAGGTCTTCTCTATGGAGACTGTACCGGTCAAGGAAGCCTAACAAACAATTCGCACCGGAAAAAAAAGAAAAAAAGGGGGCCGGCGTCTCGCGTGAAGAGATGGAGGGGGGAGGGAGCAATCTTGGCGTTCCCGGATCACGATGGGGGTTTTTGCTGAATAGCGGTAAAATATTTCGTTACGTGGGAAATCGCGTTAGGAGAAGGTCAAAAGTCGATGACGCCGGAAAGGAAAACGGAGCCGGTGTTCCTGGAGGCCTGGGGAAACCTGAATTGGTGTGAATCCATGTTCGAAGGGGAAAAAGGACCCAAAAACAAACATGACCGGGGAGTCCTAGACGGGAAAATCATGACGGGGCATGTCAAAAAAAAAGAAACTAACGTTCTTTTGCTGAATGAGGGGAAAAGGACCGGGACTTTTCCGATGAACGCAGGGAAAGCGCGAGGGGGGGGGGGTGGAAAACGGACCCTCCGCCCTCCGAGAAAAAGGGGGGATGCTCTCCCACATTAGATGACGACCATTCCGTAAACTCGGCTTACGACGAAGGGGGGGAAGCCTGGAACCGGGCCCTTCGACAAGGAGACAGAGAGAGCGATAAAGGACTCACGCTCTCGATTGCTCGGGATTCGGGGGGAAAGGAAGGTGAATAGCAACTGTACCGATGAACCATTGAAACTCGTAGAAAACACCGAGCCCTGATCGAATCGCGCGGAAGCCAGGGGAAATTATGGGACGTGGGGAAAAACATTCCGAGAAAAAAAGAGAGACACGACTCAGCGGGGAAATAAGAAAAATCGGTACCCCAAGCGGGGAGGGGTGGCCCGCCTGGGAGGGTGAAAGACTGGTCTGTTTACAAAAGAAAAAGGTAACTAGACTTGAACTGAAGACAGCGGGCCTCAGGTGCGATAGTACCCCTGGTTTACGTACTTCGAAGCGTCCGTCCGACACTAGCCTCGGGTACTTGAGGAAAGAAAAGGGAAAAACCCAAAAAACTCGGGACCTAGCAACAGCACCAATGGCCTCATCAGGAAATCGCGAGGGAACTTCTTCCATCCTAGAGAGGGGAAGTCTCTAAGGATATTCCTTTATCTGCTGAAGAAAAAAAGAAAAGACACGAAGAGTCGATTAAAGCCAAATGGGGCGGACGGCCATACTTTTGCACGCGGGGGAAGGGGGCGATAACAATTTGTCGGTGAAACCCTAAAAAAAAGAAAGAAAGGCCGCGGTGACCTGTCCGACCCTGAGGTGAAGGATAGAGCGTTCGATGCTGAGCGCAGGGTCCAAAAGGGCGAGATGGGAAGCCACTTCGCCTCTAGACGGGACACATGTTTATCGAACGCAGCTACGACCGAAGAGGGCGACGGATGCGATACTCTGGCCGGCGGTTCTCCTACCAACGCTGGAAGAAAGAAGAAAAAAACAACAAAAAGAGGAAGAGGAAAAAGAGAGGTTAAGCGGGGGGAAAAAAGGCGAAAGACCCGCGAGTTATCGAGAACCGAAAGCGGCCAGGAGGTCTTGAGCCTGGATCAACATTTGAGGCAACCCGGGATGAGAATTTCAAGGAAGCAGACCCGCGCCAATTGGGCGCCCGTGAGACATCACGAACGGACAAGACATCTCCTCCGTGAAGCCAGGGTCGAAAAAATCAGTATTATGTTTTTTGGATGGGGAAAAAGAGGGAGACCCGCCAAAAGCAGCAATCTGGTCAACGGATTAAAAAAGAAAAAAAGTTTTGAGCGACCTCTTAGGGTCCCAGCAGGTTGGGAAGCCCCTCCGAGATCGCAAAGATCAGCGACACCGCTCGGAAAGGATGGCGGCCGTGTTCAAATCGAGAGAGATAAAGAAAAGGGGGGGAAGTCAGTGGGGAGTCTCTTAGAAAAGAGAGAAAACGAGAGGAGACGCATCCAAGTACAAAAGATGAAGAAAAATTTCTCTGCTAAGGTGTAGGAAGAGGGTAGAA
>Ga0179593_1449129_pt1 | contig 12995 bp, 22 predicted proteins | sample CZODoug2_1_08_16_FD_185931 | JGI IMG/M metagenome (GOLD analysis project Ga0179593, IMG submission 185931) | Vadose zone soil fungal communities from Angelo Coast Range Reserve, California, USA - CZODoug2_1_08_16fungal (PacBio error correction) | ecosystem: Environmental > Terrestrial > Soil >...
TCACAGGGGTTGGGGCTGTCAGCGCTTGTAGGATAAGACGGGAAAGGGGATGCCTAAAGGACTTGAAGAGGGAAAGAGAAGAAGGAGGGGGAGGAAAAGAGAAGCGGAGTGGTAGACAGTAAAAAAAGAAATGGAGAAGGCAGGAGAAGTCGACCTTCCAAATAGAGTTAAGGGAAGGATGAGGAAATCCCCTCTCTTCTACACTCTAGAGTTGAATGCAACTGACAATGGAGGAAACTGCTAGAAGGTGAGGAAGAAGGGGTGGGCAGAAAAGGGGACAAAGTAGGAAGAGGCATGCGGAAGGAATAAAGGGAGAATCAGGCAGGTCGGATCCGGGGGCAGAGACAAGACCAGGGAAGGAGAAAGGGCGCCTAGTACAGGGAGAAGGATGATGGGCCGAAAGGAGTAAAAAAAAGGGAAAAAGAACCAAAGGGAAACATCATTGAAGAGCAAAATCAGAGCAATCTGGGGGGGAAAGAGAAGGGACGGTTCAGTGAAGGTGGGAGCGTTGGGCGAACGGGGGTTCTAAGAAAAAACGAACAAGTAAAAAAGATCATGGGGTGCCTAAACGGAGGAGCAACCTTCGGAGTGCTGGAGAGGAATCAATGGGAGAGACGGAAGGGGTAAGGGGGGGAGGGGAGAGGGGGAAAGGAGTATTAAAAGGGGAGGAACAGAAAGGGGGGAACGGGAATGGACTGGTTAAGAGAAGAACACATCATAGACTAGGAAGAAAAAAACACCTAACGAGAGTTGGAAAAAGAAGGAGTGACGGACAAGTTTGGAAGGGGGGGGGACCTGGGGAAAAGAGTGAAGCGGAATCAAGACAACAAAGAGGGAAAAGGAGACATAAAGTTTGAGGTTTTGGTTGATAGGGAAGAGCAGTATGCTCAGGGGGGGAAAAGACGCTTCACTTAGGGGGGAGAGTCTCTCGCGAAAAAAGAAAAAGGAGAAAGGGAGGAATCCAGAAAACTAGGGAGATGAAAATGGGACCAAACATAGAATAAACTGGCTTGTGAGAAGGTCAGACTAAAGAAGGGAAAAGAAAAGGAGTATTAACCGGGGAGGAAAAGACCCTGATTACGGTCGGGAAAGAGGGTAACTACAAGAGGGGAGGGTGACACCCTTACCAGTGCTTTTTCTGGGGGGACGGGGGGAAGGGGGGGGGGGTGAGTACAATGGTAGCTGGAGGGGAAAAAAAGGAAAGGGGGGAGCGCGGGCTAGAGGAAACGGGGGGTAATGGTGTGAAAGGGTCAAGGGGGCTCAGAGGGAGATTAGGGGTTCGGTAGGGGATCAGGAAGGTAAGAAGGGGGCAGAGCTAGGGGGGGATAAAGGGGAGGGCTAGATGGCGTTACAGAGAAGGGGGGAAAAGGGAATAACTGGAGTGGGGGTAGGGGGAAGGCGAGGGTCAACTTGTAAAAGGGGATGACCAGAGAAGGCCGTCGAAGGAGGGGTTAAGGACTTAGAGAGATGCGACTAGGAACACTAATATAGAAGAGGCGATAAAGTATAAGCCCTCTAGACCTTGAGGTGGGGGAGGGACTGGAGGTCTCGGTCGGTGGAGAAAATACATGAAAAGAAGGGGGACTGGAATGATGTTCTACGAGTGAGAGAGGGGAAAAAAAGAGAAAAGGGGTGCTGAGTAAGAGAATGAAGGATCCGATTTGCATCAGAAGGGAGGAACAGAAAAGGCGTTCGGCAGAAACCAAGGGAAGAAAAAAAAGAGGATAGCTGAATAGAGATAAAGGGGAGGGTTCTCGAGCATTGACTGGTGACCAACACGGGGAGGAGATGAGCAGCACGGCGCTGAAATGAGAATAAGATAAATGAACTAATGAATCCCCTCTAGAAAAAGGGGAAAACAGAAAAGGAGTGGGGGAAAAGGGAGGGGAAATAAAATATCGTGCTGACCGATGCCCGAGGGAAAAAGGGCCCACGAGTCCTTAAAAGAGGAGGGAGAGAGAAGAAATCCTCAAAGCACGACGGAAGGGGGGGGAGGGAGGTCGTCTCTGAATCGTGGAGGAGAAAAGGAGGGGGGAGAGGCCCATGGGGCGAAATGCGTCAGGCCGGCAACTATGAGAATTTGGCGAAGGGATGGTGAAAGGGAAAGGGAAAGGGGGGGAGAGGAAGGAGAAGCGACGCGAGGCCAAAGTGAGCGTCAGTCATCGCGAAAGAGGGGGCACCTTGTAAAGTCTCTCGGGGAACAGCAGGACGACAAGAGTGAGGCGTAAATAGTATAAGGTTACGGGGGAGGGGAAAGGGTTTTCTCACGTAGGTATGAAAGAGAAAAAGTTCGACAGAATCTCACTCCCACCTAGAAAGGTGGGTCCATGTACGAAGGCGCCCGGTAAGGGGGGTCGTCAAAAACAAGGAAAAACCCGGAAAATCCGGGAGGTCAACAAGGGGTCTCGTCAGGAAGGGAAAAAAAGTGCAAAATGAGGGATTCTTGCGATAAAAACTTAACTGGGATAAAACACCCTCGAGGAATTTATGTCTGGGGGACAGGTAGCTGTAAGGAAATAAGTCGAACACGTACGCTGGTATGAAAAGGGATGTAGTAAATGTACAGGGTTTTGGAAAAAAAAAGGGAAAACGACAACCGGAACGTGTACGGGCGGTTCAAAAATAAAGTCTATAATTAAGGGAAGCGTCTACAGGGCCAGACGGAAGTAGGAGGGATAAAGCAAAAAAAGGGGGGTTCGGGGGGGGGACGAGGAAGCCGTAGAAATAGAGGAGGAGGGAGAGCAATGAGCGGCAATCGGAAGCGTCTTCGGATTAAAGGGCGGGAATAAAAGGGGAGGGGGAAAGGAGGGAGAGAGGGGGGAAAAGGAAGGGGGAAGGGATGGAGGGGGGGAGAGAAGGGGGGAAAGGGAGGGGAGAAAAGGGAGGAAGAAGGAAAAGAAGGGGGATGAAGAAGGGTCTGGGAAAAAGGAGGGCTTTGTAGTAAGGGATGACATAAGACCGAAGGGAGGAAAAAGGGGAAGTACCTGTGGCTGGCAAACGGTGAAGGAGACAAGGAAAAGGAGGTCGAAACTACTCTTCAGCTTCCTAGGTTAAGAATTTCTCCTGGGGGGTGTGGCTCAGGAAAGCACAACACCATGGTAGAAACGTGCACGCAATAAGATACGATGAAAGAGGCAGACAAAAGAACAAGGAAGTATTGGTTGAGAAAAAAAAAGCGGCCGCTCGCATCCCGACTACTGAGACAATGCACGTGAAAGGATCGCGTGGGGGGGGGAAACGGATGGGGGGGGTGAATATGCGTTAAAAGAAGGAAGAAAGGGGGCAACAACCAGTCGACGGTGGAAAAAGAGCGTACGATGCGTAAAAGGGGAAAGGAAGGGGAAAGAGGGGTGATCCCGCAAAAGACTACCAGACGGAAAAGGAAGGATGGTCAAGTTGGGGAAAGAGAGAGGTGGAGGAGGAAGGTATCTCATGGGGTCTCGGAGAGGAGAATAATATATCATGCCAAGGCGGGTAAGAATGGAAAAGAGAGTTAATCAAAGTAGGGAGGCAGACAATAACTTTAAGAGATGGAAACGGGGGGGGTTAAAGGGGGGGGGGCCCGGGGGATTGGCGAGTTAGTGATCGAGAGGCGAAAAAAGGATAAAGATGCGAGAGGGTTGTAGAAAAGAGGTGGGGAAAATAGGAAGTTTGGGGGAAAGGAACACCAGGTTGCGGGAAAAAAAAAAAAAAGTGTGGGTTTCTCAGAAGGGGAGGAGGGAGACTCACAAAGGAAGGCAAAGCATCAAAGGGTGCAGAATTGAGAACTACATGGGGAATTGGCGTGGGCTGGTGGAAAAGGAGCTGGGGGGGACTAGTTTATAAATAGGGGTATAGGGGGGAAAGGACACGTCCTAAATATAGGGGTGGGGAAAAAGGAGGGGTAAATAGGTTGGGGGAAACCTGGAATGTCGTGTATAAGGGGGGGAGGGCGTCTTTACTGGAGGGGAGAGGGGGGCGAAGAAGCATGAAAGGAGGGCATTTCATAGGGGACTGGAGAAGTGTCTGAATGAGTTAGTGGTGGGTGGGTGTACACGAGCATCCGAGCGGGAAAGTTCCTCTTGCCTCTACTGGGAGCGGGGTAAAAAGAAAAAGAAGCAAGGGCTGCTTCCAAATGAAAGTGGTCATTACGATCGTAGACCAGCCTTCAAGCAACGGGGGGAAAGGGGGGGCGACCTGTTTGGCAGTTATAAAGGGGGGGGGGGAAAACACTTGGGTATGACAGTAGGAAAATGAAAAAGGATCGGCATGGAGGGCCTGAATGGCCAACAGGGTGGGTGGGCTCTTGAGAGTAGAGGAAGGGGCGGGGGAGGGGGACAAAAAACAGTTATAGCAAAAATGGTCGGCTTAGAAAAGGGAAGGATGCAAAAGCGGTGACTTTCCGGCAAAAGATAGGGACTGTATACCGATGGGTCAACCTAGGTCCGTCTAAAAGGGGGGGAAAGAGGGTTTGCTCTAGGATAAACGGGGCGGGCTGTGTTTTTCATTAACCAAGGGGGGAGGGTGACGGACGAGGGGTACGTCGTTGGGGGGGTGGAGGGAGCACAGACTTCCATACTGGGAATTTAAAAGAAGATGGAGAAGAATGCTCTGAAGTGTAAAAATATGGGCACAGAAAATATAAAAATTCAAAAATAAAAGAAAAGGGAAAAAAGGCTCGTGGGAGATAACCTATCTAGAGGTATTCAAGAATAAAATATATGGATAATACAGAGGTTAAAATGGAAAAAAAAATTTAAGAGGGGTCATGGGTGGAAAAGAGGGGACAAGAGGATAGTTTAAAAAAGAAGCCGGTGCAACAAAAAAACCTTAAAGCAGAAGCGAGGCGACGAAACTTAGCCAGAAATTAGGGGGACGTCAATAAAAGATCAAAAAAAAAAAAAAATCGGACGCGGAAGTAACCCAGTCGAGCGTAAGCCAAGGAAAACGGAAAACTCTCAAAAAATTAGAGGGGTCAGAAACATCCAGTGAAAGAAAAATATGTAGAGAGGGGAGACGGTGCTTAACTGTCCTTGAAAGGCCAGGAAGAAAACTTAACTAGAAAAAAAAAGGGGCGGATGAGGTTATGTAAGGGAAAAACGCACAAAAAATATGACCGGGAAAGCGCAAGTTCAACTGAGCCGACAGAAAAAAAACAAAAATAGGAAAAAATAATCTTAAGGAGAAAGCCTTAATTCTGACGCCCGGTACAAAAGGAAATAACACCGAATAACTATGGAACTACCCAAATCAAAGATATAGACTGGAGAACAGCGCCCAAGGAAACCGTAACAGAAAACTTTGGATTTTAATATAAAAAAAGGGAAAAAAAAAAAGAAAAAACGCTTAAGGAGATGCTGCAGAAACGAACCAAGAAAAAGTAAAAGGCACGGGGGTCAGCCTCTCTATAAAGGGAAGAAGAAAAAAGTTAAGTCGAGCAACAAAAAAAAAAGATGCTAGCTTCATATAGAACTAACGGGTGGATAGAAGTGTCTCTTGAAAGGAGGGGGACTGCCAGCCCGAAAAAGGAATCACGAAAGCAGGCGAGCGGACCAAAAAATGGCCGAAAACTGAGGGGGAGGGCCGGGGGGGGCAAGGATAGTCCACCGAATGAATAAGCGAAGGTCGGGGGAGGGAGGTACGGCTCCGAGTATGTAAGGGAAGCCGGGGATGGAGCAAACAGGGCTTCCGAGTGGGGAAGCGGTCTCGAGGGGGGCTCACCTGCCAAAGCCAAGAAAAAAAAAAGAAATTCCAGAGCCATGTGGAAAAGGGACTTCAGGGAAAAAACTAGAGAATCAGGAACGCATAGGAAAATTTGTCAGCAGCAAGGGGATTTGTCATCTGGAGAGGGGGTCTTTGAGAATAGCAACTCGGAGGGAGGGGGGGGTGGGTTTGAGGTCTAAGAGTGGAGGTCCCGGCTCAATGTGGATATTTTATCTGGGGGGAGGAAGCCGGGAGGGAGGGAAGTGTAACAGGCAGGAAGGAGACAAGAAATAGGCGAGAAAAAAATACGAAATAGGCAGACGTAAGAATCGAGACTAACCATGGGATACAAAATGTTGAAAAACGAAGAGGAAGGAATCGGGCAGAAAAGTAGACATCTTTAGTCAGGAAAGGGGGGAAGGGGACACCTTTCAAGGGGGTTGAAGTCCCCTATGTTGTGAGGGGTCGGAGAGAACAAGGGTCTTCGAATGGGGGGTGGGGGGGGGGGAAGGTCCCTCCCTCGCGGAAAGGACCCAAGATCTTCTAAAAACACACCGAGGAGGGAAAAAAGAAAGGGGGGGGATTAGGGGGGAAAGGGCTAATAGTAAACCTATCGAACCCAATGCCGCCTGCTCCTCCACAGCATGAGAGGAAATAAAAAAGAGAAAACTTGAGAAGAAATGGAGCTGGTCTCAGACAAGAACTAAAATGAAAATTCTGACAAAAAAAAAAAAAAAAAAAAATCCCGCGGCGCAGTGCAGGGGGAGGGAACATGGGGGGTCGGTGAGGAGTCCAGAAAGAGGCAACGCATGAAAGTGACGACCGAGACTGTGGGTGGCGAGCCGAATGCGTAAAATTAAAGGAGACAGCCCTGGGATGGCAAAATCGCCAACTTTGGACAACTTCACCTTAAAAAAAAAACCTGCAAAGGACTAGGGTGTCACAACCCCCAAAAAATGTGCCCCCAAGGAAACGGAAAATCGCCCCCTCCTAGGAACAAAAAAGAGTTAGTATGACCATGTGGGGGAGAGATTGTAAGTAGCAAGTGAGACCGCAAAAAACCCGGATGAGCTTTTTACGACGTAAGCTTAAGGGGTGAAAAGAAAACACAAAGACCTCCACGAGCGAAAAATAGAAACTAACGTCAAAAGCGAAGGCTAGGGAGCGCAAAAAAAACGTACGACCGAAGAAGTGGGTAATGTCTGGAACAAGGCGTCGAAGGCGGCCAGGAAACTATACTAGGGTCCGCGCCCGGGAACGTAAAGGGAAGGGACTGAACCAAGAAACGCGAGAAGGGGGCCAGAAACAGAAAACGGGGGGGGGGGCAGGAACATCCAAACGTTCGCTCCCAGGCAAAATAAAGAAATGAAAAAAGGGGACTTCTTAGGAAAGATGTGGCTACATCTAAGACAAAATCACAGTACAGCAAAAGAACAGTTGGGAAAGGAAAGTACGAGAGTGTATTCTTTCTTGGAGTCAATGAAAGTGGGGAGTTTACGGAAAAAAACGGCAGAGAACGGCATTCCATAAGATGGGTCACTGAAAGGGGGTCGTCTCCCAGTGCGGAAGGCAAAGGAACGAAAGACAATCGCCAGACAACTGGGAGGAAGAAGTAAAAAAGGAACGGAAATGAACCTTAACGGCCAATCTTCAAGTTGCGAGTACTAGCGTAAGGGGGGGGAGGTAGGGCATGCGTTGCTTAAGCGGAACCAAAGTAACCGAGGCCGGAGCTTGAATCCGCCTGGAGGAAACAAGAGAGTGAGCCCGAATGAAAAAGGGTGGGGCCCGAACGATCCAAAGTAGAAGCGCTTCACCATGAGACCAAGATCGCAAAGGAAACTCGACTTATCCATAGAAAATAAACAGGAGATCAACAAAAGAGGTGAGTCGGAGAAAAAGGAGGGGGCCGGGGGGGAGCATGGTAAAAGATCATGTCACACCGGATAACGAATCCCAAAACAACAAGGGGTGGGGAAACCGAGCCCGGAAAGGAAGGGGGCATTGAAATGCAAAAAAAACCCAGAGACCCGAGCAGCGAGACAATGGCCAAAGGATATGGGAGGCTGGAGTAAAGGCTGTTCTCTAATCAGTTGCCCAGGGAAAATGAGAAAAGGGACAAGGAAAAGACGGAAAGAACTTAATCCGACAGATAAAGAACCTTCAAGAGCGAGAAAAGGAAATAAGAACTTGAGCGAACGAAAAAGCAGGATCTGCTCGTAATGACCCGCGGAACGGCTCAAGACAAAAGGACGACGCGGAACCGATAAGAAAAACCTCAAACAAAATGGCGAGACGGCAAGACATATGCATGGGCCCGGGGATGCTCGGAAGAAAAGCGCTCAAGGGCCGAAAGATAAAAGATAGCAAAAAAAAGGAAGCCAGGAACCGCAAGGAGGTAAAATGTAGGAGACGAAAGAAGGATTTCCTGACGGGCAAGCAGAGCAAGATTGCGAAGCAACCAAAAGGCACGGGGGGGTCAGCATGGATCGGGGTGATGTAGGGGGGGGGAGGGCTCAAGATTCTAAAACCAAACTAGAATGGTAGGACAACTAGGAACCCCCGGGTCAAGGGGGGAGTAACGAAAAACTCAGCCGGGGGGGGGGGGAGGACGGGGCAATCCTAACGAGGAAAAGGGGACCAACCCCCGAAAGGGTCCGTTGAAATGTAGGCAAGCTACTTAGGACGGGGAAGGGGGGGAGAAAAAAAGAATAAAGGGAAAAAGAATAAGCGATCCGGTTGAACACATTACATTGTTCGTACTAAGGTTATACATCGGTGGGGGGGGGAAGGGAGAGACGGGGTACTCCTGGGGGGTTTCAGGCCCAGCTCATAAGGGGAGGGTGGGAAGCCGGGGCCCGGTACTCGTGCTTAGGGAGGGGAGACATCAGAAAAGAAGGGGCAGATAAACTGAAGAGTGTGGAAGGTCATCGCAGGTTTCTTGCAGGGGGGAAAGTTCTACATTAGTTGTTAGGAAGGCGAAGTCTGGGCCAAAATAGGAGTGGGGGGAGGGGGGAGTGGAAAAAAAAAAAGGGGAAAGTCCGCGGCGCTTCGTGGATGCTTCTGGTAAAAAAGAGAGGAAGGAAAGAGAGGGGAAGGGGAAGGGAGAAAGGGAAGGGGATATCATGAAGCAATGGAGGGGGGGGGGGTGGGGGAGGGGGGGGGGTGAGGGGAAGGGGGAAGGAAGAGGGAAAGATTGGAGGTAGTATCCTGCGTTTGAAGCTAAAGGAGAGGGGGGATGGTCTTTTAGATATTGACTCGAACCGGGGGTGATGGCCGGGAAGACCTACCCTTGAGGGGGGTGATCCAAATGGGAACAGGGGAAAGAAATAGGAGGTTTCTAAGGAATCTAGGGAAAAAAAGGGAGAAAGCCATGGGGACTCTTCTTCTGACCGAGAGGAGGCCGGGGGGAGAGCCGGAAAGCTTAAAAATCGGGAGAAAGGGGGAGAGAGGGGAAGGGCGAGAATCTGCCGGCGGGTCTTTGGGGGGGGGGAAGCGCTGACATAAGAAAGATTGGGGGGGGGCGTAGGAGATGTGAGGAACGTCAAGAAGGGGTCAGGCTGGGAGGGAGGCAGGGGGCGAATACTCTAAAACAAAGAGGGGGGTTATGAGGGAAAAGAGAGGGGAAGGTCGCCAAGGGAAAGGGGGAAGGGAGTCGGGAGAAGGGAGAAAGACCTCTTCAACGAAAAAAGAAGGGGGGGCGTCGCCAAAGGGGCAGATCGGCTCAGAGGGGAAGGAAAAGACGGAGGGACTTATTTATTAGATCGGGCTACGGATAGGGGGAGAGACGGTTAAATATAATTTCCGAGGCGCTGGGGAAGGAAAACTGTTTTAAAATCGAACGGCCGGAGGAATGGAAACCGGGCCTGCAGGAAAGGACGAGAAAGAGGGAGGGGGGGAAAAAAAGTCCGCTAGGACGGTTGGAAGGGGAGGGGCGTGAGGGGAAGGTCGCGGGTTGCAAGGAGGTCATCACTCTGAGCGGGGGGGGAATCGCGGGAGGGTCATTCTTCATGCAGGCAGAAAAAACAAAGGAGGGAAAAGGGGGGCTTTGGATTCACTCTCTTAAGCTGAGATTCGGGGGTCTCAGCCCTAACACGATGTCGGGAATTCACCATGGAGGGGTGAGCTATGAGGAAAAACCAGGGGGGGGTGGAGAAGACAGGGCAAAGAAGACGGAAGAAGGGATGAGGCTCCCAAATTTGCGGGGAAACAGTTGAACCACCCGGACGACGAATCTCGTCACATGATACCGTGGGAGAGAAAAAATGACCGGGAAAGTTTCAAAAGGTAGCGGGAAGGAAAATCGGGGGATCAGGCCCCAATTTTTAATAACCAGAGGAAAGGGGAGAGGGGGTGTGTGATAAAGCGGCACGAAAAAATGGGAGGGGAAAAGGGAAAGGGGCTAGGAACTCAAGCAGGGGGCTGAAGGGGATATTGAAGCGAGAGAGGAGAAGAAATAGTGAAGGAGGGGAGGAGCGGAAACGGACGGAAGGGACGGAACGAGAGCAGAAAAGGAAAAAAGTTCCGATTAACGAAGAGGAAGATTGGTTGCGGTCTAAAAAAGAGTAAAAATTGAATAAGAAGAAGGTAAGGGAAAGGCTTCTGAAGATGAAATAGTGAAAGGAAGGGGAAGACTGAATGGGTCATTAACGTCGGAGTCATGGGGGGGGGGAAAGAACGGTCTCCTGGAGGTCAAACTGGAAGTCGGCTGTTCGAATAGGGAAAGGAAAGTTGGGCCGAGGGAGGAAGACGGAGGTGGACTTGGGCTAGGGGGGGAAACAAGTTTCGGGCGAGGATAAAAAGAAGGCGGAGGAACAGGGGAAAAGGTAAGAATGGGAGGAGAAGATGTGGGGTAGCCCAGACAGAAGGGGATTAATCTTCAGAGGAAGAGGGGTCGGGCTGAGAAAGAAAGGTCGGGACAGCAGCTACTTGAAGAATATCAGCGGGGGGGGGAAGAAAAAGGAAGAAGTACGTCTTGCCGGAAGTAGGAACTCGGAAGGGACCAAAGTTAGAAAGAAAAAATTAGCTCAGAGGGAGACAGTAGGACGGGAGGGAGACTGTACATCTCGAAGGAGACATTGAGGAGAACTACTATCACTTCGGAAGTTGGAGGGGGGGAAGGAAGGGGGGGACGCAGGTTCTCTTTTCTTGGGAATGTCTGAAAAAAGGAGGAGAAAGGCCATAAGTGGTGCTTGAGAGGTGTACCAGGGTCAAAGGAAAGGCAGAGTGGGGAGGGGGCCATGGGGAGCGTCGATTGTAGTCATCGTGGACATTACTCGCGTGAGGTATAGCTCGCTTATGATGTTAGGGAGTGGGAAGTCATGTGCTGGGGGAAAAGGGGGGGGAAAAGAGGGAGGGAAGGGCAGTTTAGAGGGGGGGGGTTTCTCGGCCATGTTGTAAGTTGGCAAACGGACAGAGGAGGGAGCCCAACCGGAAGAGGAAAGAGAGCGACGAGCATTGGGAAAAGCCAGTATGTCTGGGCTGAGAAAGGGGGAAGGGGTGAAAGGGAGGTAAAGTCATGCCCATACGCGTAAGGAAAAAAGGCATGAAGGTGGGAAAAATAGTTCTATACGGGGGGAGGGCAATCGTGAGGGGGGGTAAAAGAGATGCCACGTTCAATTTAAAAGGAAGAGGGATAGACAAGGTTCTTATTGGCGAGTTATGAGGGGTCCCAGAAATGCCTCCGTGGGGAAAAGCAAAGTGGGGGGCTGCCCGAGATCGATAATAGGGGGGAAAGTAACGGTGATGGGAGAGGGCTGAAACCAGGGAGGGGCGAAAAAGGAACCCTAAATCGAGCTATAGGATCATAACCAGACTTGGGGTCGGAAGAGATGAGGTAGGGTGGAGTAAACTTGTGGAAATGACACTCCGGACTGTTTCAAAAACAATAATGGTGGCCTTGGTAACCTCAAGGCCGGGGGGCAGGGGCACTGGGAGCTGGGGGGAAAGTGAGGGAGGGGGAAAAGAGTGGGCGCAAGAAATCAGGGCATCGCGTAAAGGGAGACTCCAAGGGCCAGGAGGTGAGGGGGTCGTAAGTGAGAAAATACTAAGGGGGAGACAAACACCCCAAAACCAAGCCAAACCAAGAGAAAAAACCCCCACCCCTCCACAGCGAACACCCCCCAAAAACCCACACAAAACCCCGAAAAACCAGAAGAAAACCCCCCAGACACCCACAAAAACAAAAAAAACACAAACAGACCACCCAACCGACAATAAGGGGGGGCAAAGACACCAACAGGAAAACGCATCCCCAGAACACACAGGGGAAAAAAGGATAACCCAACCACAAACAAAAGACCACAAAATAAAAGGGACACAGCCCCCCAAACCCACCAAAGGGGTACCCAGAAAAAAGCAAGGAAACAAAAGCCCCCCGAAACCCCCAAGAAAAAAAGGAAGCGCCCCTACGAAAAAGAAACCACCCAAAAAACACGGATTAAAAGCCCAGATAACATCAACCCCACCAGAAATGAGATCGGCTACAACCCCGCCCAACCACCCAACAAAGCAAACCGAAACCCCACCACGGGAAAAAATTACACCCCCCCGCTAAGCACCCCCAAAAAAACAATGCCCAGGGACAAAAATACAAGGAACGTTCAGAAACCCTAAATAACAAACCCAGGCCTCCGAAACACCCGAAAAGAAAAAAAACACAAGGCCATAGATTTCCAGGTCTCAAGAGGGGGTAAAAGCGGGGGGGTTTACCTGTAACGGGGGGGGGGTAGTTGTCTCGAAGGAAGAAATACTTTTCGCGGCCTGGGGAAGGGGTTTTCTCCAGAGGGGGGTCGCCGGGGAAGCTCAAAGGCCTAAGGGAGCGAGCGGTGTGGGGGAAGTCAGGAAGAAATGAGGAACAGTTTAATCAAGTAGAGAAGGAGTCAAGAATCCAACCCTCTTTTCACAGGCGGGGGTGAGCGTTTTCAGCGGAGCAAAGAGGATTGTGGGATGGGAGGAATGGGGGAACACCCGGCTGAAGAGGGGGAAGAAGAAAAGGCCGGTGCCGGCTCAGGAGAAGAGGTACTGATTGCAGAGGGCCGAGGTCTTCGAGCATTAATTTAGGCAAAGGCAAAAGGAGACCTAGAAGGAGGCCCTTCTGACCGAGTGAGGCCGAAATAAGGACACCCTGTCGAGGGACTTTTGAAGGAAAAGGGAGGAGCGGGAATAAAAACTGTCAGGTGTGCGAGACTGTAGGGCGTCGAAGAAAAGGGGAATTCCAGAAGGCAGCGTGGGTTGCCGAAAAGGCATGAGGTTGAGGGGAAAGGCGGTTATCCATGGGGCGTAAAGGGAACGGTGGGAGAAGAAAAAACAAGACA
>Ga0179593_1523374_pt1 | contig 12995 bp, 14 predicted proteins | sample CZODoug2_1_08_16_FD_185931 | JGI IMG/M metagenome (GOLD analysis project Ga0179593, IMG submission 185931) | Vadose zone soil fungal communities from Angelo Coast Range Reserve, California, USA - CZODoug2_1_08_16fungal (PacBio error correction) | ecosystem: Environmental > Terrestrial > Soil >...
GCTAATCTGAACAGCTGGGAGCGTAACGACGTGATTCGCAAGGCTTGTCAGGAGAAAAAGAGGGAAGAAGAAAACCGGAGGGTGGGGAAGCCATAAGGAACGGAAGAAAAAAAGAAGCTTGCTGACGGGTTACCTAGGAAAAACCTCACGCTGAAGAAGGGAGCGACTGATCTCTGGGATCAAAGGCGCTCAAAGGTGGGAAAACTACCTTCTTTGGGGACCTTAAAGAAATCGGAGGAGGGAAGGCCCTGGACTAACTCAATCGCACAGATCGTGAAAACGCGTGAGAATCGAGGGGAAAAGGCCAGCCAAAGTTGCCGAACTGTGCCGGAAAGAAAGATTGAAGACATGGACATATGCCAGGTCAGAGAGGGGGAGGTTCCGCAGCATCGGGGAGGAAAAAGTCTGCGTGCCAGAGAAACCGAAAAAACGTGCCGACCTCAGCGATCCTGAGCCACAGCCCTGGGGAAGAACTTGACAAGAAGCGGAATGGTCAAAACCAGGCACGCCCTGATTGTTGCTTCAAGAGCGACCAGCAACGACCGAAGGACGGGGGAAGATCCGAGCTCAGAGGTAGAAGTGAGGAAAAAACTGGAGTCCTGTTGGCCCGGCTGGTTTCAACGGCGGAAGGAAACCTGCAGGAAGTCGGGGTAGACTGTACAAGCAGGATGCTAACGCGCGCGCTGCGCAGGCCGGGCGAGGGGTTGGAGGGGCTATTGGTCTGAGTTAGGAAAAGAGACCGCCGCTGCTTCCCGCGGCCGGCTATGTTGCAGGCACGTCAGACTGTACAAAAGCTTGCAAGCATCCATGACAGATGGGGGGAAGAAGGGACGCAAAGGGAGGAAGGAGCATGGGGGTCTATTCCCCGGGGGGGTTAGGGAAAGCGCATTTGAAACTGGAGACGCACTGACTTAGCAATGCCACGGCTGGGCGTACAAATCTCGACAGAGGAGGAAGTGCTAAGAAGAGGGGCACATGTTCAGATACGGAGAAGGAAGAAGTGATCCCAGCTGACTCCGACAAAAGACAGGCTGCGTTTCCTGGAAAGGAACTGCGAAAAGCCGTCGCCATGCAGCAATTGAGAAAAGAGGCTGGGGCCTGGTGGAAGGAACTGGTAGTACCTGGGAAAGGACGGGATGGGAAGAAAGACGGAGAATTCCGACCTGGGGGAGAGAAAGCCTAGTGGAAAAATCGTGTCCGTCCATCGGTTTAACTTCCTCTTCGAGGGGGGAAAGAAACCAGCTGGGAAAAGGATCAAGGGCTTCTGACCTTAATCACAGGGGGGGAAAGGGGGGGGTTTCGGAGGGGAGTTAAGGGGGGACGACGCCACGCTTGTAAGGGGTCCTCGGGGGAGGTGGGTACGATTTGAGGGGGGCTGGCAAAGAAGAGTGGGAACTTTCCTTCATCAGTACTAAAGAAAAAAAACGGGGAAGACGGCGGGGGCCGAATTGGGCTGAGAAAAATCGGGGGCTGAAAAAGGGGACGCGGGATCACCGTAAAAGGGATGCGCAAAAAGGAGAGATGGAAGTCGCTATCGAAGGAGGTGGACAGTGGAGGGAAAGAAGAATCGCCTTAAAAGACTTCCCGAACGCTGAAAAATGGAAGGGGGACGGCGCAGGAAGGTACTTCTTAAAAGACCGGGGAAGCTTTCGGGGTTGGTATCCAGTCATCTTCAACTAAAGGGGAGGGTGCAGAAGTGGGAAAACGATTGAGCACGGGCGCACATAGGAAGGGGGTGTCAGAAAAAAAAAAAAAAAAAAAAAAAAAAAAGGGGGGGGGGACGTGTCGAGGCCCCGAACCAACGAGGTCCCCTTTCCCCAATGGGGAAACGCTTAAGCTATCGTGGAAACTAGGAACCTTGGGCGGAGAGGCGATCGCTATGAGGAGACGGGGCCAAGACACAGCAACGGCCGATTCTTTTCTGGGAAAATCAGAAAAGGGGAAAAAGAAGGGAGGGGAACACGGGGGCGGGGGTAAGGATGGGGATGACCCGCAAGACATAAAGGAAATCAAAAACTGCTCGCAGGGAGGGGGGACAAATTGAACGCAGGTAGGGAGGTCGGTAAGAAAGGAGGACTCACTGAGGGCGATCGCAGATCCTCAGGTGGCGGAAAGAAATTTACGACCACCGGAAGGGGAGCGACGGGGCCAATCTTCAGCCGCAAAGGAAGAAGAAAGGGGGGGCTTTTTACTTATCTAGAGAAAGAAACAAAGTAGGCCATGCGGGCGAAAAAAAATCGCGAGAAACCGAGGGATGTACAGAATCATTTGCAGGCCCCGCGTTCCTTCCCTCAAAGGTTAAGGGAGAGGGAAACAAGAAGGGGGCAGGGACGGTCTCCAGAACCGGGAGTGAAAGCAAAAAAGGGGCCATTTTACATGCAGGGGAACTCGAGGGAGAACTCACTGCTCGTTCCCCGGCCCGGAAGGGAGTCGGATGAGTTCAATTATGGAAAGGACTCGAAGAGAAAGGATGGGGGAAGAAGAATTTCCGTGAGAAGCAAATCAGAAAAGGGAATCCGGGGAGCTCGGCTGGAAAAAAGACTGATGGTACGGAATAACGCGGAAATCGGCAAGGGGGACAGATTCTAGGGGAGGAGAAGGGTAAGAAAAAACCAAGGGGCGCCGATGTCAAAGTTGTAAAAACAACAAAAGAGGAGGGTCGAACTTGAAACTTTTCTCCCACTTTGGGGAAAATTTCGAGCCTTATCCTCACTAGGACGATAGGAAGGATGGGGAAGGGCAGGCAAGGAAAGGGGTGGGGGTGGGAGGGGAAAAAACAAAGGGGAAAAAATCCAGACTGCTTCTATTCTTCGCCCGGCCCATCGGGGCGGCACAATGAAGCCGGGCCCCGAAGGGAAGGGATCAACATCCCAGGAAGAAAGAGAAGGGGAAGAGTCGGAAACACCTGGAAGTTCATCAAACCAACTGTAAGGTCCTGTCTGCTTTCGCAACTCGCCGGGGCCTCCGCAAAAGTGTTGAAACAGAGGGAAAAAGGGGGGGGAGGGAGCAACGTCAGGGAAAAAACGGGGGGATTGAGGAGTTGTCGAAGGAAAACGAGAAGAAAATCGAGCCTGAGCAGTCGTTCAACAAAACGAATCGGTCTTAGCCGCTTAGAGGCAAAATCCTCGATAGGGGTGGGGGGACAGGACACAGGGCCTCTGAGGGGAGAAAGGCGAAGCCCGACCTGCGCACCGAAACGAACTGTTAATGAGTAGGGCGGGGTATCTCCCTCTCAAAGCGGAGTGAGGGCAGGGTGGAGGGGGGGCCGGTGTCCGGAATAAAAGGGACACATCCATACCACTGTAGTTCAACGAAAGCGGTGGCTGCTTTTCTTGGATAAGCAAAGACGGAGAAAGGGCATAAGGGGGGAAAAAGTCTCCGATAGCGTGTGCGTTCAGGGGGAAGCCGGGAAGTCGCTTCAGTGCCCGGGGAGGGGGAGGTATCAGTTGAAGGGCGAAGAGAAAAAAGGACCCGGAAAAAAACCAAGGCCTCCCTTGGAGACAACAAGTGTGCACACACGAGGGGGTCAGAGGAAGGGGAAAAAAACAAAACTACGCCGCCGTCACAGCACCTGAAGCGCCCCGAAAAAAGGCCGGCCAGCGGAGGAGCGGAGACGGAGACATAGGATATCGACCCCGTCAAAAGGGGGAAAAGGGCACTATTGGCGACTCGTTAAAGAGAGAACGAAGCGGGGGATCAACATCGGCTCCGACGCCAGGAAAGGTTGGGGAAGGAAGGCAAGGGGGAAATCCGACCAGTGGCGAATCCGTTCATAGCGAACGACAGTGACGGCGGCACCGCGTGGGAGGAGCCCGAAAAAGGGAAACCGCCAGTCTGCCTGCGTGCAACGGCTTCAAGGGGGGAAAGAATGAGCCGCCCGAAGCGGCAGGGCGGAAAGGAAAGTAAACCGATTACGGAACCCCGCGATGGGAGAAGGTTAACCGTTCTATGAAAGAGGGGTCTGCTCGTCGGGAGTAAAGGAAGTGCGCGGTCACTCCAGGCTTCAAAAATGAAAACAGCCTGTTCCGACAGGGGTTTCATACCGGAAGTCCGGGGAAGAAGACCGGTTTTTGTGACTCAAAAAGAACCCGCTGCTCGGGGGGCGTATAGGCGCGGGACAATCCGAAGAAGAGAAGACAAAGTGCGTACGCCCAGAAGCTCGCGGAACCGAAGGGAGGAGACCAAAATCCCTCAAGGGAAAAGGCCGACCGACGACCAAGGCTGACACACAGGATGGCCCGCACATAGTCCAGCTTGGGGCAAAAGGAAACGTTACTTCAATATGGCGCCGGCAGCATCCGGAGTAAGGGGGGATTAAAAAAGTTCACGAAGGCTTCTTGAAAAAGATCGGCTCGAGAAGTAAGACGCTCACTTGAAGGGAGTGAACATCATAGATCGAAAACAGTTTCATGTTGGGGACCTGAAACCCGAAAACGGACCTCTCCAGGTCGTTAAAGAAAAGGGACCAAAATTCCTCCATATTATTTAGAAAGGGGGGCTTCGGTGTTACGGGTAAGCCATCCTCGGTAGGAGGGGGCATGTGATAAAAAACCAAGGCCGAGGAGGCCCAGAGGAACCTTTCCGCGGTGGTGTATGTTTGGCGTTAGGAAGAGAAAGGAGGTAGACGTGCACAGCATCAGGTTGAAAAAAAAAGTGTATCCAGCATCACGTGCTCCATCGCGCTGACCAGACCTCAAAAGCAAGTCCGTGGGAGGCTGTGATAAGGATGGTAGAATATATCTGTAAGGCCGGGTGGCGCAGGCAGGCCTCGCGGATCAGAGCTTCCTGACGAAGGTCTTGATTGAAAATGGTGCTTCTCCGGGTCCGGAAGTAAGTGCAAAAACAGGATCTCGGTGACGGGCTATCGTCGGGAACAGCAGAAATTAATGCAAAAAGCAGCGCTTTGCAGTTTCGGCCCGAAGCTTTTTTATATAACCAGGTGCAAGCCGTGGCGAATGTCCGGACTAATAGAGGGTCCGATCGCTGTCTCCGTAGGAAGTCGAGATGGGCGGAAGGCCGAAACGAAAAATTCTCGACACTCTCTATTGACAGCAGGAAATCTTTCTCGGAAGAGTAAAGGAGGGATCGCCACAGCAGCGGTGGTAGTGGAAAGCTAAATTCCACCCGAAAAGGAGTGAAGACAAAACTCCCCCGGTAGGAAAAAGGAACAAAAGTCTACGCGAGGCCAGGTGTGCGTGCGCGCTGGTCGCTTAGGGAATAACCAAGGGAGATTCTGTGAGTCCGAAGTGGAATTTGAGGATTACCGCGGGAGCGGAAAATTGGGGGGGCCATCTACGGCCTGTGTAAACGAATTGACGCTTCTCCGGTAAAGGGTCAAGAGGGGGAAAGAGCTCATGAAGTGTCTGAGGGAGGGAACCTATGTAGAATAAACATTGGTCCACCTTCAATACGGTTTTGCGGGAAGGTAAGAAGTTTCAGTAACTCTGTAGGCCAGGAAAGGGGGAGCAACTGAAATCCCAGTTAGACTAGATGCTCGTTTTGACTGATGATAGATACGCCGAAATACGATCAGAATGTGGTCCGCCCGGTAGGGATCTGCTTTCTTAGAGGTCTGCTAGGGGGAAGAGTTAAAGAGTTACGATGGCCAGACGCGCGTCGGAGAAGAAAGATGTGTCCGCCTTAGGAACAGAGTAAAGCTAACCGCTCTGGGGGCAAAGAAAAGGAGCTGCGACTATACAGAATGAGGAAGTTGAAACCTCCCTTCAAAAGAGTACGCCACCCAAGAAGCGGCCATGATAGTCAAGGCAGGTTCTATCTTGCTTCAAGCTCTTGGGGAGGAACCGGGCGCCGTCATCACTCAAGGTCAGTCTTGGGAGAAAAGAGGAAAAAAGAGAAAGTGAGCCCATCTAGGAAACTCCTCGACGGAAAGGACGGTACAAGAATTGGGAGAATAAGGAAATCCATAGCTCTCGTTGGTGGGGACTTTCCAGCGCCGAAGAGTCAACGCTCTCCGACAAAATAGAGGGGAGAGGATCTGAATAGCGGCCAGCGTTGCGGTCTGAAAGAAAAGAACAGCGCAGGGTAGTCCATAAAACAACAAAGAGACACTTCAGTCAACCGAAACGCTGGCGATCTGGCACAGCGAGTTGCTACAAGAGCGGTATAATCTGATCGCGGGGAGGGGAAAAAGGCAAACCAAAAAATAGGTCTTCCTGTAGAGGCGACAAAACACGCCTGGGGAGCTTGTAGAAAATTCCTTTCTGATGACTGTGGAAAAGCCGTCGCGTCTGGTCCTATTCCTACGAGAAGGGAGGGGAGGGGCCGCAAGTCGACCGCAAGAGAAAAGGGCAGACCCTCGAACACATGCGCCAAGCTTCCGGGCAGGAGGGCTGGGAGCCAGTCGTTTGGCCGGGCACTGGACAGATTCTTTCGGAGTCAAAAAATGCCAAGGGGGGAATTAGGACGTGTTCAAGGCTAGATTAAAGACGTAAGCGATGGAGACTCGGGGCTCTTCTGGAAGATACCGGGAATGAGGAGCAGCGCCAGCTCGCAACGAAGCGCTAAAAACGGAAGCCAACTTCTATTAGTATGGCATCTAGCTGAGCGATCCGATCTTCCCACTCGGATCGGCTGTTACCAAATAAGCAAAAGTGGAAGGGCCGACAAAGAGTTCGTAAGGGAAGGAAGTGACGCGAACGAGGCAACTGTATGTGCAAAGCAAGGAGTCGGAATCGGGAACGGGTGCATCTCCACTGGGTGCTGCGAAATGGAGGTCCCTAGAAAATCGCGGGGGAGGTCTTTACAACAAAGACCAGAGGACTGGGGGCAGCCGGGAGTAAGCCGAAATTAGCAAGAGACCCTTTCAGGGGGGAAGGGGGGGAGATGGATTCAAGCCAACAATCTCTAAGAAAGATTGACCATTCCGGCCGAAGGGATCGACTGGGGTGTTCGGAGACGTGGGGAAGACCGTGCGTTTCCTAGCAAAGGAAGGGAAGGGGCCGGTAATCAGCGGGGGACCAAAACTATGGACAGAAAGTGCTAACGTTCCGCGACTCTTTTGGCAGGGGGGGGGAAAGGGAAAAAAAAAAAAGAAGAGGGGAGAAAGTTGTCTTCGTTAGGCAGAAACATCCTCGAGAGATGTCAAAAAAACCGATCGCTATCGAAAATCAGAGTCGTTGACCGACAGTTAGGGGGACGGCCTGGTGTAAATAACAGGATGGTAACAGGGGGGTTCGGGGTAGGACCGAAGGAGAAAAGCTCTGAACGATTCATACATTGAGGGTACGGGAAGAAGGAGCCCAAGAAATCTGGGAGGGCTCGGAGCCTCATACTTGTTCTCGGGGGTTATCGCGAAGGGCGTCCTCAATACCGAGGATTTTTAAGAAGAACTGCATGAAGCTAGTCATAAGCAGGCGCGCGGGATTGTTAAAAACTGCACACGCTTTCGACGATCGGTCTCCACGTTAAGAAGGGGGGGGAAGGGGAGGAATCGTTATTTCGAAGAACAGATGCCACTACGCGGGGAAACGTGAGGGGGATTTTGGCAACTGAAGTCTGTGTCACGACGGAAAAGCAGGGAAGCGGAAGTTACGTACCGAAAAAAAATATAAGGGGAAAACGACCGCGGGTAAAGACGAAAAGCTGCGTCGGGGTCGGTCGCACAAAGGAAAATAAAATAAAATAACTGAGGGGATCAAAAGGAGGCTGAAACAAAGGGGAAGCGGCTGGAAGAGGATCAAAGATGGCTTTTACGGGGAGGGGACAAGAGGGAGATCAAGGGGCGGCCGGCGCGGTCCCAATGAAGGAAGTCTTTCGGGGACAAGATGGAATTAACGCTGCTGAGGCGAGATGCTACAAGGAAATCCGATCTGTTGCAGCGCTGGCAATCAATCTGAGAAAAGCGTAAGTGAAAATATGGGGCGACGTAAATGGATGTCTCTGTGCACAGAGGAAATGCCATGACTAAAGCAGGGAAGAGGGGGAGTGTGTAAGATCGGTGGGGTTGGGCTTCCCCGGGGCCAAGTCTTTCCTTGAGATAAGGGAAAAGCGGAGGGGAAGCCAGACGGCTGACAAACGAAGGGTCTCAGTCAGTTCATTTAGCGGACCCCTCGAAGCCGAAGAAGGGGACAAGGCGGCTCCTAAACTCGCGGGGGGGCTGAGGGACCGGGCTGCAATGAGAAGCACGGCCGCTAGAACTGATTCGGACTTTACAACCTGTCTTGCACTGCGTAAAAAGGAATAGGCCGATGGATCGGTGCGCCAAGGGGATGTCGTTTCATAGCCCGACGGGAGATACAGAAGCCGAAAAATCCGGCTTGTCATCGGTTAGCAGCAGGCGCCGAGGCCGGAAGAAAGCCTGCTTCGTCAAGGCATTGAAGACTCGGGGGGGTCTGGGGAAGGGAGATTCGAACCACGCATGGTGCCGAGATGTCTGGGCGATTTTCTGTGGGGGGGGATGGGGGAGACATGTTGTAGCACAATCTGGGCGGAAGCCTAAGGACTAGATCAAGGAAGGAGCCTAATTTTCCGAGATAAAGATCAGGGAGAGGAAAAAAGCAAACCTATTTACTAAAAGAGGCCTAGAGCGAGTTGGGGAGATGGGGGGGAGATCTCTCTGTTTCAGACGGGGGACGCAGCTGGAACTGACTGCGCATGATAGAGGGGCGGGATCTTTCATTGGAAAGTCGTTGACTGAAGGGGGCGTCTTAGGGGTGAAGGATCATGAGCGTGCAAGCAGGGCGAATTGAGACTGAAAGTTTCCGATTGCAACTGATGTACCGAGGTAAAAAGAGAAAAAAAAATTAGTCTACTACCAAATCACGTAAAGCGCTGCGCTAGCGGCACTGGAAACTGACGAACGGCTAATCGAAGAGGAACCGAAGGGGAGGGGGGGGAAACTTGAAGGGCCCTCTTCTTGGAAAAAGAGACGAGGGAAAAGAAACTTATGCGTGCTTGAGGGAATTTTTCCGACACGGCGAACACTCCTAAAAGCTATCTCGTTCTAGGTGCGATCGATGGGGAAACTCGACAGGTTTTATAGGAGGGGAGAAGGGGATACTCAAAAAGGGATCTCGAACTCCAGACGGTATCGGGACTACCCCCTCAAGAGAAGCGAGACCGATGCCGATTGTGAGTTGGAAGGAGGGATGTCACTACAGGAGAATTAGTGGAGAAGAAGGGCGACTAAAAAAGAATTCCCATCAGTTGCAACGTGCAGGAAGGGACAATATGTCAACCCTTTGCGGAGAGGAAGAGGGAGTCGAAAGAGGGATCCGTGACAACTTGCCGTGAAAAAGAGGGGGTTACAAGAAGGGGTCTCAAAATGACTTCGGATGAGGTGCTGCGTATCGTCGGAAGGGGACAAGGCGGTCAAGCAAGGAAAGGAGGAGGAGGTCAACGCACGTTCCGTAAGAAGAAGAAGAATCGGGACGAGGGAAGGAACATCGAGGTACGGAACGCGGCGTGAGAGTCCGATTTGCGGACGTATAAAGTAATGTTGAAACAAAGAGAAAAGAGGGGGGCCCATTTCGACATAGAGAGAAAAACAACAACGGGGGGGAAATAGATGGAAAGAAAAACAAAGAAAGAAAGTGCCCTTGGTGTTTAAATGCATGGGTCTAGAAGGCAGAAAAGCGGAAAGAAGAGAAGAAATTATTGAATCAGAAGACCTAGGGGGGAACTGGTCAATCAACGATCGGCGGTTGCGTCTCCGTAAGTTGCGACGCAACAAAGACCCGAGACTTTCTAGAAGCCTTCCTATTGGGGGGGGAAAGGGAAAACTTGAGGGAACCTTAAACATCAGTCGCAAAAATCGATTTCATCCGGCAGAAACTGGGCAAAACTGAATCGCCTGTGCGGGGCGCCCACCAGGGACGATAAAGACCAGAAAGGGAGGTAGAAAAAGCATGTTCAGGGAAAGGAAGTCATGAGAAAGAATGGGGGACAAGTAAAAAATTCGAATCGGCATGCCTAATTTGAAAGCGACGCTCTGAGCCGCTTCAAGTATATCTGGATTACACTTGGAGAGGGAACTGGACTAAAGAGGTAGGATACGGGCGGGGAGGAAAAAAAAGAAGGTGGCGTTCTGGCGAAGCTGATCTCCCTACAAAAAGAGAGGGAGGGTCGCCCGTTTGAACATTCCAGGACCAAATGGTTTGAAAAGAACTTTGAGTTTGCTGCAACTTCGCTGGGGGGGAAAAAAAGGGACCCAGAAAAGGGAGTGCCATAAGAAAAAAAAAATGGCATGTTGCGTGAGCAGAGAGCTTTCAAAGCGCGACGCCTTGAAAGGGAGGGAGATCAGGGGGGGGCGCCTCGCCTCGGAAGGGAAAAGACCCGAAGAAAGTGCAGAATAAGACGGAAAGCACAAAGGCGATGTTTCAGCGGCCCTGCGGACGACAACCGAAGCCGTCCACAGTCTAAGGTAAAAAGAAGGAGCCAGAAGGGATATCATCAAGGGGAGGAGCCGGGGGGGAAGGAGGGGAGGGGGCGCTAGTAAAAAGACAAAACGATATATCTACCAAAGGAGCGCCACTGAGCTGGCGAAGACCTGGTGCGTAGCCTTTTAGTTGCAAAGAATTCCACAATTAAAAACTCGGCTCCGTCCTGGGGGGGGCGGAGCGTTCTAGGCTTCCGGACAAAAAGGGAATCGCATAGAGACGCCCACGAAAAATCTTAAACGACATGAGGAGCAAAAAGAAAGGGGCTCGGCGCCAAACCGCAAATCTGCCACCAAAGCGCGGATGAGGATTCCTTAAGTAACAGGCGAAGGCGGCTAGAAAAGAAGAAAAAAAACCAAACCTATGACGAACTCCTAGGGAAAAAAAAAGTGACATGTCCGTAGTAACGACAGGGCGGCCGAAAGGGATCACGGAGCGGAAGGTTCAAGTCCTTTCAGAAAGTCAAGGGAAAGAAAAGTTTTTCGAAAAAATGCGCGTGGGAGGCAGGCCGGTCGCCAGAATCCGTTTTGGGAAGGGAAGTATAAGGAACCCTTCAAGAGTCGTGAACGTCGGAGAGGGAGGGGAAACTTGACGCTCCGGGGAAAAAAAAACGTACAAAACATCGCTCGTCCAGCCGACCTATGCAGGAAAAAACCCGCGGCAGGTGAAGCCTTCCCGGATCGGACAAGAAAACAAATCTTCCAGGGGTAAGAGAAGGGGAAAAATTCCATCTGGGGGGGAAAGAGACTTGTACAAGAGCAAAGGGGGTCCGACGTCAGCGTGCGGATCATATGGATGTCGGTCAAGAAAACGGAGGCACAAACGGGGGTCTGCGAGGGGGGAAGGAAAAAATAAAAGAGAAATTCGTTCCATCATACGTACAGTCGAAAAAGGCACCGACTGCTACAGCGGGGCACAGAAAGAGCCAAGTCTCCAATGGAGTGCATCGAAAGGAAAAAGAGGAAAAGCTATGAAGATAAGGGGGAAAGCCGTAGTCAGGCGATTCAGTCCAAAAACACCACTTTATGCGAGGAACTTGGTGATGCGACCACCTCCCTTATCGAAGAGGGGGGGTGACGAAGGTCGGCGCGTATTGGGTAAGTATGGGGGGGGGGGCGGGCACGTCGATTCCTTTCGATGAGAGAGACAACACATGTTGAAAAGGAGTCTGAAAAAGAAAGAATCACGTAGAAAGAAGAGGGAGCTCGGATAATGGGCCCATTGAGAAAAAAATCATAATCCGACAGTTCGGGCAACCCTGGGAAGGGAGGGGTGCTGAGGGGTCTCGGAAAGGGGGAGTTTTGGATAAATAGAAAGAAGGAGATAGTTCAGGAAGCAAAGAGAGAATAGGCCGCGGCTTGAAAAAAAACGAGGTCTGATGGCCACAGCAAGACGAATTCGGATTAAAAAAGGGGAGGGTCGCAGGAGAAAAGCGAGAGGAAGCCAGCGTGCGGGGATCGTCAAAAAAAAGCACATAACGTCGAGTCGGGGAGAGGAATCGATGGGGCAAGGGAATTATGTCTCACCAAAAGAGGGGGTTCACAAAACCCTCTGAGTTGAGGAAAAAAAACAAGCCGAAGGAATCTCACTGCTTAAAAAGGGGGTGGTGCCTATCGCGATTTCTGTCGGCCAGGCCAAGGCTGTCAGTGGTTTAAGGAAACAGTACTAAAGAAGGGGCAAAAACGGGCAAAATGAACTGGAAAAGCGTCTGCACTGAAGCGAAAACGGGGCGGGCAAAGCAAACGCGAAAAACTGAGCAATCAAAGATGCAAAGCGGACTCGTGAAAGGGAGGGCCTTGAAAACGTGATACCGCAACAGGCAGAAGAGGAAAAGCGCGCGCATGTCCAATCAACGAAAGCGCGGGGGGGGGGGACGGGCGTTTCCCCTATCCGAACCCGTCCGAAAGGAAACGACTCTTAGAGGGAAGGCTTGAAAAAAGTCAAATAAGGGCCCTAAAGGGGAACGCAACTGGGGAGAGACGGAGCAAATCCACGGCGCCAATCACATGCAGTGGCATCGGGTCGAGAAAAGGGACGAATATCAATAGGAAGGGAGCACCAGGGGGCAGTTCCGAAAAAAGAAGTGGCTCGTAAAAAGAAAAAACAGTCAGAGGGTCTCCAGTCCCAGTAACGCCCAGTGCTCGACGAAGTTATCGCCCGGAACTTCCGTCCATGGAGGAGGGAAAGGAAAATCGAGGAGGGAAGACTGCGTTCGTCTGCGGCAAAGCTGAGTAACAGCTCGTCTTCGTGACGAGGCAACGCAGAGAGAAAGTGCAGCGGTGCCGTTCCGAGCATCAGCGGCGAATCGGAGGAAAAAAGTGTTCCGCGACAAGAGGGGGAAAATCCGAGGAGGAAGAGGGAATCTCTAAAAGGCGAAGATACCGCCCTTAATTCGAAGAACGCGAAGGAAACTGCGCGCACGGTCGCAGGTTTCGATCGGTCTTCTCTCTGGCAGGGGGGACTGAATGGGGGATATCTAGGGGCAGCAAAATGGTTTTCTTAGGGAAAGCCACGCAAATAATAACATCCTCAGACGGAAGAAAAAATCAGAGGTGTCGCGCTAAGCCATAGCGCTCGGTGGACCGAAAACACAAAGCT
>Ga0179593_1276007_pt1 | contig 12994 bp, 21 predicted proteins | sample CZODoug2_1_08_16_FD_185931 | JGI IMG/M metagenome (GOLD analysis project Ga0179593, IMG submission 185931) | Vadose zone soil fungal communities from Angelo Coast Range Reserve, California, USA - CZODoug2_1_08_16fungal (PacBio error correction) | ecosystem: Environmental > Terrestrial > Soil >...
CACTCGTTAACAGCACAAAGGTCAGGAGGGGGGAACCGGTGGGTAGTCCTGAGTGGGAAAAAAAAGAGAAGGGAACTAGAAAGGAACTTAGGAAGGTTCCCATATCGGAAAACCTCCTGCTTAGAGCCCTGGTGAAAAGACTGAACAGGTCCCGAAGTTATCCGGGCGGAAACGGTGCGCGGCCAAGAAAAAAGGGACAGGTACGGAGAATCATCCCCGTTGGGGTAAGAAAGAACTGAAAGCCACCTCCCCCTCCGCCATCAAAAAAAAGGTAAAGGGGGTAGGGAACGAGGGAACCCGCATTGGAAAGAAGAATCTGGGTTTGAGGAGGGAAGGGCGCGAAGAGGTTCCAAAAGAATAAGGAAAGGAGGGGGGAACGATTACTGGATCAAAAACCAAGGAGAAGTTTTTGAGTTTATCTCCTTGATCACCTGGGCCAATCAATGTTACCCTAAAAAAAACTCAAGAGCGTCACGTGAAAGGGGGGGTGACATTCAAAATCCGGAAACAGGCTTAACAATGCCCTGTGATTGAGGGCACCGAATCCGCAAGACGAACACGCAGAGGAATCGGGATAGCAGGGGGTGACGCCACCGTTTGAACCCCTCGCGCTTGGGAACAAAGCAGGGTAATTCCAGTGGGGGTTGCAAGGAGGTGGGGTGGGAAAAGGGGGTAGTCACCCAAAAAAAAAAAAGGGGAGAAAAGGGGGGGGGACTTGGGCCCCCAGTCTCACAGCCAAATTCGCCCGAATTTGTCACCGCCTCCGGCTGACCGGGGGTGGGGGTGGGAAAATAAAAAAGGGGGAAGTAATTTCTTCGTCACAACCACAGAAGAAAACGAGGGGAGTGCCACCGGCCCGGGGAAAACAAAAGCCCTCAAGAGGCAAAAAGTGGAAGCAAAATAAGGGGACCCTCCCAAGCCCACTGGAAACACAAAAATGAGGAAAAGAGGGTTGGCAGAACTGGGTGGGGGGAACAAAAAAAATCCAAAGAAACTGTTTTAAAGAGCAAGCCGCGGGTTTTTTTAAATGCCCCCTCAAGGACCAAAAACCGTCTGATGGCGGGGTGGAAAAAATGGGTGGTTGGTAAGGGCCCGAGGGGACCAAAAAGGAACGTTTGGTACAAAAGGGGGGCGGGGGGTGTCTTGCCAAACCTTTACTGGGGAAAAAACCTTTCGGACCAAGAGCAAAAGGGGACAAAGGATTGCCGGGGCAGTGTAAGGGGGGAAGAGGGGGGAAGCACCGGGCGGGGAAAACAATGAGGACCCATTAACGGGGGGACTTTGTAACGACCTTGGCAGGTTGCCAAGAAATGGGGAAAGGGGCAAAAATGACCAAAAAGGGGTAACATCAGGGGAGGGAGACCCCGGGGACCGCCAGAACCACCCCCCGGGGTTTTTTTTGCAAAGGGGGAAGGGAAAACCCCGTGGAAAAGGGCTAAGACCCGGGTCAACGGGGGGCGGAGGCCGTTGTTGTGCTCCCCGGGAAAAAAAAAAAAGGAACAGGGGGGGGGTAAACGGTCGTGCAGGGGTCTCAAGAAAGAGCTTCCACAAGGTTTCTTAACCACAAACCACCGAGACAAAAAAAAACAAGGTTAGCAAAAAAAAGTGATGCCCGAAGCAAAAGCCGAACTGGGAAAATGGACCGGGCCGGATGGAAGGGGGGGAAAGTAAAACGTGTTTTTTTCTGGAGCAAACCAAACGGCCTCGCCCCCCTGGTCAAGAAGTCCTTGAGGTGTCAAGACAAGGGGCCTGGCATTGGGAAAGGTGGTTAAAAAGGCGGAGGAACCCCCCAAAATTGTTGTCATGCTGTTCTCTAAAAAGCCAAAAAAACAGGGGGTTAGGAAGTTCTGGGGTGTGACATGGGAAAGGGGGGGGAAAAATCCCTACTCACCCCCCGGAGTGGGTAAGGGGGCAGTTTGGGGGTAAGGAACACCCAGAGTGGAGTTAAAGGCTCTTGAGAAAGTCAGTACCAAAAAAAGCACCCTTGGGGGGGGTAGTCTGTCCCCAATAACCTCAAAAATCAAAGACCCCAAAAAAAAAACCAATGATAGGGGGAGAAAGGGGAAAGAAGAGATCTTGACCAAAAACGAAAGGATCATCAAAAGAAACCCTCCCCTGCACTCCCCCCAACCAATTCTGACGAAAAAAAAAAGGAGGGAGCAGGGGGGGGGGGGGCCATTCCCCAAATTGAAGAATCACACAGACAAAAAAGAAAGGGAACCGTCCCTTGGGCCTTTAACAAGTGGTCGCCGAACCAAAACCTGTAAAAGTTTCTTCAAAATCCTCAAGAACCGGGACAAACCCCTTGGTCCATCAAAATAGACAGGGGGAGGGGGGGGGGCCCCGCAAAAAAGGTCCTAACTGAACGGCCCAAGAACCGAAGCCCGAAAGAAAGGACTTGGAAAAACCAGTGGGTTTGTTGTGGCAAAAATAGTGGGAGCCCAGACAGCGAGTCCTCCCAAAAAGGGGTGGACAAGGGAAGGCCAAGACAGGAAAAACGAAGAGCCGCCCAATCAGCACAACCCTTGAAACGTGTCCCAAAACCGGTGGCCAAAGGGGGGACCCGGGAAAAACGGCCCGAAGAAAAGGGGAAGAGTCAGGGGGGGGGGGGGGGGGGGGGGGGGGGGGGGGGGGGGGGGGGGGGTGGGTGTGGGGGGGGGGGGGGGGGGGGGGGGGGGGGGGGGGGGGGGGGGGGCGGGGCCCAAAGAGGGGGGGGGGAAACGGGGAAATCCCCTGGGCTTAGGGCCAGACGGGAAACCCGACGTCGTAAACACTGCTTCCAAAACACCGTCCGCGGGGGGGGATGTGAAAAGAAGGGGGAGAGCCAAAAGCCCTAAAAGGGGGAAAGAACGCCCAATAACCCCCCCTTAAAAGAACCCAAATGCCTTGCCCAAACTGGGGAAGGGAAGGAAAAGGGGTGAACGAAAGAGGGGGATGGCCATAAGGTCAAAGGGGGGGGGGGGAGGACCAAAAAAGGGGCCAGGAAATAATTTCCATAAATTGTGCATCCGTAAAAAGGAACCCTCCGTGGGTTGAAGACGAGGCGGGGGGGGGGGGTTCAAAAAAAATCAAGCGAAATGGGGGGTAAAAAGGAAAAGGGGGAATTGCAAAAAGGACGGAAAGTTAAAGAGGGGGGGGGGGAATCTAAACTCGGCCCAATTAACCGGGAAATCAAGTGAAAAAAGAGGAGTGGGGGCCCTTTGGGAGAAAAAAAATGGAAAAAGATGTTTGGTACCGAGTGTCACTTTTCCTGGGATCACGAGGGAAAACGGAAACATAAAAAGGTGGCAAAAAAGAAAAAAAGAAAATTACGGAAATGGGATGAAAAAAAAAAATCTGTACTCCGGGCGCCGGTCGGGTTAACCCAGCCCTCACCGGGGGGGGGGAAAAAAGGTGGGTAGCCTAAAAAGAAAAAGAACCCAAACTGGTTAAGGGGGAAAATTTCCTCCTGTCCGCTGGAAGGCGGGACTTGTGGACTTCCCCAAAGGTTACGAAAAAGGGAGGGAATTCCTGCAGGAACCCGAGGGGGGGGAGGAGAAAAAAAAACGAGGGGGGGCGGGAATAACCAGTTCCCCGGCGTGTCCATGGACCCTCCGGTTTATTAAATTGCCTTTCCCCACGGGAGGGGAAGAACAGGTTGGGACCATCAAAAAAAAAACCAAGAAAAAAAGGAAAAAACAGGAGAGGGAACCGCTGCTTGTCCCTTGCCCGGCCAAGGGCCCAGGACCCCCGGCAACCTAAAGAAAGGAGACCTAAGTTAAAAAAGAAAAAAGAACGCAACCAAAAAAAGGACGCAAGGGACTCCGCACCATGGTTTCCTCGGGCCCAGAGACCTGAGGAACTAGAGGAAAGGCCAGGGACGGCACCCCAAAAAAAGCGTTACGCACTTGGGGAAAAGGAAAAGAGCCCGCAACCCCAAACAACCAGGGGGGGAAAAGGACTGTTGCCGGAAAGGGGGGGTGTCCTCCTTTCCGCCTCCAAAAGTGGTGATGGGAAACCCAAATTTCAGGGGAGGGGGAAGAAAAGGGGGGAAAGAGAGTGAACCTAAAAAGGACGAAAAGAAAATACAGCCAGCATGGGTATTAATTTGGCCAAGGATACGCGGCTCCCTGACCTTACCGGAAAAAAAAACTGGGGGAAAAGGGGAAAGAGGGAAACGGGGGTGCCAATAACCCTTGAATGCAGTGACCCTCTAAAAAAGGGGGAGAGGAACGGTTTTAAAAGAAAAGGGACACGAAGGGGAAAGAAAAAAAGGAGTCTGACAACCACCAACAAACAACGGAATTTTACAAAATAAAGGGAAAGGAAAGGACCATTAAAAAAACCTGGGGGGAAAAGGAACTATCGGGGAAAAGGGGGGGGGGGAAAGGGGGCTGAAAAAAGCTAAAAAAAAAAAAAAAAAAAGAAAAAAGTTTTTGGAACTTTTTTTCCCAAAAACAGAAATGTCCGCATTTTTTTTTGCCAAAAAAAGGGGGAAGAGGAAAACTCCCCCGGGGAAGTGAAAAGGGGGGGAATACAAAAACGAGGCTTGAAGAAACTACAATCGTACTACTTATCCGGCGCCCTCCACTTCAATGCAGTTGAAAATCCCTTTCAAAAAAAAAGTAAAAACCCCCCCAATATGAAAAGAAACTGGTGGAAGGGGATCTACCAAGGATTACAAAGAACGAAAAAAAAAAGCCCAAAAAAAGGGGGGGGGAGGGGGGGGAATGAGACGTCCAGCATGGACGCGTAAAGCCGTTGGCCCCCCAAAGGAAGGCAAAAAAAGGACAAGTAAAGAGAAAAGGGAAAATGTCCGCAAAAGGGGGAAAAGGAAGGGGCAAGGGGTGGTGAAAACAACAAAATAAAAACTTTCCGGGGGACTCGTTTGGGATTGTGGAGGTCAAAAAAAAACGGGAGGTAAGGGAAAGGGGCGCAATGGAAGAGGGAAAAAGGGAGAAACAGCCTCAACTGTACCAAAAAAAAAGTAGGGGGGGGAGGTCCCCAAATTTTCCAAGTCAGGGAAAGGCCCCTCTAAGAAGAAAAAGAGGGGTCACTCAAAAAAAGGGGCAAAGGACATGAAGTAAAGAAAAAGACAGCAAGCCAGGGAAGGGAACAAGGGGGGGGGGGTTTAACCCCTCAATCGGACCCTCCTTGGAAGGGTCAAGAACCGGTTGAAAGAAAAAAAACCAACGTGAAAACCCACCAAAAGAAAAAGGCACGGGGATTCTTTCCCCAAAAAGAGGGGGTTCAATCCGGGCTGATCCGATCTAAACAAAGGGGGAAAAACACTGAAAAGGGGTAAAAGGGAACCCGGGGCCCAACCCCCCAACCAGCCCCGATTTTTCATCCCGAAAAACAGTTGAGGAAAAGGAAAAGGAATTGTGAGTGGTTACCAAGCAAAGGGGGGGTTCCAGAACCAAAAGGTCAAAAAACCCACACCACAGAACAGGCCTTGGGGGGGGAGGGACAGGGTTTTTGGAACAAAGACCCGCAGGGGGGTTCAAAAAGGAGGGGGCCAAGACTTCTACACCACCCAGGGTCAGTCCCTCAGGGGGGAAGACAAAGTGGGGTCCGAAAAAAAGAACACCTGACCATCAATAGAGGGGGGTTACTCAATAAAACCCAGGAACCAGGGGGCCGGAATTGGTGTAAAAAAAAAAAAAAAATAGAAAATGGTATGGCTGAAAAAAAAAAGGGGGAGGAGTGTTCCAAATTCAACCATGTTACACTTCTAAAAAGCCCAAGAGGGGGACGCATAAGTTAACAGGAAGGGGGGGGTTCAAGCAGGTACTAAAAGGTGAACAAAGGGGGGGGAAAGAACCAAAAACAACAACAATAAAAAACTCTGACAGGGGAAAGATGGTTCCAGGTTTGTGTGGGAAAAGCCAAAAAACGTCAAAAATGAGGGGACCAGTGGGGGGGGACCCCTAGCTCCCCCCCCAAAGAGAAGGGAAAATTCAAGGGGGTTTTTTCCCAAATAAAAAGAGGGGAACCAAGTTTGGGGAACCCAAACTCAACCTCCCTTGCCAGCAATTTGATCGGAACCCCCTTGGGGGGGTGAACAGTTTGGGGGAAGTATCCCCCAAAAGTCTACGGGGGGGAAATACAGTGAGGATAATCGGACCTTCCCAAAGGGACTTGGCAGAACAAGTGTTGCGAGGGGGGAAAAAACCAACCCTTAAAAAAAAAAGTAAGAATCCTGGGGAGGAGGGGAAGGGGAAAAAAGCGTAAAAAAAATCATTTAAAGGAATGAGTGTGGTGGAAGGAAAAAACTCCCTTCACCCCCCCTTTTGCAAAAAACAACAAAAAAGAAAAAAGACTGGGTTGGAAAGAAGGGACGTTTCAACTGTTCCCTTCTTAAACCACAAGGGTCGAAACCAAAAAAAAACAGAGGTTTAAAGGTCTAACCACAGGGGGGGGGGGGTAGTCGTTAAAAGGATCAAATTGGGAATAAAACCCCGTTTAACGCCCCACCCCTTTGCCCCGCAAAAAAATAACCAGGGGTGGCATAAAAAAAAATACAGGGGGGGGGGGGGAGGGACCTGTGGCCCCCAGTGTTTGGCGGCCCAAGGTTTGCCCTTATTGGGCAAGAAGGAGATCTAAAAAAAAGACACGGAGGGGGGGGAAGGGGAAAAAAGAGAGGAGATGGGTGAAAAAAAAATCGTGGCAAAGAACCCAGGCAACCCCCAGAGGGCAAAGAAAAAGGCCCAACTGTACCCAAAAGGGGGAAAAACAGCAAGAAGGTTTTGGCAAAAACCGTATCACGTAATTGAGGAAAAAGAAAACAGAGAAAAAAACACCTCAGAGAAAGGAGGGGGGGAAGGAAGGGGGGGTGACCTAAAAAAAGGGGGAAACTGGAAATGGGAGGCCCAAAGAACTGTCACCCCTCCTAATCGGTGGGGCAATCCCAAAAAAAAGTCAAAACAAAGAGTGGGTGTCACCTTCAGGGGACAGGAAGGGACAAGAAAAGTGACTAATCCCGCTTAAGAGTACCTTCCCAAGATGTAGAGTTGGGGGGGGGGTTGTCTATCGGACCACTTAGCAACAAAGAAGAAAAACAGGAGGGTTGTGTGCCTCCGGGGGGAAAAAGGAACCACAGAAACTAAAAAAAAAGAGGGCTCTGAAAAAATCACCTGCCATCTCCACTTTGGCCCAAGTTCCCCTCCCTGGCAGGTACAAAAAAAAACACTGGAAAAAAGATAGAAACGCAGGGAAAGAGGGGGGGGGGAAAAAAGCGAAAAAGGTGGAACCATGGGGGCCACGCTTTGAACTCTTGTAGAAACAACCCCTCCCCAAAAACAAAAGGAAATCAGGATGAGGGGGGGTCAGACCATGGTTTCACCCGGGGGGCGGGGAAAAAAGGAAAAAAACAAAAAAATAAAACCCAAAAAGAAAAATCATGCCAATTTCCTCCCTAGTTCTAGCCCTTTTGTCTTTCCTTAAAAAACCCCTTTTGAATGGAATAAAACCCAAAAAAAGGGGGGAGGAAAAAAAAAGTAAAGGAGAACATGTGTCTAAGGGGGGGGGGGGGGGGGGGGAAAAAGCAAAAAAAACCTAAACCCAGCCGAGGGCGGGAAAAATTTGAAAACCCAGCTGAAGGTTACTTTAAAAGGTGGCTGACAAGCAAAACGAATTAAACCTTGAGAAGGTGGGAAAAGAAACCGCTGAAAAAAAACAAAAAAAAACAGGCCAGGAAAAACAAAAAAGGGAAACGTTTCGCTGGGGACTTACGGCTGCAAGCCCCCGAGCGCCTGTGGGTGAAAAACGGGGGGGGGTGCAGAAGAAAGGCCTCAAGGGGAAAAAGTGAAACGCGGCTCAAACATAATGGACGACGGCGTCCCCTTACCTATTCCTTCTTAAAAAGGAAAGGGGGAGGGGCAAAAGGTCAAGCGCCAACTTGGTGGGCGTGGGGGGAGGGGGGAACGGGAGAAGTACCGAGTGGGACCGCACAATTGTTCTTACTCGCGTAATAAGTCACCGAGGGTAAACGGAAAAAAAGGGGAATGACAAAAACTAAAAAGTCAAATTGGGTGGGAAGAAAGGGGGGCCAGAAGGCGGACCCAAACCTGAAGGGGGTCATGGGGTAAAGAGTTCCCCAATACGTTTCACCCCGTAGGAAAAAAATCAGGAAGAGGGGGGCAGGGAAAGTTGACCAAAAACGGACGGGGGGGAGGAAGGGCCAAAGGGCAAAAAACCCTTGCTGGGGGAACCTCCTTTCGACTAATCTCGGCCATTCACCCTGGCAGACAGGGACAAGGGTGGGGAAACCGCCAGTTCCCAAAAACGGGCAAAAAAGGGGAAAAAAGGGGGGGGGATTAAGAGGGAAGACAATTGGGCCGCAAAAAAAAAAACCCAATCCCTGCACGGGGGGAGTACTAAAACCCTGCCGAGCCCGCTAGGGAAGCAAAAGGAAAATCATGGGGAAGGAGTAAAGGGAATCAGGATGTGTCCCCAAACGGAAAGGCCGGCCAAATCAAAAAAGGGGGGGGGGGGGATAGACGGGGTGTGGGGGAACCCAAGAACCACCCCCCCCACCCCACCCCCCACTTTTACAACCTCCTTCTCCAAAAGACCCGAAAAAAAAAGGCCACCAGGACGGAATGGGAGGGAAGGTAGCGCCAAAAAGGAAAAAAGAGGAAGAGGGAAGAAGACCTTGGGAGAAAAAAAGATTTTCACAGGGCCCCCACCTTGCAACTTTCAGTGACAGCCGAAATCTCCCTAAAAAAATGGCAAAAAAAACGTCGTCACCAACGGGGGGGGGGGACAGGGGAAAAAGTGAATTCCCTCCCCACTTGAAAAAAAAAAAAGGAGGAAGGAAGGAAAGGAGACGACACCCGAAAGGGGCCCTTTTCAAAAACCCCAACGGGACTTTTCTAACGGAACCCGGGCTGCTGTTATGTTCATTTTTTTTCCGGAGGGCGCTTTGGGAAAGGGCACAGGGATTGGCAGAAACGGGAAAAAAAAGTGTGTGGAATAGGGGGGCCTTGAAAACTAACGAAGGGCGTTAATCCTCCCTGCCCCACAACTCCAAGCTTCCAGGACACCAATAAGGTAGGGTTGGAAAAAAAGGGCCCCAGCCAAGGGATTTTGGCGTTTCAACAACCTTTCGGGCACACAAACCCTAACCAGCAAACCAGGAAGAGGAAAAGAAAAACAAAGAAGGCCGCAAGGAGGGGAGACACGAGGAAAGGAACACACTCCCCCCCCATCAGTTAATTAAGCATGCTCCTAAAAAGGAAAAAGGGACAAGGGAAGGAATGGTGTACTTACCGGAAACTGCAGGGAAAGGGGGGGGGAAGGGGGTCAAATCGAGGAAAGGGTGCAATTACCAGGGGAGGACTGACCGGGGACCTCTTATGGACTGCCGCCGTTTTGGTGGAGGTATTATCAAAAAAACGGAAGGTAGGAGATAGTTACATGCCCCGCAGGGCACCGGGGGGGAAGGGAAATCCCTAATGGCAGTTCCAAAGGAAAAAAAAACGTAGGGGAAAGAGGGAACCTGGCCTCCAGCCTCCGGGGGTTTTTTGAAGAAAAAAAAAAAAACACTTACATCGGGAAAAAAAAAAAAGAAGGTTAAAAAAAAAAAAAAAAACGTCCCTGGGGAAAGGACCAAAGGGCCCGGAACAAAAAAACAGAAAGTGGCCAGAAGTACTCCCACCAACTGCAGCTGCCCCCTTCCGGTCCCAAGTACTAAAACCGGGCAAAAGGGGGGAAAAACCCAAAACAACCTAAGAAAGCGGCACGGCCCCTTTGCGGGCCGGGGTGTGAAGGTATGAGGTTAAAGGACCGGGGGGGGGAATGGGTAGTTGGCACCAGACCGGAAAAAAAGGGTGTAAAAACGCCTGGGGCCAAAAAAAAAAAACAGGCAGAACGCATTGTGTTGAAAACCAGAAACCGTAAAAAATTGTTTGGTTGGTCCGGGAAAAAGGTCCCCCGAAAACCAAAAAAAAAGTCAGGGGGAGGGGGAAAACCCACAAAGAAAAAAGAAAGGGGGGGGCCCCGGGAAACTGTAGGAACCCCCCCTCCTCCCTAATAAAAAAAAACGAAAGTTTCCATGATGGAAAGAAAGGGAAAAGGAAACGGGAGGAAAAATCAGGGTACAATCCTCAACCGGTTGTTTCCCGAAAAATCCGAAAGGGGGGTAAAAAAAGGGGAAAAGAAAAAAGTCTGGGGGGGGGGGGAAACCCAACGAGGCTGCCAGAGGAAAAATGTTGTAAAGGGATTCCCCCCCCCGTGAAAAATTTCTTTTCACCTTTTTAGTGTGGGACGCAAAAAAAGTGTGGGGGGGAGGGAGGTGATTTCCCACAGAAAACGTCGCCACCGGAAAAAGGCGTCCTGGCAGAGAGACTCCAAAACTGAGGAACCCGGAACTTGAAGGGAAAAAAGGTACCTGAAACTGAAAACAAGGGTGGAGTTGTTTTGGGGTCCCCCCTGGAAAAACCCCCAAGTCCCCCTGAGAAGTTATCCTACCACCAAGGGGGGGGAAAGACAAAAAAATCAAAGGGGGTGGACTGTCTAACTTTTTTTCCCCAATCCTTCCGGGCAAAAACAGGGGGAAGACAGGGGACCCAAGGGGGAAGGGGGGGCACCAAAGACGCCCCAGCGGCTCACGGATTTTGTGGGGGGGCCGGACCAGGATGGGCCCCCCAGCAAAAAAACGAAACCCCCCACACCAAAACCGAATGGGCCACGGGCTGCCGGGGGTGTGGGCGGAGGGCAAAACGGGAGCCCCTCCTTTGCCACGCAAAAAAAAACCTGAACCCCATCCAAACGGGGCCAAAGGATTCTATTTGGGGGCCCCAGTTCATCAGACAACCAATCTGTCCAAAAAGGGGAGAAAAAAAGGAAAATCCAAGGAGAAAGGGGGAAACCAGGACAGGGGGGGGGGAAAAAAAGGTGGCCGGAAGTTTTTTCTCTGAACCACCCCGTATTGGGGGGAAGGCAGCACAAAGGCCGTGGGATAAATCAGGGGGGGACAAGGCCAAGCTAAAAAAAAAGGGGGCCCCCCCCCCCCACTTTTGCTCTAAGCCGGGGCAAAAAAATAAAATGGTCGGCCCCAAATTTCAAAAGGTTGTGGGGAAGAAATTTGGAAAAAGACAAAAAAGGATGGGGCCCCCTCCCAATTGAATCCCCCAAAAAAAGATTGACGGGGGAAGGGGCAGGCCAAAAACCCGGGGGAAAATTGGGGAAGGGGGGAGGGAAAAAAATTCACGTGAAAAAATCCTCTGAAACCCCAACATAACTTGGGTACATATATGATGGTGAACGGGAAGGATACTTTACATAATGCCCCAAATCAAAAAAAAGGGGAAAGGTCGCCAACAACTGGGGCTAAAAAAAAAAAGGGAAGGGCCGGTCCCTATTCAACCGGCTTAAAACAAAGGGAACACAGGTTCTCCGTAATCCCACCAAAAAAACGTGGTTGGGAGGAAAAAAAAAAAAAAAATGTGACGCAAAAGGGGGGGAAACCCCCAAACCCCGCCCAACCCACCCCCACCCCCCTTCCTCAAAGCCTTCCCACTTTCAAAAAAAAAGGGGCCAAAGATTTGGGTTTCGAACCACAAAAAGGAGGTGTGGGGAGAGAACAAAAAAAGGGGGGGGGGAAACTAAATCCTAACTTGCGTATGATCTTCTAAAAGGAAGTCCTTCAAGGGACGAGGGGGTTGGATAGAAAAAAAGGGGGGAAGAAAACACCAAAAGGGGGAAAGAGTCATAGGGTGGGGGTTGTTAACAAGGGACCAAACTAATTTTCCTGGAGAGATCGAAGCCCTCCAAGCACCCCCTTACCGGAGCCCATAAAAAGGGTGGGGCCCGGTGGGACCCCCAAGCGCGAACCAAGGGACAAAGACGTAGCGCCTTGACTAACCCCGGCGGGCCCCACAGAAAACCAGGGTGGAAAAGGGGGGGTCCCCCGTCAAAAAAAAGGACGACAGGGGAAAAGGGAAAAAAAAACCCCCCGCACCCGGGAACGGTGGGGGGGGGCGTTCCCAAGTCGGGGATCCCGGCCTGCCCCTCTAACCAAACATTACCAAAAAGAATTCCAAAGGGGGAAAAAAATGGAACCTGCTGCGGGGCGTAAAAAAACTAGGGGGGTCCGAGGGTAACCTTTTGTTTACAGGACCATGGCAGCCCCAACACTTGGTAACAGTAAAAGGGGTGGAAAAAAAAGAAAAACCACAAGGGACGCCCGGAAGCCGGGAAAGTTTGTTCAAAAAGGGGAGGAGGGTGATAAAAAGGGAATGTTCGCCGCGGGGAGTTTGAATCCTATGTTATGCCCGGTGCCCTCAACAAAACAAATTACCCACGGAAAGGAACAGGGGGGAGGGTGGTTAAAAAGGGGGGGGGGGGCGGGGGCAAAAGGAAAAAAAAAAGGGGCGGGGGGGAGGAACTTTTCTGTGGGTGGACACTGATCTACACCCTAAACGTCTTTCCTTCAAACCAAAACCATCTTTCAAGGGAGGGTGGGGGGAAGGGGACCAAAAATGGGGTTAAATGGTGTACGGGGGGGAGGGGGGGAGGGGAAAACGAAAGGAAAAAAAAGAACCGAAAAAAAAAAAAAAAAAAAAAAAGGGTTCCCAATCTTCTGCCGGCCCCGAAAAAAAAGGGCCCTTGGTACCCGGTGGGGGGGCTTGGAAAAAAAAAGGAGTAAACCGATGGTCCACAATAAAGTGGGGCAAGGGGGGGGGAGAGGTACTCCAAAAAAAAAAAAGGACGGGAGGCTTCCTTTAAAAACAACGCCCAGGCCCCTGTAAATAGGTAATGGAGGATAAAAAGGATCAAGTGCCACCCCCAAGTGACATCAAAGAAGGGAAAAAGGGACCAACAGAGAAGCTCGAACCGTACCCGTTGACGTCTCAAAAAAATACCGAAAGCCGCCTCCATTCACCGGAAAGAAAAAACGGGGACCAAAACGGGCAGGGAAAAGGGGGAAGGACGGCCCGAAAAGGGTACTTGAAATGGGGGAAAAAGAGGTTCAGCCGCCACGCCACAAAAAACAAAGAAAAAAACGGGT
>Ga0179593_1459961_pt1 | contig 12994 bp, 27 predicted proteins | sample CZODoug2_1_08_16_FD_185931 | JGI IMG/M metagenome (GOLD analysis project Ga0179593, IMG submission 185931) | Vadose zone soil fungal communities from Angelo Coast Range Reserve, California, USA - CZODoug2_1_08_16fungal (PacBio error correction) | ecosystem: Environmental > Terrestrial > Soil >...
TTCTAAAGGGAATAATCCTGGCGCAAGGTTCCTGAAAAGGTTAAAACCAAAGCCAACGCCCCAAGCGAAGAAGTGCAAGTAGAGGGGGAAGTGGGGACGAAAAGGACAACACTCTGACAACCATGTAGGAAAAGAGGGGAAAAGAAAGTGACGTGAAAGGGGAACCATAAACCTTTGGGGGAAAAAGACCCGGGATATTTTTGATTGGTACAAGACCTCAAAAAAAAGAAAAAGAACTGACAAATGGAAAAAAAAACTGTTTCGGGAAGGTTGGGTGGGAAAGATGCGATCGAAAGAAAAGAGAAAAAAAAAAAAAGGTCAGTGGGACACCAGGACGGGTCAAGGGGAAGGAATAAGGAGACGAAGAAAGAAAAAAAAATTTCTACAAGGGGGGAGGGGGAATGCCTGGGGGGGGGAAAAGAGGGAAAGGGGGGGGAACGAGGAAAAGATTGGGGGACCGCAGACAAAAGTTGAAAAACCAAAAAAGAAAAACCTGTCGTGGAAGGGAAAAAAGTCCAGTTCCAGGAGTTGGAAGCCCGCGAAAGAAGGGGTTTAAAAAAAAAAGCCGTTCAAGAGAAGGAGGCCAGAATGGTTGGGTGGGTTGGGGCAGTAATAAGAAATCCTATCCGGGGTTTAAAGGAGGAAACGTTCCACGAAAGGAAAAAACAGGTCTTTTTGGAGGGAAAGAAATAAAAAAAAAGTAACGCAGGACGAAAGACCTACACCCCTCAAGAAAATAAAACCCGAGGGGTTTAATTAAAGGATGTATTGGGGGGGTTGGACGGGGGGGGGGGAAGATTGGGACACTACCGCCTCCTGTGCCATATGAAGAGGGGAAGGGACAACAAGAAAAAGAACCAGACCGAAAAAAGAGGAGATTGTTCCCTGTAAAAGTAGAAAGAGAAGGTAAAAACAAATCTCAAAAAGGGGACGGTTTGGGGGGGTTTGACACTGGTCCATAAGGAAAAAAAGGGGAACGGGAGAAAAAAAGGAATGGGTCCCCTATCACACATTCAAAGGAAGGGAAGCAAAAAGAAAAAAAGTGTCATTCTAAGCGAAAAAAGAAGGGTGTATGGGAAGGAAAAGGAGAGAACATTGGGGGAAAAATTCTAACGGACGGTACGGGAAGGGAGCAAGTGAGGAAGAAGCAAATATTGAAAGAGGAAACCCCCCTCCGTAAGGAAAACATCGGGAAGCAAAAGAGGGGGTTGAACTAAAACCCTCAAAAGCATGGGTTTGAGCAAATGAAAAAGAAGCTCACGCGTGATGGAAGGAGGGGGGGTTCACAAAAGGGGGGGGAAAAGGGGAGTGAAAAATGTACCGCTGATCCAAAAAGGACGAAAAAAAAGCAGTCAATGTCGTTGAGAAGGAAAAACGAACGGGCTGGAAAAGGGAAAAAGAAAAATATCCCTATGCCAGAGGGACTAAGAGGGTATGATCAAGGGGAAAACACTCCACATCAGAGAAGAAATTCAGGGGCGAACGTTATAAACAAAAAGAAAAGTGCTCTAACAAAGGGAAGAAACAAACTTAAAAAAAACACAAAACGGTATTGAGTGAATAAAAAAAAAGTGATGCGGGGGGAAAAGGTCCAAAAGGGAAAGGGGGAGAGAAAAAGGAGGTTGGTGACGAAGGACGGAAGAGGAACACAAGAATAAGAATAAACAAACGTGCTAAAGATGAGTCCGGAAAGGCCACTCTCAAAAAATCAAAAAAAAGCAAAGTCCAAATCAGTTTCGCAAGGGGGACCCAGCAGGGACTCAAAATGGCAAAAGTAAGGGTCTGCGTAATCATGGAAAAGGTTTGAAGGATTAGCCCAGTAAGAGTGGAGGGGGAAACAAAATGGGGAGCGAATGAAGAAAGGGGGGAAAAAAAAAAAAAGATGGGGAACACAAAAAAGTTCCCAGGAAAAAGTCGAAAAAAAAAGTCTTCAGGTACCGGGAGGGACACACAGAAATCGAGGTGGGAGTAAACAAAAAAACTACCACGAAGTCCTACAGGAAGGGGAAACTGGGGGGGGGGGTTGCGTTGTAGGTTGCAGGCGGGGAACCTCCCCTCATCGGTGCAGGGAGAACTTACCGACAAAAAAAAAAACCAAACTTGGAAAAACGAAAAAAAGGGTCAAGAAAAAAGAATAGGGGGGAGGTTCTTGGAAGAGGGAACTCATTATGAAGAGGGTGGATTTGGGGGGGAAAAAAGATCGGGAAAATTGTCCACCTGGAGAGACCAAAAAAGGGGAAGGTCAAAACGATGGGAAAAAAAGTTTTGGAGGGGGAGAAGGTTGGGAGTTTCAGACCGGGGGGTGGGGGAAAAGTAAAGGAAAAAAACAGGAACGATGGACCTCAATAAGCTATACACCTATGGGGAGGGAACAATAAAAGAAATGAAAACAGGCAGAAAGAGTTTGGACAACGAAAAGCGAACAGACACCGGGGAGGAGCTGCCCCTTAAATGGAAGGGAATATCGAAAAAGGAAATTGGGGAAAAAATTGAAAAAGGACCGCCAAACCGGACACCGAACGAAAAATAGGAAAAAGGGAAGGAAAATGAGGAAAAACAAACAACAAAATGAACCAGAAAAGGGAGAGGAAAACCGCTTTGCCACGAAAAAGCAAAGGGGGTAGGGGGGGGGGTGCTAGGGCTTGGGGTTCTGAGCCTAGACTTCAAAAACAAAGAAGGAGGAAAAAAAAGAAAAAAAGATACTACGGGAAAAAGCCAAACAAAACCAAGCAAAACGTACAAAAAGGGATGACTCAGGGAAAAAAAGACAGGGGTAAACCCAAAAAAGTCGTTGTGGGGCAAGATTCACAAGGAAAAAAAAAAAAGGACGGTGGGACAACAAAAAACCCAAAGAAGGGTAAAATCCGGCCCTCAGGAGGGAGGAATGCGTTGAAAGCCAGTTACGGGCGAATTTAAGGTCTTGAGAGGGGGAGGGGGAAAACTAAAATCTTGAAAAAAGTTTTAAAATTGGAAAAGAGGCCTAGAAGGGGGAAATAAAAACATTTTTACTATCGGAAAAGAGGGAAAAAAAAAAATAGGCGAACGCGCAATCGACCAATTCAGGCGGAAGGTGAAGAAGGGGGAAGGGAGAGGAAAAGACGAAAATACAAAAAGCTTCAATTAAGAGGGCTTCCTCACATAAAAGTCAGGGTCAGGAAACTTGGAGGGAGGAGTACAGCCAGAAAATCCCAACCAGCTCCGGTGAGGAGGAGAGAAATCAAACAAGGTTTCGTCGCTTGAGCCGAAGGGGGAACTGCGAGAAAAAAAAATACTTGGGAGGGGGAAGAACAATGGGTGTAACGAAAAAACAGAGAAAAGGGGGGACAAAGGAGGGGAACAAGCTACTCGAAACATTCGAAAGATCCTATAATGGTTTGGTTTCAAAGAAAGAGACACAAACCAAAATGGGGGGCAAAAAAAGAAACAGAACGGGAGGGTGGGGGAAGGAATAAATCCAGGAAAAAAGGAAGAAACATGATTGTTAGCTTGTCAGAAGGAAAAAGGAACAAAAAGGCGGGCAAGAGGGAAGAGTGGTATCAAGGAGGGAGGGAGCAGAAGGCGAAAGGAGGTCAAATCGTAAAAAAAACGAAGTCGTAATCAGGGGGAACGGAAAAAAAATCAATAACTCATATACAAAAATACAGGGGAAAAAGAAGACAAAGGATAATTTGGGGGAGAAAGAAAACTCTGTAATGATGAGGAGATCAATCCTAAAAAAAAAAAAACGAAGTATAAATGTTAGTAGAGGATGGGAGAAGAATCAACAAACGAAAAAAAATTGGTTAATCATGGAAGAGAGAATGGAACTTGTGGGGGCGTGCGTCAACGGGGAGAAAGGTGGTTGAAAAGTGACTGAAAACTAAACAACCAGCCCAAGATGAAACCGCCTCGAAGACTAGGAGCTGAGGAAAGGAGGGGGGTCCTGAAACCCTTAAAACGGTGTTGTAAGGGAAAAGAGAAAAAAAGGGATTAGTACCGAGTGACTAGGACCGGAGGGGCAGAAAAAACTCGAGGGGGGGCAGATAGTTAAAAAGAGTTACAGTCGAAAAAACTCCTTTAGAAAAAAGTTTGAAGTCAAACTCAAAGGAAAAGTGTTTTGGAGAAAAGAAGGAAAAGGTGTTGGATGGGCAGAAAGCCAGAAATCCTGGGCAGGGGTAATCGCGGGACCAACGGAGGGAGGGGAAAAGAAAGGAAGTTTCAATCCGACAGGACACAGTGGGGTATCGGACTAAGGAAAGAATTGAAGTAAAAAAAAAATGTTCACAGAAAGGAGAGCGATGACGGGATGAGAAATTAGTTGAGGGAAATAAAACAAAAGGAAGGGAGAAAAAATTGCCTTGGAAAATTCCCCAGAAAAAAAACAATAACAAAGGGGGGGAAAAAAAGAGGCTAGGGAAAGGCGTCTTTGAAGGAGGTGTTAAAAACTTGATTAAGCAAAAGAAATACGAGACGGGGAAGTGGTTATCAAAAATCCCCACCCTCCTCTTCTGGGGGAGGTTACTGAAACACAAAAAGCAAACGGATATGCACGATAAAGAACCGAACAAAAAAAAAAACCCGTGCGCGGCAGGGGGAAAAAAAACCGACAATAAAAGGGGGGAGAAAAAAAAAAAGGGTGTGAGTAAAAAAATTTTGAGTTCGCCGAACTTTTGAGAGGGGGGGAAAAACCCTGCGACTGAAGGATCTGGAAAAAAAAAGGAAAAAAAATGAGAAAATAGCTTCGAGAGGTATGCTCGACAGGGGGGAAAAAAAGAGAAAGGATGGCAAAAACGTCCTTTTTTGAGGTCGAAGAGAAAGACTTGAAAAACTGAAAAATGGGGAAAAGGCGGAAAAAGGGGCAGGATAGAATCAGTGTCTTTTTTGAAAAAGGGAAGGAAAAGGAAAAGCTAAAGGGAAGAGGGTGGCAAGTAAAAGGGATGTGCCTGGGTCAAGCTTTCTGCCGTGCGAGGGGGGGGGAAGAACCACAAGAAAAAAAAGTGACTTTTAACCCAAGAGAAAATGGGGAGTGCCAAAAAGGTGAACGGGTGGGGGGAAAAAAAGTTTAAGAGGGAAAAGAGAAAATCCTGAAAACAACAACGATAGGATTCCAAGAAACTATTTGGCGGTGAATAAGAGAAATGGAAAACGGAAGGGAAAAAACCAGGGGGGAAAACCTCAAGCCTCTCCAAATAAAACTGGCCTGGGAAAACAAAGAGAAAGGACAAGGGGGGAGGAAGTGGGGGAGCACGGACAACAAACCAAAGAAACGGAGGGGGGGGAGGACACTGGAAAAGAGGGAAAAAAATGGGCCGCAAAAAAAAAAGGTTGCCGGGGAAAGGGAGGAAGGGGGTTATTTTGGGCGTTTTTGGACCGGAGAAAGGGGAAAAAAAGGAAAAGAAGAGAAAAAAACATCTAAAAGAAAAACATGGACCAAGTCAAGGGGGTAAAGTGGGGGGATTGAGAGGGGACCCACAAACGGAAAAAAGAAAAACAAAGTCACCCGTTGTGGGTCAACCAAAGTGGCCCCTGGGAACAAAGCGGTTGGGACCGAACCTCTGAGCGCAGCTCCAGAACCGAACTCTTGAGTGGGGAGGGGTTTAAAAAAAACAGTGAGAAAGGAGGTACGGGACAAGGGGCCGAGAAACCAGGGGAAGGGCGGGGAAAAAAAAGAGGAAACGGAACGCAAAAATTGCTGGCCATCTACAGGTCAGGGGGGAAGTTGGTACGGACCGCACAGAAAAAGAACGGGTGGAACCGCCTTAGACAGAAAAAAAATTTTAAGGTTAGGTTCCTCGGTGGGGGACCGCAACAAAGAAAGACCGAGGACGTGGGGCCGTCGCACCTTGTTAAAAACGGGCAAGGGGTCTGACCCATGGGAACTTTGGAAAAAAAATAGAAGGGCGGGCAACACCCAAAAAGCCCGCCAAAAGGCGAAACAACCCCGGAGGGGTTGAGGTATGCTTTTTTCGGTGGAAAACGACCCTGGGAGGAAAGGGGGGAAAGTGGGGGGAGAAGTGAAGCCAAAAAGCTGTAGACGCCAAAGACGAATCTGGGAAAGGGTTCGAAAACGTGGGGGGGAGGAGGAAAAAAAAAAAATGGGGTTTCTCGAGGGTTCAAGCCGTCGATAAAATGTTGTTTTCAAAGGGAAAGAAAAGGACCTAGAAAGGGGTTTCAAGGAGAAGGGAAAGGGAACGCGAGGAACACAAACAAGATTTCTGGGAAAAAACTAAGAAGAAAAAAAGAAAAAACAAGGCCAAACTGTGCAAGAGCAAAACCCACGTGGTCTGGGGGGGGCAAAAAAAGAATCGGTGAAAAAGTTCAACGTGGAGGGAAGAAAAAAACGAGGGAAAGAACAGTAAAGACAGGGAGGGGGGAAAGAGAAACAGATCACAGCTTAAAAGACAGCAGCGATCTGTTTCAGGGGAAGCAAGACTTGGGTTGAAGTCGACCAGGACCAAAAAACCACTTGTGAAGGGGTGGGAGCACCAGAACCAGTATGAATCCCAGATCTGTATTCGGGAGGGGGGGAAGAAGGAAATGTGGGAGGTTCGTGAGGGGGAAATATCAACGTTCGGAGCAAAAAACTGCCTGGAGAGAAAAAAGGTGTGAGTGAAAAAAAAAGAAAACGTGGGCACGTGAAAATATGTACCTCAGGAGGGGGAGAAAAAGGCCTGTTCTGAAAGTTTAACACAAGTTCATTTCTCAAGAAAAACCACGCAGAGAATCAAACAGGGAACGTTGCAAACCGTACTCGAGGCAGTGAAAAATTCTACAAAAAATGCCATTCGACTACCCGGTTACACAGCCACCCGGGAAGAAAAAGAAGTCAACAGGGGGGAGGGGGTGATCAGGGGAAAACATCCTAAAGAAAGCGGGGGTCGGGGAAAAAGGTGGAGACTGTCCGGGGGGGGGTTGGGGAAAGGGTTGCACTGAGGGGGGAAGAAGACAGTCATCGGAAAATTGGGCTCCCTTCAAAGGAGAACGTAATGTCACAAAAAGGGGAAGAAAGAGTATGCATAAAAAAGACAAGTGCAACTCTGGTTGGGACTCAGGTCAAGATAATGCTCATGAAAAATGGAGGGTCTTGTATAAAAGCTACCTTTTGGTTGAAAAAGAGGGGGGGGAAACTGACCAAACCACAGGGAAAAAGAGCCGAGGGGAAAGGGAAGAGCGGTGGGGAGAGCTGTTGGCAAAAAAAAACCACCCAAAAAAGGGGGAAAATCTAAAAAACTAAAGTTCGTTTCAAGAGACCCCCAAAAGAAAAAGAGGAGGGGGTTACTCAGAAAAGAAAAGGGGTAAGGGAAAGACACAACCAAGGGGGGGGGGTTGGCATTTTCAAGCGAAGGGAACAACAAAGAACTTGTTTGGAGGAAGTGACCGGAGCAAGCCCCCTTTTGGAAAAAGGAAAACAGACACCAAAGGGGGGAAAGTTGGACCAGGTCTTACAATCCTTAAAACGAAAAAGAATTGGGTAAGGGGAAAACTAATTTGGAATCTCGGACGGCGAGCAACAAAAACGCAAGGGGGGGGAAACCGGTCGATTGGGAAGGAGGGAAGAGGGGGGGAAAAACAAAAAAACCCCAGGGGGGTTCAGGGGGGGGAAAAGTCCGAACAATCATGCCGGAAGGGGCTGGAAAAAAAATAGAAAAAAGCAGCAAGAAATTGAGGGGAACAACAGCAAAGCAGCCATCGCACGACCGTCGGAAAAAGCGCCCACGTAAAAATATGGAGTTACCCGACGGGGGCCGACAAATTTGTCCAGCAAAAAATCAACGCCCGAAGAAAAAACAGTCACTTCGCCTGAAAAAGTAAAAACAACCGACTGGGAAACCGAAGGAGGGACAAGAACTGGAGGCAAAAAAGCAGGACTGGGGCTTTGGGGTTGGGGAGGGCGGGGACATGGTTTTTCCAAAAAAATCTACTCAAAACAACACGTAAGGAGTATGAAATAGCTCGTGAAAAAGAAAGAACCCAAAGAAAACTACACATGATGGAGAATAAAAGCCCCGGACGAGCAAGGGAAATTAGTGGGGGGGGGAAAAAATAGACGTTGAAACGTTTTTCGGGAAGGGGGCAATGCAAGAAAAGGGTGAAAGCCGAAGGGGGGGGGTTCCAGAGAGGTAAGGAGCATTCACCGCGGGGAAAAGACGATGCGGGTTTGAAAAAGGGGGAAAAGGAGGGAAACGCAGGATTAAGTTGGGGGAAAAAGAGGACGAGGGCCATCACCGGGACAAAAAAACTTGTTAAAATCGGACTAGAAAAAGGGACAGGAAACGGAAAAAGGAAAAGTAGAAAACGCAGGCAGGGGGAGGGGAATCGCCAAGGAGAGAAAAAAAAAATGGTTAAGAGGGAAAAAAAAAAGAGGGGAGAAAAAACAGTCCTGAGTACATCTTCAGGGCTCCGGCCAAAACCGGGAAAAAAGAAGCTATCTTTGGGAAAGGACGCGCAAGGAAAAAAAAAAAAAAATTGGGAGCAGGGTCAGGACTGCGACGTCAGTCCAGGCAGAAAAAACCTCTAAGCTTGGTTTAACTTTCTACGACTGAGTTGTGTTCGACCAGGCGAAAGAAGGGGGGGACAAACGGAAAAAAGTCTACGAAAAACGCATAAAGCTGAGAAAAAACGACGCGGATATGGGGTTGGCAGGAAAACAAGCAGGCCAAAACAAGGGAAAAAATAAATGACGCCTGAAAACAAAAATGTTTGTCGGGAAGCATTTCTGAGAACTCAGAAAAAAAGGGGAAGGGGAATCTCAATCGAAATGAAGAAGGGAGGGCAAGCGGGAAGCGTGAGAAAGAACATGTGCAGAGCGCTAAAGACGAGGACCCCGGAAGAGGGACAAAAAAAACCGAATCGAAAGGAACCAACGTGACTAAAACCCCCTAGAAGTGGCTCAAAAACCGAAGGCCGAAAGGGCACGAAAAAACGGGGGAGAAGAATGTGTGCATCCATGAACGCATGATTTCAGGAACGGGAGGGGGAGGCCAACTCACGTAAAAATGCTCGCATCGGGGAAATAGCAGAAACCAAAGGGGAGAGGGTAGAAGAAAAAGAAAATGCTTTTGAGGGAAGGACGACGGTGGGGGGCTCCAGGTTACCCTAGAACAAACCAGAGAGACTGGAAAAGAAAAGAAAGTACCAACTATGGCAAAAAAAAGGGAAACTAAAACTTAGGGGAAAACCGTCACCAATTCAAAACATGGAAGGGACAACGAGCCAAAGAGGAGTGGGGAATGAGACAGATGGACATCGGGAGGAGGCCGAATCATTGGACAGGGAGGAGACATAAAGGGTGAGAAAAAACAAGTACTTCTTTTCCGCCCTGTGAAAAAGGGGGGGGAAACGGTTGGGCAAAAAGGTTCTAAGAAAACAGAGAGGCAAACAAGGGGGGTTAGGGGGGTGCGATCAAGGCGGGGGTTGGTATCACGGGCCTTCGGGTACTTGAGAAGAAAAAGGACAGAGGTCAGGATGGAAAAAAAGGTATCAGAAAGGAAAGAAATATTTGGAAGTGAAAAATTCAATCGTGTGCGGGGACGGGAGAGACATTGGGTGCGGAAAACCACGCCAGGGGTTGGAATCAAACAAAAAAACAAAAAAAACCGAGACAAAAAAAAGGAGGGGGAAAAAGGACGCCGAAGGGAGCGGCACAAGTGATTACGCCAAATCCTCACTCTGCAAGGGGGGAAAGTGTAAAAAAGAAAAAAACCAAGTCAGTCAGAATTGGAAAGAAACGGACCAACACCACAGAAAAAAGGGGATAGGCAACGCCTGAAGGAACGCAAACACGCGTACGCAGGACCAACCTAAGGGAAAGGGAGAAGGGAACGGCCACGAAAAATATGGGGTTTTTCGTCAAATTGGACATCAGGAAGGGTAGAGGTTCAAAAAAAAAAAAAAAGAGGCCGGGCAAACGAAAAGGGGGGAAGCTTGGGTCAAACAATAAAAAGAGGGGGAAGAAGGAAAGGCGGCGCAGTAATAGGAAGGAGGCCCATTGCCCACGCCATTATTTGGTACACAACATCAGGGGGGGTGGTGATCGTGGGGGAATCGCAAAAGGTTACAAAAAAAAAAGACAACGAAGGGAAATTGGCAGAACTATGATTTAGGGGGGAATAAACAATAACAAAAAGTACGGACTTTGTCAAGGGGGGAAAAGTGAAGTCTGGGCAAGGGGGGAAAAAAAAAAAAAAGACGTGCGTGCAGAGGAACAGCAGCGGGCACAAGGGGGGGGTCCCACGAAAAAAAGACCCCTGCAAACAACATTCCTTTGCAAAAAAAAAAAAACAAAAAAGAAGGTGAATTGCAGCAAGGGTGACAGAAAAAAAGGAGGTAAGAGAAAGAGAGAGAAAACCAAAAACAACTTGAGATAAGAAGGGAAAAAGAAAATAATAATTGACGCGGGGGGAGGGGGGAAAACTTGTAAATAACCAGCTGCCTTCCGGAAGTCAGGGGTTTGTATGGGGGAAGGGTTGAAGCTTACAAAAAAAAACTGCACTAAAACAGCAAGCACAGAAAACGTCAGGGGTCAAAGCAAAGCCATCGCCTTTGCCGGCAAAGATCCAGTTTCTTTTAAGGTGGGGTGGGGAGATGAACGACGAAAAAAAAAAAAAAAAAAAAAAAAGAAACGATCGACTAAACACATGCGGAGTGGGACTGCTTGGGGGGGGTAAAGACTTGCAAAGATGCAAACAAGGCACCAAACAAAGTCGTGTGTCCAAAATACCCAGTTGCGAGGGTGGGCCATGGCCCGGAAAAAAGAGCAAAGGGGGAGGGACCGAGTTCTGGGAGGCTTGGTTTCCTCGGGAACTAAGTCGAAAAAAAGGAATTCGAACTTTGGGAAAAAGCCCAGGCAACGGAGGGGGGAAAAAAATCCAAAAAAGAAAGAACAACCCAGTAGGATGGGGGGGCCCGCCGAAGTCCAAGGTACCGGAAGGGTTGCTCCGCCAGCCCGGGGTGAGGCGGGAGGTAGCGGGACAAAGATAAATTTGACTGCAAAAAAGAGGGGGGGGGCAGGAAACACACCCAGCAGTTGTTGGCCCGTGAAAACCAAAAGTTTCCCACGGCATCGTTCCAAAGTGTAGGTGTCGAGAAACCAGGACCTGCACGAAACGAACCACGCCAAAAATCACAATCGTCCGGAGTTCAAAGTGAAAAATTATGAGGGGGGGGTGGGGGTCTTTGAAAGAGGAACGAAACCTTGAGAAGGAGGGTGCTATTTTAAAAAACCAACCGTCATGGACAAAAAAGCAAATCTATGTTAAAACTTGTGGTCAACTTTACAATAAGCGGGGAAAAAAAAGAGAGACGATAACAGGGGGGGGGGAAAGAAACCCAGGTCCATCCCTAAGATGGACAAGGTGTCCGGATCAAAAAGTTTACACAGTAAACGTACAAAAGAAAGGTCAGAGTTTCGAAAAAAGGAAACATCCCAAACACGTCAAAAGGGCACTCGAAAAAAAAACCACGGGGGGAGGGTGCCAGGAAATCGAAACGTGTCCCGTGGCGAACACAAAGCAAGTAAAGAGAAACAAAGGGTATCCGCAAAAACCGTCATCATACAGGCCAGAAGAAACGCCAGATTCATCAAGCCTTGGAGAGACAGAAACGGAAACATCAGGGGGGGAAGAGTGGTGCAGCGACAAAGGAAAAAATCGACGTATATGTGAGGAAGGGGGGGGAAGGGCCAAGCTTGTTGGAGGAAGGGGTCAGGGTAACCAAAAGAGAAACGGGTTCAGGGAAAAGAACCTAGGGCAAAAGGGCTTACCGGAAGATAGACCAAAATAAAAGTCGGACGGAAACTGGGGGACTTCAAAAATACCTCGAGGAAGGGGAAATGGTCGATTAATAGGAAAAAAGCAGCCTCGGCAACCGTTCAGAGGAAGCAAACGTTTATGACGAAGGGGGAAACCAAAACGGGCTACGAACAAAGTTGACTAAAAATCTTCGGGACAGGAAAGGGCAGGGGGAGGGCAGAAAAAGGTCCACACGAAAAGTGGCGTAAGGAAAGTTAAACGGGAAGAAAAGGAGGACTTCGGGGTGGTGGGGGGGATATTACGGAAAGAGGGTCCGCAAGCAGGGAAGAAAGTGGGTGACACTCAAAACTATTGCTTAAAAAAAAAAATACAGGCTGACAGGAAGAAAAAGAAGAAAACTAGGGGGAGGCAGGGGGAGCAGAAGGGAAGACACTAAAAAAAGTAACCGTCTTTGAAAAAAGCAAAGAAAAAGGGGGTCCAACTGGTTGGTGGGGTAGAACGTGAGCAAACCAAAAACACGAGGATTACTTTGTCGCGAAAAGGGGAGCCAAGGGGCAAAGAAGAGAAAGCGGGGCACCAACGCCCTTGGGAAACAACTTCTTGAGGAAGGAGAACCAAACAACTAGGGGCTGCGCGATCCAGAAAAAATTGGTCAGAAAAGGGAAAAAGGAGTCTCAGGAAAAGAACAGAAAACGGGTGTGTGTGGGGGCACGGAGGAGGATGGACCGCACCTATAAGAGGGAACCTTTGGGGGTAGGGGAAGAACAACCCTGTAAAAAATGTAACCCAAAAAAAAAAACTTTGGGGGCAAAACCCATTAGGAAAGTCCTTAAGGGGGTTACGGTGTTGTTTTGAAAAAACGATAGCGGAAAGGGGGGACGGAAAAAAGCCCTTACCGGTCAAGATTTGACAAGGGCAAGACTATGTGGGTGAAGAGGGTGGTCTAGTAGGGGTAACATAGGATGGCAACAAAACAAAGAGGTGAAAAATAAATATGTCGAAAAGATCTGAAAAACCCTGGGAAAAAGAAGAAAAAAGGGGCCGTTGACAAACACGAACATCCAAAAGACAAGAAAAAAAAGACACGTAAATATGGAGGAAAAGAAAGACCCGAGGAAAAAAAAGGTTGCCAAAGAAGAAGACCCCGAAACCGAATAGCAAGTCAGGCGAAAAGGTTTAACAACAAGCCAAAAAAGCGGGAAACAGGGAGGGGAAGCAAGAAAAAGCGTTGCCTTTGGTGTTGGGAGGCACAAAGATTGGGGCGA
>Ga0179593_1530983_pt1 | contig 12994 bp, 22 predicted proteins | sample CZODoug2_1_08_16_FD_185931 | JGI IMG/M metagenome (GOLD analysis project Ga0179593, IMG submission 185931) | Vadose zone soil fungal communities from Angelo Coast Range Reserve, California, USA - CZODoug2_1_08_16fungal (PacBio error correction) | ecosystem: Environmental > Terrestrial > Soil >...
ATTGGAAGATCGTAAAACCGGGGAAGTCGACATAATTACGGTGTTCTAACTGGGGGGAGGGTCAATCTCCCTCCAAAAGTCTGGGTTTTGTTCATGGAAAAAGTCGGGGAAAGTGGAAGTGTTTGAACCTAAAGCCTTCTGGGGCGTGAGAGGGGAAAAAGGACGAAAAAAGCAAGCTGGTTTCTCGAGGTCGGGGATAAAATCTTGGACCTGCAGGAAAAAAGCCAGGATTGGACAAATCAAGGAGCTCTCTCAAACAGTAGGAGGAGGAAAATATCTTGGAGGCCAATTCCGGGCTTGCTGCATCAATTGGGGGCGGGGGGGGGGGAAGGGGGTGTGAATCGATGCCTGCGAGGAAACCAGGGGGGAGGGGAAAAGAAGTACACGCAGAAAAGCGGGGTGGAGGTTCAACTATGTTCCCGACTTTTTTTCAAAATGAACAAGAGGGTGTGAGAGACTTGGAACCAAAAGGCTCATATCAAAAATAGAGTAGTTTGAGAGGGGAGAGGGAAAGCTCTGTTTGGCCTCAACAAGTATAATAGCAACCAAAAAAGCCAGTGCTCTCGCTGAGTAAGGAGTTAAACTGGCTTGGACATTATCATTGGGGAGGGAATGTCAAAGTGCCAATTTAATTTAAAAAAGAGGGAGATGCGGGTTGGAGGCCTTAAAGACGAAAAAAAAGAAGGGGGTTTGTCGGGGACTGAATATGAGCTCGCCTGGGAGTTTAGTCCGTCAATAGCACAAACGCGCAAGAACTTCCTGGACAGGGAGGGGTTGTGATCAACCAAACAAAAACGGGCAGGGCAAAATAACTCAAGCGGCAAAACAAGCAAAGCAGGGGCAGAAGCTGAAGTGTCAAAGTCTGTAACCGGGAAGCAAAAGGCGCTTTTGATCCTCTGACAGGGAACGGGTGAGGATGAAAAGGTCTCCAAATTTGTGGGGAGGAAAAAAAGGAAGGTTACAAGGATTCGTGAGCGCCTTTTTGGGGGAGGACCCCAAAGCAGAATTGCCTCGCGGTGAGAGGGACAAAGGGGAGCGAGGGGAGACTCCGAAAATCGGTTTGAAGATCGCAAAGGAACGCGGCTTTCAAGACGTCTCCTTTGGGCATCGAAGAAAAACGAAGGAGATGAAAAGAAAAGTAAGCAGTCCAAGAAGGGGGGAAGAGCATTAGAGGGACTGGGGAGGGAAGTTAAAAGAATCCATCTCCTATTGAAAAAGGAAGAGGCAGATACGGTAAATTTCGAGAGGACTCTTTCAGAAAAAGAGGGGGAGCTCAAAAGGAAGGGGACCCCCCTTGGGGGGGGGGGGGGGGGGGGGGGGTTTTGGGGGGAGTTCAACGACTTTCTTAGTGCAACTTGTTTCTGGGGAAAATCTGGTCGCTCCGTAGGACGGCTCTGAAAAAATGAATGGCAGAAAGAAGAGAGCCGCAAGAGAGGGACTTGGGAAAAACTGAGGATAGTCTGGATCTCCCCGTCCAGAATCCGGTCAAAGTAAATCAAGTGATCCAGGGGTCTGGGGGGGTGACTTTTTCACAGAAGAAAGGGGACTGTAAATTGTTTATGTATAACTAACAGTACTTTCCTTAATACGGACACCATCGACCGTCTAAAAAAAAAACGGAGAAATGCTTAACGTTTGGGGTTAAAATAACTTAAACTATACATCGAAAAAAAAAGTTCTCTCAATGGGATCAAGGGGTACCCCTGGATAGCTAGCCACGAGGGTTAGGAGGGGACAAAAAGAAACCGAATAGTTTAAAGGTTGGAAAAGTCACTAACGGATTAAAAAGGTTTACTATATATCCAACCGTCGTCAGATGCTGAGAATAGAAGAAGTGAAGTCTAAGAGACGAGGATCAAAAAAAGAAGACATCGCGGTCGAAATCTGAGTCAGTGTTTCGGACCTCAGCAATGGATCGTAAAAAACAACAAAAAGGGAGATGAAGCTATGATATGTGAGGGCGAGGAAATGGAAGATATAGAGGTTCGACCGTACATAAGGGGGATAGGGAGGAAGCCTAGCCGTCGTAGGGGGCCTGTTCATCGTGTGGGACGGATCTGTCAAGGAGAAAAAGAAGAAACTCTTAGAGGGTTGAAAAGAGCGTTATGATCAAGGGATAAAGGGGACCGACGGCGAGAAAAGAACCGGGGCGCGGTTGAGATCGGAAGTGGGTGACGTATGTAAACAACGGACGCATGAGACTCGAAGTTTTGGGTGGGGTGAGGAATCGTAAGGATTGGTATAGTGCCGAGTACTCTATTGTACAGAAAAAATACTGATACTGTTCCAAAAAAAGCCAAAAAGGCGCTCCAATCTGGAGGGGGGACTACGCGTAGGAACCTGCCGGGGAGAAATAGAAGATCGCCTAAGTAAAATTGACGGAAAACATTGGGGCTAAGTGGAGAATAAAGGCATTTTTCAGCGTCAGGGGAAAAGACATCAAATTCTCGACCAGGGCACGAAAAAAAAAAGAGGAAGGACAAATGAACTAAGGGCACAACGGGTTTCGCTCAGTTATGAAGGCATCCAGAAAGTTTGTCCACGGATACCGCTCGGGGCAAACAAGGGTCAGCTTTCGCGGACTAGAAAAAAAGGGAGGGAAGGGGCAACTGTACTGCTCTGCAGGGAAAAAAACATTGGGTTCGAAGAGAGGAGGCCAGGCAGGAGATCAGATGACAAATGGATGATTAGGGGGTAGTAGAGTAGTTAGGGGATATCCGCGAGCCTAAGGCAGGGAGGACTGGAAGCTCGACAATGAAGGGGGAAAGCAAAAAAGGGGTTAAAAGTTGAACGGCACGAACTTTATTGTAGACCAAAAAGGGTTAGAAAATGGGGAAATCGACAACTGACATAAAGAAAGACGGAGAGAAAGAGGATTACGCGCTTCGCCGCTCTCGAGAGGGGGGGAAAACTTCAGGAAAGCTTTGGGGAGGTAAAATCGGGAGGGAATATTTGTCAGAAAAATTGGGTGGGTTAGCAATAAAGCGACGGGGGACGGATTGCTCTGTCGCGGTCAGAGGGAAAGGAAAAAAGGCTCAGGGGAAGCTCATTTTATACATCGGGGACCTAACCTATAGGGGCATTTCAAGGAAAAACGACATAAAAAAAAGCGGAAATTCGTGGGAATAACCCGAAAATAATAAAAGCATGGGCATCTTTATTAATCGCTGTCTGAGCGATCAGGGGGGAATTGGAACTCGGAGGCTCGGGGCTACGGAAAACCATAAGTCAATGGAAAGAAAATGGGGGTTCAGGAACTGCGTTTCAAAAAAAAGGAAAGACTGGGAAAGGGAGATTTGTTCATGGAAAGTCGGAGGAGAGTTGGGGTGAACCTAACGTCCTTCTTTTCTGCGAGTCCACCAGGCGAAAATAAAAAAGTCAAGGAAGGTATCCAAGAAGAACAGGAATTTTCCCAATTGCGGGCAGAAGACCCGGAAGGAAAGGAAAGCAATCAGCACAACAACACCGATGAGGAGAGCTAAGTCATTCCGGGCTTGCGGGAAATTGGAAAAAAAGGGGAATTGGGGGGATCAGGGATGACTTCTATTAGAACCAAGGGATGTCATCTCGAGGAAAAGAAGGCGGGTGGGTTCAAATAGATTCTTCTCAAAACTTTAAGAAAATATGTACTGAAAGCAGAAATCTCAATCGAGGAGGGCGCTTATTGCGAATTGAGCTCATGGGGTGAAAAAGAAACAAGAGGAGGATGGTCCATCCTTCGTCCCGGCTGCTCGAGGGGGGAAAGGGACAAGAAAGGATTCAAAACAGGTACTTTCTTGGAATTTGGAGGGGGAGTCCCAAAAGTGGAAGGAACCGGCCCGTCTCTCAGTGGAAGACTACGGGGAGGGGGAAACGCGGAAGTGAAGGTGGAAGGGCCTTTCAATGAGGAAGGAGCGCCGAGAGGGTGAAGAACAAGAATAAGAAGAGAGAAGACGTCGATGTAAAATCTGGGGTTCAGAAAAACGGTCAATTGTCAGGGAAAAAAAAGTCAAAAGATCTCGGGGGCCAAAACGAAGGGGGGAAGAAACTGACGTCTGCGAGAAAGAGGGAGACCGGTCAACGTAAGGTGACTAGCACGCTGAGGAGGGATAAGAAGGGCGATCTCAATTGCAACACCATAGAGGGGGGGGGATGGGCCAAAAGTCTTGGAAGTAAAATCCTGGTAAGGTTTTGGGGCAGAAAAAAACTAATCGCGAGTTCAATAGATACAAGGGGAAACGGTGATCGGGGATCAAAAAAAAAATGTGCGACGAAAGCGTTTGGACTCAGAAGAGGAAGGAGGCGGGGGTTCCACTTAGCCGGAATCAGGGGGGGGGGGCAAAAAAGATCGGTAGTAAAGGGGGTGGGAAGGAAAGAAGTAGGCTGGTTTGAAATGGGAAGACACCAGGTTCGAAAAGTGGAGAATCTTCAGGTCCCCCTCGAGGACAACGCAGAGACGGTGAAATTTCGAGCAGGTGGGCGTGAAAAATGGAGAAAAAAAAGGTTTGGAGGGAAGGTTGCATAACATTTGAGGGGACAGGACTGAGAAATTGTTCGTGTCAATCTGGGAGAAGAGGTAGACCACGGATGAAGAAAATATTTGTGGGCAAGAATTAAAAAATAGGGGAGGGTGTGACACGAGGAGAGGTGATCATCCCCCGGAATGGGAAAAGGGAGTGACCGCCATCAGAGGCCTGCAAAGTTGGGAACCGTGGGCGCAAGATGCGTTTTTCGGAAGAAAGGACTCAGAGGAAGTAAAGAAAGACCCTACCCCGGACTGCCCGAGAAGGGGCGCACAGTTTTTTGAAAAGGGAAAGAAAATTCTCCAGAAAAGGGGAATCATTGGATCAAAGTCAAAAAAAAGTAAGAGAACAGGGGCTGCCAATCAAGCTGGAGGGGAGGGACAAGGAACGAAAAAAGGAAAGTTCAGAATGGGGGGGGAAAAGAACTGTTCCTTATAATGAGAGGAGGATGCACGGCAGATAAAAAGGAGAAGTCTATCGACCTCTTAAAGAATCTGGTCGAAAAAATAGGGAGGAACTGGCGGGTCGACACAACGAATAAGGATCGAAGAACGGGGGAAAAAGAGGTAACGACCAGGGGGAAAAAGGAAGGATTATGAGGGAGGGAAAACAATTCCTATCTCCTATGGGCTCCTACAGGGGGGAGGGGATCCAGGAGAAAGGCGCTAGAAGAGTCAAAGCTCTGACGCCGTTTTGATGCTCATTGGGAAAGGAGCAGCCTCTTTCAAAAGCGAGATTTAGCCTGGGGTTTTGAACTACAATAAGGGGGCCGGGGAAAGGGGTGAAGACTGCTGTTGTCACCTAAGTATCAAACATAAGGACCTGGGGATAGGGGGGGGAGCTTGGAAGGGGGGGGGGTTAAAAAAGGGTAGAAGTTTCGAAGGGGGGGGTGTTACTCTTTCAATTCATGTTTGCCAAGACGGAAAAAAATGCAGAAAGAGGAAAAAAGGTAGGGTCCTTTGAAAAACGGGCCCAAAACGTCAATCTTGATGCGTTGGTCAGGGTGGACACTGCCCCGGGAATGAAAATAAAAAAAAAAGAGGGGGACTGGTGGACAACCGTCGGAAAGGGTGTCTGAGCGGCGGAAAGGTCAATGAATTGTCAAAGATGGTAAAATACTCCGGCCTGCTCGAACGAAGGGGAATGGTAATTCAGAATTTCGTAAAATAGCAACGTGCAGACTTCGGGGGGGGCACAAGGAAGGTGAGGGAAAACATCCAGTTTTGACCAGGAGAAAGGAGAGGGGGGTGGGGAAGGGGAGGAGGAAAAAAGGCAGAGCTTTCGACGCGGATCCGGTACGCCGAGAAAATGTGTGCTCTTACTTAGAAAGGGGGCCAGGGGGGGGGAGACTACTGGGCCAAAGGAGCCAGTATAGAGTTAAAAGGGGGGGAAAATTGCTATCGCAAACGATGTACACGATTGGGAAGGAAAGAGCGATCTCTACCGGGGGATCCGATAAGTCAGGGGATCGGACGAAAAAATACTTCGGGGGGCCAGGAAACTAAAAAGGGGGACTAAAAACAGGAAGGTTGGGGATTGAATCGAAAAGGACCGGGAGCCACACTATCCAAAAGGTGAAAGGCTCGCCGCGGACGAGAGGAATCAACTGACCTGTAATAGGATTGAGGACCGAGAAAGAAGGGTCAACAAACTTTTTGTCGTGTTTTTTGGAGAAACAGAAAGACTAGGAATCTCTGGGAGGACGATGACAGGGAAAAACGGAGTCGAAGAATGTTTTCCTCATCTGAGGCCGGCAACAAGAAGTGGGGGGTCGGAAGTCAGAATACACCAAAAGCTATGTAGGGTCAACTGGGATTGGGGTTAAAGGGAAAGTGTTAAAGAGTTGACATCATCTTTGACGATTGGAGGGGGAAGAGAGGGGGAAGGATTGAACGCGGAAAGGAGCGGGAATAAACCATAGCGCAATTCTACAGGCGAACGAGGGGTAGCGGTTCAAAAGGAGAGACCACTTAAAGGGGGGAGATTGTTCATGGAAAAGTCAGGAAAAGAATGACCTAAGCTTCTTTGAAAAACTGGCGGCGAGGCGGAAGATCAAGCTGGGGGGGGGTCCCTCGCCGCATCGATTGGAAACATCGGACCATTGCGAAACCAGGGGAACTGGGGGGGAAGGAAAGTTGGAGAAAAAAAACAACAACGATGAAGGCGGAAAAAGAGAGATGGGGGAATTGGAAACAAAGGGGGAAAAAAAAAACATAAAAACGGCTTCAGAAAGGGGACAAACAGTGTATGTGAATCGGATGCACTCCAGGGAAAAAGATTTTCGCAAAGGGTTGGGAAGCAAAAAAAAGAAGGATTAGTCAACAATCTCAAGGACTTTCTTTCGGGGGAAGACAAAAGAACCAACAAGTCTGGACGTGGTGAAACTGGAACCGGGAAGGGGTCAGTTATGGTCGAAGGGAGAGAGGTTTCCATGAAAAGAAAAAAGGGGCCAGATCCGCTTCACATCCTTCGGCAAACCGACTGGATCGGAGGGAAAATCCAAAGAGAAAAAGCTTTAACTTGGAATTAGATGTACATGACAGGTGACCTTCCATCAGCTCTGGTTGAAAAGGATTGGGGGACCGGAAAGGATTTGGGGGGGTGCAGAAATTTCAGAATAAAAACGGTAGGGAGAAGGGGGGGGGGCAATAGCCGCGCCAGAAAAGACTTGGTTACTCAAAAACGACAAAACTGGAGGTGAAAAGGGAACCATCGGTGGAAAAAATGGCATCCTCTGACAGGTCAGAGCTGGTCGCGAGACCGCGGAGAAGCCGGGGGTCATTACAGGGGGGGAGACGAGGGGGGCTTTATACGGGAAGGGGGTCGATTAAATGGGGGCGAGTTGAGGGAAGGTCGGGAAGAAAGCCTTGCACCTTTTGGAACCACATTGTAAAACAAAAGTCAATCTATCGTAATCCAAGGTAGACTCATAGGAGGAACCTAAGAGAACGCGTTGCCTAAAAAGAAGGGGGAAGGCTGCACTATATCCGGGGGTCACAAGAGCGTCACCACAGGTGGAGGTTCAGACCAAGGCTTTTGACAACCAGTACCGCTGTTCGGATCTAGGAGGAAAAGGGAGAGGGGTCCACCTCCGATTAACATTACGGACGGGGTTCTAGAGATGGTTACTCATAAAAAAAGGGGGGGGAGGGACTCGTTGGGTTCAAGGAAGGGGATAAAGGGGGGAAAGTGAATTAACATAATTACATCCGGGGTCGTGGAAAAGGCGTCGGGCAAGGAACCTGTAAAATGGGGACTATTGTGTTTAAAGACGAGGGTTGGTACCGCGGTGGGAAAGGAAGAAAAGAAAGATTGTGTAACACGGGAAAACGTCGATGAAACAGTTGGAGCGATGAAAGGGAAGTGGGCAAAAGATCAGTTAATCGTAGGGAGAACGGGCCAGAGAAAGCCGACCCGATACCAAAAACCCGAGCAGAAAACAAACAGTGGGGAGAAAAAAGGCGCCGTTGTGTGGTAAAAAAAAAAAAAACCCATCTCTACCGAAAAAGGGGAGAGTGACAAACTTCAGTAAATCCAAGAAGATAAAAGGAACTAAGCTTTTCCCCTTTTCCGCACAAGGAGTTGAGGGGCAAGCGGTGTACTAAAAGATAAGAGAGTCCAACACGAGAAGAGAAAAAGGGAACATTGAGTCCGCTAAGCGACCTGTGAATGAGGAAAAAGCCTCTCAGCGGAGATCGCGACGGGGGGGGGGGGGTTCGAGAGATAAGAATGATCTCTAAAAAAAAAGGGAGGGAAAGAGAGGAGAGACGCAGGGAAAATTATGAACAATGCCGATCGACCGATTGCGAACAGAGAGGTCCCTTATAAGAGGCGCAAATGGCTATTTCCTCCGGATCTTACTCAGGGGGGGAGGCAAAGTGAGGCAAGGAAAAGATGGAGGAAAGGAAACTGGCAAAGCAAAACTATTCGGGCGTCCATTTTTGACAGAAAAGCCGGGCGGTAGGTGCGAGCCGAAAAACTTTTACGAGGGGTAAAAAACCGACGCTATCAAGGAGACAAGGGGGGAGGAGGCAGGGAGAGTCCAAAGGAACAGAGCAGTGCGACGGCACGGTGTTGGGGTTGAGGGACTCGGGCAGGGCAGTGAGGGGGGGGTTGCCGGACCGTGACAAAAGTCAAGAACGCCTAAATGGGGCCCAGGCAATTGGCCGGGCGCAGCGGGATGGGAGGGCATCAGATTTTACCTGGGACGGTAAAGAAAATCTCTGAATGGACAACCGTCGGAAAAAATCTGGAGAAAAAAACACGGAGTCATTCATTTTTCAGCGCGTCGGGGAATCATAAGCACCTTCGACATAGTTGAAAAGGCAAGAATTGTAATTCAGGAAAAGGGCTTGGAAACGTCCATCAAACGTTGCGCTAGATGGGGCTGGCGATGAGTAGAACATCTGATCAAAAAAAAAGACAAACTAATGTGTCCTAATAAAAAAACAGAAGTTAGACGCGGATCAGGAAATCTGTCAAGCAAAGCCTTGGACGCTTACTTCTCTACAGACGAACATTGGGACGCGCGTTGCACACAAAGGAGACAAGATAAGTAAAAAAAAAGAGGAGGGCGATGAGGATAAGAAGGGTCAAAGCAGCGCCTCGCTACCTGTAGAAGAAGAGGGAACATGCGGACTCAAAAAAGGCGGTTCACGAATTGGCGTCACGAAACGTAAAAGGTTTGGAAAGCCAAAAAGGGGGGGGAATGAGCTGACCTTATAACATCGACAGCTGGAGGGAAGTGAACAGACATCCGCGGTCTCGAATAAAAGGAAAGGGGGAGACCCTCGGAATTCGGTTTGACGATCGGAAAGGGCAAGTGGTACGAAAGGGGTCGTTTTTTGGGGAAAAAAAGCAAGCTGAAGAGGGGATGCTCGAAGGCTTATTGACGGGGGGGGTGACAAAAAAAAAAAAAATCCGGTCCTCCATCTGCAGGACCGGGCGAAAAAGTCGGGTGACGTAGTGAGGGGTCCAAGACCGCCAGCCGCAAAAGAATAGGGCAGGGCAAATGCCAATACACCCCGAAAAATGATATGAAAAAAAGTTAAAGAAGTGAGAGAAGGTCAAGGCAGCTCGGGACGAAAAAATGTTAAGACTGGCGGAGATCGGAAACAGGATAAAAGCAAAAAGAAGTGGAATGTTTCGAACGGCAGTCATACACCAGTCAGAACGGGGGAAGAGTTCATGTGTGGGAAAAATTGCGAGTTTTTGAAAACCAAGGAGAGGGAAGGTCTTTGACCACAATTTGCGAAAGAAATCTTTTGAGAAAAAAAGGGGAAAAAGACAATGCCCTTCTTGAACCCAGGGAGGAAGACCGAATTGAAGCCGTAGTGACATCTCTCTCAAAAAAACAAAAAGAGGGACATTGACGAACGTCCAATTCCGTGCTTCAAAGAGGGGAAAAGAGGGGCATTGTTAGTGAAGAGGGGAAAAAGTAAAAGCTTGATCTTTCGCACATGCCATCGCCGAGGAAGCTTTAGGTTCAAAAGAGAAAGGGAAAAAAGGGGAGCAGGGGGGGTTTCCATGACAAAAGACCCAGACCTTAGGGAAGACGAAAAGCAGTTTTTCGAAACCGCTCAATTAGGGATCTGGGTCAGATCTCCGACCCATCGAGCGAGCTCGTTTCTCAGGAGACCGAGCATGCTAAAGGACAAGAAGCAAAGGCTTAACTGAGGGCATTGGAGGGGAGGGGGGATTGGGGGGACCTTCCATAGCTTCTTTAGTCAAGGAAAGGGATTAAAGACTCCGTCACAAGGGTTGGTGGCCGGTCCTTCAAAGGGAACATAAAGGAAAAAACAGGGGACCCCTCCGTCAATACCCTAAAAAAGATGGACGCGGGAGTTTTTTCTCAAAAAAAAAAAAGAGACCGCACCCTCCCATCGTCGGAAAAACAGAATCGAGCTACAGGGGGGTTGAAAGCGGGATTCGAGACCCAAAAAAAAAAATTGAAGAGGATCTCTTCTGACTTGGAAGGTAGAGAGGTTGGTCAATTTATCAAAATCGGTGGGGTTGGAGGTACCAGGGCTTTTTAACGTTCTGACGAATAACAACGCCGTTTGGCCGCCTCAACATAGAGGAAGAAATGGGGCTACGCTTAGGAGGAGAAACGCCGAAGGGGTGCCTTCGCGTGGAAAAGGGGGAGGTCCTATATCCTGGTCTCCTTTCAGACTCGCGGGAAAAATGTCGGTGCAAGAAGTAGAGGACAAGAGGGGGGAGTCCGGCCAAGGTTCGAAGCGTCGAACGATCTTTCGGAAAAAGAAGAAACGGAGAGCGCAGGTATACGGAAAATTAGAAAAAAGGGGGGAGACGAGATGTGCAGCAAAGTAAGCGAAACTGGGAAGGGGAGTTCACGACATTCTGAGGAGGAGCAAAGGTTTCGTGCATCTAGAAAGGAGAAAGACCGACTCGCGGAAAGAAAATCCTGGGGTGGGGGGCCGCCGAATTAGGAAATAGTTGACAAGTGTGGAAGCGACGATGATATCGATTGATCGAAAAAAGGGAAAATGGGGGAATCAACCGGTCGATGAACACATCAAAAAGAATTGCACGGTCAAGGGGGGGGGAGCTTGGAACGGGGGGTTAAGGATTATAACTGTCCAGGCTTACAGGTCCGATAACCACCAATGCCTCCCTGAACGGGAAAAACAACTTTCTGAGGAGGTAGGTGCCAGGTTTGTTTAAGCACCAGAAAAGAATGGGAGATAGAAACAAAACCAGAAGGAAGCGGATCGCGTAGTAACCCAGAAAGGAAGAAAAATAGCACTACAGCCGGCTTTTAGTTGACTGTCCAAAAAAAAGAGGGCTATTTGCCAGTCTGAGACTCTGAATCCAACCGGCGTAAGAGACGTGGAAATGTAGGCCGCCCGCGCTCTCGCCTCGAAACTCAAAAGAAAGGAGGAGACTTGGGTCGAAATCGTCGAAAGTCCGGTTGGCGAATCGAACATCACAGGAGGACAAAAACACCAAGAGGAAAGGCGAAAGAGAGATTGAAAAGCAAAAACACGGTTCGTTCGAGTACTGACATGAAGAGAGAAGGTGGGGACTAGAGGCGGTACTGAGAAGGGAGGACTTCCCTTGGCTGCTATTCAGACGATCGCGTTTGGACTGATCATAACCAGGAAAAGTTATGTATCCGGGAAAACTGGGCGTCTTTTGTACGAAAAAAAAAAGGGGAGCAAGCACTTTTCAAAAAAAAAAAAAAAAAAAAACAAAAAAAAAAAAAAAAAAAAAAAAAAAAAAAAAAAAAAAAAAAACAAAAAAAAAAAAAAAAAAAAAAAAAAAAAAAAAAAAAAAAAATCAAAGGGGTCCCCGCGCGGCAAGAAGAAAGGTTCTGGGGGCGTTATCGGTGGCCTTATTAAAAAAAAACTATGCGCAGTTTTTGGGAAAACCCTCTTGAAAGGAGTTCTTTGCGACCGGGTGATAGAGCAGTATAAGAAACTGCGAAATAAAGCGGGGGGGCTTCCAATTGTGAACCCGAGGAGAATCGAGGGGGCTTTTCATCGACTCGGACTTTTAAAAAAAGGACGGAGCCTTAATGGACCCTTCGGAAACTTGGCTCTAAGTTCGCAGGGAATGTACGTCTGGGGAGCGGCGTGGAAGGGGCCAAAGAAAAGACTCGACCATAAATAACAAACAAAGTCATTAATGTCGTTGACGACCAACTGGAAGGAAAAAACTTAATCGATTTGCTGCAATTCTCACCACTCTCGGAATTAACGTAGACCTGCTCGCGAAGTTGTGGGCCGAAAGGTACTTTCGACTGCTGTCAGAGAGGAAAAAGGGGCTTGCAAAAAGCAATTGGACTGTTAAGGAAAGAAAGGGTCGGCGAGTCTGCCAAAGGAGTACCAGGAATAGTTTAAGCCGCGACAATTCAATGAGGCAAACGAGGTTCGGGGGTGATAAAGCTACCTTGGGTCCTAGCGTGGAGATAAAATGCGGACTCAAAAAAGCGTCCATGCTGAAAAAAAAAAAAAAGGAAAAAAAAGGGACGACGACCAACCGATTTTGGAGAAGGTGAAGACAATGACGCAGTAAAACGTGCCAGCGGATCAGAAAAATTACGGGGGTGAAAAAGAAAGAGGTCTCGGAGGTCATCGCTTCTGACCCAGAGACGTAGGAGGGGGGGGAAAATCGGTTTTCCGACACCCGTTTTGTCCGTTTTTAGAAAAAAAAAGGGAAAAAAGTCAAGCTGGCGCGGCTATTGACGGAGGGGGTAGCCACACTGCAGCGCTCATGGCCTCATCGACAGGAAGAACACAAAATCTTGTAAGGGGGAACCAAAAAACACGCCAAAAGATCTAGGGTACGGGACAAGGGGGAAGGGTGAAAACAAAATTCTAATGAAGCCTCCCTAAAGGGAATAAGACCTCCGGTTCGAGTCAAGCTCGTGACGAAGGCTTTGAAACGGGGGGAGGAAAAGGCATGTCGGAGATCTGAAACCCTGAAAAGGAAAGAGAAGACGCGAGTTGAGATGGTGTGAGAAAAGGTCC
>Ga0179593_1614924_pt1 | contig 12994 bp, 15 predicted proteins | sample CZODoug2_1_08_16_FD_185931 | JGI IMG/M metagenome (GOLD analysis project Ga0179593, IMG submission 185931) | Vadose zone soil fungal communities from Angelo Coast Range Reserve, California, USA - CZODoug2_1_08_16fungal (PacBio error correction) | ecosystem: Environmental > Terrestrial > Soil >...
AGAAAAGTTTCTCCCAATCTTCAACGGACATGAAGATAATCACTAATCTAGAGGAATAAAAAAAAAATGGGTCATATGCGGGGCTTACGATGGGCAACAAGAGACGAATCCACTCTCACGTGATGGCCCGGACGAACCTCGTAAGGGGAGATCTCCCAGGACGCAAAACGCGTCGGGCTGAGGACTCACACGTGACGCAGAAAGGACCTTATGCGAAAAACGTGGTGGTCGCGGGTTGGGATGTCGTCCCATGGCGGGATGAGAAGCGAGATCACCAAAAGAGCTCGTGACCGATTTGGGGAGTGACCTCTACTAGTCGGTCTTTCCACGATGGAAAGGTAGCAGCCATAAGGAAATCAAAACATAATGACCAGGCAGTCGGAAGGACACACCCAGTCAACTTGGAAACACCTTAACGGGCCCCACTAGGTGATAACAAAGGGGGGGGACAGAGAGGGTAGCGAATGTCTCTTTCAATCCGGCATAAAGATGATACAGTCGAAATGCGTACACGAGGGACACCCATGTGCAACACGGGGTTGTCTGACGGCACCGGGGAAGAGGGGGAAGGTAATTTGTCACAAAAACCTACAACCCAAGGGGGGGGCTAGGTATAAGGGGGGTCAAGTGTAGAAGTTTGGTCAAACGGTGCTCTAGGGAGGCGGGGGGGAATCGTTGTAGCGAATGTGAAAAGGCCATAGGTGGGGGGTACTCACCGGGTCGGTTAAGGGGAGAAAATGGAAGAAGCCGGGAAGGAGTCAGCAAGACCGAAACGGCGTAATAAGCGCAGCGTGGGAGAGCCCCGAACGTTTAAGAGGAAGAACAATAGATGGAAAGCAAGGGACGAGAGGAGGAAAAGGGTTGAAGAAAAAAGGGGGGGGACTGGATGGGAAAAGGGTTTAAATAAAAGGCCGGGGTGGGGAGGGCAGTGGGCCGGAAAAAGCCTAGCACGCCAGAAGGAAAGGATGCAAAAAGAACGATCGCGAATTGAAAAAGAAGGGATGCTGCATAAGACGGTTATCGTACAGAGGCCGGGTCGACAACAACATCTATGCAGATTACGTAACGGAAGGTGCGAAAGAGAACGGGGATGGAAAGGGAGACTTTAAAGAGGAAGGTACCTATTTCCAGGCAGAACATAGTAGGGGGGGTTGTCTTGTAAAGTCGGCACTCGCGAAATAACGGGGTTGTATAAGCCGAATATCTAATGTGGAGAAGGGAGGAATAGAGGGAATATTAAGAGCGAGCCACCATGTCATGAGATTTAAGCTCCTGGTGAGAAAGACCAAGATCCCATCGCATTTAAGTCAGGTGTACCGAGGAGGATAGAAAAAGTGGGGGGGGGGGGTAGTACAGAGGGTCCTGACCGTAAAAGCTTTTATCCAAGCATTTGGGGCGTCGCTGTAGAATAGCGGGTGGGACGGTGAAGACGGGAGGGGAGGGGAAAGGAGGTACAGGATGGTGGAAAAAAACGAGGAAAAGGGAGGCCGATGGCCCTCGTTTAATCGAAGAGTTTTGTTCACGTTATAAAGTTCTATGGGGACTGGCTGGGGAATGACTAAACAATCCAGAAAACTAAAAAAAGGGATTGTTCCCCCTCTAGAGAAGAACCAGTCCTTCCGTTATAGGTGGTCGGATGTTTTCACAATACCTTAGGGGGGGGGGGAGAGGACAGGAGTGCGTGGAACAAAAAAATCAAACATAATATGGAAAAGGACGGGGGTAGGTAGGGAAACGCCGACGATCATCGATTTCGCAAAGCGACGGGGTATCAAGACTGTATTCCTATTCGTAAGAAGGGGGGGAAAGGGGTCCCACAGAAAAGTTTGTCAAGTCAAAAACCCCATATTGTGGGAGGGGGGAGAGACTCACATGTAATTGGCTGGAACGAAGGTGGTCGAGTGAACGAAAAAAAGCAGAAACGTATCGCAAGGACTAAGGAAACATTTAACTTAGGGCAAATACCGGGGGATCTTTGCCCACACGATCTTAAGTGATAAAGAGACGGACCAAAAAAAAATCGCGAAAGGGGAGGAAAGGATGTTCAGAAAAGGAACCGTCCGCTAGTAGCTGAGGGGAAAATTTTGGGGGGCGTGGGGGCCCGGTGGGGTTGGACGGAAACGGGAGGACGGAAAAACGTGGAAGGAAAGACCCGAGGGTAGGTGTTTGGGATGAACCGTCGGTTCAATGGAGCTTCGCGGAGTAAAAGTGGGTAAAAAAAAAAGCAAGGATATCTAGTGTGACAAGCATAAAACTCGGTCGGAAGAAGGGGGGAGAATTGGGTGAAGCAGATAATCATCCCACAGCTTAAGGAAATGGCCGATGACGATCACTCGATGGGAAACTCAAACAGAAGCGATGTCGAAAGGGAGGTACTAAAGAAAAAAAAAAAAGGAAGGAAGGCTATTCGAAACGTTTGAAGTTCGGGAAGAAACAAGGGATCTGGAAGGTTGAAAAGTTTGGGGAGAGCAATCGGGGGGGGGGTCTAATCGCTGGAAGTTCTCGGGAGGACCGCTCAGAAAAAAATCATAGAGCCGGTGAAGGAGCGAAAAAGGGAAGTGAGGGGAGGGTGTAAACCGGAACTCGTCTGCAAAATGTAGTCACAACTGGGGGATAGGTGGATTGTTCTCGGGGAGACGAGCGTGGAGCAGTATCTGGAGCATGAGACGCGTCAACTGACACAAGAGGTGGTAGAGAGAAAGGCCAGAAGCAAAGATCAAACAAAAAAACGGAGTATGACTGAATCTCTCAACAGAACGAGTGGCGTGCAGACGGGGGGACTCATCAACCGATCGGCTCTGATTCAGTCCGAAAACAACTGTCGTGAGGGTTGACCTACGGAGAAGCAGAAAAACGTGGCACAGACTCTCATAAACGCGTCTGCGGACTGGAGAGACGTCCGTGAGGAGGGAAGAAAACACGAGGAGGGACAAACTAACGCCATCAAGTCCACCGTTGCTTCGAACACAAAAAAAAGGGTAGAGGAGTACATGACAGTGAAAGTTTTAGGATCTTTCAGGAAATCAAAAGTGGACATCGGGGAAGCGCTGAAGCTGCGCATCACTGCTCAGGGCTGGGAAGAGGAAAATGAAGAAAAAGAGGGTTTTGGATCATGACTTCTTCACCAATAAGCGATATGCACTTTCGGGGAAAGGGATAATGAGGGACGCCTCGATCACTGGAGTATCTGAAGTACCGGGCAGAAAGAGCAACGTCTCTGAACCACACTTCTCCATGATACAAGTCACTAGACCGGTTCAAAACCTAACTCTGTATCGAAAAGGGTGCAAGGTGACAGGTGAGAGGCTCAAAGGGGAAAAAGAATTAAGACATACGCCAGTATCACAAGAGAGACCACTCGCAATGTGCTGAAAAGGCAAAAAAATAGGAGACTGGTTAGACTTGCCAACTTAAGAGAAGGAAGGAAACGAAGAAGAGAGGGGGGAGGAAGGAAAGTTGGTCACGTAGCGAGATGAGGTACCTTGTTCGCCTGACAGGGTTCGGAGTTGAAAGTGGAAGAAAACCAATTGAAAATGAATAACGGGGAAGGGGGGTAGCAGGAAAACCGGAGAAAACGAAAAGGGAATACATTGAGAACACGTCACCGACGGAAATGAAAGACGGGTAGATCAATGGGCTTTGGGGACAGACCGAAAGGTGAAAGGGAAGCAGTAAAGGTGGATGGTGGCCGATTGGAACTACAGAGTGAAGAGGGAAAAACAGGAGAACCAGGACCACGAACATAAAAAGACCATAAGTATGCTTCATCGTAGCTCCCGAAAAAGGAAGGGTGGAAGGAGGAGGCGCGAAAGACGCTATGAAAATCGAAGTTGAAACCCACTATAGTGGACTACTGAAACGGGGCGAAAAGGGGAAAAAGGATATTCTAAAGCGAAAAGGCAGCTCTTTGAAAATCGACGTACTTTGACAGACACCAAGTATGGGGCCAAGGAAGGGAGAGTAAGGGGGCCTTTGTCTGAAAACGGGAGCTCTTAGATGAGGACTGTAGTCGGCAAAGAGGAAAAAAAAACCAGAAAAAGTAGATTGGTAGGGATCTTACGTTATGGTACCGCGGCTGAGCGCTACAAAGAGGAATGCGCTCAAGGGAAGCTAATCGAATAGCTAAAAAAGGTCACGCAAAGAAGTCCTGAAGAGGGATGCGGTGTCAAGCCAGGGAAGGGGAAAGTCTTGTCGGTGAACTCTCCTCTCGACCAGTTTGAAATCGGCAGGAAATGCGGTCCTACTGAGTCGGTGAGGACACGCGTGAAAGAGAAATACAGAGGATAGAAAAGGAAAAGGAAGTGGACCCAGCAGTCCCCAGTGACCTGAACCACAGTCCAACAGAAACGAGAAATGGGAAATATGCTGGGTCGTGGGAAGCAAGCATCAAAAGAGACGCTATGAGCCTGGGGTAGCAAACTATCTCTCTCGAAAAGCCAAACGGTTGAATAACGGAATCCGAGCGCAAGAAAAAGATGGGGGTAGGGAACCACAATAAAGATAAAAAGCAAGGACTATTCAACAAATTTTGAGACCCAGAGACTCAATTAAGGCCAGGGTGGCACTTTAGACCAACCTTTGGAAAAAAAAAAACGAACATCGTGTCGGGGGTCCGGGAAAATGCAGCAATAGGGCAATCAGACTTCCGAATAAAAAAAGAAAGCTGGGCGCGAAAGTTAAAGCAAGGAATCACAGTCTTTAGGGGATAACCATAGCGTGGGGGAATCCGGAAAAAACAGAGAAATACATAGTCAATGTGAAGTAAACAAACAAAAAAGGGGGACGTCCGATTGGCCGAGACCGGTTTAGGGCAAAATGGGAGCAGAAAAAGAGAAGTGGAAGTAAGCTCCGGAAAGACAGAGGGAGGGGAAGGGAGAAGCAGAGTTGCTGTTTGAGTCTTAAAAGTGCATATATGTTCATGGTCTTGGAATTCGGTAAGTTTAAATCTGCGTAGGATCGCCGACGACAAGTTAGAATGTAAAGGATACGGGGAAAAAGGGAGGGGTTGTATCGTCTGATGGATGATTCAGCAGGGTCAAGAACGAAGAACGATTATGCACGCACTTGACCGCACCTGTGCAAACGAGTGTTCGGGGGGCAACGAAAGACTCTCAAAACCAAAGGGAAGAGGAAAAGAGAAGTTTGGTACCTCATCACGACAGGGGGGACGGGGATCGCCCGCAAAGAGAATTGACGAGGGGAACGGGGGAGGAAAAATCGATCAGCAAGCCGAAACAAATTTGTAGGTGGTAGAAATCTTGAACTTAAATAAACGACAAAAGAAATAACTGATGCTTGCCGCGTGAACAAGGGGCCACGAGCGACCGTTAATCCATGCAGGGTTCCAGCTTATCAAGTGGCATGACAGGTTCAGGAAGAGGGTGCGACGCTGAAATAGGTTGGTCGACCGAAAGATGCAAAGTACAAGACGGGGAAGCAAAAACATGTGGTGTGTTTCCTACCACAGTCTTGATCGGGGGTTTCACATCGAAAACAGAGGGGGACTAATAGGTGGGAACAATTGCTTAGGGGGCGGAAATAAACAACCGGGGGAAGGACAGTACGCGCTCGGAAAATTTACGGTGGTCGAATAGCGGAGCTGCTTGGACAAAGAAAACGGGGGGACCAATCGATGGACGGTTCGGCTGCAACCGGGGTAAAGAAACGGAAGTTTGCACAAAAAGGTGGTCGGAGGACATTGAAGGGAGGTATAAAGGGGTAGACCGTATTCATTCCGTGGATTGGGGGGGGCGTTGGATTTCAGGGGGTCTTGGACGCACGACTCTGGACGTCGCAGGGAGGACCAAACTGTCGAAAATCGAGAACAGAATGCGAAGAACGGCTGGGGCGCGATTCGGCGCTGGCGCGACAGGGCAGAAGCAAAATGATCTCGAGTACCGGGGAAAGAAAGGAGGGGGAATGGCGACGGCGGATTGTGAGAGAAGAATAGGTGCTATGTTCGAGGGGGACGAGGGAAATAGCTCATATGAAGCGCAGTAGGACTCCAGCCCTCGATGGCCCAAGGGCGGGTCAAGGCACAAAACCAGAAAAAAGTAATTCGGCAGCGCAACCGCCACATCCGGACATGCAAAGGACGAAGAAGAGGGGAAAAGGAGCCTGGCCGTGGAGACTCTTCCCGGATTCATCAGCATCTTGAAGTGGGTCGGGGGCTCCCTAAAGTCAGTGGAAGTAGTTTGGTCGCATTAGAAATCAAAAGGAAATATAAAGAAGGGAAAACGCCGTTTTAACAAAGGGTCAAGACAGCAAAGGGGGAAAAGACATGGATGACAGGGGGAGGAGGGGTCCCAAATTTTGGTCCAGCATGTCTTTGCCTGGTAGCTTTCGTGAAGAGACAAAAGGGAAGAAAAGAGTGGGTTGGGGTCGAGTCAACGATCGGGATCAGCAGCCGATTTTGATGGGAACGCACATAAAAGAAAACAGCTGGAAGAAGCGTTCAGGAGGACGTTGTCAAAGGTGGGTTTTGGGGGGGGGGTGAAAAAGGGACAGGGCTTTCTGACAGGGGAAAGGAAGGAGGAGGTAAAAGCATTCGCACACGTCGGGTAGGGGTCAATTCCAGAGGGGGGGTGGGGAGGGAGGGGAGTCCAAATGAGCCCATGATCACTTGAATCAAGGGTCGTCCGCTCTATGTAAGACTGCTCATAGTGATAAATGTGCACTGCCACAAAAGACAGAGAGGAACAAGCCTGGGTAGTCACGTAATAATCCCATAAACGCATAGGTGAAAAAAAGTGAGTTTTCAAAAATTCAATGAAAAAGGAAAAAAAGGCTTAAAAAATCAAGTGGTAGAGGTTCAACGTCGGTGAGGGGGAAGACTGTTGGGGACTCTGGGGTCAGAACATTGGTGGGAGCTCAGAGGAAGTCGGGGGATTTCTTGAGGGTGTGAACAGAGGGGGAGAAAGAAAGAGTGGGCACCTTTGGAATGCACTAGTTGGTGTTTTGATTTAAAGGGGAATCATTTGATACTTACTAGCCCTAGAGGGCAAGAGGCTGGAGGCGCCCGATCAGGATCGAGGAAGTGATCAGGGGGGAAGGAATCACCCCGACCCGCACATACTTATTGGGTATAATAAACACGAAAAGGGAAGGGGGGAAACAGGGCAGTGAGACCGACTCAGAATTGCAAAACTCAAGAGAGGAAGTCGGAAAAATTGGGGAAGGAGACGAGCCGAAAGGGCCTTCGCGATAATCATTGGTGAAGGGGTTGTGGGGTTGCGAAAGCCCGATCAGCGTTGGGGAGGGGGTTGGGAGAGGAGCTTCTAGGGTTCGTCTGAATCGTGACGAAACCTCAAAACAACAAACAGGGGGGGCAGCAGAAGCGAGGGGAAACGAAGGGGAAAGGGAGAGGGCCACTTCATCCTTGGGGGCGCTCACAGAGGCTCACGGCGTTATGCTGGGAACAAAAAAAGGAGAAGTTCTATAACGGAAAAATGAATCGGAGAATTGGAGGAGGGGAAGGACTTCGCACGCAACGGTCGCCTGAACGAATTAGCGACAGGCTCCGTGTCCTCGCAAAGAAAAAAAGATGGGAAAAAAAGACAGGGACGCAAGCAACGCAGAGCACCAACGTACGGTTGTCAGTAGAAAAAAAAACCCCCGCAAACGCAAGGGGAACCCACGTTAGCAACAGCTAGCTACGATGCAAAAAGCACGTATCCGGGAAGGGCAAGAAAAGGGAGGCCACAAGCGCGCTGTCAAGTCCTGTTGATTCGGGGGGGGGGGGGGGGGGGGGGGGGGGAGTGTGGGGGAAAGAGCGGAAACCGTGCAACGACTAGTCTTCTCTTAGGGTAGTCAGGAATAAAAAGCGTCGAGACCGACCATCAAGAAAGAAAAAGGAGAATAAAGGGGAGGCACAAAAAAGGGAAAGGTCACATCGAGTGTAAATTAGTTTTTAGATGGAAGGGGCCCGCCTTCATTGTGGCGAAGGACCGGGGAGAGGGAGCTGGAAGAAATGACGAGCAAATTCTCTTAAACAAAGGATGCCAGGAAGAAGTGTTAGTCGGGGGGATAGGGGGGGAAGATTCTGGAAAAAAAAAGAAAGATAAAGAGGTCTTGGGGAACCGAGATCTTGATCAGGGGAAAAGAAGAAAAGGAAAACTCTCGCAGGACTTCGTCTCCAGGAAAAAAGACGAGTTCCATCAAAAACACTGGTGTCTTCGCCACAACATGTCACGCGTCAGTCGAAAGTGGAGGTCACAAAAACAGAAGCGAAGGCTAAGGGACTCCGAATGCTTAAAAAGCGGAAAAAAATTAGGAGAGGGAAGGGACGGTCAACGTAAAAGGGTTCACTCAAAAAACTGTCTCTTGGACGCTTTCAAAGGGAAGGGGGGAAAACGGCGATCGACGTAAGTCAATCGGTTAGGTTACATGGGATGCTGTAGGCGACAATCATCAAAAAGGGGGGGGGAAAAGGGAAAAGGATAAAGGGGGAAAGTGGGGCCAGGCACTGATATACAGTCAAAGCAGACAAAGTAAATCGCATAAGAGCATCGTAGATACAAAAGGTTGTGTATAGATAATGTCTTCCGCCCAACACAAGGATGTGCTGCGTTTGGACAAGTGGGTAAAGCTGGTAGAACGAATGTATATCCACAAAGAGAACCGTGGGTGGGGCAAAAACGAACAAAAGAAAAAAGACAAAGTAAAGGACGTGCTCGTACGCTTTCGGCATGGTGGGGGATTTGGGCTTGCGCAATTATAAAAAGGTGCGAGGGGGACTCGAAAAATATATTCCAAGATTCGAAAAGCGAGAGGCAAAAATCCGAAGGAAAGACCAATGTTGGTACAGAAACCCTCGGCTTGTTCTTTGGGACAACTACGAAAAAGGAATTAAATGCGGACGAGGGAAAAGATGGTGTCGTCGCAGTGCTTAGAGAACCTTAGAGGAGGAGAGGAAAGGGGACCTCTTCATAGGGGGGGGGAAGGGGGGACCTCAAAAATTAAGCTAAGCTTTAACAGGGAAAAAAACAAACCGAGAAAAGGGTGAGAAATGATCCGGGACCAAAAGGAGGGAAAGGGGAATACCTCCGGGAAAGGAGGAGGGGGACGTTAAGGAGGGATGATGAGAGGGGTGCCGGCTAACCTAGAGGATTCGGGCTGCGCTCATGGAGCGTCACCACGGGGATCATCTATCGTGCGCGCAGGGAAAATAAGGAGAAATAGGCGATCTGGACGAAAAGTGAAAGTCCAAAGAATTTCTGATCCACTGACCAGGTCAGGAATGATGGTAAATAATGTCCATGGGGGCAAACATCGGGGCAATGATAAACAAACCGGGAAAAAGCGAGGAAAATGGAGAAGTGGTAAGGAGTGTTGGAGGGCGGATCAGAACTGCGAAGTGAATAGATCGTCTCTCCGAGCAGTCTCTACATGAGGGGGCCGGTGGGCCTAGAGATCACACGAAAAAAGGGTCGGAAAAAAAAAAGAAAAAAGTGAGACCAAAATCGACTCAAGCCGCAAAAAAGGTTAGAAGGGACCTAATGCAGCCACAGGGGTGTCCAAGGAGTTAGATGAGAAAAAATGTGAAAACGCCGAAAAAGTCCAATCGAGAAGGCGATTCAACGGACTGGGCGAAGGTTCAAATATGAGCTGCTTTACAATCTCACACACGCGGACCGAGCGCGCGACTAAGGCAGAACAATTTGTTGGCGAAAGCAAGAAGGGTACACCGGGGGAAAGACCGAACAATTGCCGAAGAATTGTTAAGACAAACCCCGGGTGCGGGAAGTGACGGTGGAATGGCAAAAATGTTGACGACAAAATATAGTGGGTTCAGAGAGAAAGGGGATAAAGTGTGGTAACGTAAACGTCAGGAGGACGTCCGCTTCAGGGCAATGCGGGGCAAAAGGCAGGCTAGGGGAGCAAAGATAGAAAGGTATCGGAGATGGAGGGTAGTTTGGAAAACTAAGGTATAGGGGACATACTAACAATCATAGCAGTGGGACTGTAGGAGGGGGGGTTAAAGTCCGCAGGGTAAAAAAAGAAGCGAAAAAAAGTCGCTTGAGAGAGACTCCGAAGAACCACCTGCTTGTAACACGAGCTGAAAACAACCAACAAGGGGAAATAGAGATGGAGGGGGGTGTTTCCCAGAGAAAGAAAGGGCTGGCGTCGCCTAAATCGAATTTGTCGACCTGGTTTCTTTACGGACGGTACTCAAACAAGCAGTGAAAAAAGTAATGGGTATGCAAAATTGTAAGGAACGATGAAAAGACGAGGAGGGAACGACACGAAGAAGATAAGAAGAGCTTCGCTGGGGGGCCCGGAACCGCGCCAAGTACTCCAGCTTGCGCCAAAAATAAAAAGGGGGAGGCGAAAAAAAACCAAACAGTTACAATGAAAAAAAAGAAAAAAAAACTTCAGCAGCGTTTGCGACGTAAAAACCACTGGTTAGGCTAACTTTCCGAGAGAGAGAAACTGACATTGGAACCTACCGCTCAAGGATTCGCCTAGAAAAAAAAAGATAATGTTGGAACCTGGCCGAGCGGGGGCCTGGTAGAAAGGTATATTGACTGAAAAGAACATGTTTACGAGCCATCAGCACGCAAAAAAAAAAAACGGGTCCCCCCACCAAGGCACACTGGGGTGCGCGTATTTAGATAGACGCGGATACGCGTACTCGTGTAGGTCTCTAATTACCATGCCTGGGAACAACGGTCGATGAGCGACGAAGGCGGTCAAATCCATGGATGGCATCGACCAAGGGACCTTCTCCCTGGAGGGAACAGCCTCTTGCAAATTGTGAACTCAGAAAGAGGACACCCGGGTGTTGGGAAAAACAAAAACCCACAAAACCAAAAAAAAAAAAAAAAAACAAAACCCACCACACAAACCACAAAAAAAAAAAAAAAAAAAACAAAAAAAAACACCACACACACACCAAACCCCCAGACCGAGAGTGAGGGGGGCTTTGGACTTGTCGGATGGGAAGATGGCAGCCCGAAGGTGAAGAGCCAAAAACAAGTGGAACAGAAAACACGGGATGTGTAGGGGAAAGAGGGGAGGGAGTTGACAGCGAAACCGGAACCAGGTACTACACTTGGGGGAAAAATGGGGGGTGACGGTAAGGGACCGGCCAGAACGTCTTTAACAACCACACTCTGTTCACATCGGAAGGGTGAAAAAAAAGGTGGCAAAGTTACAGGCTTGGTACGAGTTAGCAAGATGACTCAAACATCGGAAGGGGACAGCCAATGGGAGGCTGAAGGGGATCCCTGTCGAACCAATACTCAGAGTACGGACGGCTGCGAAAGGAAAAGGGGAACTCGGGAGAGGGGAGAATTAAATCGTTCTTGAAAGGGTTGGCAGGAGAATTGGGGGAAGGTTTTTAAACCGTTCGGGGATATCGAACCGTATTTTGTTGGAGGGTCCCAGATCTCATTGTCATTAGCGGAAAACAGGCACGATGCAGAGTCAATGGACGACGGAAAGGGAAAGGTTCTCACAAGAAAAACGGGGCGCAAATTCGGTACGCTCCGGAGCACCGATGAAGGGGCTCGCTACTCATGGGGACTTCCCGAATGAAAAAGGGGACTGGGCGGCTTAGTGAGGCGAAGGAAATAAAACCGAGGTGAGGAAAGAGAAGGGGAAGAAATCGAAGTCATCGAAGAAGTAGCTATTTTTCAAAAAATCCATCACGCATAGGTGGTAAGAAAGGGGCGGTGAAATGAAGCAGCGTAGTTGACACGACAATTTTGGGTAAAATCCAGGCTGTTGTTAGAAAAAAACAGGCTGGGGACCGGAACAGGGGAGACGGGTTACTCTTGCCTTCGGGCCAATATGGTCAGGTCGAGTTACAGCATGAAAACGGGGCGAGCCAGTACCTCCAACAATTGCCAAAGAGTACGCTAGAACAAACGGGGGAGGGTACCTGGGTTGAATGTTTTTACTGGTTCTGGGGGGGTCACCCACTTCGTAGGCTAGGGGCGATATCGGCAACTTCCAAACGGTAAAAACCTCTTTGGGGGCAGGAGAAAGAGCACTATCAAAAGGGTCGAAGACGTCGCGAAGGGGGGACAAGTTTTGGGGGGCGGGGATGAAGAAAGGTTGACTGGAGAAACAGACGTATAGTAAGGTCACCTTTGAGATTCCAATAATACAACGATTCTTGCTTACGCCAAGGTCCTACTCATTAATGAAAAAATTAGGGGCAGCACTCCAATAACGTTCTGGAGGGGTCCACAGTCTTAAAGAGGAAGTGGACAATACTTACGTACCAAAATCAGTCGCTTGGATAAAAAAAAGTTTGCGAAGTAAATTGGAAGAGGCCGCAATGGAGCGAAAACGGCGATTTTTACAGACGGGGGAAGTTGGGGGTCGGAAAGAACGGACTCTTTGACTAGTGCAGCCACATGTTACGAAGACAACGGGGTTGGTTGAAGGGGACGGAGGTGGCTGGAAAGGTTCGAAGTAATCACGTAGATAATCTGACTCGTCCAGGAAAAAATATCTACAGAGGGGGAGGAAAGCAAAAGACCGAACGGCTACAGGTCCAGGGGTCAAGCGAGTGGTGGACGAGAATATAAATAGATCGAAAACAGCGTTGCAAAAACTGGCAGGTAAAAGTCCATCTTATACCTCGCTACAAACATGGAAGAGACGAAAACGAACGAAGTCCAGTACCTCATAATTCATACAAAAACTCTTCATACTTAGCGAATGTCGATTGTAAGTGTCCGGGCGGTGGTTGCGGGGATCTATTGGAGGGGTGGGGAGATCGCTCGGTGGAGGACAATAGTGGGAGTGCTTCTCTAACCTGCCAGGCAAGGGTAAGCATAAAGCGATGACAGAGGCTCAGGGGTAAACTGCTAGTTCGGATTCACAAAAACTTTAGAGAAATGGAGACCGGGACCCTACTGACAGAGGTTGTGCAAACATTAAGCATAGGACAGAAGTCGGGGCGTGGGGCAGTCTCAGAGGGCCTCTAGAAAGAACCGAGCCGGTCCTACTTCCAAAAGGTGGTGAGATAAAGTCCGCCGTC
>Ga0179593_1646585_pt1 | contig 12994 bp, 10 predicted proteins | sample CZODoug2_1_08_16_FD_185931 | JGI IMG/M metagenome (GOLD analysis project Ga0179593, IMG submission 185931) | Vadose zone soil fungal communities from Angelo Coast Range Reserve, California, USA - CZODoug2_1_08_16fungal (PacBio error correction) | ecosystem: Environmental > Terrestrial > Soil >...
TGGCCCGCTCAGGAAAAGGTCCTCACAGTTTACTTCTTCTCACCTGCGCCTCATTAGGATTTCCTATGTAAAGCACAAAAGGTGTGGGGGGGGGGGTTCAGATCTAGTGGAGAATCAGAAAGGCACAACAGGGGATGTGTGTCTTCGACATCAAAAAAAAAAAAAAAAAAAAAAAGCGTTAAAAAAAATTCAAAAGCTAGACGGTGAACAGAAAGGAACGAGGGGGCATGTGCAGGCGCGTTTTACGGCGTCCCCTTAGGACAAGGGGGCAAAAAGAAGACCGAATCGGGATAGCGATCGAGCTTTAAAAGAGACGTGAGATACCAACGCTGCATACCGCGAGATTGATAAAAAGAGGAATCTCGCCGAAGTCTTTCACTCCAGTGTATCTGGAAGTTTCGGGTGGGGAGGATCGGATGGCAAAAACGGGGGGGTAAAAAAGACAAGAGATGGCATCTCGCCCTTCGACTTTGTGGAACCAGAAAAAACCGTCTGCCTCTCTGCATCTCAAACATTGTTACAGGGGGTTACACGAAAAACTCGCGCGAAACTGGCGCCATACATTGACTCCAAAGGGGTTAGAGGGAACGGAGAAAGTGTCGAAGCTGAACGACCACATTTCAAAAATGCTCCGCAGCGCAAAGGATCAAGCGGCACAGATCTGGAGGGTTGTTTTTCTGAAAAAGCCAAGAAAAAAACCAAAAAGGCTAGATATAGAGCCTGTAAAAAAGAAGGAAACAACCGGGGACGAAGCGGTAGAGGAATTAAATGTGGGCGCCAGACGAAAGACATAGGTATCACACTTTCCCTCAGACCGAAAAGGAGGGGTCTCAAAAAATACGCGGGGAGGCAACAGAGGAAATGCGAGAGAAGAAATAAAAAGTGTCAGGAGGGTAAACACTGAAGAAAATCGATGGGAAATCGAATTTTTTCACAATCCACAACAGTACACCGGGAAGAAAAAGAAACACAAGAAAACTCCAAAAAACCCGGGGAGGGGGAAAAAAAGACTGTCGCGTACTCCTAAGAGCGTGCCGCTTCGACAAAAAGGGATCAAAACAGGGCCCAGCCGCCGGAGAAAGAAAAAAGGGGTTCTACGGCATGGCTAATGATAGTCCAGGGAAGCCTGCCCATTCAACGAAAAAACTGGGGGTTCACTAGTCCGATCGCGCAATATTGAAACGGAGAGACCCATCCAGAGGTGCAGTCGGATTGGCGAAAAAATATAAAAAAAAGGGAAAAGTATAGTCCCTATCGAGAAAAAGCCGAAGGCGGGAGGTTGATTAAAAACGGAGGGACCAAAAAATAGAGGTTTACGGGGGGGGGGTCTTGGGACTTAAACATACGAAGAAAGACGCGAAAAAAAAAACTAGCCGGCCGTTGGGGGCCCGACGTCTCAGCGTAGGAACGACGGCAAAAAAGGTGACTTGCTAAAGGTGCTGAAATTGAAAAGCGCCCAGCGAACAGCCGGGGTCAAAGAAGAGGGAACAGTGGTTTTAAAACTTTATCTTTCGTCGACCCTTAGGAGACACAGGCTGCGCCGCGTCTCGCCAGCTAATTCGCAAACGAGGGAGAAGCCAGGTCTGCTGCATTGGGACGCTTGGGGGGACAGCAACCCCCATGCAGGTTCCGCGAAACAGAGACGCCAAGGGGGAGGGACATACGTCCCTCGCGCTCGACAAACAGTTTCCTGCCCCAGCGAGGACGCGTGGAAAGTGCCCAGTTTTGTGAGAGAAAAAAATGGATCCGCCGCCCAGGATAAGGAAAAACGGCCACATCAGGTCAGCAAATTGAGCTGGCTGTTTTTGTGGGAACCAAACCAATCTTATATCACCGTGAGCGAAAGGAAGTGACCGGAAACCCAGCGGGGAAACCGGTCGGAATCTCTTCACAAAAGCGCAACGCGGTTGGTGGAAGAAAGCAAAATCCCCCTGGCGTAACACGATTGACTATTGTTAAAGCGGCGAGAGTTCGTCGTACACACAGGCTGCCCACGTCATTGAACTCTCATCGTGCACGCTCGGGGAAGGGAATAACTAAACTTCTTGGGCGTGAGCGCCTAAAAGGGCTGTGAAGGGTAGTGTTTTATTTGTAGGGAGGTACGCACCCACCCGACCGAGTCGCTGAAGAATGGAAGTTGGGGTCAGATGATACGGAAACAACGTTGGGGGATCGCCATGGGCAACGCACCCGAAGTATGGCGGGCGCGGTGCTGTACCCAATGCAATCCGTCCGTGATCATGAGGGCCCTCGCCCGTACAACAAGTCCAAAAAATAAGCTGAACAACCAAAAACCAGGACCAGCATGGGGGAGGAGTGCGCCCCCCGCGTGGAGAGCCGGTCAAGATCACGTTAGAGGCGACTCGTGGGCCGAAGCCCCCGCGCAAGACGACGCAGGGGGCGCTCGTGTTGGTGTGGGGCTGAGGCGGCGTGGCCAGAAGAAGCGGACCCGACCGTACAAGGAACACAAGGAGCCTCTGGGCCGCCTTCGAAAAGCAAATCTCCGAAGTTCAATTCAACGTCTGGCCCGGTCAGTGGGACGGGAAAGAACCGGAAACGCAGCCCCTCACAGGTCACCAAGGGACGTAGGGCGCCCGACTCCCCGGGTCCCCGCGGGACCACTCGTGAGGAACTTTACCTAAGGGCGGGAAACAACATTCGGGCATCACGTCTCGCATGGCGACCTGATGTGGAAAAGTATTTCTGATCGCGAGATTAACGCGGGGGCGATCGTTTCACGATGGCGAAAGTGGGGGGCAACCGAAATAATTAAAAACCGGGTCGACGGCCGTCGGCGGCTCAACAACGGGCGATGAACTGAATGACCCCAGGGACCACGGACCGGCGCGTTGGGTACTACGGAGGGCAGGGCGCGTCGCTAACTCTAAGACGGCACCTATAGTCAAGGAACAGTCCGCCCCCACCCGACGTAGCGCAGAAAGAAGACGGCAAGGCTTGCCGTGCTTGGCCGGACCGGATTAGGAGTCAATCAGAATGCAAAAAAAACAAAGACTGATAAAGAGATAGAGAGGAAAATGGATTAAACGAGAGACCCTGACCCGGAGGAATTGCCTAGGGAAAAGCTACGGGGACCGTGGAGAATGGAGAAGGTGCCGGGAAACGTGAGTTCATGCGAAAAGGGAAGTCAAAAAAAAACAGCGAGAACCTGCCCTCGACGGAAGAGCAACTGGGACGGCTTGTGAAAGCGAGGGACAGAGCAAAGAAAGCGCTGGCCGTCGAAGCAGAGGGACTACCAAGGCAACAACTGAAAAAGTTAAAATAAAGACGCAGAGTTACCACGATCAAAGGGATCCAAATCCTCGGAGGGAAACCATAAAGGAGAAGTGGATTCAGAGCGTGCTCACTGCGAGCCCCGCCCTTTATCCAAAAAAAAAGTCATGGGAAAGGGAATTTCCGGCCAAGGGAAGGGAAGAATGTAAGGCCTGTCACAGCGACGGGGGGGGGGGGGGAATGAGGTGGCTGGAGGGGAGAAGCCGTTTTCCTAACGCAATAAAAAACGGGGAGGGAGAAAGGACACAGGGTGTATAAGGGGCTTATGACAGGGCGGAAAAAAGTCGGGAGAACTCGGACTGTCGGTCTCTAAAAGAATAGGAAGAAAACGCCGCAGGGAAAAAACAAAACACGAGAGAAGCATCAGGGGGCGAGCTAAAGCGGAGGAATAAAGGGTCGGCACCCCCACACAAAAAAAACATAGGACAAGTGGCTGGCAGCCAACGGAGGGAGGGGGAATCACTCAAAAAAAGGCCAATGATGGGTAGGTGTGTCCTCGTGACGGAGAAGAGATCGGGTCGATTCTATGGGGGGAGGGAAAGTGTCTATATCGTAGGAAAAAAAGTTCTTGGAATGGCATGGGGAATCGGTAAAGGCTTGAGAGAAGAGGGTGCCGCTGACAAAACTGGGGTGGAAGGAAATATACCAATCTGCCACATTCGCTGCGAAAAGAGGAGGGCTTAAAAAGAAGACAAAGGAAACAAAGAAAAAAGAAAAGACCAAACATTCGAGGTAAGACAAAAGGAAGGTCTATGCACAGGGTGAGAATCCTCTTGTGCACTTCAAAATGAGAAAAAATCTTGGGAAGGTAAAGCGCAGGCGGTTGTGGCACGATTAAGCATGACGGGAGAGGGGGGGATGTCCATGCTGTGGACAAAAATGCTCGCTTATCACCGAACGATTGAAAAAGGAATTAGATATATGTTTCAGGGAAACTGGGCAGGGATTAAGGTTGAGGATAAACAGGTGTTTGCAAAACCAAAGAGGAGTCAATTGGCGTAAAGGAAAAAGCCGGGAAAGAAGGGCGGCCTGGCCTAGCGTATCCAATGGTCAAAGAGGAGCGGAACCCCATGGGGAACAAAAAAGCTTAGGTCCAGAGAGGGGACCAGGAAATTTGGGTGAGAAGGAGGGGGGAACTAAATAGATCGCCCCTGCCATTGAAACCCTAGGAAACAAAGGGAAAGACCGGGAACTCAAAAGCTAACAATGAATGGGGCTACTAGAAAGATCAAGTGGAGGGGAGGAGAAAGCATGCGAAAATAGGAGGGGTCTGAAATTCTGACCTCTTCTAGGAGGACATAAACGTAAAGACGGATTACAAGTCCTCGAAGAGGACACCGCGTGAGAGGTCTCGGAAAAAGGACGACTGCGCACGTAAGCGGTTCCTTAAAGGGGGAGTAAGAAACGGGGAGAAAGAAACTCAAACGGACGGCAGTGAGGGGGAGGGTGCGAGAGGATGGGAAAACAGCATACAAAGTGGGGGGAGCGCGGATGTTGCCCTGTCCAAAAAGGAATTCAGGGACTGAAACTCCTGGCTCAGCATGACGGGGGGGAAAAAGAAGTCCAGAAGACGTACAAAGGGTGCGAACGGGCACAACAGAATTTGGGTCCGAATACTGAGAGTCAGAGTGGACGCTCTCAGGAAAGGGGCAAACAATCACAGAACCGGAAAAAAAGAAAGGTACGTTCGGGCGGCATCCTCGAATGAAAAGCCGCAGACAACGAGATGTCGCTTGCTTGGACTAAACGTAATGGGGGGGAAAAGATCATGAAAACTCCTTGAGGAGCCGCGGCCTCGATTTGTATTATTACACCTGGATAGAACTTGAAGGGGACGACTTAGGAACGTTCGCTGGAGGGGGAGAGGAGTGAGCCGGGGGTGGCGGTAAAAAACCTACATCTATTGCAAATCTAAGAAGGAGAAAAGGTGGAGGGGAGAAGAAAAACCAAAATGTGATCCGGATCGCAAAGGGTGTTTGAAACAGAAAAAAACATTTATCTACGCTTGGCTCCTAAAGAGAAAAAAGGTTAATCGTCGTTCCACCGGGAGAACCATGTCGTGCGGGGAAAAAAGGGAAGGGAAACAGGTGCAAGGGCCGAGACCGGAGACCGGTTGCTCAGGGACGGGGGGAGGGAAAAAAAATAGAATCTAACAACAACAACTTAGTAGTTTAAGGGAAAAAAAAAAAAAATATCTGTGCCAGAGGGAAAACCGGGCTCGAGGTAGCAGAGCCACGGAGGGGAGAGGAAGCCCTAAAAACAGAGGAGAAAAGGGCAGTGGAAGAAAAAAGTTGTAAAAAACATGTTGTTGCTCCAGGTAGGAAGGGTAAAAATCGTCAAAAATCACGAGGGCAAACAGCAAGGTGGTGTCGAGGGAAACACGAATGAAAGAAGGAGAGGTACGCGATATGGGACACCAAAGCCACCCCATCGTAGGCCTAAAAAAAAAAAAAAGAGCGGGGAAGAAATAAAGAGCTTACCGCGCGAGGAGTGGCATCAAATCTCGGGGGAAAGGCACACAAGGAGGTGGAAAGAATAAAACGGTCACAGGATGTTATCCCAGCCAGAAGAGAGGGAGACAGGGATGGGCGGAGTTCCATTGCAAACGAAACGAACACAGAAAAATTCCAAGCAGAGGGGTGCCGGTGATGGGGGGTGAAAAATAAAAAGTCGAAGCTGAAGGAAGGATTTCCACCTGAAAAGAAGGAACAAGAAAAGCATAGTTTTGTAATCGGATGCGAAAGAGGGGGGAGCCCTGGGCCCAAAAAAAGTATCGGGGAGAAAGATGAAAAAAGGAGTCCAGGACTTCGACTGTTCTAAAAAAAACACGTAGAAAAAAGTCCACACGCGGTTTGCGGCGTGTAGAATCACGCAAAAAAAAGAATCGGAGAAAAAACCGGGAGCCGGAGGAAAAGCCAAGAAAAAACCCCACCGTGACATTATGCCGAAAAGAAAGGGAAACGCGGGAAAAAGGCAGGGGAAAACAGGGCCGAATGACGCAACATGCACTCCCGCGGGGTGGAAAACCAGGGGAGGGTTTAAAAAAGGTTCACGACGCTGGGCTCCGAGCCCTTACTAAAAGGGAAAAAAGCAGAAAAAAAAAAAAATCTGAATCAAGATCGATCCGAAAATAGGTGATTACAAGGGGGAGAAAGGGGAAACGTATGGCAAGTTTGAGGTGAGGACAGGGGGGGAAAAATATCCGTCCTCTCACATCGCCCGGTGGGCGGGGGGGATAAGGAGGGGGCCCGCCAAGTCAAAACCATTTGACAAGAAAGGAAAAACCTCAAAAGCCGGAAAAAAACCCTGACGTCGGGCCAATGTTGTGGGAAAGAAATGGGTAAAAATTCGCGGTAAACAAAAAGGTCCAAAACCATCCAATGACACGACTTCAGATGGGGCCCTGCTCTCCCCCTCTGATTCACCACGGCCTACCGGAAGGCGGCTGATCACAGATCAATCGAGAAGGGCACAAAAGGGGAAAGGGATCCGCAAAGGTCTTGTTGAAGGGGGCCAAAGACCTGAAAAGAACGTAAACCAAGAATTGACATCAAATACAACGCGGGAGCAAGAGGTCATCAAAAGCCCAAACTATTGAGAAGAAAGGGGGGTGCAAGTGAAACAACTCTGCTCGAAAAGCGACCTAGAACCCGTCATGGGAAAGACGCCGATGGGGGAATGCTTGGGTTGGGGGATCTGTTCTCCTAAAAAACCGTAGCGACCGAGATGGCGCTTGTCCTATGGGGGACGAAAAGACAGAGAAGGGTGTCAGCCTCGCCAACTATCGAAGAAGGGATGGCGCATGGCCTATCACCGTGAAATGCCAAAGGCGAAACAGATCGGGAAAACAAAACAAGTCGCCCGTACAACTCGGACAATCTACAAGAGAAGGAAGAAGAAGGAACCGGGCAAGACACCAGGAAACCAGCGGGAAAAAAGTCGGTGAGGGGAAAAAAAAAAGAGGGGGGACCAGAAAAAGAAAACAGCCTATCACGGAGAAAAGATGTGTACAATGATTCGCAGCCCAAAGAACGAAAAAGCAATTATTCGCGAATTGGGGGTTTACATGGCTGGGAAGATTCAGCGGGAAGAAGCGACATTACGAGAGTGCTGGGACGCAGAATCCGCTTGGCCGTACCGGTAACCCGGGAAAACAGAGATCAAAAATCAGAAAATGGTGCGGAGCCAACCTAAAATGGGGGTGTCTCCTACGTCAGGGAAGAAAAACAGGAGATGAAAATTGTCAGGGCAACCCCCGCGGGGGGAAGGGAAGGACAAGAAAACCGACGTCAGGGGAAGCAATATCGTAATGCTGAAATTACACAAGAATGGCGGAGGCATGCGCAAAGGTAAACAGTGTCAAAGTCCACTTAACTCGCAGACCTGAGAGTGTCCAAAGAAGTGATTGCTTGAGGCGACGATGCGGGCAGTGATTTATGGGCACCCGGATGGCGTCGGGTGGGAACGAACAGAGAAAGAGGGGTCATCCAATTGGGCCTTTAATCCGGAGAGAGGCCAGGACTCCTGCTCTACGGAGAGAACTGCTACTTGGAACTTGAACCCGGCCGGACCGGTCGCTGTGGGGGAAAAGCTGCGTCCGGAGGGCATTCTTTCGTCGGAGATAAAAGAAAGACTAATAAAAACGGAAAGAATATACTCGTCCCGGCATTGAAAAAAGGACCGAGTAGCTCAGGGGGCAAAAACAGGATAATTTCTTCCGTGAAAAAAGTTGAAGGGTGGGGGGGGACTCAACACCAACAACTGAAAGGATGAAAAGAGAAGGGAATGAGCCAGTGAAACGGCAGCAGGCAAGGAATTGAACGAGGGGGAAGTATGGCTTCCGCTACGTAAGTGTAAAGGAGTTGCCGACTATATGAGGGAAGACGAATAGAGTCCAGCTCTGAAAAGACAATGAAAACGAAAGAAAGCGGAGCCCCAAAACGAAAAGGGGACATGCTTTGTCAGGAAGGTACAGGCCGCGACGGGAAAGGAGAGACAATACCCCAAGAAGCAGGTTGCAACCACGGAGGTCGTAGGTTACCCGTTACTCCCATCAAGAACCCAGAGGGGGAACGATAAAAGCAGGGGGGGGACCTCAATGCTTCTATCCCGCTCAAGTAAAGAGCTACCTGCGAAGGGATGCAAGCGGGGGTAAAAGAAAGGGGAAAGAACCGAATAGTTGTTCCACTCGAGCAGATGACGCCATGCCACGGACGTCGTTCTCGATTCAACGGGAAATAGGGGTGCAAAGTCAGCTGGGGGGAGAAAATGTACGGAATCCGGGGGACGACTTAGGCCCCCCTTACCGTGGAAGCTCCACAAGACGTGACGCGGATCAGGTCACCAGTACCCGGCGGAAGAGGAGAACGGGGGAATCGGGTCCTTCGTTCAAGTTCAGCGGAGGGTAAAGAAGAACGCCATGGGTTACAAAAAACCGAACGAAAAGGCGCGAGCTTGCCCGGCGGCGAAAGAAGTTGCAGGGCACAAAAGAAATCTCAGAAGGGGGAGAACTCCTGAAATGAAAAGGGGGAGGGCGCACTCGACGGTGTCAAGTTGTACTTTTGTGAGAGGTCACGGACGCGGGTCGCAGAGTTGTACGGAGAGGACGCTGTGGCGGAGAGTACTGTGGGTCAGGGGAAAAATGTGATACGACGCTCCGGAAATAACCGGCAATGTGCGCTCCTGCAGCGATTTAAACTGAAAACGTATAGTCGATCAAGGAAGACTTTATTTTGAGGAGTAAACACCCCAAGCACAGCGCCACCATTCGTCGTAAGGCAATACTAACGTAGAAAATAGGTCAGAGGTCGGAACAAGGGTCACAATATGAGAGTATCCATCGTGGGGACTGTGACGAACGCGCGGTTGTGACGATTAAGCTTTAAATATTCCAAAACGGAGGGGCCTCGACTTTACTTCACCACAAAAGGGATCTAGGGACAAGGGGGGGGATGCCAGGTTTCGGCTTGATAGGGGTGATCAAACACCTTCCGAAAAGTATATCAAGGGGCGGAACCCAACACCGACCGGGATCGGGTGCCGATGGGCTGTTGACCATCCTGTATTAGGCCTGCCGGCTGGAGTCAGGCCTTGCGTCAGGACCAAAAAGGGGGAAAGAAAGACCATGTTTGTGCTTCCCCAGCAAATGGGCGGACGGGGCAGCGCCGCGGGCCGCTCCGAGAGCGCCACGGTCGAAAAAACCGCAAAACCCGGCGGTGGGCAATCAACGATCCGAGGAGCATACCGGGCTGGCACTAGGACGTCAACTATTTTCGGGGGGATGCGAATCTCGAGTGGCGCGAAAACAGGCGGAGAAGGTTAACTGTGCGGGAAAAAAGCAATATCCGGGTCGTCCCCTCGAAGAAGAAAGGAGGGAAAAGATACAGGGGCGTGATTATTCATTTTATTGCAAAAGGGGGAGAATCCATGCGCACCCGCGGTGCCGTCCGAGGCCGGACGCTTTCACTGTTTGGAGGACAGTCGCAGCGGAGAGAGGGGTTGTTAGTTAGGGGGGGGGAAAGAAACAACTCACGCAAACCCTACGACACACTCGTTTCTCACAACGAGCCTATTACCCGCCTCAACCGGCCGTTTGTACGGGCCTTCTTTGTGACTCCTAACAGTTCTTCCCGTGGGCAGGGCTATGCTCATTACTGTAACTAGTGACGGGGTCATGGAGCACTAGGACAACCGAACTTCCACCATCAACTTGGGGGGGGGAGTCATCTTCATTCCACTGGACACGCGCTCGAGGAGTGCAAAATCCGAAAGACCGGGAATGCAGGTGAAGAGGTCTGCATGCACGCCGCATCTCAAGCGATCGGAGAGAGGGCGTCCACCTTATTGACCTGACCAGGTCGTCCGCTGCCTGATTGAGAAATCAATCCTCTCGAAGGAGTGGACCCAGGGGGACCCACTATTGTTCAATTGTCTGGGAAAAAGGGAAGAAACCTTGGGGTCGGTACTGTGTTAACACATCGAGGGCAAGGCTAGGACTAGTAACTCACCGGGAAACCGGAAGGAGCGATAGCATGTGGAAGATGGGGGTACACCATCAAGAGCGATCGCGGCGCCATCAGCACCTGGCCTGTCGGAGTCACCGTGGATAGTCGGGTCGGGGTAACAGCGTGGCAGGCCAGGGGAAGGGGAACGTTGCGGCACAGCTGCGGTTCGTGGGGGGAGGGTGACTCGAACACAACAACGGAGGAGAGATATATATCACTTGACAACAACAAGAACCACTGAGAAACGGCAGGCGGACTACTGCCGAAAGTGGGGAAGGGGGGGAGCCAGGAGAAAAAAAGACAAGGGGACCGTCCATTCCCACCGTGTGCCGGCTGGAAAATACATCGTCGCGATATGCATTGTTAACCCTCTTCCGCGGAAGGCTCACGAGGTGGTTCGGGGCGTTCAGTGAAAAGCTCGAACTCGCAATCCGTCGTCCCTCGATGGTCAGTTTTTCACCCAGTACCGCCCAACAGGAGCCTCAGGCCACCCAACAACCTTCCCGAAGAGAAATGGGAGGGGGGAAAAGAGGCTGATGCAGCTGTCTCCATCAATCGCAGGGGCGAGGGCGCGGCGACTCCCTTCTTGATGATCGACACGGGTTTTCCCACCAGTCCAGGGCCCGACGTATCAGGGTGGGGGAGTCGGGTGCGTCGATTATGAAATGACCCGAACAGAATGAAAGGCACGCACTCGTGTCGGTGATTGGGGGCAAACTGAACCGGTCCAGAGGGATGAAGAGACCAAATCTAGCCGGGTTGTGTCAGTATTTGGGGGAGTAAGAAAAGCGGCGGGGGCAAAAAAGTTATGAAGTAACTATCATGCTCTGGTTTAATAGACCCAGACAATGGGGGAGGGACAACGTCACCCTCATTAGCGATTCCACACGGTGTCGGGGGGGGGGGGCGGCTTATCAGCTCGAAACCGAGGGCTGAAACACCGACGGAAGTTTGCGGCAAAGGGACCCAAACCGTCGGAGCCACCACGAGACGGCAACCAGCTTTTCCGGGGAAAGGAAAAGGAAAGTGCACACCGCTTCACCATTCTCCCTCCGTTGCCCTGGTAACTCCTATCTTTGAAGACGGAGGGACGGGCAACACTTCCACATACGAAAAAACCGTCTCCGCCAATATATGAAGCATCCGAAAATGTTATCTACTGTTGCTAAGCTGTTAGGAATGGTGGGGCGCTGAAAGGATCGGAATTTCCCACCCAGGCGAAAAGGATTGCCGCCGTGCATCTCGTGCGAAAGAGGGCCAGAGGGCACCTGCCATGACCCCGCGCGGGACGCGAAGGCTGTCGGACAAGTTGGTGGCGTATAAAGAAGCCAGGGTTATCAGATATCCGGAGGTACCGGACGGGCAACAGCAGGCCAGCGGCAAGGCCAATTGGGACGAAATCCGTCGGTGTTTGTTGGACAACCAAAGAGGTGTAGACAACAATGTATCACAGCCTGAATCGAAAAGCCTCGCCGAACAACGGCACAGCACAGCGGAGTATAGCCACTGGGGGCTTTGGGGGAAAGAGCCGTCCACTTTGACTAGACCAGAGAAGAGGGCTCCAACCGTTCTTCGTTCACAGACCAACGAGGACTCATCTTGTGCAGTGGCGACCGACCCAGAGACCGAGACCGGTTCATTGGACGTGCCAAAGACTCGGGGGGGGCGCTTGCTGGGTGTTTGTTGTGGTATGAAGATTCGTCGCCTCCCAGCCCACCGTGCGAAGAGGTTAGCTTACGTACAACGGGTAAACAAGACAATTTCAGTGCGCACACGATCGAACGAAAAAGCGGGGAGGTCTCTTGACCGAGGAAACAGTGAAATTCCACGACCTCCTTAATAGCAAAAAGAGTTTAACGCTCGACTATCAAAACTGATAATGAGTACCCGCACACCAGTCCGCATTGGACACCGTCGAGGGACGGCCAGCCTTGTCTGCAAGAGTCAGATCACATAAGGCGGCGGAAGGGCCCTGCAATGGGCGGTCTGCGAAACTCTCAGCCGCCCCCCGTCGCTCTGTTGTTTTTGTGTATACCTGCTGCGGAACCGCGGAGCAGATGAAAGAGGAAGGATACAAAGCCTGATCCTCTGCCTCAAGAGCCGGTGACAAGTCCGCGGAGGACTGTGCTGGAGCAGAATCAGTGGGGGGGGAAAAACAGACGTCGGGGAAAAAGCATGGAGCCGCAACGTGAACATGTGAAAAAGAGAGTTGAAGATACATCTATAAAACTACTCCCCGCCGTGCCAAAAAGCGAAATTGAAAGTAAGAACTGGACACTACGGGGCGGAGATGAAAACACCTTTCGCGCCTTGCACAGGGCACCTTCAGACGCCTGAGGGGGAAACAGTCTATAGGTCTCGATGGCTGGGGACTCGGGAGGGGCTAGCGTGGACGTATTTCGCTGGGGGGGCGTCAATGACCGCAAATCGGCGGGGGGGGTTAAGCTTTTCGAACTTCCGGGCTGATCTGAGCCACGGGGAGAAATAAACGATTGGGAAACCGCTCTCCCTGTGACCCGAAGACCGTTTTGGGGGATCTCGGCCGGAGGGAGGCTTCGGGGGGGGGGGGGGCGGGGCGCGAGCTGGCCTCAGACACGAAACCTGAACTCAATATCGGTAGGAAAAGCTCCTACGACCGTATAGGTCACCATGGACGAGGACAATTAGGCTTGGAAGGTACTCGGTTAATCAATCGAGGC
>Ga0179593_1651265_pt1 | contig 12994 bp, 9 predicted proteins | sample CZODoug2_1_08_16_FD_185931 | JGI IMG/M metagenome (GOLD analysis project Ga0179593, IMG submission 185931) | Vadose zone soil fungal communities from Angelo Coast Range Reserve, California, USA - CZODoug2_1_08_16fungal (PacBio error correction) | ecosystem: Environmental > Terrestrial > Soil >...
CGTCCTTTTTCCTGTAAAGGTTTTCGATCGGGGGACCGGACACGAAAATATGGGTGTAGGGAAGGGATATGAGTGAGTTAGATGCTCCCTACTGGGAGCTGCAAGATGAAAAAAGTTTCCGGAAGACCTTAATCATTTTCTTACGAAAGCAACGCAGGATCTAAATAACTTCCGAAGCGGGAAAAGGAAGGAAGGCAGACAAGGGCACGTGAATAGCCATCGCAATATTGCGTCATCCGAGACGATGCCCATCCTCAGTGGACTCCTGGAGAATAAGAATTATCTCCCGAAAGTCAAAAGGGGAGACACGCATGGGAACCTCTCTGGATCAGCCGTGCACGGGGGACCAACTTCCGTCTATATGGAAAACAGGTCCTTTTCGGTTCAGAAAAAGGAAAGGAATCGCGTATTGAGAGTTCTACAGATCAAAACGATTGACTATAGATCTACGAACCCTTCTTTGTAGGGAGGGAAATAGGAGGAAGATCGTTTTCACAAGGGCGAATATGACGGTATCCAGAGAAGCACAAGTAGAAAAAAACCGAGGGGGGGATAAAATTAAGCTGCATAGGAGAGAGAGGGAGAGTATTTCGAAACTATGGGGGCCATAGAAGTGACTGGCATGTAGGGTCCAATACTGCGAAAGAGGGAATAGACTCTGTCTTGCACGAAAAGCCTGAGCGGATCAAAACAAACCGGGGGGGCACTTGAACCGGAGCTGGTAACACCTGTTCATACGACGGGAAGACACATTCCCGTAAAATGGGAAGGATGACGATCGCGAACTTGACTCAAAAATCACGTCAGAAAAAAAGCGAGGTGGATGACTTGGTCAAACGCAGGCCAGGGCCTCCTGTTTGCCTAAATCATACCGGCACCGGTCATGTAAAAGGGAAAAACAAAAGATCGAGCGCGTAAAGGATCCTCGGCCAATAATTAGACCCTCCTAACAAACTGCTCACGACCTTTCTGGAAGAAACTTGCTCTTGGGGCCTCAAAAAGGTCGGCAAGACACACTGCACGGAGGATGGTTTTGCTCCGCAAAATCAAAATATTAAGCCGATATCTCTAGACCTCCCGGATATCGCTCTGGGACGCGCATGATATGGGGTATTCAGACGCGGGCTGTGGGGAATCAGAGCTCGGACGGCTGGAGACGCAGAAAAAACTTCATACATTGCTGTGGTTAAGGGGGGAGCAGATACGAAGAGTCCGCGCCTGGGGAAAGCGCAGAAGGGCGAGGGGGGGAAAGGAATAGAGCTCGGACCGTCTCGGGGATGTGTCGGGAGAAAGCGAGGAACGGGCAACGTTCGTCTTGCTGAGGGGAGCCGTTTCGAGGGTACTACCTGTTCATCATAAGTTCAAGTGTTCGACGGGGTGGCAAGGCCACCACCGAAAGATTCTAGCACAAGAGAAAAGTAGGGTTCTGGATCCTAAGGGTCTTCGGAAACTGGACAGGGTCCCATTTAAGCCGTGTAGAGCGGAGGACCGGGGGGGGGGTTTATGTCTTCATATAGGAGGTGGGAGAAACAAGCGAATACCAGGTCTCATCGAAGCATCCCGTTAAGAATAATGTATTGCTTCGCTTCGGCACCTTACTTAAAGGCAGAACAAGGAGAAAGATATGCCAGATACGACTGGGGAGGGAAGAGGGATGGGCTGGCAACTCAGAGAGAGCGAGGGATTGGAGGAGGAAGAATCAAAGAGAGCCGAACCAGCAGCGAGCAGCATCTCATTGCCATTCCCCTTGGAAGGGGGCCTTTCCGTCATTATAGGAAAGAGTTGGAGAGAAAAGCGGGGGGAGCTCTGGGAACTTTCGAAAACGATCTGGACGGGGAAAGAGGGGTTAAGCAAAGTCACAGAAAAAAAGTTTCTTGTACTCCAGCGGGAAACGGCGCCGCTGCCCTTGAACGAGCGCGTTAAGAACGGTAGACGGGAGGAAACACCAAAGATCTATATTGTGGGCCGACGAGAGGAGGGGGGGGGGACGTGGACTCAAACATGAACTTTACAGTTCTAGATCACGGAGGCTTCCCGGAACGGCGATCCCCAAGCAGCGCCGAAGGGCCCAACCAGACGCAGGGTGTCACAACGAAAAAGAGGCGGGGGCGCACCTTAGAGAGTAAAGGTGACGAGGGACAATGTACTTAGGGGCGGGGGGTAAGTCTAGCCTCGACCACAAACGCCATGGAGGCAAGAAGGCTTTGGCGCGTCCGAGCCGATGATTTAAAACGGTCAAGGCAAAATAATGCGGCAAAGACGAAAAGGAGAGGGAAAAGATCCGGTTCTGGGGAGGCGATATATCGGATTCATATGGAAGAGAAAAGGAGACAAGCGAGAGGACTACGGTCACAAGGTCGCAGAGTGATTCCCAACAGACCGATCTTCAAGGCCGGGGGGGAGATATCGGACGCTGCTGGGGGGGTGATTTGAGAGGTGAAGGGGGTAAGGAGTTACGCTCGAAATAAAAGGATTTGTGCGGCTTCAGTCAGGGGAGATTCCTCAGGGGGGGGTCGAGGGGGGACCTTTTCAGGGGTATCAGCCCGGCGGTAGGCACGAACCGCCTCGGGGTGCGAAACGACGCAAGGGTTGTACGGGTCGGATATAAGCCGAGAAGTCAAGAGAGGGGTGTCCTGTTAATCAATACTATTAACAAGGAATGGTTTTGTAGGACCGGGAGGAGAGAGACAATCTCGTGATGATTCGAGGGGAAAAAGTAAAGCCACGGCATAGTCGAATCCATTCACCTGCTTGTACGAGTATGCAGGAAGGCCCCCTTAGGGGGTCGCAATAATTCAGGGGAGAAGACAAGATATCATAGTCTTCGAAGGGCGAGGAATTTGATGCAGGAAGGGTCTACAGAAAGGGGGGGGGTAGGGAGTCTGTAGAGAGGAAAAGGTGTGATTCATCGATATGCTTCTCGCAAAAAAGGAATTTGGGTTACAGTGGAGATGAACAGGTTGGTTAGGAAACTAATAGAAAGAAAATAAAGCGTATGGCAGATGGGGCTGCGTCACGCCAACTAATCTCTCCGGGAAGAAGAAAACTGAAAAAAAAAAAAGTGCGGTAGAAGCCCTAGATCAGGTTGAAAGCGTTTTTTTGTTTACCGCTGAAGGGAGGTCAGTATCGGGACTCTGGATTTCAAGGTCTTAATATGGTTTGGGGGGACGCGCGTATGCAAGCCGATGGAGATGGACGTTCCGCACCTGTCCCCGGGAGGCAAGGCCTAGGGGGTCAAGAGGAGTCGCATATCAAGAGTTCAAAGAATGAAGGAAAAGGTCTGGAGCTTCGGCAAGCAAGAACTAAAAGGTAAAGCAGAGTGGCAACCAGATTCCTCAGTAGAGTGAAATCAATGAGAAAGGAAGATAACACCGGAAAACTGGCCCAGATAGAAAAAAGCGAGGACTAGAAGACCCATTCGGAAGAGCGCCGGTCCATCAGCGGAGAATCGGATCACAAAAATCAAAAAAGACCGATAAAAAAACAACGCTGATGGCTAAGAAAGGAATAGTCGAACCAGAAGGAAGTCACTGGAAAAGAAGTCACAACCTGTAAGAGGATCTAACGACAATGGAGTTGGCTCGCAGCTGGTTTTTCGGGGAGTCAAAAAGAAATCAGGGGAAGAACGGGGAAGAAAACACGGAAATCACAAGATCATATGGACGGAAAGCGACATCGTACCTTTTGATTTCCACTCTGGGGAGGGCGTGGGAAGAAAAATCCCCCTAGGAAAGGCCGGCAGGAAATCCTCATCCGTTAACAGTCGCTCCGCGGAAAAGAAAAGGGTTTATTTTGAAAAGAGTATCAAAGGTCCGTAAATAAGTGCGGCTAAGACAAGATTACGTGGCCGCAAGACAGGGAAAGGGCCAAAAAAAAATCGACACATCATCACTTTATATTTCGGCGGAAGGAAAACCTTCCAGGGGAAACCAGACCCAGGGGGGAGAGGCAAGGGACCTCCAGTCTAAGTTACTATGGTTGCCCTAAACGTCCTGAAAGGGGTGAGAGAAATTCTTGGGGTAGGAAGCACCACAATGTTTCCGTTTTCCGAATTCCTATGTTAACTATCTCTTCAGAAAAACAAAAAAGTCTCTTATGAAGGACTGAGCGATGCGAAAAAAAACGAACCATGGTGGTTAACTCTATCTCCGGACCAATGGGCCTCATCATGGAGGGGAGGGTCCCTTAAAGAGGGGAGAAAGGTCGTCCAAGGGGAAACTTGGTCTCCCGGCGAATATCCGCGGGGAGACCGGTCACTTTTCGGAGCGAAAAGGTGGGGGGGGAATGCAAAAGGGGTGGGGAAGTGAAGGGAAGGTCTTCCGGGGGGGGGCTTCAATCTGCTTGCGACTCTTCGTCTAATCTCGCAAGAATCTTAATAAAACCTACCTCCGATTCATCTGGAGACGTTCCTCTTCTAAGACGGTCCGCCCGGCCCTGAATCTGTCTGAGAGAACAGAGAAGCCTATAACTCTACAGATCAAGCACGGTCGGAGGGGGGGGGGGAGTTCCTTACTCTTGCTTGCGCTGCGCCGGGAAGACTCCTGGAGGTGCATGGTCATCCAAAGACACAAGAGGCTCCACCTTACAGGGTTGACTGTTCTAGCTCTCAATGGCCGTCTGAGGGGGGGAAAACGAAGGGGGGTACCGGGACGTGACCGAACTGGATTCGCGTGCCAGACCACTCGGGTTTCGAGAATGTTTGTTCCGTGGTGCCAGAGTAACTGTCTCAGGGGGGTGTTTGTTTCAGAATCGCACCATTCTGTTACTTACTGCTATCGCACTTTAAGTCATCATTGGGCACTCTGAAGGGTGGAGAGAGTCCCGCGAATGCCTATGTGCGGGCTGATAATGGAAACTTACGCTTCCTGTAGGTACTAATAAATGGGGTCTTATGTCAAAAAAGGTGAGGGGGTGACCTCCTGCGAAGGAAAAGGGGTGCAGGCCATGTCAACCATCGAGGAGGCCCCTCTTCCCTGAATTCCTTATGCCGGGAGATCACTGGTGCACTTTGTCGAGAAAAAGAACCATCTGGCATCCGCTGGGAAAAAAATGCCATCTCAACAAAATCGGGCCGTAGTCCATGCTGATCGGTCCAACGAGGAAAAATAGAAACCCAAAGGGAAAAAAAAACATGAGAAATTTTAAGGAATTGGGAATAAAGGGGAGAGAAGAACTGGGAAGGGGGAGAACCCGGATTGAAAGGGATTGCGGGAATACCAGAGACATACTGGTTTGAGGGGCGGGGGGGTCACCCCTCTAATAAGATCTACAAAAAACGTCTTCACTCTTCAGGAGAAGCTATAGAACGGAAAAAGACATATCACTTATATCCGAAATCCACCGCGAAAAGATACCGCCAAATGACATTACTCGTCCTCGAAGAGAAGGAGATCGGATTAAGACTCCGGAGAGAAGACTGTTGGTGAACGTCCCTCGGAGCCAAGACGCAGGGAGGGCTGTGAAACTAGCCTCTCGGGCCTCGCGCCCGAGGCGGCGAGTCTCGAAAAGTTTCACGTCTCCGACACCATGAAAAGGGGAAGGAAAATAACTTCGAGCGATCGCGGCGGCTGATAGCACAAGTACACGGAACCTGAACGCGTGCTTCTGACTTTCAAAGAGGCGGTGGGAGCAGAAAAAAGGGGAAAAAATAAATAGAAAAGAAAACATTCCCTAAGGAAAAAAAAAACAGAAGAGTACTAATTTGAGGCTCAGGCAACAAATCACTGTGGGGCAGGGAGTCTAAAAGACAATCCAAAAAAAGACGAAATGTTGTGTTGGGGGGGTGGTGGGTCGCACTGCTCTATGCGAAGGTGGAGCGGGGTTTAAAAAATCCGAAGAAAAGCTAAAAATGCTCGGGTCTTTGCGCCGGGGAACTCAGGACAAGAGTCGGTGAGGAAGACTAGGCCGGGCATCTAAAAAAAAATTAGAGGAAGAGAAAAAGAATAGTCTATTTGCTCCATGTTCGCGATTCTCGGATGGGTGAGGAAAAGAGTGCCGAGGCGCTTGCTCAATACGGCAAGCCATGGCTTGGGGTGTGATAGAAGAAAGAAGGGTAAAAACTCTACTGAAGGACGCACATGTAGGAAGATTTCGTATCAGGAGGCGCAGATGTGGAGCCCCTCTATGAAGGGAACGTTCGGGCTAGAGGATGATCCGGGAGAGGGAAGGGAGAAGACCAGGCTCTGTTCAAGGGGGGAGACTGTTAGGCAAAGGGCCCAAAGAACTGGGAAGTCTAAAAAAGAGGTCTGGGGTCTTTCACAGTTTTTCTCATCTGGGGGAAAGAAAGGATCGGGGCGACCATTCTCGCTGTTGAAAGGAGAGGAGGAGCAAGAAGAAAAAAGGGGGGTGGCTGTGACGTTTGTCAAGCTCAAGAAAGTCGGCGAGACCGCTATCAAACCTCAAGGGGGGAGAGAGAAGAGAAGACATCCAAAAAAACGAAAAGAATAATGGGAGGGGGAAGAGAAGGATAGAAAATCGCACTTCCGGAAAGGCGAACTAAATGCGATCCTTATAGCGCTGAGGCCGGCTGAGATGGGGAGGAGCTGGGGAGGGGCATATACAAAAAAACGGAGGGAGAGGATGCTGAAAGTAAAAGCCGGAGAGAAGAAGACAGCAAAGATATCACAACAGTAGAACTTTTTTAAGAATTCATCAGGGGCTAAATCATCTCATTTTGTCTTGGGGGGGGGGAGGAGGACGAAGGAAGTGGAGTGAGTCAAAGAAAATTCGAAGCTTGGGAAAAGAAAAGCCAACCCTGCGCTTGTGCGACCGGTCAGCCACCAAAGTTCTTGGAGGGTCCAGAGGTGAACCAGCGGCGCTCTTTTGAAGGGGGAAAAAAGGATCCGGGAAAGAATCAAAAATTAGGGGAGGGAAAAAAACAAGATCTTTGCTCGACTAGCGATCGAGGTGGGGGAGGCAAAAGTAGAACGAAAACCATGTTCCGTTCGAGGATAGGTCGTAGCAAAAAAAGAGAAAGGCAAAAAGGTCAAGTAAGAGAGAGGGCCCCTACGCGCGCGACACCGGAGGAGGGGACTCCTACTAGATGAATGCTGAGGGGGACCTTAAGGAGAGGAAATTTAAGGATCTACCTCGGTCCACACCACTCCATGGGGAAAGGAGGGAGGTGAAAACTCCTCCCAGCGGATGGTTGAAAAAACCATTACCGGGGAAACGCCGCGACACTGGCGGCACAATAGCCGAATTCGCTCGGGCTTTCCGGGTGGAGAAAGAGGAGAGAGGCTCCAGAAGTGCCAGCGGAACCAGGCCCCGAAGGCTTAGCAATTTTGGGGGACGTCTCCGTTCAAAGGGCCCAACCGATCCCCTAAAAGGAGAGCGGCGAGCGCGCGTCGGGCAAGTGTTCTCTTGCCGGGGATGAAGAGCAAATCACGATTGTGGTGTCTTGCCGCGGAAAATCGGCGTGTCGAATTAGGGAAAAAGCCGGATATAAGCCTGCACCCGCGGTCGAGGAGGAAGCAACGGCAAGGACCAGTCAAATCTCCCTGGAATGAAGGGAGGTGTTGCGATGAAGCCGGCCGTGGGGAGGGAGGAAAGACACTTTAATTTTCTCGCTTTATTCCAGGTGTCGAGATAGAGAAAAGAGGATGCTCGGAGGCAACCCGGCGAGGGTCCCGCAGCCCCACCTGGAGGGAAAAAAAAAAAATCATATCGCAAGTCAAAAGGGCTCTGGCCGCCATAGGAAGTGGGCGCCGCCCTAGATCTCTCGAGGAATTCGGAGGCCTGTAAATGGGATACTGCGCCTGCTTTGGGAGGAGGGGAAAATAAGAAGAAGGCATATTGGGGTTAAGCGCATCTGATCGGCATGGAAGGACAAAGCAGGTTTTTCTAGCCTAATGGGGATCTGGGAAAAAGCAGAATCTAGGGATCTGGGGGGAGGGGAAAAAAAAAGCTCAGCCGCCGGGCCTGATGGTAAAGCTAGGTAGGGGAGAGCCCAAGAGAGAAAATGTTGAAAGAGTTTTTTCCTAGGAAGGGGATGTTGGAGACGCCGGAGAAAGGGAGGGCATTCATTGTCGCGCCTTAGCCGCCGAAATGCTTTGCAGTGGCACAGGACAATCACGTTCCGTTAGAATCCGTCCTCATTCATTCGGAGAGGGAAGAAGAAAGAATAGTTTTGCAAGCTAAGAACAGAAGAAAGGGGGGGCATGCGTTGACCAGATCCCTCGAGTACATCACAAGAGAAAAAAAAAGAAGACCTAACCAGACAATGCGGATCGAAAACAACAGGATGAAGACATTCAAGGGGAAAGACGGGGTCCACATTCTGGACATGCCATCCGAAAAAAAAACAATCTACGCCGGAAAACGGAAAACAAAAACCTCTTCTTCGAAAGAGAGAGTTCGCTCTAAGACGGGAAGTCAAGCCAGGGAACCACGGACACTTTGAGCGGGAAAGAAAGAACTGAGGTGGCGCGCACTGTTTCGTGCCAACCACATGTGCCTACCGGAAAATAGGAAAAACATGCGCGCAGCAAAAGAGATTGAGCAAACTCAGTTGCGGGTAATATCAGCGCGTGTGAGGAGGCTGAGAGGAAGACGGAAAGCAAGGAGGCCAGCTCTTTCGCCGGGAAGGGTAAAGCGACAGCAGAAGTTGTGTGCTCGCCACGAGGAAAGAAGAAGCATCTGTACGAACTCTCCCATTACAGGAAAAGGCGACACAGAAGTAAACATCGACAGCAGCTCGGGAAAATTTGGTCGAAGGGGAAAAATGCAACTGATCAATCCAAAACAAAGGGAAAAGAGGGAAGCCTTTGGAAGTGCCCGAAAAAGGCCTTAACCGCGGAGGACCTGGGATAGCGAGGCAAAATGGTTCCGTTTGAAAGAAGATCGTCATCTCGGCAATCAAATTAGGAAAAGAAGGGAAGGAAAGCGCTTACTTCGCTCAAACACCCGAACCATGGGTGTGATCAAAGCGATGGGCCGCGTGCCGGTTGCGTCGTGTACATAAGAGAGTCTAGGTTTCGCCACACCTGGTTAAAACCGATGAAAAGAAAACATGGTTCACTTGTCGGAGCGAAATCTGGGTTGAATAGTCAGGGGAGGTTCTATGGGTCAGTTTGCAATCTCGTTTTTAAGTAAGGAGGGGGGAGAAACTCGGCTCTAGGTCATCGGTCAAAATGATTTCTGAGGCCCTCACCACACCAGAGAAGGGGTCCTTGATCGAGGGGAAGGATCTAAGAAGGATATGACCCTGAAGGAGGATTACTTCCCTCTCCGCAGCAAAGAGCTGACCGATTACAGAAGTCGCTCGGAGTTGCCTACTCAAGATTCTTCAAGAGGAGGGGTCTGGTGCTTTGGCTATTCTAACAGCTGCGCACAACCTTCAAGGGGGTGGGGACGCTACACTGAACTTCTTGTGGGGACCGTGTGTTAGAACAGGCAAAAGCATGAAAAGGGACGATCAATGGGCCGGAAGCGGGGGAGTCCGTTTGGCCGGAGACCTTGCGATGGTGGTTTCTGAGGCAGCTCAAAAGGAGTGTAAGGGCCCTCGGCCCCTGGGGATTCATGGGAAGGAATTGGGGTTGCAGGATCAGGGACCCGTGGAAGGGCTCTTCGGTCGTCTAGCGGGAGGATTTACTCAGAAACGAAGATGATCGGCCTCTCAATCTTATGCAGGTTGAAGGGAACTAGCGCGGGACAGGAGCCCAAGTTCGGCCTGCCGCAGCCAACGGCCTGGCATGATAATTGAGGCCTCACGGGGCGGTAATTCCTCGAGGAGGCCACTTTCGCGCCCCAAGGGGAATCCGCAAGAAAAGAAGGTCTATCACGTCTCTATCGGCCCCGCGTAGGCCGGCAAACAAGGAGGGGTCAAAACCTGAGTGCTACAAAATTCCGGGAGGAGCAGACGGGGAGGACTTCGATGTCGACCGTAATAAATAGAGAGAGAGTATTGGGTAGTGGGGGAAGCCCAACCTTTGCGGCCTTCGATAGAAAAGCTTTCTCTGCAAGCAGAGAAGAGATTCTCGGAAAAAATAGTGTCAGAGAAGGGAAACAGTAAAAAGACGCAGTATAACATTCACGAGGCCTCGATGGAATATGCAGGGAGAGGCGAAAAAAAGCCTAGGGCAGAATTTTTTTCGAGAAAGTCGAAAGGTCGGCCCTGTAAAAATAGCCGCTGTCTTCCCGAGAAGGGGCGGGGCTTAGAAAGAAATTTTCAATAGTACCAACATTCAAAATGATCTAAGGACAAAGGGCATCGAGATTTGACGAAACAGGAAAGTCTGACTGAAATTGCAATGACGGGAAAGCAGACGTTCGACGAAATCGTGCAGTAAGCGAACTGCACCAGGGGAATGAAAGGAAAAACACAGCCTCAAAAAAGAAGGCATCGGAAAAGCACAGAGGATTTTCTATACTCTAAGGCAAGAGGAAAGAAGAAACGACTCTACTCTCGAGGGATGAAGAAGATATCTTTGGGGGCCGAAACGAAGACGGCAACCACACTAAGAGGTGGAGGTTGAAAGAGAAAAAATCACCATCATTAATCCGGATATCTCAGGGAATGTCCCCTCCACGCGGCGAGAGAACATCTAGGGGGCGAAGGGTCAAAACGAAATGCCTTTTCTGTGGACTTATCTCTCTCAGCGGAGGCGGAAAAATACTACAATTGGTGGACACGGGGCATACAGACTCAAGGAAGGAGCGGCATAAATGGCGTCGGAAAGGGTATCTCTCAAGGCGGAGACAGCATATGTTGCGAGACCAGAGCGATTAAGGGAAAAAAGGGTCAAAAAAAACTGGCTTCTGGGGAGATGGTAGGGGGGAGCAGACGTCCTCTAACAAGTGTTCAGAATTTGGAGCCACACCTCTATCTATAGAAAACAATCTCAGAGGGGGATGGCGCTCGTACCGTGGGAAACAGGGAAAGGAAAGGGGTACCCATTTCCTCGTCCGCTGAAAAAGATCTGGAGTACCGAAAGATGGGGGGTCTTTTACGTTTCGACGTCTAACTAGGTAAGTGACTACTCAACAAGATGAAAAAAATTGCTAGAATTCGAAGAACAAGAAGGATTGGCTTAGTCTATTCTGTCCTCATTACTAAGAACAAAGGGAAAGGGCATGCAATCAAGGGGGCGGGGGGATGAAATCAGTATTCTACTTCACAAAAAACAAACGAGGGTTGGGCCAGTCGCCAGAATACGCAAGCATGACAGTCATCGGCAGGGAAGTGACCCTTGGAAGAAGTTGCGGGAAGGGGTTGGAGGAGAATGGGCAATCCATTCTTGAGCTAAAAGGGGGGAGCTTCGCTGCTCTCCAGTGGATCGCAAGGACCTAAATCATCTGCTGTGCACGCACCTTCAAACAAAACCCAATCTTCGGGGGCCAGATATGGGAAAACGGAGCACGCGGGTTCCCTTGTTGAACGAAGAGCGCGGGAGAAGAGGTCCGCGCGCCACACCAGAAGCGGAGTTGTGCGAATCTATCAACTGACGTTGTCGGGAAAAAAAAGTCTAAACTCCATTCCACCGGACGGGAGAAAAATGTTTCCCAAAATGACCGATACGGACAATCCGCTGTTCCCAAGCCACTTATCTAGAAGGAAGTAGACATTGATGCAGACAGAGAAATATTGATGAGCATCTCAAAACACCACGAAAATGTCTTTTGTAAGAAGCCAACCAACCGAAGCGAAGTGGGAAAATCCCCCAGGGGCTTCACCAGAGAACAGTGAAAGGACCGAGAGAAAAGCAAGAAGGGTCACGCGCGATATCGGGTCTGCCAGATATCGCGGAATGAAAACAGGAAAACGGAAGAGGAACATCACAAGTGCTTCATCAGTGGGGGAAGGCCTGGCGCCGCACACGATCCCGAGAAGTCGGCACTTATAACGGGTGGATGATGTGGGCTTTCAACTTAATGTTGGAAATGACCAACAGGAAAAAGGGGAGTTTTTCATTTTCCTGAGGCACTTTCGTATGGTAGTGAGGTGGTAGGGTCCTTAGGTGAGTTCGTTTCCTTGAGAAAGAAGAAGAAAAACGAAAAAAACTTCGGCAAGTTAGCGCTAAAGAAGACCCTCATATCATCACTCAAAGAGGGTCTACATTTTAAGAAAGCCGAGAAAAGAGCATAGGTCGTTCAAACTCGATAGCACTTTAGGTTCAGTCTAAGGTGGGAGGGGGGGGAAAAAATTTTCTATCCCGCTCGTAGGGCTTGAAGGACCACATCGTCATTTAACATATGCCTGCCTTGAACTTCTATGGAAGAGAACAAATCCTTCGGAATAATGAAAGGGGGAAAAGTCCCTCTACTGCGAGATGCCTACATAGGGAGGAATATTATTTAGTTAGGCGGACTCTCGTGTATCTGAGAGCCGTCGTATCGACATTTAAGGCAAGATGCGCTCCGGACAGCGATCAAAGATCATAGGGTAACATTTAAAAAAGAACGCCCAATCCGAGGGTTGCAGTCGGGTCGAAAGCTCCGGAAATAAAAGTGCAGCCGGATCCGACCTATTTAGCCAAGGGGTCAGGGGTGACACCGTTTTGGGTGTTGGTCAAGCTACGGGAGGTCGAAAAAGCAATGGATCTCGGGCTTATCTTGAGGCTGGAAGTGTTACCGCGCGAAATGACCGCCGAAAGATTGCAAAGGACTTCAAGGCAAAAGCACGTGAGTGATGAATGAGGGCCGACAGGCCTGCAGAGGGCCTCAGATGGCCCAAAACACCAGGCGCGCGCCGTAGACGCCAATCGCCGATCAATGCGGGGAGTACAGAAGACATCCTAATATTCATACAGAGCACTTTAGGGGATGTCCAGAAAAAAAAGACAAGCTAGGGAAGGGATGAAAGGACAGGTGAGCAACCAATGCGGGGCCCTCAACTGACCCCATAGGGCAAAGGGGCTACGAAAACGGCAGCGATAATTCTGAACGAGAACGGCAAGAAAGTCCAAACTTCCCGGAGAAAATAGAGTTTGAGAGTATCACCAACAACCCGAAAACCTGGAAGGTGAGAGGGAGTTGTTGGATGTTTTGGAAACGG